>Ga0207706_10001232_pt1 | contig 25813 bp, 25 predicted proteins | sample KBSC53metaG_FD_184318 | JGI IMG/M metagenome (GOLD analysis project Ga0207706, IMG submission 184318) | Corn rhizosphere microbial communities from Kellogg Biological Station, Michigan, USA - KBS C5-3 metaG (SPAdes) (version 2) | ecosystem: Host-associated > Plants > Roots > Rhizosphere > Soil ... | reverse complement strand
CAGCTCGGCCTGCAGCACCCGCTCGGTGCCGCCCACCACCTCGCTGGTCCAGCGTTCGATCACCGGCGAGTGGATGTGGGCGGAGTCCTTCATGATGGTGAGCGCGTACGCGTACGCCTCGCCGTCGCTCAGCCCGTCGGGGTCGCTGGGGATGGGGACGCTGGGGTAGTCGGCCGGGTAGCGCATGCGGGTGATGCGCTGCTTCCCGTCGGAGGTGGTCTCCGTCAGCTGCGTCAGCTGGGCGTGGTTCGGGTTCCCGTAGGTGTAGCTCCGGGCCGTCCACACCGAGCTCGCGCCCGTCTCGTCGTACACGAAGGTGCTGTCGGCCGACGGGTACAGCCACTCCGAGACCACCTCGAAGCCGTTGTACGCGTAGTCGATGCTCGAGACCGTGTAGCTGAACCGGCTGAGCGCCATCCCGCGGAAGCGGCGCAGCGTGGTGGGGTCGTCGCCGCGGAAGGCGTACAGCGTGTTGGTGCGCTGCTGCAGCTGGCCGGCCGCGTTGGTCTCGCGCGTGGTCAGCCGCTGCCCCGCGCGCCACTCGTCGGAGGTGATGCGCAGGTTGGGGCGCGGCACCGCCGGCGCGTTGTCGGGGTTGTCGATCGGGTTGCGGAAGGTCTCGCGCGTTCTGCCGAACTCGCCGTTGTCGCCGTTCAGCACCGTCACCTCGCGGTACCCGATGCTCCCCGACGCGCCCAGCGGCACGTTGGAGCTCGCGGTGCGCGCGTAGTAGTCGCACGTGCTGGTGTGCACCGCTTCGCCGTACACGGGCTCGTAGGGCAGCACGCCGCTGGAGCGGGTGGTGTCGGAGAGGAGGCGGTAGGAGTACCGGTGCACCTGGTCGGTGCCGTGCCCGTCGCTGGTGCGCACCTGGGCGACCCGCAGCCCGCCGCCCAGCTTGGCGCCCACGTACACGTTGCTGGTCCGCCCCCACACCGCCTGGATGGAGACCGTCCCGCTCATCCCCGTGTAGTCGGTGTGCGCCGCGACCGAGTAGCGGCCCGGTTGCAGCTGGCCCCCGGCGCTGGCGGTCGCCGTGTAATGCGCGATCGCGGCACCCGTGCTGTCCCGCAGCTCCGCCCAGGGGCAGGGGGAGCCGTTGGGGCACCAGATGAACACCGACACGCTGTACCCGGCCGTGCCGGTGCCGGTCACGGTGAACGGGGTGACCTTGGTGCGCGCCGCCGGGTCCGGGTTCGAGGTCGCCGACGCGGCCAGCGCGGTGTCCGACGTGGTCCGCACCTCCTGCGGCTGGCCCTGCCGGGTCATCCCGTAGTCGTTCGGCTCCCAGGTGAAGGCCGTGGTCCCGCCGGTGGGATAGGTGATCTTCGTGAGGCTGCCGACCTTGAGGTACGACGCGACCGGCGTGCGGTCGGCGCCCGAGAGCGTCACCGTGTGGCCGAAGTAGTCCGAGGTGGTGGCGCCGGGGACCAGCTCGCCGCCGTTGTTCTTGCCGTTCCAGTACCCCCAGTGGTCCTGCGACGACGAGCCGCGCGCGGGAAAGCTCTGCGGGTCGTACTCGAAGCTCCACGGCGGGAGCGAGTTCCCCGCCGCGTCCTGCTCCACCACGTTCTGCAGCCGCAGCCGGTTGCCTCCGAAGTAGTCGTGGTTCAGGTAGAAGCGGCGCAGCAGCGACCCGCCCGGCGTCCACACCTCCACGCGGGTGAGCATCGGCTCCTGGCGCGCGCCCAGCGGCGAGAGCGCGTCGGCGCGCAGCGAGTCGGCGAAGAAGCGGAGGGTGTGCCGCGACGACTTGATCGAATCCAGCCGCTGGGCCGTGATGTCGTGCCCGTTCACGTGGTTGAAGCTCGACGGCATGCAGCTGCTCGAGTTGCCGCCCTGCGTGACCAGGTCGAACCGGCTGGTGGTGTTCGCCATCTGGTGCGACGCCGTGTACCGGGTGTAGTACAGGCGGATCGTCTCCCCCGTCGGCGCGACGATCTGGGTGAGGTGCCACGACGAGACGAACTGCGGGGTGTACGGCGTGGGCACGTAGTCCGACCCCGGCGACACCGTGCCGCTCTGGTCGTGCGTGGTGTCGGCCGCGCCGAAGATGTAGCGCGTCCCGTCCTCGGTGGTCACCGTCCACGAGGTGAACCCCACTCCCGTGGCCGTCGGCACGATCCGCAGCTTCTGGAAGGGGATCGTCCGCACCTCCTTCAGCGTGGACGAGGTGCTGGTGGGGCCGATCACGAACTGCCCCGCGCGCCCGGCGAAGTTGAAGAAGAACTGGTCGGGCTCCCCGTCGATGGTCTGGTCCTTGATGTTCTGGAAGAGGCTGGTGAGGTTGGTGGAGTACGGGTTGGGCCAGTTGGCGTCGTCGTAGAAGACGTTGCCGGTGTTGTAGTAGCCGTGGTCCGAGTCGTCCGGGAGGCCGCGGACCGTGCGCGTGATGGTGCCGCCCGCCTCCAGCGCCCATCCCATCCCCACCCAGCCGCCGATCTCGTCCACGCGCACGCCGCCCGGCTCGTAGTGCAGCGACACGGGCAGCCGCAGGTCGCCCGCCCCCTCGGCCGTGAACAGGGGAACGCGGACGTCGGGCTGCCCCGTGTACAGCCCCACGGGCACGTCGCCGAACCGCCCCAGCGACGCGGCGGTGGGCGAAGAGAAGGTCGGCCGGCTGGTGCCGAGTTGCGCGTGCAGCGGGGGTGGATGGAGCGCGAAGGCGCCCGCGAAGAGCAGGAGGTACTTCAGGGTGGAACGCATGGGGCGAAGCCTCTCCGATGAGGGTGGGAGGGGGACCTTCTCTCCGCCCCAAAGCCAGATGCGCACCGCGCCGATCCTTTCATCCAACCGGTTTCATCCCAATCACTTGCCATCCGGAAGGGCTCGCCGCGCCCCCCCAGGATCTCGCAACCGTGAGAGATTTCTCTCACCCGCGCGCGCACATCTGCGAGGGGCGCCGGCCGGCGAGGGGCCGGGCCTCGGCAACAGCGGGAGCGTGTTTCACGCGGAGTCAGCGGAGTCAGCGGAGTGGAACGGGATCAAACGGAGAAGCACCGTTTACTCCGCTCACCCCGCTCACTCCGCGTGAAACCCGGCTTTCTGGCTTTCATCTTTCGTGATCTCGCGGAGCGGGGTGGCAAACGGGGCGAACCCCCGGACGCGGCGTAGTTCTCCTCTGCTCCGTTCTCCTCCGTTTCTCCGTGTGACCCCGCGGTTCGATGATTTCGCCCGCGAAAAAGCAGAAGAAGCAGAGCGAATCATCGCCCTGCTTCTTCCGCGGGTCCGGAGCGGGACTTGAGCGTCGCGTCACGGCTTCGGCGCGCCGGGAGGGATCGCGGCGCCGGACGCGGCCGGGGCGGGCTTCGGAGCGGGCGGCACCACCGGCTTGCGCGCCGCCTGGCGCTGCAGCGGCCGGGTGCGGTTCCCCACGTTCCCCGACACGTCGTCCAGGTCGTCGTCGTTGCGGATCACGCGCGGGGTGAGGAAGACGAACAGCTCCGTCTCGGACGAGCGGTTCACCTGCCGCCCGAACAGCCCGCCGACCACCGGGAGGTCGGAGAGGAAGGGGATCCCTGCGTGCACCGACTCGCGCTGCCGGTCTGCCAGGCCGCCCAGCACGGCGGTGTGGCCGTCCTTCACCAGCAGCTGCGTGGTGATGCTGCGGGTGGAGATCACCGGCGCGTCGAACGCCACCTCGGCCGTGGCGGCGTTCACCTCCTGCGCCACCTGCAGCATCACGAACCCGTCGTCGCTCACCGTGGGCACCACCGAGAGCCGCGTGCCCACGTCCTTGAACTGCACCACCTGGTCGCGCACCGGCGCGTCGGTGGGCAGCGCGCGCTGCACCTGGATGAAGGGGCGCTGGCTTCCCACCATGATCTCGGCCGTTTCGTTGTTGGCGGCCAGCACCACGGGGCGGCTGAGGATGGACACCTGCCCGCGCGACGAGGCGGCCCGCAGCGTGGCCGTGATGTTCGATCCCGTGAGGTGCAGGATGTTCACCACGAAGTCGCCCAGCCCCTGCCCCGTGGACGATGCCCCCACCTCGGCCGACGACCCGTCGATGCGCGTGCGGGGGAGGATCGCCTCCAGCCCGTACGACAGGCTGCGGTCGCGCCGCACCTCCACGATCATCACCTCGATCAGCACCTGCAGCGGCCGCACGTCCAGCTTGTCGATGGCGGCGTGCAGCAGCTCGTAGTCGCGCCCCGACGCGCGGATCAGCAGCGAGTTCGTCCGCGTGTCGGGGATGATGGTGACCTGCCCCGCCAGCTGGGCGCTGCCGGAGACCACCGGCCCGCCCGGCGTGGGCGCTTCGGTGCCGGCGGGGGGGATCAGGCTCTGGCGCAGCTCGCCCGCCAGCGTGGGGCGCGGGGCGCGGATCTCACCCAGCGAACTGGCCTGGCCGAACAGCGCGTTCACGGTGGCCGCCACGTCGGGGGCGCGCGCGTGGCGCAGGCGCACCACGAAGAACGACATCTCGTTGGGCGCGGCGGTCGGGATGGCGCCCACCGGCTCGGACGCGGAGACCGTGTAGAGCCCCGGCGCGGTCTGCAGCCGCAGGTTGTAGCTGCGCAGCATCCCGTCCAGCAGCTCGGGGACGGCGGCGCGCGCCACGGCGCGGGGGGTGGTGAGGGTCACGCGGAACTCGCCCAGCGCGCCGATCACCAGCGGCCTGTCCAGGTACGGCGCCAGCGCCTGCAGCGCCACGCGCAGGTCGGTGTCCACGAAGCGCACCAGCACGCTGTCGTTCCTGGCCACCACGCCCGGCGGCGCGTCCTGCGCGTGCAGGGCGGCGGGGATGACCCACGTAAGCGCCAGGGCGAGCGGAAGAACGGCTTTTCTCATTGGAACGGCTGCTTCAGGGTGAGCACCTGCATCTTCCCGTCGTGGACAACGCCAACCGAATCGCCGCGGATCCAGAGCACGCGGACCCCTCCCTCCTCCTCGCCGGCGGCCACCAGCACGCCATGCGCGGCGCCGGGGACGTGTTCGATCACCGCCTGCCACGGCGGCCCGCCCACGATCCCCGAGAGCGACAGGGGCGGCGGCGGGGGCGGGGCCGGCGGCGGCGGGGGCTGCGGCATGGCCATCGGCTGCGGCGGGATGTCGATGCGCGGCGGCGCGCCGAAGCGCTGCGCGGTGGGTGCCCGCTCCAGGCGGAACGGATCGCGGTCGCGCAGCAGCGCCGCGTCCAGCCGCAGCCGCCCGCGCTCGCGCGCCGGGTTCGCGGGCGGCGGCGCGGCGCGCGGAACCTCCGCTCGCGCCACGGGAGGATCGCCCGGGGCGGAGCGGAAGGCGGCCAGCGCCGCGATCACCGTCGCGGCCGCCACCAGCCAGAGCGCCAGCGGCGCGGGAATGCGGTTCGTCATGTCCGGCTACCGTAACCCGGAAAGAGCGTGTTTCACGCGGAGCCGGCGGGGTGATCGGAGTGAACCGAATCAGCGGAGAAGCCACGGTTAACCCCGCTCACTCCGCTGACTCCGCGTGAAACCCGGTTCGCTGCCTCACCGCTCCGTCCCCTCGTCGCGCCCGTCACCCCGCACCATGGCGAGGCCCTCCACGCTCAGCCGCACCCGCAGCGCTTCCACGCCGTCGCTGGGGACGGCGACGTTCTGCTGCTGCACGGAGAACTCGCGGACGGCCAGCACCGGCTCGCCGCCCTCCAGCCGGTAGAGGAGCGCGGCCAGCCCGGCCACGTCCGCCGTCCCCTGCACGGTGGCCACCACGTGGCGCAGCCCGGGCCCGCCGGCCGAGTCCACGCGGCTCTCGGCCGTCTCGATCTCCATCCCCGAGAGCCGCGCGGCCTCGCGGATGACGTCGGTGAGCTGCGCGGGCGCCTCGGACGGCGTCTGCACCACCAGCAGGGTGGGCGCGGCGGCGCGCAGCCGGGCCACGCGCGCCTCGGTGGTGTCCAGCGCGCCGCGCACGCCGCGGATGGCCAGCCGCGACCGCCCCAGCTCGGCCGAAAGCTCCGCCGCGCCGGCGATCGACCCGGAGCGCCACGCCAGCCACGCGGGAACGGCCTTGAAGGCCAGCACCAGGACCAGGAAGAGGGCCCCCCCGTAGACCAGCGCGCGCCGGTCGCGGGAGGCGAGCTCGGATACGCTCATCGGTCAGTCCTTTCGGTCGATGGCTTCCGGCCGCGTCCCCGGGGGCTGGTGGCGGGCGGCGGAGGCGGCGGCGTGCGTCCGGCCGGCCGCACGCGCAGGGTGGCGCGCTGCAGGAAGCCGTTGGCGGCGGGGGTCTGCGCCACCTGGCCCACCAGCGCCACCTCCGCCAGCCCCGGCGCGGCGCGGAGGGCGCCGATGGCGGCCGAGGCGCGCGGCGCCACGATCACCACCCGGGCCTCGTCGCCGCGCACGTCGATCCGCTCGACCGCCGCCGAGTCGGGGAGCGCGCGGGCCAGCGCGGCCAGCAGGGCCGTCTGCCGCGGGCGCGACGCGGCGAAGCCCTCCACCTCGGCCAGCTCGGCGGTCACGCGCTCGCGCTGGGCCAGCACGTCCACCGTCAGCCGCCACTCCCGTGACGCCTGCACCCGGCGCAGCTCGGCCTCCGTCCGCCGCGCGGCCAGATCGGCCCGCAGCGGCGACAGGAGGAGCGCCACGGCGCCCACGGCCGCGACGGCGACGGGGGGGATCACCATCCAGCGGCGGCGCCGCCTCTCCCACGGCACGTCGCCGCGGGGGCCCAGCGTGAGCGGGTGCCCCGGCGCGGCGATGGCGGCGCCGTACGCGTCGGCGAAGCGGCCCGCCGGGTCGATCGCCCGCAGCGCGGGAACCGGCTCCGGCGCGCCCACCCCCGCCGCGGCCGGCGCGGGAAGGCGGCGGACCGACGCGAAGCCGTCGCCCGAACGCGTCACCTCCACGGCGACCGGCCCGTCGGCCACGGCAAAGCGCTCGCCCTCGAGCACCCGCGGCAGGACCACGGCCGAGGGGGCCACGAAGGCCAGCTTCATCCGCAGCGCCGCCGCCGCCTCGCGCACGCACTCCACGTGGGTGGAGTCGATCGCGGCGCCCCACGCCTCCCCCGGGCCCAGGACGCGGACGCCGGTGGTGCGCACGGGCACGCCGTTCTGCAGGAAGAAGGCGCCCGGCCGCTGGTGCACGATGGCGCCCAGCAATTCCCCGTCGCCGAGCGGCGGCAGCCCTTCCAGCAGCTTCACCTGCGACGCGTGCGGGCCGACCGCCGCCGCCAGCACCGGCCGCGGCCAGCGCGGCAGCCGCGCCTCGCGCACCAGCTCCACGATCTCGCGGGCCAGCGGCGCGCCGGGCTCGCGGTCGGCCTCGGCGGCCCAGGTGATCCGGTCGCCCCGCACCACCACGGCGCGGATGGTGTCGTGCCCCAGGGCCAGGCCGATGCGGGCTCTCATGGGAACTCGATCCGTTGCTGCACCACGCGCGGCTCCGTTCCCGTCCGGGTCAGCCGCATCTGGGCGGCCGCGCGCACCGCGGGGCGGCCGGCGCGCGCTTCGGCGCGAACCGTCCAAGCGGTGGGCTCCAGGGTGACCAGCGAGACCAGCTGGGGAAGTGCGTCCATCAGTGCCACCGAGGCCGTGGGTGCAAGGCCGTCCGCGATCGATTGGTAGGCGTGCAGCTCGCCCCGCTCCCGCAGCTCCAGCGTGTGCGCCACCGCCTGGGGGCCGAAGCCCGGCAGCGCCGCCAGCACCGCCGGCGGCGCGTGCTGCAGCGAGATGCCGCCTCCGTCCGCGCCCAGCAGCTCCTGCCACGGCGCGTGGTCCATCCCCCGCACCAGCCCGATCTCGCGCGCGTCCAGGAACGGCCGGTCGGGCGGCGGCACCATCCCGCGTGCGAGGTACCAGCCGCGCTCGGCGCCCAGCTCGCGCGGCTCGCCGTCCGCGTCCCTCCAGTCCGCCAGCGCCGCCGCCATCGAGTCCGCCCCTTCAGGAGCGACGCCGGCGTTGCGCAGCGTGGCGGCCACCAGCGCCTCGGGGGCGAAGTTCACGTCCAGCGTGGCTCCCGCCGCGCGGACGGTGACCGCGCACTCCATCCCGGGTGTGCCGGGCGCCGCCACCAGCAGCGAGTCCAGCCGGTTCCAGGCGTCCGACCCCGGCTGCCGCCGGGTGAGCACCAGCGGCCGCTCCGTCATCACCTCGACCGCGCGGCTGCGCAGCCGGGCCAGGCACCCGCGGGCCGTCCACTCCGCCTCCACCAGAGCCGCCCGGTTGCGCGAGCGGGCGATGGCGTCCCGGGCGGCGGCGGCGATGCCGAGCCCCAGCACCCCCACCCCCATGCAGATCCACAGCACCGCCAGCAGCGCGTAGCCGCCGCGCGGGTCTCCTTCCGGCCGGCGCCGGGCGAGGGGCGGCGGCACCTCAGCGCACCGGCAGGAGAAGGGTGTCGCCGTCCATCACCACCGCGAAGGCGGGCGGGGCCGGCGTCTCGGTCCACGCGGCAGACCAGCTTCCCCCGTGGCTCGCGTCCACCAGGTAGACGAAGCGCCCCTCGCGCACGCTGTCGCGCAGCACCATTCCGGGCGTTCCCTCCGCCGAAACGTCCGCCGGCGGGTCCGCGAACGGGGCCGGCGACGAGTCCGCGGACGGAGCCAGGCGCCAGAGCAGCAGCCGGTGGCGGTGCGCCCCCCCGGCCTGGAACGCGAGGCGGACGCGGCACGGCTCGGCCCACCCCAGCGCGCTTTCGCAGCGGGTGTCCAGCGCCACGCTCGCGCCGTCGCCGCGCACGCCGCCGCCGTTTCCGCGCGGCTCGACGTTCGCCGCCAGTATCCGCAGCAGGCGCTCGCCGTTGGCGTCGTGGCTCGCCGCCCGCGACGCCGCCTCGATCGCGTCCGCCCGCGAGGCGAGCCCCAGGTACAGCGCCGCCGCCGCCGTCAACGTCACGCCGCCGATCACCATCGCCACCATCAGCTCCAGCAGGGTGAACCCCGCGCGGGAAGACAGCCTCCCCACGCCCGCGGCGGTCCGCGTTCGGGGCCGGCCGGCGCCGCGGCTCATCGGTCCGGCTCGCGGTAGAGGGTGGTGTGGAGGAGCACCGCCCCCGACGCGGTGTCGCGGAGCGTCACCTGGTACAGGTCCTCTTCCGGGCGCTCCACCCGCAGCCACCAGGCGCCCTGCGGGGTGCTGCCCAGGTGCCGGTCCAGCTCTTCGCGCGGCCAGAGCGAGACGGCGCTGAAGAGCCGGTTCCCGGCGCGGAGCTCCGCTTCGCGCTCATGCGCCCGGCTCACCGAGTGCAGCCATTCGCCCGTGCGCCACGCCGCCGCGCTCGCCACGATCCCGAGCACCGAGAGGGCGACCAGCACCTCCAGCAGCACGGCCCCGGCCCGGCCCCGGACGCCCCTCCGTCCTCCCGGTCTCATCGCCCGCCCGCCGGGCCTGGAGACGTCGCTCCACCCGCGGCGGCGCTCTCCAGCGGCTGCGCGTCCAGCGGATCGAACCCCAGCGAGTCGGCGCCCAGCAGGCGGCCGTCGGGGAGCGCGGTGACGCGCAGCGTCCGCCCGCCCTCCGCCACCGTGAGCGGCACCGCGGCGCCCGTGGCGATCGCCCGACGGTGCGCGGCGGCGATCCGGGCGGCGGGGCCGGGCTCGGGCACCTCCTGCCGCGCCTCGCGCCTCCAGGCCAGGCCCACCAGGGTGGAAAGGAGGGCCAGCACCGCGATCACCCCCATCATCTCCAGGAGGGTGAACCCGGCGCGCGCGGCGGCCGCGCGGCGGTCAGTACGAGATGCGGAGGCCATAGATCGCCTGCAGGAGCGCCGCGGCCACCATCAGCACCATCCCCCCGAACACCAGGATCATCGCCGGCTCGATCAGCCGGGTGAGCCGCTTCAGCCGCCGCAGCGCGTCGGCCGCCTCCACCCGCGCGGCGTGGGCGAGCATGGCGTCCAGCTCCCCCGTCTCCTCGCCGATGCGGGCGAAGCGGACGGCGGTCACGCTCAGCGCGCGCTCGGCGTGCAGCGCGGCCGAGAACGCCTCGCCCTCCACGATCCGCCGGCGCGCGGCCAGCAGCGCCGCCTCCATCGCCGCGTCGCCCGTGGCGCGCGCCGCCAGCGGGAGCGCGGCCGAGAGGGTCACGCCGGTGGAAAGGAGCGCCGAGAGCGTGGCGCACGCCCGCGCCGAGACCGCCGAGCGGCGCGTGGAGCCCAGGAGCGGGAGCGAGAGGAGGAAGGAGTGCCACTGCCGGCGCCCCGCCGGCGTCGCCGTCCACCCGCGCCAGGCCAGCGCCCCCGCCGCGGCGCCGTAGAGCGCCGGGAGGGCGGCCGCGCGCGCCGTCCCGGCCACGCCCAGCATCAGCCGCGTGGTCGCCGGCAGCGTTCCCCCGGTGTCGGCCAGCAGCTCGGCGAAGCGCGGCAGCACCAGCCCCAGCAGCAGGGCGACGGACGCGGCGCCCGAGACGGCCAGCAGGATCGGGTACGACAGCGCGTTCCAGAGCGCGGCGCCGGCCTCGGCGCGCGCCTCCAGCAGCTGCGCGGCGTTCTCCACCGCCGCGGCGATCCCGCCGCTCGCCTCGCCCGCCTCGATGATCGAGAGCACGTGCGAGGGGAGCCGCAGCGGCGACGAGCCCAGCGCCTCGGCCAGGGGGCTCCCGTTCTCGATCTGCGCCCGCAGCGAGGGGAGCGCGGCCGCCCAGCACGCGGGCACGATCCCCTCCAGCACCGCCAGGGCGCGCGAGGTGGGGAGCCCCGCGCCCAGCAGCGTGGCCAGCGCGCGCAGCCCCAGCGCCTGGTCCGCCGCGCCGGCGCCCAGGCCGGCGGAAAGGCCGCGCGGGGCGCGCGACACCCGCACCGGGTGCAGCCCCTGGCTGGCCACCAGCGCCACGGCCGCCTCGCGGGTGGCGGCCACGATGGCGCCCTCCTCGATCGCCCCGTCGGGGCGCACCGCGCGGAAGCGGTACGAGCCGGCCGCCACGTCCGTCACTTCTTCTCGTCCTCTCCCCACGAGGTGAGGTCGGCGTTCTCGCCCTCGCCGCCGGTCTCGCCGTCGCGCCCCAGCGTGTACAGGTCGAACGACTCGGCGTCGTGCTCGCCGGGCGAGCGGTACAGGTACGGCCGCTTCCAGGGGTCCGCCGGCACCGGCTTGCGCAGGTACGGCCCGCGCCACCCGGCGGGGCGCGCCGACGCCGCGTTCCAGGTCCGCAGCACCGCCAGCCCCTCCTCGGTGGTCGGATACCGCCCGGTGTCCATGCGGAAGTTCTCCAGCGCCACGGTCAGCATCTCGATCTGGGTGCGCGCGGCGGTGGTGTTGGCGTCGCCCAGCCTGCCCAGGATGCTGGGCCCCACCAGCATGGCCAGCGCGCCGATGATCGCGATCACCACCATCATCTCGATCAGCGTGAAGCCCCCGGCCCGCCGGCGGGCCGCGGACGGCTCAGCTCCCGGATTGCGTGACACGCAGCACCTCCTCGATGGTCGTGACCCCCGCCGCGGCCTTGGCCCACCCGTCCTGCCGCAGCGTCGCCCGCCCGCCCGGCCCCGCCAGCTCCTCCAGCCGCCCGGCGGGAACGCCGGCGGCGATCGCGTTGCGCATCTCGCCGGTCAGCAGCAGGAGTTCGAACAGCCCCACCCGCCCGCGGTAGCCGGTGTGGCGGCAGTGCGCGCACCCCTTCCCCCGCCGGAAGACCGTGCCGGGAGAAACCTCCATCTCCGCGGGGATCACCTCGGGCGCGTACGGCTCGCGGCAGCGGTCGCAGGTGCGCCGCACCAGCCGCTGCGAAAGGACCGCGTCCAGCGTAGCGGCGACCAGGTAGGGAGGGACCCCCAGGTCGATCAGGCGGGGGATGGCGCCCACCGCGTCGTTGGTGTGCAGGGTGGAGAAGACCACGTGGCCGGTGAGCGCCGCCTGCACCGCCAGCTCGGCGGTCTCGGCGTCGCGCATCTCGCCCACCATCAGCACGTCGGGGTCCTGGCGCAGGATGGAGCGCAGCACCGAAGCGAAGGTGACCCCCGCCTGCCGCTGCACGGCCACCTGGGTGATCCCGTCCACCGCGTACTCCACCGGGTCTTCCACGGTGATGATCTTCTCGCGGCCGGCGTCGCGCAGGCGGAGCGCGGCGTAGAGCGTGGTGGTCTTCCCGCTTCCGGTGGGGCCGGTGACCAGGATCATCCCGTGCGGCCGGCGGGCCAGGCGGTCCACGTCGCCCAGCAGCGGCGCGGGCAGCCCCAGCTCCGCCAGCGCCACCTCGCGCCGCCCGCCGTCCAGCAGGCGCAGGACGACGCTCTCGCCCAGGGTGGAGGGGACGGTGGAGACGCGGATGTCGATGTCGCGCTCCTCCAGCCGCATCAGGATCCGCCCGTCCTGCGGGCGCCGCCGCTCGGCGATGTCCAGGTCGGCCAGCAGCTTCACGCGCGAGATCACCGCCGCGTCCAGCAGCGCCGGCGGCGGCAGCGCGGGAACCAGCACCCCGTCGATGCGGAAGCGCGCGCGCAGCCCGCCCAGCGTGGATTCCAGGTGCACGTCGCTGGCGTTGGCCTCGTAGCCCTCGCGCAGCAGGAGGTTGACGTAGCGCACCACCGGCGGCTGGTTGGCCAGGTCGCGGATGTCGGAGACCAGCGCGCCCTCGGCCGGCTCCTGCCGCGCGGCGCTCTCCCGGCCGCCGCCCCCCACCGTGCGCGCGATCAGGATCTGCAGCGCCTCCAGTGTGTGCGGGCGGGTGACCACCGGCCGCCCGTACGCCACGGCCAGGTCGTCCAGCCCCGAGAGACGGGAGTTCGGCTCCACCGCCACGGCGACCGAGCCGTCGTCCAGGAGGCCGCAGGGGCAGATGCGGTGGTGCGCCAGGAACGCGTGCGAAACCCCGTGCGCCAGCGGAATGGTGCCGGGGAGGGGGGCGCCGCCGGGCACGGCGGCGGGTGGGTCGGTCAGCGTCACTTCGACTCGCGGAACAGCGCTGCGGACGGCGGGGGTCGCCCGCTCTTCAGGAAAGAAGCGAGCCAGCCCTCAACCCGTGGATTTCCTTGCACTTGGATGGCGTGGACTCTCATCCGGGAGACTCCGCCTCTCACATCTGAGAGTCGCGCCCGCCGCGCCGGGAAATCGGCGCGCGCCGGCGCTTTGCTTCCTTTCGCCACGACCTTCCGGGCGCCGCGCGGGGAGGGCGTTGCCCACCCTGCGTCCACCATGGCATCAGATTGTCCGCGGCCCCGGCCGTCGCTTGCCAACGCCAGGCAACGCCCCATCTTTCAGGCACAATCGCGCCATTCCACCGGCCACTCCGTCACCCTGTCCCGGGGCCCTTCGCGCCCGGCGCCGGCCACCCCCTGTCGCTACGCCATTCCGCCCATGGGTCTCAGTATCGTTCCCGCGTCCGCGCCGCCCCACAGCCTGATCGGCCAATCCCTCGCCATGGCCGAGCTGCGCGCGCGCGTTCCCAAGCTCGCGAGGTCGTCGGTGCCCCTGCTGATCCTGGGCGAGACCGGTACGGGGAAGGAAGTGTTCGCCGAGGCCGTGGTGCAGGCCGGGCGCTGGTCGCCGTTCGTGCGCGTGAACTGCGCGGCGCTCCCCGAGACCATCGTGGACGGCGAGTTGTTCGGGTACGAGAAGGGCGCCTTCACCGGGGCGGTCCGCTCGCACGCGGGGCTGATCGCGCAGGCCAACGGCGGCGTGCTCTTCCTGGACGAGCTGGCCGAGCTCCCGCTCTCGGTGCAGGCCAAGCTCCTGCGCACCTTCGACTCGGGCGAATACCGGGCGCTGGGCTCCGCGCGCACCCAGCGCTCGTCGTTCCGGCTGATGCTGGCCACCAACGGCGACATCGACCAGATGGTGGCGGGGCAGAAGATGCGCGCCGACTTCGTGCACCGCCTGGGCGGGCTGCGGGTGACGCTCCCGCCGCTGCGCGCGCGGATGGAAGACCTCCCGCAGCTGGTCCGCTACTTCCTGGCGCACTGCTGCCAGCGCGACCCCGACAGCCCCAGCCGCATGGCCGAAGACGCGATGCCGCTGCTGTTCGCGCACGGCTGGCCGGGGAACATCCGCGAGCTGCGCAACGTGGTGAAGGCGGCCGCCGCGCTGGCGGTGGGCAACGGCCGCATCGAGCGCACGCACGTGCTGCAGGTGCTGGTGCAGCAGCCGGCGATGGCGGCCGCGCCGAATGGGTCCGGCGCGCAGCTCACCCTGGCCGAGGCCACCCGCCAGACCGAGGAGCAGGTGATCCGCCAGGCGCTGCTGGCCAGCGGCGGGATCCGCGAGCTGGCCGCCCAGCGGCTGGGGATCAGCCCCGCCACCCTGTACCGCAAGCTCGCCCGCTTCGACGCCGGCACTCGCACCCCCGAGAGCCCCGCCGACGACTCGCCGCTGGCGGCGTGAGGGGCCGAGCGGCGCGAGGCTCCGCTTCATCGCTGGGGCGTCGACGACCCCGGTGAACGCAAAAAAGCGGTTCATCGCAAGTTGGGTCGCAGCAGGTCTCCTGCCCGCTTCGCACCGATCCCGCCGGCGAGTGGCTGCAGGGGGGCGCTCGCGCTGAGTATCGAAATTTTTCTGAAGAGACCCCCTCGACCCCGCGGCCATCACGGAAGGTCCAGCTGTCTCAACGGATCGATCAGGGGATCACGAGGCGAGTCCGGCCGTCCGTGCACGTCCTGCGCATCGATGGCTGGATGGCGGGATGGCGATCGTCCGCCGTACCCACGCAGGCTGCGGAGACGCACGGAGGACGGGGAAGGCTCGATTCCTCCTGATGACGCAGTGGACGAAGCCTTCAGGCGCAGACGACGGGGTGAACGGCGGAAGAAGGGCGTTCTCCGCACCTTTCGATATCCGGCGCATTCCGAGCCTGCAGCAAGCAGGGCGGCAGAGGCGATGATGTTCGCTCTGCCGCCCTGCTTCCGTGCATGGGGCGCAATCGGCGGAGAAGTTTCCACACTCCCGGGAGGCTCGGAAGCACCGGGTCCGGGTCGCCCCGTGTGGATCGGGACGGGGGAGGACGTGGCGGACCGGATGGGCTACGGCCGCACCAGCGAAAGGCGGATCTTCGCTTCGTCGAGCGTCACCACCAGCGTATCGCCGTCCCGCAGCGCGTCCAGCGGGGCGCCGTCGATGAACTCGCAGACCGGCTCGTCGCCCACCTGCACCTCGCCGCGGTAGCCGCGGGCGTAGGCGACCGCCCCGGCCTTGCGCCGCTTCGCGTTGCTGCGGAGGTAGACGCCCCGGTCGTTGCACAGCCAAAGCCCCGGCGGCGCGCCGGTGCCGGGATGGTCCACGTCGTCGTCCAGCGCGTCCTCCGAGCCCAGGTCCACGCCCGCGGCCAGGTAACGCTGCGCCTCGGTCATCAGCCGCTCGTCCGCCTCCCGCGACTCGGCCAGCAGCGCCCGCGCCTCGGCCCCCTCGAACTCGTATCGCCCGTCCATCGCCTTCGCCTCCGGCCGGATCGTCGGCGTGCGCGGATCGCCCGCCGGGCAGCACCCGGCGTTACGCCAGCCGCCAGAGGCGTGCCCGCCGGCGCGAGATCGCCGCCGCCGTTCAGAACTCCCAGCTCACCCCGAAGCTGGGGACGAACGGGATCATCTCGTCGTACCCCTGGCCGAGCACGACCTGCCCGCCGCGGACCTCGGCGAAGGGGTCGATGGCCCGGGCGTTCGCGCGGTTGTACAGGTTGAAGAGGTCGAGGTAGGCCTGGATGCGCCCGCTCCGCCGCGTCCATTCGCGGCTGACGCGCACGTCCAGGCGGTGGTAGGCGGGGAGGCGGATGGAGTTCAGCCGGCCCCAGGTGCGGGTGACGACGATCTCCCCGGTCGGCAGGGTGGCGGAGGACTGCTGGAGCGGCGAGGCCGGCCAGCCGGTGTGGTACTGCCACGCCGTGCTGAGCCGCCACGCGGGCCGCGGCCGCCACGACAGGTCCAGCGCCAGCGCGTGCCGCTGGTCCAGCGCGCGCGGCACCCAGCGGCCCGACGAGTCCTGGTCCTCGGCGCGCGAGAGGGCGTAGCTCGCCGCCCAGGCCACGCGCCGCCCCGATTCGCGGCGCGCCTGCACCTCCACCCCCTCCGCCCGCCCGCGCACCGGCGCGAAGCGCACGCGGTCGCCGAGGGCTTCGGGGAAGACGTCGGTGATCGGGTTCCCCACGTTCAGCCAGCGCGGGCGAACGCGGGTCAGCAGGCGCTGGTACCCCTCGAGGCGCACCGTCACCGCGTTTCCGGCGGCGCGCTCGATGCCGGCCACCCGGTGCTCCGCCCGCTCCGCGGGAAAGAACCGCTCCACCCCGTCCTGCACCTGGAGCTGGTGGAGCCCCTGCGCCTGCGCATAGCGTCCCCACGCGCCGCGCAGCCGCGTGCTCGCGTCCAGCTGCAGGGCGGCGCTGGCGCGGGGCGAGGCGTAGCGCGCGCCGGTGGCCGCGTCGCGGTCGTAGCGCACTCCGCCTTCCACCGTGAGCGGTGGCGCCGGCCGCAGCCGGAGCGCCGCGTACGCCCCCAACGCCGAGCCCGCGGGCGAGGCGTCGACCGAGGTGGTGTCCATCCCCCCACCCACCCGCTGGGCGCGGAAGTAGTCATAGTCCGCCGCGTCGCGCCGGGCCTCGGCGCCCCACTTCAGCAGCGCCGAGGCGGAGAGGGCGAAGGCCGCGTCGTGCCGGATCCCCCAGCTGCGCAGGGTGCGCCGGTCGTGGACCCGGAGGTCGGGCTCGCCCCCGGTGCCGTCGCCGGTCTCGCCCGCGCGCGTCCACCCGAGCCCGGCCGCGGAGACGACGGTGCGGGCGGAGAGGCGCTCGCCGCGCGCGGTCCACGTCACCCAGCCGTAGCCGCTGCCGTACCGGCTGCGCAGGGCGGGGTCGCCCGGCTCGTCGCGGAAGCGGAGGCGGTCGCGGGCCAGCAGCGCGTGCGCGGCCAGGGTGTGGCCGGGGGCGACGTCGTACTCGACCTTGGCCAGCGCGTCGTAGTAGGTGGGCGAGATCTCGCCCTTGTCGCTGTCCCGCGCGTGCGACAGTTCCAGCGCCAGGTCCAGGAAGCCGCGCCGCGCGGAACCCACCCATCGCCCCCGCCCCCCCGCCCAGCTCCCCGCCCACATCGCCCGCAGGTTGGTGAGCGACACCCCCAGCGTGGTGCGCGCCGGGCCCGGCGCCGGCGACACCGTGCGCATGTCGAAGACGCCGGTGAGCCGGTCGCCGTACTCGGCGCCGAACCCGCCGGTGATCAGGTCGATGCCGCGCACCGCCGAGACGTCGACGATGGAGAGGGCGCCGTCGAAGTCCTTGATGTGGAAGGGCTCGAGGAGCTGCACCCCGTCCAGCATCACGAACAGCTCGTCGTTGCCGCCGCCGCGCACGCGGAAGGCGGCGGAAAGGTCGGTCGCGGCCACGCCGGGGATGCGGCTGACCGCGCGGAACACGTCTTCGCCGATCTGCGGCCGCGTCTCCAGGTCCTCGCGCGTGAGGGTGCGCGGCGCGTCGCCCCGATGGTCCATCACCCCGAAGTAGCTGGGCGCCACCACCACCTGCGCCAGCGGAACCGCCCCCGCCGCGAGCGTCACCTCCACGCGCGCGGCGGCGCCCGCCGCCACCTCCACCTCGGCGCGCGCCGGCTGGTAGCCGAGCCGGCGCACCTCCAGCAGGTACCGCCCGGGCGCCAGGCCGCCCAGCGCGAAGCGGCCGTCCTCCCCCGTCAGGGTGGACCGCGCCGCGGCCGACACCCGGGCGCCGCCCACCGCCTCGCCCGCGCCGCCGCGGACGCTCCCGGCCACGCTCCCGGTCGCCGGCGCGCGCCGCGGCTCGGCGCGGAGCACCGCCTGCCCGCGCGGCGAAACCAGCAGCCGCAGGCCGGAGCCGCGCAACACGGCCAGGAGCGCGTCCGCGGCACGCAGGCCGGCGACCCGGCTGGTGACGGGCCGGTCCAGCCCGGGGAGGTCGGGGTCGAACACCACGCCCATCGACGCCTCGGCCAGGATGCGGCGGACGGCGTCGCCCACCGTGCCACCCCGCACCTCGCCGCGGACCACGCGCCCCAGCGCGGGGACGCCGTTCCCGCCCGCGTCGAGCGGTGTCCACGAGGCGCCGGCGGGCGAGGGGGAGGGAACGGACTGGGGGCGGGCGGGGAGCGGGCTCCCGGCGAGGAGAAGGAGGGCGGCGAGGAGCCGGGCGAAGGGGCGGGTGGTCATGGGCGGGTTGGGGAGGAAGGGGAGATCAGGATGGTGTTTCCCGTGCGGCTCCAGCGGGCGCCGAGGGAGAGGGTGATCGCGCCGAGCACCTCGTCGAGGGGCGCGCGGGCGAGGGTGAGGGTGAGGTGCCGGCGCGCCAGGGCGGGGTCCGCCACGCGCACCCGCACCCCGTACCAGCGTTCCAGCTCCCGCGCGACCTCGGCGAGCTCCGCGCGGTCGAAGTCCAGCCGTCCTTCCCGCCACCCCGCGTAGCGCGCGGGATCGACGCCCTGCTGCCGGGCCGCCGCCCTGCCGGGCGCCGCCAGGCCCAGGTCGCCGCGAACCAGGACGACGCCGGTGTCCGCGCCGGCCGCCGCGGAGCGCAGCCGCACCCGTCCGCTCTCCACCACCACCCGCACGGGCTCGCCGCCGTAGCCGCGGACGTCGAAACGGGTGCCGAGCACCCGGGTGAGCGCCCCGCCCGAGCGCACGGTGAAGGGCCGCCTCGCGTCGTGCGCCACCTCGAAGAACGCCTCGCCGTCGAGCACCACCTCGCGCGCGCTTCCCCGGAAACGGCGCGGATGCTCCAGCCGGCTGGCCGCGCCCAGGGTGATGCGCGTGCCATCGTCCAGCTGCAGCGAGCGCGTGGCGCCGGCCGGCGTGGCGACGGCGACCATCGGCTCCGGGGGCGGCGCGGCCAGCCGCCAGACCCCGGCGCCGCCGGCCAGCACCGCCGCGACGGCCGCGGCGCGGAGCAGGGGAGCGCGGCGGCGCCCCGCCCACGCCGGCGCCGGCCGGCGGAGCGGCGCGGGCCCGGCCGCGGCGATGCGGGCGGAAAGGCTCTCCCACGCCTGGTCGGTGCGGCCGTCCCCGGCGGCGTCCGCGCCGGGGCCGCGCAGCGCGCGCAGGATCGCCCTCCGCTCCGGCGCCGCGGCCAGCCAGCGCTCCACGCGCGCGGCGGCCTCGGGCGAAGCCTCGCCGGCGAGGTAGCGGTCCAGCAGCGTCCAGTCGATCGGCTCGTTCACGGCGGCGTTCCCGGGTGAGCGTTCAGAAGGTGAGACAACCGGGAACAAAAAAACCCCACACCGGGGGCGCGGGGCCGAGCACGCAACGTGGTTCCGGGTGCCCCTGGCCTGACGCCGGCGCGAGGGATTTCCACCCGGTCCTCCCGATGGACCTCATTTCCGAATCCGGCTGATTCCTTGCAGGATTCCACGGATGCCCCAACGATGTCATCCTGAGGCCGGTCAGGACGTAACTTCATACCGAGCCGTAAGTTGGCAGGCCGAAGGATCTGTGGCCCGTCGACGCCGAGATCCGGCCGCGGCAGCAAGTCTTTCCCCGGCTCTGGTCTCAGTCGTCGAGGTCGCCGAGGGTCGCGCGGAGGGCCTTCAGCGCGCGGCCGAGCTGGTTCTCGACGCCCTTGACGGAGATGCCCATCACCTCGGCGATCTCGCCGTGGCGCAGCCCGTGGCGCCAGCGCAGCTCGACCACCATGCGCGCGCGCTCCGGCAGACGGGACACGGCCCGCGCGACCGCCGCCGCGGCCTCCGCTTGTGCGGCGGCACGGTCGGGCGCCGGGGATGGATCGGCGGGGTCGGCCTCTCGCCGCAGCCGGGCGAGCCAGCCGCGTTCCCGGCTCGCGCGCTTCAGGTGATTGAGGGCGCGGTTGCGGACCGCGCCGAAGAGGTACGCGCGCACGGTGGCGCGCAGCTCCCACCCGGCGTGGCCGCGCCAGAGCTCGAAGAACACGTCCTGCACCAGCTCCTCGGCCACCGCCGCGTCGCGCACGTACCCCGTGGCGAAGCGGCAGAGCCCGGCGTGGTGCTCGCGGAAGAGCGCCTCGAACGCGCCGGCGTCTCCGCGGCGGATGCGCTCGGCGAGGTCGCGGTCCTCGCGCGGCGGCGGAAGTCGCTCGGTCACGGATGTGCCACGTGCGCTGGGAACGGCATGGTGGAAGGTCCCTGCATTTCTCACGCTGAGACAGAAAAGCGCCTGGCGCGTCGACCGGGGAACCAAACGAAGATGGCCCTGCCACCCGCGAGGGGAGACAGGGCCGCTGTTCGTTGCATCGATACAGCGGAGGCCGAGGGACTCGAACCGCCAGGGCGTGCACCCCGGCGCATTGCGAGTGTGGTGCTCGCCAGTCCGACGACGACGCCAGCTCCGCGCGCCGGGGTGTCGGGGCGGATGCGCGCCGGATCATCCTTGCGCTGGGTGCGGACGGCTAGCCCGCGACCGGCCGGAGCAGCTCGCCCAGCAGCTCGAACTGCCGGCCGACGAGCCCGAGCATCTGCCGCAGCGCCTCGGCCTCCTGCGGCGTCAGCTCGAGCCCGCCGGCGCCGCGCACCCCGGGCTGGCCCGGGCTGCCGCTGATGGTGGCGAAGAGCTGGCCGTTCACGCGCACGGTGGCGCTCACCTGGCGGTCATCGCCCACCACGTCGAAGTCGAGCGTCGCGTCTCCGGAGTGGATCGTCATCGCGACGTGGCCCAGGTCGCCGCTCGCGGTGTGCGCGCCGCTGACGTGGGCGACGGTGGTGAAGGCGCGCACCGGCACGTCGAAGGCGAAGTCCAGGTCCATCGCCTCGCCCGCGGAATCGTGCCTCGCGCGGGCCTCGATCCGGAAGTCGAGCCGCGTAGTGCCGTCCGTCAGGAATCCGCCCGCCGCGAGCGCGCCCGTGGTCGGCGTGCCATCGGCGGCCAGCAGGTAGTCGAGATATGTCACGCCACCGGAGACCACGCGCAGGTGCAGCGCGATCCCGGACGTGCGCGACGCGCTCTCGTCCATCAGGTCCGCGAAGCCGATCTCCTGCTCCACGATCGGCTGGCGGGTCACCGGATTGATCGCGTAGAGGATGAAGCGCGCCCCATTGGCCGGCGCGCCGGTCCGCGAGGGATCGGGGACGTAGCGCTGCCGCGCGGGATCGTAGACAAAGGTCGTTCCCAGCACCTCCGGCGGCAGCACGGCACGGATCGGTGCGCCGGGCGACAACGCCGCGAGCACCCGCGTGGCGGCCGACGTGGCCGCGCGCCTCCGGGCCGCCGGGGATGCGTCGCTCGGCACGGCCGCCACGTCCCGCAGGCCCGCGACGGCGGCGCCCACCGCCGGAGCCACGCCGAAGCGCGGGCTCAGCGCGGCGAAGCTCTCCCACGCGTTCGCCGAGAACGCCTGCTCGAAGCTCCGCACGTCGGCCGTGGCGCGCGCCGCGTCGAGCCGCGCATCGCCCGGCGCGGCGGGGCCGTCGCCGCCGCACGCCGCCGCCGCCAGCCCCGCGGCCACGGCCAGAACCAGGCGCGATGGAGTCTGCCCATGCATCGGATCTCCTTCGTGGACGGTACAGGGCGGCCGCTCAGCGCAGCGATTGCAACGTCGCCTGCTGCTCGCGGGTGAGGGTATTCTTGATGCGGACGAGCATCTGCAGGTGCGCGTGCTTGATCTCGCGCTCCAGGCTCATCACGCGGTCCGCCTGCGCCAGCGCGGCGGCCTCGTTCACCGGCGACGCGCGCAGCAGCTCGACCAGCCGCTGGCTCTCCGCCTGGAGCTGCCACTGCAGATCCACGACATGCGACTGGAGCTGCTGGATGGCGCCGGTGATGGCGCTCCGCTGCGGGGCGGTGAGCCCGATCCGCTGCTGGTGCTGCATCACCAGCTCGGGCGGAAAGAGCGCCTCGGCGACGGGATCCTGCTGCGGCGCGGGCGTCGCCTGCGCGTGCAGTGCGGGCGCCCCGGCGAACAGCGCGGCCGCGAGCAGGAGGAGAGGGAGAGGGCGGAGACGAGTCGTCACGATGGCTTCTCCGGGGTAGGTGTAGCCGGGGCGTGGATCAGGCCGCCGGTCGCGGTGCCGTCGGGGGCGCCGAGGGCGGGGACGGAGCGAAGCAGCTCGTTCCCCGGCGTGTCGAGCAGAAAGTCGGTCGGCATCCGCAGCGACGTGGCCGACAGGTCGATCCTCCCCCACGCGGGGGCCGTGGCGCCGCCGGACCCGCCGCGGAGGATCAGCACCGCCAGCACGATCGCCGCGGCCATCGCCGCCAGAGCGGGGAGGACGAGCCGGCGCCGCGGCCGCGCCCGCAGCCGCGCCCTGGCGGCAACCCGCGCGGCAAACCGCCGGTAGTCCTCGCCGCCCGCGCGCTCCTCCTCGCGCAGCCGGGCGAAACGGGCTCCAAGATCGCGGTCGGTCCGGTCTTCTTCCGTCACCTGCAAGCCTCCGGGTCCAGCAGTTCCCTCAATCGCCGCTTGCCGCGCTCGTAGTGCTGCCGCGCCGATCCCACCGTCACGCCCAGCACCGCGGCCGTCTCGCGAATCGTGAGCTCCTCGTAGAACACCAGGTGCAGCACCTCGCGCTGGCGCCGCGGAAGCACCCGCAGCGCGTCCACCAGCCGCGTGCTCTCCTCCGAGCGTTCGAGCACCCGCGCCGCGTCGGGCGCGGGGTCGTGCAGCGCCGCTCCGTCCGCGCCCGTGAGCGGCAGCCAGAGCCAGCGGAGCGCCGCTCTGCGTCGATGCTCGGCGGCGGTGCGGCGGATCACGCCGAAGAGCCAGGTCCGGAAGCTCGACCGCCCGCCGAAGCGCGCACGCCCGTCCAGCACCTTCAGATAGCTGCTCTGGAGCACGTCCTCCGCCTCGCCCCGGTCCCACCCGCAGCAGCTCAGCGCCCAGCCGAGGGAGGCGGCATGGTGTTCCTCGATACCTGCCTCCAGCTCGGCTCTCGTCACCCCCAAGGCTCCCTCCGGCGCGCGACCGTTTGCACATGGGTGTACCCGACGGCATCCGCATATGACACGAACGGCGAGTTCAAGAGTAACCGTCCGTCGACCACAGGAGGTACCGTCGCACGCGATCGGGCAGAACCTTGATGGAAAACGGCCCTCGCATCCGAAAGAACGCGAGGGCCGCCCGCCGCCGTCGGACCTCGATCTCAGGCGAGGTGCTCCTCGAACCAGTGATCGGCTATGGGTCCGTGTTGAAGGACGGCACCTCCATGGATCCATCCATCGAACGAAATCCGTGACAGAAAGGCCTCGCCGTCTCTGGACGCGTAACTTCAGGGTTGCGCAAATTCGTTCGGACGTGTAACTATGTAGTTACGTAGTGATCGACCTACTCTCACCGGCAAGGGCGATGATCCCCGACCGAATCGAACGCGAAATCCGCATCGCCGCCAGGGTGGAGCGGGTGTGGAGCGCGCTGACGGAGGCGAAGCACCTGGGCACGTGGTTCGGCGACGCGGGCGCCACCATCGACCTGCGGCCCGGCGGTGCAATCACCCTCATGTGGGAGAAGAACGGGACCGCGCGCGGCCGGGTCGAGCGCGTGGAACCGCCCACGTTTTTCTCGTTCCGCTGGATACGCGGTGGCCATCAGGAGCCGGAGCCGGGCAACCACACGCTCGTGGAGTTCACGCTGGCGCCCGACGGCGGCGGCACCGTGCTGCGGATGGTGGAGAGCGGGATCCGCGGGCTGGAGATGGCGGAGGCGGGGCTGCGCGAGTACGCCCGCTCGCACGAGCAGGGGTGGACGTCGGAGCTCAACGAGCTGCGCGAGTACGTCGAGCGGGGTCCCGAATGACGCCGCGTCTCCGCGCCACCGGCCCGTCCCCGCCGGATGACGCGCTGGTGGCGATCGCGGACCCCACGCGCTGGCGGCTGCTGAACCTGGTGGCCGCGCACGGCGAGGAGACAGCCACCACGCTCGCCGCGCAGCTCCCCGTCAGCCGCCCGGCGGTCGCCAAGCACCTGTCCGTCCTGAGCCGCGCCGGGCTGGTCGGCGCGCGGCGCAGCGGCCGCGAGGTTCGCTACCACGTGCGCCCCGAGCGGCTGGAGGAAGCCGCGCGGTGGATCTCGCGGCTCGCGTCGGAGTGGGACACACGCCTCGCGGCCATCAAGCGCATCGCCGAGAGCCTGGAGGATTCATGATGTGCCCCGTCTGCCTGTCCACGCTGGCGATGATCGCCGCCGGCGCCACGTCCACCGGCGGTCTCGCCGCGATTGCCGTGCGGATGCGCGGCCGCGGGGCCGGCCTCGCCGCGACCGTGCGGCGGCCCGCCACCTCATCGTCTGATTCGGAGGGGAACGACCATGGCTGATTCACCCGGAAACGACCGCGGGGACGGAACGCTCGGCATGCACACACCACCCGTCGTTTCGCCGCAGGAGTGGGAGGCCGCGCGCGAGCAGCTGCTCGTGAAGGAGAAGGCCATGACCCGCGCTCGCGACGAGCTGGCCGCCGAGCGCCGGCGGATGCCGTGGATGGCGGTGGAGAAGGAGTACGTGTTCGAAGGACCCGATGGAAAGGTGAGCCTGCTCGACCTGTTCGAGGGCCGCCGCCAGCTGATCGTCTACCGCGCGTTCTTCGAGCCCGGGGTGTTCGGCTGGCCCGACCACGCCTGCCGCGGCTGCTCGCTGGGGGCCGACCAGGTCGCGCACCTGGCCCACCTGAACGCCCGCGACACCACCCTGGTGTACGCCTCGCGCGCACCGCAGGCCGACATCGCGCGGCTGAAGGAGCGGATGGGGTGGGAGATGCCGTGGTACACCCTCACCGACCGCTTCGACGCGGACTTCGGCGTGGACGAGTGGCACGGCCACAACGTGTTCATCCGCGAGGGCGATCGGATCTTCCGCACCTACTTCATCAACAACCGCGGCGACGAGGCGATGGGGACCACCTGGAGCTACCTCGACCTCACCCCGCTCGGCCGCCAGGAGAGCTGGGAGGATTCGCCCGAGGGCTATCCGCAGACCCCTCCATACAAGTGGTGGAACTGGCACGACAATTACGAGGCCGAGGCCGCGCCCGATCCGAAGTGGGTCCAGGTATCGGACGCCGGAGAGGCCGCGTTCCGGAACGCCGAGGCCCCCGCGCAGCTTTGAGCATCGCGGTGCCGCGCGGAACCTGGGGCGCCACGCCGGCGCCACAGGCCTCCCCGGCGGAGTACGGGCGAAGATGCCCGCACGTCGCGGCCATCCCACCCGGCCTGACCTCCACCAACGAAAAATGGCCCGCGATCCGTGAGGATCGCGGGCCGTTTTCGTTGCACTGCAACAGCGGAGGCGGAGGGACTCGAACCCCCAAGGGCTTGCGCCCGCCGCATTTCGAGTGCGGTGCCTTACCAGTTAGACTACGCCTCCAGATCCGACATCAGTCGGGACGGCCGGATTTGAACCGGCGACCCCTCGCTCCCGAAGCGAGTGCTCTACCGGGCTGAGCCACGTCCCGAAGGAACTTCCCGGATACCACCGTCTGTCACCTGGACCTGCACCGGAGCGGACCGGGTGGGATTCGAACCCACGAGGGCTGTTAACCCCACACGATTTCCAATCGTGCTCCTTAAGCCGCTCGGACACCGGTCCCAGCTGGAGCGGAGAGGGCGGGATTCGAACCCGCGTCTGCCTTTTGGGCAGGACGGTTTAGCAAACCGTTGGTTTTAGCCACTCACCCACCTCTCCAAACCGAGCCTGCAAGTTGCCCCCCCAGGGCTCGAACCTGGACTTTCCTGATCCAGAGTCAGGCGTGTTGCCAATTACACCAGGGGGCAATCGAACCAACCCACGTTGTCAAAACCGACCTAGAGCGGGAGACGGGGTTCGAACCCGCGACCCTCAGCTTGGGAAGCTGATGCTCTGCCAACTGAGCTACTCCCGCGCTCGGCAGCAAATCTAAACAATTTGCGGCCATCTGACCAGAGCCACCGGTCGGATTTGAACCGACGACCGCTCGATTACGAATCGAGTGCTCTACCCCTGAGCTACGGTGGCAGCGGTTCCGTTCACAGCGTGTCGAGTGGAGCTGAGGGGAATCGAACCCCTGACCTCTGCGGTGCGATTGCAGCGGTCTCCCATCTGA
>Ga0207706_10001230_pt1 | contig 25845 bp, 23 predicted proteins | sample KBSC53metaG_FD_184318 | JGI IMG/M metagenome (GOLD analysis project Ga0207706, IMG submission 184318) | Corn rhizosphere microbial communities from Kellogg Biological Station, Michigan, USA - KBS C5-3 metaG (SPAdes) (version 2) | ecosystem: Host-associated > Plants > Roots > Rhizosphere > Soil ... | reverse complement strand
GGTCGATCCTGCTGATCCTGTCGGTGCTGTGGGGCGGGTCCTTCTTCTTCATCGGCATCGCCATCCACAGCGTCGCGCCGCTGACCCTGGTGCTGTTGCGCATCAGCCTCGCCTCGGCCCTGTTGTGGATATGGCGGCTGATCCGGCGCGAACCGCTCGGCCTGACGAGGGCGGTCATGCCCGAGCTGTTCATCCTGGCATTGATCAACAATGTGCTGCCCTTCATCCTTTTCGCCTGGGCGCAGCGGACGATCCCCTCCGGTCTCGCGTCGATCCTCAATGCGACCACGCCGATCTGGGGCGTGATCGTCGCGCATATCTTCACCCGTGACGAACGGATGACCGCGCCCAAGGTAGGGGGCGTGCTGCTTGGCTTTGCCGGCGTGGCCGTGATGATCGGCGCGGACCTGCTCGGTCAGCTCGGCACCGACCTGCTCGCGCAGCTAGGCTGCCTCATCGCGACGCTCTGCTATGCGCTCGCCGGCGTATGGAGCCGACGCTTCCGCAGGCTGGGGGTTTCGCCGGTCGGCGTTGCAGCCGGATCGCTCACCGCAGGCGCGCTGATGCTCCTCCCGCTCGTGCTATTGGTCGAGCCGCCCTGGCATGCCGCCGCGCCCGACCCCAAGGCATGGGCGGCGCTGATCGGACTCGCCTTCTTCTGCACCGCAGTCGCCTATATCCTCTATTTCAGGCTGCTCGCCTCGGCAGGTGCGACCAATTCGCTGCTCGTTACGTTCCTGATCCCGGTGACCGCGATCCTGCTCGGTACCTTCGTGCTCGGCGAGCAGCTCGCGCCGCGCCATTTCGCGGGCATGGCGCTGATCGGCTTGGGGCTGGCGGCCATCGACGGACGCCTGCTACGGCGACGCTGATGCGAACCATCCTTCTTTTCCTGGCCGCCCTGCTTGCCGCACCGGCCGCGGCGACGCTGCCGGTCGAGCCTGCGCGCGTGGTGCACACCTACCCACACGATCGCGCGGCTTATACCGAGGGGCTGCTGATCCGCGATGGCTGGGTCTATGAGAGCACGGGCCAAATCGGGCAGAGCTTCATCCGCAAGAAGGCGCTCGCCACGGGCCGCGCGGTGCAGAGCATCACCATCCCGCAGCCCTATTTCGGCGAGGGCATCGTCGACTGGGGTGACCGGCTCTACAGCTTCGTCTGGCATGGCGGGCGCGGCTTTATCTGGAAGTTCCCCGCTCTCAAGCCCGCGGGCAAGTGGAGCTATGACGGCGAAGGCTGGGCAATGACCCAGGATGGCCGCAACATCATCATGTCCGACGGCACCCCCGAGCTGCGCTTCCTCGATCCGAAAACGATGAACGTGGTGCGCCGCCTGCCCGTCACCGCCGACGGCCAGCCGGTGTGGCAGCTCAACGAGCTCGAATATGTCCGGGGCGAGATACTGGCCAACGTCTGGCAGACCGCGCTGATCGCGCGCATCGATCCCGCCACGGGCAAGGTGAAAGGCTGGATCGACGTCACCGCGCTCTGGAGCAAGGCCAATGTCACCGGCTCCGATTCGGTGCCCAACGGCATCGCATATGACAAAGCCAAAGCGCGCCTGTTCGTGACCGGAAAGAACTGGCCTTATTTGTTCGAGATCAAGCTGCCGGGCGCGCGGTAGAGCCTTCCTTCGTCACCCCGGACTATTCACTCGCGGAGGGGTGATGCCCGGACGAGCCCGGCATGACGGGTTGGAGAATCGTCAGCTCGCTTGCGCGATCAGCTCAGCGGCCTGCTTGCTCGTCCAGTCCATGTCGCGCGTGACGCGCAGCACTTCCTTGCCTTTCGAATCGTAGAGAATCGTGGTCGGGAGTGACGCCGCGTTCAGCGGGATCATCAGCGCGTTGGCGGTGTCCATCCAGGGCTTCAACGTCTTGAGCGGACGCTTCTGCAGGAACGGGCCGACGACGCGCGCGCCTTCCAGATCCTCGTTCACGACCACGACCTGAAGCTTGCCCGCCTCCCGCGCGGCGAGCGCGTCGAGGGTCGGCAATTCCTTGATGCAGGGCACGCACCAGGTCGCCCAAAGATTGACCAACACCGGCTTGCCCTTGAGGTCGGACAGTTTGGCGGACGCGCCTTCGCCATTCTTGATCTCGACGGTGGGAATCCCCTTGCCCTTCTGGCTGAGATCGGGGCCGGACGCCGGCGCGGGCACGGACGCTTGCGCCTCCTGCGCTTGCGGGGCAGGGGGTGTCTGCTTATGGCAGCCGCCGAGCGCGGCCAGCAGCGTCAAGGAAGCAAGGGCAATACGCCGCATGTCGAACTCCAATGCCATGTGGGGCGGACGTTTCGCCGATGGGCCTAGCGCCATCATGCGCGAAATCAACGCCTCGATTCCGTTCGACAAACGGCTTTGGCGTCAGGACATCGCCGCAAGCCGCGCGCACGTAGCCATGCTGGGCAAGCAAGGCATCGTTGACGCCACTGACGTCGCGAAGATCGACCAGGGCCTCGCGCAGATTGCCGAGGACTATGAGAAAAACGGCCCGCCCGAGGATCTGAGCCTCGAGGACATCCACATGACCGTGGAAAGCCGCCTCGCCCAACTGATCGGGCCGGCCGCGGGCCGTCTCCACACCGCGCGTTCGCGGAACGACCAGGTTGCGACGGACTTCCGGCTGTGGGTGCGGGACGCGATGGACGCGGTGATCGTTGGTCTTGAAGCACTGCAGACCGCGCTGCTTGCCCGCTCTGAGGAGCATGCCGCGACGATCATGCCTGGCTTTACCCATCTTCAGGTGGCGCAGCCGGTGACCCTGGGCCATCACTTGATGGCATGGCATGCGATGATCGGGCGCGATCTTTCCCGCTTCGCCGATGCGCGCCGCCGGATGAATCATTCGCCGCTCGGCAGCGCCGCGCTCGCCGGAACGGGCTTCGCGATCGACCGGCACATGACAGCAGAGGCGCTTGGCTTCGACGGACCGACCGACAATTCCCTCGATTCGGTTTCCGACCGCGATTTCGCGCTCGATTATCTGATGGCCGCGACCCAATGCAGCCTGCATTTGTCGCGCATGGCCGAGGAATTCGTGATTTGGGCGAGCCAGCCTTTCAGCTTCGTCTCGCTACCCGATGCTTATTCGACCGGCTCATCGATCATGCCGCAGAAGCGCAACCCTGACGCCGCCGAGCTGGTGCGCGGCCATTCGGGCCGGATCGCGGGCTGCATGGTCGCGCTGACCATGACGATGAAGGGCCTGCCGCTCGCTTATTCCAAGGACATGCAGGACGACAAACCGCCCGTCTTCGAAGCGCATGATCTGCTCGCGCTCTCAATCGCCGCGATGAGCGGGATGGTCGAGACGACGCAGTTCGTGCCTGAGAGGATGCGCGCCGCGGCCGAGGCTGGCTTCTCAACCGCGACCGACTTTGCCGATTGGCTCGTGCGCGAGGCGAACATCCCCTTCCGCGAGGCGCATCACATCACCGGCCGCGCCGTAAAGCTCGCTGAGAATGAAGGGGTGCCGCTCGCCAGTCTGCCTCTGGAGGCGCTGCAGGCGATCGATGCGCGCATCGACGAGCGGATCTTCGGCCTGCTCACGGTGGATGCCTCGGTCGCGAGCCGCACCAGCCATGGCGGCACCGCACCGGACCAGGTGCGCGCCCGCATCGCCGAGGCTAGGAAGGCGAAATGATGCGCCACCTAATTGCCGCCGGACTGTGCCTGGGGCTTGCGGCCTGCGGCAACAAGCAGAGCCTGCATCCGGCACCTGGGGCTTCGCTTCCACCCAAGCCAGCCATGGCCCCGGCCGCGCCGAATGCCAATGATCTGCTCAGGCAGCCAACCTCCGAACGTCCGACGCGCAGCGACGAGCTGTTGACCAAGTCGCAGCCACGCCCCGACGACCCCTTCGATCAGCCGCCGAAATAAAGATGGACCATTTCAACCTTCAGCACGGCGTGCTTTACGCCGAAGACGTGCCGCTGACGCGCATTGCGGAGCAGGCGGGCACGCCGATTTACGTCTATTCCACCGCGACGATCGAGCGGCATGTGCGCGTTTTCCGCGACGCGCTGGCGGGCATTGACGATCCCTGGATCGCCTTCGCGATCAAAGCCAATCCCAATCGCGCCGTGCTGGCGACGCTCGCCAAAGCGGGGCTGGGAGCGGATGTAGTCTCGGGCGGCGAGCTGTTGCGCGCGCGTGCCGCGGGCATCCCTGCCGACAAGATCGTCTTTTCGGGCGTGGGCAAGACCGCCGACGAAATGGCGCTCGGCCTTAAGGAAGGGATCGGCCAGTTCAACCTCGAATCGGTCGAGGAAGCCGAGATGCTGTCGGAGGTCGCAATCGGGCTCGGGCTGATCGCGAAGGTCGCCTTCCGCATCAATCCCGACGTGGACGCCGGCACGCACAGCAAAATCTCGACCGGGCGAGCCGACGACAAGTTCGGTATCCCTTATGACCGGGCGCTTGCGGCTTATGCCCGTGCGCGCGAGCTGCCCGGCCTCGATCCGCTGGGCGTAGCGGTCCACATCGGCAGCCAATTGACCGATCTCGCCCCCAGCCGCGCCGCTTTCGAGCGTATGGGCGCGCTGATCGCCGACCTACGCGCGACCGGCCACCGCATCCTCACTGCCGATCTCGGCGGCGGGCTCGGCGTTCCCTACAATCCGGCCGTGCCCACGCCGCCACTCCCCGAGGCCTATGGCGCGATGGTGCGTGAGGTCACGGCTGACTGGGACGTGCGGCTGATCTTCGAACCCGGACGCGTGATCGTCGGTAATGCCGGTGTAATGCTCACGCGTGTCATCAGGGTGAAAGAGGGCAAGACCTATCCTTTCGTGGTGGTCGATGCCGGTATGAACGATCTGCTCCGCCCGAGCCTGTACGATGCGTGGCATAATATCCGTGCGGTCGAGCCGAACGGTGGATCCTTTGTCGCGAATATCGTGGGGCCGATCTGCGAAACCGGCGACACTTTCGCCCGGGCGCGGGAAATGGATAAGGTCGAAGCGGGCGACCTGGTCGCCTTCATGACGGCGGGCGCTTACGGGGCAACCATGGCCAATACCTATAATTCGCGCGGGTTGGTGCCCGAAGCGATCGTCTCCGGAGAGGCTTGGGCGGTCGTACGGGAGCGTCAGCCGATTGAGGCACTGATCGAAGCCGACCGGCTTCCCCCCTGGCTTTGAGGACGAACATGGCGAACAAGCGCGTACGCAAGGCGGTTTTCCCGGTCGCGGGCTTCGGCACCCGCTTCCTTCCCGCCACCAAGGCAGTCCCGAAGGAGCTGTTGCCGGTGGTCGATCGGCCGCTGATTCAATATGCGATTGACGAAGCGCGCGCGGCGGGGATCGAGCAGATGATCTTCGTCACCGGCCGCGGCAAGCACGCGATCGAGGATTATTTCGATAGCGCGTTCGAGATCGAGCATGATCTCAACGCCAAGGCGAAAACCGAAATTCTGGAGGCGATGCGCCCGACGCGGCTCGACCCGGGCCAAGCTGCCTTCGTTCGCCAGCAGCAGATGGCCGGTCTCGGCCATGCCGTCTGGTGCGCGCGTCAGCTGATCGGGGATGAACCGTTTGCGGTATTGCTGCCCGACGAGCTTCTCTGGAATCCGGCCAATCCTTGCCTCAAGCAGATGTGCGATACTTATGATGCCAAAGGCGGCAATGTCGTTGCGGTGGTCGAGGTGCCGGAAGAGCATACCAATCGCTATGGCATCGTCTCGCCCGGCGCGGTCGAGGGGCCAGTGACCGAAGTCCAGGGTCTCGTCGAGAAGCCTAAGGCAGGCACCGCGCCGTCGCGACTGGCCGTTGTCGGCCGCTACATTCTCCAACCCGACGTCATGGACATCCTGTCCGAGGGCAAGAAAGGCGCGGGCGGCGAGATTCAGTTGACCGACGCGATGGCTGAGCTGATCGGCCGGCAGCCCTTCCACGCCCAGACGTTCGAGGGTACACGCCACGATTGCGGCGAGAAGGCAGGCTTCATCATCGCCAATCTTGCGCTGGCGCTTGAGCGCTCCGACATCTCCGATACGGTCCGCGCTTTCGCGCGGTCGATTTAGCCGAGGCCGATACGCACAGCCTGCCCATCTTTGTGCGGCTGGAAGGCAGGTCGGTTATCCTGACCGGCAATGGTCCTGCCGCCGAGGCTAAGGCGCGGCTGCTCGAACGAGCGGGCGCACGCATCGTCGGAGAGGATGCGGCGGAGGCGATGCTGGCCATCATTGCTGACGGCGACGAAGCGGCAGTAGCGCGGCTCAAGGCGCGCGGCCTGCTGGTCAATGTCGTCGACCGGCCAGACCTGTGCGACTTCACGCTGCCTGCGATCATCGATCGAGATCCCGTGCTGGTTGCGATTGGGACAGGGGGCACCTCCGCCGGCCTCGCCGCAGCCCTGCGCCAGCGGCTCGAGCCACTGCTGCCCGCTAGCCTCGGCAAGCTAGCCCAAGCCCTGCATGCCGCACGCGGCTCCCTGCGCGCCCGTTTTCCGGACGTGGATGTGCGGCGCCGCGCAATCGGTGCGTTGATTGCCCCGGGGGGACCGCTCGACCCGCTCGCCCCGCACGACGACCCTGCCGCTACGATTGCGCAGGCCGAAGCCGCGCCGGGACGGATCGAGCGCCTGGACATCGCCTCCGCCGATCCCGAGGTTCTGACGCTGCGCGCGGCGCGCCTGTTGGGGCTGGCCGATCGTCTTTACATCGAAGGGGAAGTGGCGGCGGCGATCCTTGATCGCGCGCGCGCTGATGCGATCAGGATCAAGGGTGCGCCACCGCGCGTTCCCGGCCCCGGTCTTTCGCTTCATCTGGTTTGGACTGCGGAATGAATCGCTGGGCGCTCGAGCTGAAACCGGACGGCAAGGGCCATGAGGTCGACGCGGCAGAGGCCTGCGCCGCCCGCGAGTCTCCAGCCATTTTCGTCTGGGTCCATCTCGACGGACGCGAGCAGGACACGCTGCAATGGCTGCAGGTGCATGGCGGCATGCCCACCACAGTTATCTACGCCTTGACCGCGATGGAGACGCGACCGCGCAGTGAGGCGATCGCGCATGGTGCGCTGATCAACCTGCGCGGGCCCTCCGCCGAAGAAGCCAAGAACGGAGAGGATCGGCTCGTCTCGATCCGCGTCTGGGTCGAGCAGGGACGCGCGATTTCGGTCAGCTACCATCCGCTCGACGGCATCGACCGACTGGTCGAACAAATGAAGGCGGGCGAGATCAAGGATCCGGGCGATCTCGTTTCGCATCTGGGCATGATTATCACCAAAAAGGTCGATCCGATCATCAGCGATCTCGCCGACCTGATCGACTCCTGCGAATTGCGGTTGGAACCCGAGCAGGCGTTCGACACCCGCCGCCGCATTGCCGCCGCGCGTTCGGACGCGATCGCCTATCGTCGTTTCGTGGCCCCGCAGCGCCAGGCGCTGACTCAGCTTGCGGAGCTACAAGCGCCTTGGCTGGAGGAAGATGATCGGCTCCACTTGCGCGAAGCGGCGGATCGCTTCGCCCGCATGGCGGAGGAGCTGGAGGCGGTGCGCGAGCGATCGGCGCTGATCCATGAACAACTTACCGATCTGCGGTCCGAACTGATTGAGAATCGCGCGCTGCAGCTATCGGTGGTCGCTCTGATCTTCCTTCCGCTGACCTTCATTACGGGTCTGCTCGGCATGAACGTCGAGGGCATACCCGACGCGCACAAGCCCTGGGCGTTTGCCGCGGTGTGCGTGATCTGCCTGCTGATCGCGCTCGGCATCGCCGCCTGGTTCGCTGCTGCCCGCTGGTTCAAATAACTCCGTCATGCCGGCGAAAGCTGGGATCCATGACCGGCCCGTCTGCGGGGACTAGGCTCAGAAGACGGACCCCAGCTCCGCTGGGGTAACGCATCCACCCTTACGGGATCAGCATTCCAGCCAGCGCCGCCGACATGAGATTGGCGAGGCTACCCGCAAGCAGTGCCTTGATACCGAGCTTGGCGATCAGCGGTCGCTGATTGGGCGCGAGCCCGCCCGTTACCGCCATCTGAATGGCAATCGAGCTGAAATTGGCGAAGCCGCACAAGGCAAAGATCACCACTGCCTGACTGTGCGCACTGAGTCCGGAGGTGAGCTTGCCCAGGTGGATATAGGCGACGAATTCGTTGAGCACGATCTTCTCGCCGAACAGACCGCCGGCGGCTCCCGCCTGATCCCAGGGGACGCTGATCAGATATATGATCGGCGCAAAGACATAGCCAAGGATCCGCTGGAAGGTGAGATCGGCGATGCCGAACCAGCCGCCAATCCCGGCGAGGATGCCGTTCGCAAGCGCGACCAAGCCGACGAAGGCGAACACCATCGCACCCACCATCACCGCCAACCGCACGCCCAGCTGCGCCCCCTGCGCGGCGGCCATGATCACGTTGGTCGGCTTTTCATCCTCATCGGCATGGCTGGTGTCGATCATCTCGTGGATCGGCAGATTGGCTTGGCCCGGATCGTCGGGCATCATGATCTTGGCCATCAGAATCGCCGCCGGCGCGGACATGAAGCTTGCGGCAAGCAGATATTCGATCTTGATGCCCATCGACGCGTAAGCTGCGAGGATCGTGCCCGCGACGCCGGCCATGCCGCTCGTCATCACCTGGAATAATTGGCTGGGGCGGAGCGCGGCAAGATAGGGCCGTATCACGAGCGGCGATTCCGATTGGCCGACGAAAATGTTGGCCGCCGCACACAGAGATTCGACCTTGCTGATCCCGACCACCCACTCGATCGCGCCGCCGAGCCAGCGCACGACACGCTGCATGATGCCGAGATGGTAGAGGATCGAGACCAAGCTGGCGAAGAAGATGATCACCGGCAGCGCCTGCAGCGCAAAATTCTGACCTAAGGGAGAGGCGGCGAACGGCCCGAACAAGAAGGCTGTACCTTCGCCAGCATAGCCGAGCAGCGCGCTCACCCCACCGGCCATTTTGGCGATCACATAACGACCCGTGGGAACGTACAGCACCAGCACGGCGATGCCCGCCTGCAGCGCGAATGCCGCCCCGACAACCCGCAGCCGGATCCACCGCCGGTTCGACGACAGCGCTACCGCCACCGCGAGAATCAGCACGATTCCCAGCAGGCTCATCAACTGACCCGTCATCCGCGTGAAATTCCCCCATCCCGCAAAGGCGCGACGATACACGCTCGGGCGGCGAGAGCTAGTCTTGTCAATTAGATGGGTGCGGTTGGAATCATGCGCAGGATCGGGGGCAGCGCGCGAAACCATTGGGCGCTTTCAGCCTGTCTCAGCGGAAGATCGCGAGTCAGTGCCGCGACCTGCGTCCGGGAGAGCCCCGAACGTTCGCAGAAGAAGGAATTGCGCGGCTGGCGCGAGAAATAGCTGTAGAAAAGCGCCGCCCGATCCCGTTGTGCGGGCCGGCCACGATGGAGGCAGCGCGCGGTGTCGGCAAATATCACCGTGCCTGCGGGGCCGGGGCAGCTTTGTACCGCCGATGGATCGTCGACACGCATCGCTGCTTCGCCGCGTCGATCGAGCTCGAACGGGCCACCATCGGCGTCCACGTCGTTGAGGTAGATCGCGATCTTGAGCATGCGCCAATCCTCACGATCGCGATGCCAGCGCCGGGTAGACTGCTCGCGGGCATCGGCAACGGTGTGGATGATCGCCAAGCCGTCATAAGCAGGCGGCAAGCCCAGATAGGCCTCCGCTATGTTCAGGAGCCGGTCGTGCAGGCCCCAGGCGAAGAGATCCGGGCGCATCATCACCATAGCGGGCGGCATCATCAGGAAATTCTCGCCCCGTGCCGCGCGCTCTCGCGCCTTCGGTGCATAACCGGCAGCCAACTCACAGGCGATGGACAACATCTCCGCACTACCCGGCAGCGCGAGTGCTTCGAGCGAGGTCATGAAAATGCCGTCGCGACGGAGGCCATCACAGATGCGCGCATCCAGTCCGGTCAATAACGGTACTGCTGGCGCGTGGGCGGCGAGTTGGCTGCGGTAACGCGCCTCTCGCGCGCGTTCGATGGCGGGAAGACGACTAATCCGATGCGCCGTCCAGGCAGGCAAGCTTAATAACTTGCGCTCCCAGCCGGCCCGAAGCGCGTCCAGAACCATGATCGTACCGCCCTGCCGGTCTGCCTCTCGTATATTTCACCTACATGAGTAGGGGATACAAACGCAGAGCGCACATCGGCGACGAAGCGTTCGCTAGGCAGGGCGAACAGCGGGATTCGAACGTGGCATAGTAAAGAGCCGGCGCCGCCGGGGAGGCGGCGCCGTCCAGCGTATCAGCCCCCGTGCGCGGCCAGCGCAGCGAGCAGCAGCAATGCGACGATGTTGGTGATCTTGATCATCGGATTGACCGCGGGACCGGCCGTATCCTTGTAGGGATCGCCGACCGTGTCACCGGTGACCGCAGCCTTATGGGCTTCGCTGCCCTTGCCGCCGTGATTACCGTCTTCGATATATTTCTTGGCGTTGTCCCATGCGCCGCCGCCCGAGGTCATCGAGATGGCCACGAACAGCCCCGACACGATCACGCCCAGCAGCAAGGCGCCCAGCGACGCAAAGCCGTTGGTCTGACCCGCAACCGCGCTGACGGCGAAATAGACCACGATCGGCGCGAGCACCGGCAGCAGCGATGGGATGATCATCTCCTTGATCGCGGCCTTGGTGACGAGATCCACCGTGCGGGCATAATTGGGCCGGCTGGTGCCTTCCATGATCCCCGGATTATTGGCGAACTGGTCGCGCACGTCGACCACCACCGCCCCGGCCGCGCGACCGACCGCGGTCATGCCGAACGCACCAAAGGTGAAGGGGAGCAAGGCGCCGAGCAGCAGGCCCACGATCACGTAGGGATTGGCGAGCGAGAAATCGACCGCAAGGTTCGGGAAGAACTCCTTGAGGTCGGCGGTATAAGCGCCGAACAGAACGAGCGCAGCGAGCGCGGCCGAACCGATCGCATAACCCTTGGTCACCGCCTTGGTCGTGTTGCCCACCGCGTCGAGCGCGTCGGTCTTCTCGCGAACCTCATGCTCGAGACCCGCCATCTCGGCGATGCCGCCGGCATTGTCGGTGACCGGACCATAAGCGTCGAGCGCGACGACCATGCCCGCCAGCGCAAGCATTGCGGTCGCGCCGAAGGCAATGCCGATCACGCCAGCAATCTGATAGGCGGCGATCACCGCGACCACGATGACGAGCGTCGGCAGCGCGGTCGATTCGAGGCTGACCGCGAGGCCCTGGATCACGTTGGTCCCGTGACCCGTGACCGAAGCTTTGGCGATGGACTTGACCGGCCGATAATTGGTGCCGGTGTAATATTCGGTGATCCACACCAGCGCGCCGGTCACCGCGAGGCCGATCAGCGAGCACCAGAACAGGTCCATGCCATGCACGTCCTTGGGAACGGCGCGTCCGACCAGGTCGATCGAATAGAGTGTGGCATTCAGATCGCCGAGCGCGAACTTCGCGGCAAAATAGATCGCCGGGACACCCAGGATCGCGGAGGTCCAGAAGCCCTTGTAGAGCGCGCCCATGATCGAGCCGCCGCCGAGACGCACCATATAGGTGCCGATGATAGACGTAATGATGCAGACCCCACCGATCAGAAGCGGCAGGCTCATCAGCGCAAGCACGTCGGCATTCTTCACGAATAGCGCGATCGAGACCATCGTCACGCCGAGCGTCACAACATAGGTTTCGAACAGATCCGCGGCCATGCCCGCGCAATCGCCGACATTGTCACCCACATTGTCCGCAATCACGGCCGGGTTACGAGGATCGTCCTCAGGAATACCCGCCTCGACCTTGCCGACGAGGTCAGCGCCGACGTCAGCGGCCTTGGTGAAGATGCCGCCGCCCAAGCGCGCGAAGATCGAAATGAGAGAGGCGCCGAAGGAGAGCGCGACGAGCGCGTTGATCACCGGCCGGTCGGTCGGTGCATGCCCAGCCGGTCCGATCAGGTACCAAAAGAAGACCGAGATCGCGAGCAGGCCCAGACCGGCCACCAGCATGCCGGTGATCGCGCCGGAACGAAATGCGGTGGTAAGACCGGCCTGCAGGCTGTTGCGCGCTGCCTCAGCAGTACGGACATTCGCCTTCACCGAAATGTTCATACCGACGAAACCGGTCACGCCCGAAAGGATTGCGCCGATCAGAAAGCCGACCGCCGAAATGGCGCCGAGGAAATAGAAGACGAGTGCGACGACGATCAGGCCAACGACCCCGATCGTCGTATATTGGCGGGCGAGATAGGCGCGTGCGCCTTCCTGCACTGCGCCGGCAATATCCTGCATCCGCTGCGAACCCGCAGGCTGCTTGAGAACCTGCAGGCTGGTCACGATTCCGTAAAGAACCGCCAGCAGGCCACAGGCGATGGCCAGTTGAACAATCAGCATTCTCTCTGTTCCCCCATTTATTGACGCCGCTTTTATTGCGGCCGGGTTGGAACAGAGGCTTAAAGCGACTTCGCCTTATCGGCAAGCGAAGCCAATTACCTGTAGATGGGTATGAAATCAGGCCTGGAAGTGATGCAGACCGAGCGCCGAAAATCCCCCGCAAACCAGGCCGACGAACAACATCATCAGGCTGCGAAGATCATGGCGCGTCATGTTCGAACCCCAGTTTTTCGGGCAGCGGCAACGGGCCGCTTGCATCCCTCAGCGTCAGGCCCGTTCCGGACACGAAACGGCCGATGGCAGTGACTGTAGCGAATTCGGGTTGCGAAAGACTTAAGTCGGGGTGGGCGGCGAAGAGCAATTCATAATCGTCTCCCGCCACGATTGCTGCCATCGGCTCCGCACCCTGCGCGATAGGCACTGCGCCCAGATCGATCTCGACCCCGACCGCGCTTGCTTGCGCCATCCGTGCCGCGTCGATCAGCAGGCCATCCGAAATATCGGCCATTGCATGTACCAGGGGGGCGAGCGCCCTCCCCTCGGCCAGCCGCGGCTGTGGGCGGCGATAGGCTGCGAGCCATTCCGCCCGCGCCGGGCGCTCACCACGCGCGACGGCCAGCCCCAAGCCGGCCGCGCCAACCTGACCGGTCATATAGAGAATGTCGCCCGGTCGCGCTCCGGCGCGGGAAGGGGTGCCGGCGGGATGCGCGGCGCCGATCGCGGTCAGGCCATGCGCACGCGGGGCGCCATCGGGCATGTGAACCGTGTCGCCGCCGAGCAGCGGCACGTCGAAAGCGTCGAGTGCTTCTGAAAGGCCTTCGACGAAAGCGACATCGCCGTCCGAACGTTCGGCAAGCGCATAACCGAGGAGTACCCCGATCGGCCGCGCACCCTTGGCAGCGAGATCGGACAGATTCACAGCCACCAGCTTCCACGCCACATCCTGCGGCGGATCGCTGGGAAGATAATGCACGCCCTCGACGATCATGTCGTGGGTCATGACCAGCACCCCGCTGGCTACATCCAGCACCGCCGCGTCGTCCGCCAGCCCCCGCGCCGCCCGATCCTGCGCGAGCGGCCGAAGCAGGTCGATGAAATCGCGCTCACGAGACATAGAACGACCTTAGCCGCCGTCCGGAGATGCGACCACTCCGGAGATGAAGGGCTATTGCGCGACGGCAGAAGCGAACCCTCTGACGCTCGGCGCCAAAAAGCGACGGCTCCCCTTCGCTGGCTGATGCGTTCTCCATTCCGAACAGGGAGTTAGCCATGGCGGAAACCACGGCGCCGGCCGGCGATCCGCACGGCCGCGAGGCGCCCACCCCGCTCAAACTGCCGCACCACGCGTGGCGCGAGGTATTGGGGCGGGTCTGGGTCAAAACCGGGGATGATAATATCAGCCTTATGGCCGCAGGCGTCGCATTTTACGCCTTCCTCTCGTTCGTGCCGCTGCTCGCCGCGATGATCATGACCTATGGCCTGGTCGCAGACCCCGCGACCATCGCAGATCATATGCGAGCAATCATTCGCGTGGTTCCACGCGACGCCGCGAAGCTGATCCTCGATCAGATCGTGAGCCTGGTGACCACCGCAGCGGATAAGAAGGGGTTCGGCCTCGCGCTCGCACTACTGGTTGCGCTCTACGGTGCGTCACGGGCGAGCGGCGCGATCATCATGGCGCTCAATGTCATTTACGAGCAGCATGAGCGGCGATCGCTTGTCAGGATCAGCCTGATCGCATTCGCAATGATTCTCGGGACGGTCGGGGTGGGCATTGTCGGTCTGTTCGCAGCAACCGCGATCAGTTGGCTCAGCAAATGGTCGAACATGCTCGGCGACTTCGCAACTCTGGGGCTCGGTGTCGTTACCTGGCTCGTGGCCGGCACGCTCGCCAGCATCGCAATTGCCGCCGCCTATCGATACGGGCCTGATCGCCATGATGCGCAATGGCGCTGGATCTCGCTTGGATCAGCTCTCGCAACTTTGTTGTGGCTGATCGCGACGCTCGCCTTTGGAGCCTATGCCGCGACAATCGGCCAATATAATGCGACCTACGGCTCGCTCGGCGCCGTCGTGGTGCTGCTGATGTGGCTCTACGTTTCGGCTTATGCCGTGCTGCTCGGCGCCTCGATCAATGCTGAGGTCGAGCGCCAGCTTGCGCGCGACACCACCGTGGGCGCTCCCAAGCCGATCGGCCAACGCGGTGCTACCGTCGCCGACGAGGTCGCCCCTCCCGGCTGATCGTGGGCCTAAAACTTCCGGATCACCTCAAGAAACGCCTCGCCATAGTCTGCGAGCTTGCGCGCGCCGACGCCGCTCACCTCTGCCAGCGCACGGGCGTCGTGAGGCTTGAGCGCAGCCATTTCACGCAATGTCGCATCGTGGAAGATGACATAGGGCGGCACGCCTTGCGCCTTGGCAATTTCGCGACGTCGTTCGCGCAGCGCATCGAACAAGGGATCGGCAGGGCCAAGATCGCGCGTGCCCCGGCGTTTCCGCTCGCGTTTTGGAGGCAGAACGATTGCGAGCCGCTCCTCGCCCTTTAGGATCGGCCGTGCGCCGGGACCGAAGGATAGGCCACCATAATCGTCAGCACGCAGAGCGTCGCGCGCAAGCAGGGCGCGTGCCACCGGCTTGATCAACCGCAACTCATCTTCATTCGCGATGCCGAATACGGACAGGCGATGGTGACCGAGCGTTAATATCTTGTCGGTTTCCTTGCCCGCAAGCACATCGGTCAGATGGCCGACGCCAAAGCGCATTTCGGTGCGGAATGCAGCCGACAGAAACTTCTGCGCGACTTCCGTCGCATCGACGGATGAAGGCGGATTAAGGCAATTGTCGCAATTGCCGCAGCGTTCGGACGGGCTCTCGCCGAAGTGCCGCAGCAGAATGGCGCGGCGGCAGCCCGTTGCCTCGACCAGCCCGGCTAGCGCATTCAGCCGCTGACGCTCGCCGCTGCGGCGCGCTTCCTCGACCTCCGTCTCGATCCGGCGCCTGGCGCGCGCGAAATCCTCCGCGCCCCAGAAGAGCATCGCGGTGGCCGGATCACCGTCCCGGCCAGCGCGCCCCGTCTCCTGATAATAAGCCTCGATTGATTTGGGGATGCCCGCATGTGCGACGAAGCGAACATCGGGCTTGTCGATCCCCATGCCGAAGGCGACCGTCGCGACCATCACCATATCTTCAGACGAAACGAAGGCGCGGGCGTTGGCCTGGCGCTGCGCGGCCTCCAAGCCGGCATGATAGGCGCGCGTCGGTCGGCCGGTCGCCTGTAGTGCATCCGCCAGCTTGTCGGTTTCCGCGCGACTCTGCGCATAGATGATGCCCGGACCGGGATTGTCCGCGATGAAATCGGCAAGCTGACGCGCGACACCGTCCCGTGCGGCGATCCCGTAGCGGATGTTCGGCCGGTCGAAGCCCGCGAGGATCAGCCCGTCGGCCGGAATACCGAGCTGGGCCAATATGTCGGCCCGCGTGTGGCTGTCGGCAGTCGCGGTCAGCGCGAGGCGGGGTACGTCGGAATGCGCATCGAGCAAGCTTCTGAGCTGACGATAATCGGGGCGAAAATCATGCCCCCATTCGGAGACACAATGCGCCTCGTCGATCGCGATCAATGCCAGTTCGGTTCGATCTAGCAGCCGGCGGAACCCATCCATATTCGCACGCTCGGGCGCGACATAGAGCAGATCGAGCTCGCCGTCGCGCAACCGGCGGACGGTTTCGTCACGATCCGAATCGGCCGAGGTCAAAGCCGCGGCGCGGATACCGGCCGTCTCGGCCGCGCGCACCTGATCATGCATCAGCGCGATTAGCGGCGAGATGACCAGCCCCGTGCCACGCCGGCAGAGGCTGGGAATCTGGTAGGTGAGCGACTTGCCCGCGCCTGTCGGCATGACCGCGAGCGTGTTCTGGCCCGCCATGACTCGATCGATCACCTCTGTCTGGCGGCCGCGAAATTCATGGAAGCCAAAAGTGGTGTGGAGTGCGTCGAGGGGCGTCATGAATCGATTGCTTCCAATGCCCCGGGAACTCACGGCTTACCTGCACCGACGACACGATCGTTGGCGCCGAGCCTTTGCCTGCTAGAGCGAAGGGACGCCTCTCCACAAGCTCGGCGATCGGAAGTGGTTAGAAATCCACGCCGTTGACGTCGATCTGCAGATCGCGATGATTAAGCACAAGGCTGCCGTCGGGCCGAGCCCAGAAGCTCGCCGACCAAAGAAGGTTGGTCGCATCCGCCATCGGGCGTTCCGCCCCCGTCGAGAGATCGCGGCGCATAATCATGCCTGCGGGATCGCCGCCGCCTCGCTTGGCGTAGAAGAGCGCCCCATCCGCCAACCACCAATTGCGCCAATCACTCGGATGTAGCGCGGGCGTAACCATCTCCTCTGGCCCGACCAGCGATCTGGCGTCGGCGGACAGCGCCCTCCGCCGGATGCCAGCGACTCCATCCACGACATAATAGAGATATTTGCCGTCCGGACTCGGCCGTACTGTGCGCGGTCCATCACCGCTTACCGGTGCAGCCGGCGCGTTGGTGAAGGGATCGATCCGCCAGATTCGCCACCCACCCGATTTGCGCGACGTGAAATAGAGCGTCCTTCCATCCGCTGACCAAGTGGGCGACTGCTGCACCGCCGCGTCGCGTGTGATCGCGCGCGGGGATCCGCCGTCGCCGCTGACCAGGAACAGGTCGCTTTGCTCGCTCGCCACACCGACATACGCGATCCATTTGCCGTCAGGTGACCAGGCGGGTTCCTGATAGAAGATGTCCTCAGTGAAGCTGATCTGGTGAGGCGACTTGCCCTTGTCCGCCACCCATAGATTTTCCGGCCCCGAGCGGACGGATACGAATGCGACGCGCCCGTTCCCCGACTCCACGTAGAAGCGATCGAACAGGTTCGTGCGGAGATTTTCGATATAGCGCGGTTCGGTTGCGGGCGTGGCGTCGCGCGGCAGTTCCTGGAAGCTGGCATGATCTTTGAGCGCCTCGAATACGAGACGATCCTTGTCGCGCGCGAAGCTGAGGGCGCGATATTCGACGTCGCCAAGCGCGAGCCGAGTCAAGCCCTTACCATTGCGCGCAATCCACCATAGGCCGGTATCGCCGCCGCGATCTGACGAGAAGATCAGCCCTTTGTCGTTTGACGCCCACGCAAGGCCCCAGACAGTCTTGCCATCGTGGCTGAGCGGGTGATGCTGTCCAGTCTTCAGGTCGAGCGTCTCGACCTCGACCGACTGCCAGGCCTTGGTGCGCAGATAGGCCAGAGTTCGGCCGTCGCGCGACACTTGAGGTTCGCCGTCACCCTGGATGTGCGCGGGTGGATCGGTCACCGCGACGCTCGCGCCGGTGGCCGTGTCGAGGCGGAAGATGCGCGACACGGCCCCTTTGGTGATCGCGTCGCTATAATAGAGTGTGCGCCCGTCAGGCGCCCAGCTCAGCCGCGACGTGATCGCTGCGCGGCAATGGCCGACCAGTCTTTCCTGACCTCCCGTGGCGGACATGATCAGGATTGAGCAGGGCGAATGCCCGTCACGCGAGGAGCGCGTGAAGGCGATCGCCGAACCATCGGGCGTCCACACCGCATTGTCGTCGATCTCGGGGTCTTTGGTCAGGCGCATCGGCGTCTGATCGCCGATCGTCACCAGATAGAGATCGACATTGTGGGGATCCTGGAGGCGCGCGGTATAGACGACCCGCGTTCCATCGGGCGCGATCGCCGGACGTTGCTCGACCGACGGATCCGCCGCGACTGGAAACAGCCGTACGACCTTCGGTGCACTCGGCGGCGGTACCACCCAACGACGAATGCCGATCCCTGCAGCGACTAGGAGCGCCAGCCCCCCACCGATCAGCGCAGCGGACGTCAAGGATCCCCGGCGGGGCGGATGGAGTGGCACCTGAGCCCCGTCCACTGCCGCCATGTGCGTGTTGTCCGGGGCGGTAGCCGGCAGATCGTCCGCCGGAACAGTCGAGGGACGCACCGCCCGTCGTGCGGTGCGGATGCGATCGTGCAGCCCCTGCGTTTCTGGATCGGGAGCGACCTGCAATTCGCGCCGGAGCGTCTCGGTAAGTGCGGCATAATGAAGCAGTGCCAAATCGGGTCGGCCGATAACCGTCTGCAGCTCCATCAGTTGGCGATGTGCATGTTCGTTATAGGGATCGAGCGCTACCGCGCGTTCCGCCGCAGCCAACCCGGAAGCATGATCCAATTGGCCTTCTATCGCGGCAGCGGCGACTCGCTCCATTGCCGCGACCGCTAAACGGCACAGCCGCGTACGTTCCTGATCGAGCCAATCGTCGAAATCACCCGAATCAACCGAGAGGCCGTCTGCCAGTAGCGCGCCACGATAGAGCGAGACCGCTTCCGCTGCGCCCGCCACGTCTCCGCGCGTTGCCGCTGTCTCGAATGCAATCGCATCGACATAAACGTCCGGCGCCAGCACCAGCCAGTCGCCGTCCGCCTCAATCAACGGCGCGTCGCCGGTATCCGCCTTTCGCAAACCGGCGAGCAGTTGACGGAGGCTGGTACGCGCCGCGTCACTGTCGACGCGGGGCCAGAACATCTGCGCCAATTGCTCACGACGCGCACGCCGTTCGGGCTGCAGCGCGAGAAAGGCGAGCAGCGCCATCGCCTTGCGCGTGCGGAGCACCGCGGCAGCGCCAGGCGCATCAAGCCCCAGCGTTCCGAGCACGCACAGATTGCGAATCGACACGAATCCCCCCTCGAAATGCGTGAATAAGCTGGTTCGCACATTTTTTCACGCAAGATTCACGCTGTCGCTCACGCTGCGCGCACGGCGGGGGTCGCAGGAGCGCCGCCAACAAGAGACGCGTCGCCGCTCCCAAATTCCATCCCCCGAGGGGGCGGCGGCGCAAAGTTTCAGGGAAGACGACATAATGACTGTCCGTGCGTTGCTTACCGCGTTGCTCCTCGGCGGTGCTGTCGTGGGATCTCGGCTGCTTGCCGAGCCCGTGGCCGTACCGCCGCAGGACATCTTCGCCGCCGAGCAGCAGGTCACTCCTGCGCAGCAGGATCAGACCCTGACGGACGCCAAGCGTCGTCCGATTCACGACATCACGGGTACGCAGCTGTCGATCCACCAGAGTGTCGACGCGGCTTTGACCGAAGCTGCACGCGCAGCACGCTACAGTAGTTGAGACCGAACATGCTCCGCATATTCAGGCCGGATTTACTGTGTGGGCTGGGCGGCTTCGTGCTCGGCGCCGCAGCCTTGCTGTTGACGCACGGCTTTACGGCGGGCCCGCCGCCCCGCGCGACAAGACATGTCGACGTGCTGGTCGAAGCACAGGCCGCGCCGCCGCCACAGCAGCATTTCCGCGCCGGCTGATCCCCACGCGGATCGCTGCGCGAAACGGTTCGGATGGATCGTTTCGGCCGCTTCGGGACTTGGACTTTCGGGACAAGTCCGGAGCTGCTTTGAATGGTCGACCTGCTTACCCTACCGCATCAACTTGATACCCATACCCGTACCGTCCGCGCAGTTATCGAGACACCGGCGGGACACCGCACCAAATTCGATTATGATCCCGAAAGCGGGCTGTTTGCGTTGCATGACGTGCTGCCCGCCGGCATGGCTTTCCCGCTGGCGTTCGGCTTCGTGCCCGCCACGCTCGGCGGGGATGGAGACCCGCTGGATATCATCGTGCTGGCGGACGAAGATCTGCCCATCGGCTGCCTGGCGAGCGTCAAACTGCTGGGTGTGATCGAAGCGTGCCAGACGGAGCGCGACGGGGCCGTCAACCGTAACGATCGGCTGATCGGACGCGTTGCCGTGTCACGTTTCTACGGGGATGTCGACGATCTGGATTGCCTTGGCGACGCCATGGTGGGTGAGCTGGCGCGCTTCTTCGAAACCTACAACGCGCTCAAGGGCAAGAAATTCGAAGTCCGGGCGATAGGCGACTCGGCTCGGGCCTGCGCGCTGATCGAGGAGGCGGCGCGATGATTGCCCCTCATTTCCTGAAATCGCTGGGTTACCTGATCTCGACCGGAAGCGTGTTGCTGCTTGGAATGGTCTCCTGGAAGTCGGCGAGCCAGGACCCCTTGTTGCTCGCCTGTCTGATCGGCGGCATGACGACTTCAATCATCGGCATGGCGCTGCGGTGGAGCTCTTATGCCCTGGAGAAGAGGCGCGGCGGTAACGGGTAATTGAAGGGTTGCGACAGTCTCGGCAGCCTTCTTTGCATTACGCTCTGCTTTCGTTATGACGTGCTTTGATAACGATGTCAGAGAGGACAAAGGATGGCTGTTACGACGCGGCGTGGGTTCGTGGGCGGGGCGGTCGGCCTCGCGTCAGCGGGGGTCGTTCCAGCAGTCGCGCGCGGAGTGGGCAGCATCAAGGTGCAGCAGACCGCAGGAGAGAAAAGGTTCGCCACCCTCCCGGGTCTCGACTGGAAGCCGGCGCCGGCCGTTGCCGCCGACGCCGTTACGCTCGACCCGACCACAAGCTTTCAGGAAGTCCTGGGTTTCGGCGCCGCCTTCACCGAAGCCTCGGCTTATCTGATCAGCCAGTTGGCGCCCGATGCGCGCGCCCAATTCCTCCACGAGCTCTTCTCGCCTGACGAACTCGGCATCAGCGTCACGCGCTGCTGCATCGGTGCGAGCGACTATGCGACCGCGCTGTATAGCTATGATGAGGGCGAGCCCGATCCGACACTCTCGCGCTTCTCGATCGATCGCGATCGGGCCTATATTCTGCCCGGGCTGATTACGGCCCGGCACATCAATCCCGATCTGTTCATCCTTGCGTCGCCCTGGAGCCCGCCCGGTTGGATGAAGAATGGCGGATCCATGCTTGGTGGCAATATCAAACCCACCAATTTCGCTGCCTATGCGCAGTATCTCGTCAAGTTCCTCGCAGCCTATCAAGCGGCCGGTGTTCGCATCGACGCGATCACCAGCCAGAACGAGCCCGACACCGATCAGGCGGGTCGTATGCCCGCAGCGGCCTGGCCGCAGGAATATGAAGTGGCATTCGTTGCCAAGCATCTCGGCCCTGCGATCGCTGCGGCCGGACTTTCCACGAAAATCTGGCTGCTCGATCATAATTTCAATCTGTGGGGTCGAGTGTTCAACACGCTCGAGGATCCCACCGTGTTCAAATATGCCGAAGGCGTCGCATGGCACCCCTATGTGGGATCAGCGGAGGCGATGACGCGGATCCATAACGCTTATCCGACCAAGGGCATGTACTGGACCGAAGGCGGTTTCGAATTGGCGGCGGGATCGGGACGGATCGAGTTTGCGGCGACGCCCGGACCGATGACGGAAGGTGCGGGCACAAGCGAGACGCGGGCTGCGCTCGAGGAAACTGCCGCGATCGCCCGATCCGGACTCGGCGCGACGCATGCCCTGCGCAACTGGGCGCGCTGCCTGATCGACTGGAATGTCGTGCTCGACGAGACGGGCCACCCCAATATCGGCCCCTTCGACCTGAATGGGACGGCGACGATAGATTCGCGTTCGAAACGGGTGACCGTACGTGGGCCCAATTATTGGGCGATCAAGCATCTGAACCATGCCGCCCGGCGCGGTGCGACGGTCATCGAATCGTCGGGCGCGATCGACAAGGTGGCGCATGTCGCCTTCCTCAATCCTGATGGGCGCAAGGCAATGATGCTGACCAACGCGGGCGCCGATCGGACCGTGCGAATCTGCAACGGTGGCCGTATGGCGGAAGTCCTTCTCCCCGCCAATTCGCTTACCAATCTGAGCTGGACCTGAGGCCCAAAGCAAAGGCGCCGCCGATCTCGAGGACCGGCGGCGCCTCTGTCGCACCCTCGGAGACGCGTCAGCCGAAGCTGACGACGGTCCGGCGGCGACGAAGCGCAGCGCCGATCGCACCGAAGCCGCCAATCATCAATGCCCAGCTCGCCGGCTCGGGCACGGCCGCCGCGTAGATCTGCGCAGTCGAGTGGGTATATCGGCCACCGTTCTTCAGCGCGTCGACGCTGAGGTTCCAGCCCATGGCATCAAACGCAGCGAGGTCTAGCGCGGAGACAACACCCGTTTGGCCGTAGCAGAAGGTCGGATCCATGATGCCGAGCTGCAAATACCCATTGCAGGTCTGGCTTTCCTTCCAGTGCGACGCCTGGTTCTTGTCGCCATTGTAGGCACCCGTCGAGAAGAGGTTGCCGAACAAAGCGGTCTGGCCGCCGTCGATCGAGAAGTAAGCCGGGCTGCCGACGGCCAGATCGAGAACCGGCCCGCTGCCCGGAGCAATGCCATTCGGATCATTGCTGTAACGGAACATGTCGAGCGCGCTGTAAATCGACGTGTCGTTCAGGTCATAACCCAATGAGCCACGACCCGGGCCCTTCGGCTGTCCATAATAATCGAGGAAGTCCACCCCCGAGACAAACCCGAGCGCATGGCCGATCTCGTGAATTGCAACACCGAGGAAGTCCATCTGACCAGCGGTGATACCGTTGGTCGGATCGAAATCGAAATTGAACGCGGTGCTGAAGGTCACAGACCCATCAAGGTGCAGCGGATTACCTGACGAATAAACCGCCGTGCCGCCGACTGCCTTCACGAGCGCCGTATTCTCGTAGAGCGTATAGCCGCTCCACTTGTTGGTCTGATACACTTGTTTCGCAGGATCAGTTGTGTTGTTGCCCGTCGCATCGACTCCATTGGTGATGAAATCGACCGCCGCTCCGGTGATTGTCGGCAAGACGAGGCTCTGATCAAGCGCCGAGCTGCTCTTGGTCGCGTTCACGCCCGCTTCCCAATCGGCAACCTTGAAGTCCATCCGGCTGCTGCCGGTGGAACCGATCACGTTCTTCGGCAGGGCGGCGAACTTCACCCCCAAATCAATCGTCACATTGTTGGTGAACATGTTGGCCCAATAACCGGCCGCAATATTGAAGTCCTGCTCCGCCACCGAACCGGTGACGCCGCCAAGATCAACCAGGTGAATGGTCGCGGCATTCGCGCCGCTGACCGACAGCACCGCTGCTGCTGTGCCGCAAGCAAGAATCGTCTTCATTTTCATGAGGCATACCCCTGTTCCCGCCCGCAAGCCCACGGGCGAGTTGACCGAGAGTTAACCTTAGCTGTTCAGCAAGTGTCAAGAAATCCGCTCCGCCTTGAACCATTTTGATGGTTAATTTTTGGCGGTTTTCCTTTCAATTTCAAAGAAAACGGCTGATTCGCTCGATCGTTGTGTTAACGAAACGAAAACAAGTGAGACTTGGTGGTCACAGCTGCGGCAGGTACCAAACCACATGGCGCCTCTGAACTCCCCCGCGACCCCCCTGATCGAAGCGTTGCGCGTAGCACTCGCCCGGCGTGACCGCGCCGCAACCAATCGCGCGGTCGATGAATTGCTCGCCGCACGCGCACCCTTAGGCGCCGAGTGGAGGCGGATCGCCGAGCTGATGCGAATCCGCGGAGAGATCGGTTTGGCGCATCGCGCCATGGACGCCTTCGTCGCCTCAGCGGGCGGCACGCCGGAAGCACTATACCAAAAGGTCGTACTGCTGACGCAGACCGGCAGGCTGCGCGAGGCGCATGACTTGCTTGAAAGCCTGCCCCCCGGTCGGATGGACTCTGCCGCCCGCGCTTATGTGCTCGGTAATACCGCAATCTCGCTCGGGCTGGTCGAGCAGGGCCGCGCCGAGCTGGAAAAGGTGATCCGCGGCAAACCCGGTTGGGGCCCTGCCTGGCTGACCTTGTCGTCGGCAGTGAATCTGGCATCCGATCCACTCGGCGACCAGCTGTTGGCGGACGTGACTGCCGCGGAACGCCAATCGGCCGGCGATCGCGCTCGATTCTATTACGCCCTCGGCAAGCTCCATCACGATCGGCGCGAGCATGAGCAGGCTTTCGCCGCCGTCTCCCAAGGTGCGCAATTATTGCGTGCGGAGGTGCCGTACAGCCGCCAAGGGAACGAGGCGAGTGCGCGTGCGGCGATGACCGGTTTTGCCCCGGGAATGATCGAGCGGCTTAACGCGTGCCAGTCCCGCGCCACCAACCGGCCAATCTTCGTCACAGGTCTGCCCCGCTCCGGGACCACGCTCGTCGAGCAGATCCTGACGAGCCACAGTGCCGTGACGGACGGCGGGGAGATCAGCCTCGTGCATCACGTCGCCGTCGCGACGGGGGGCACATCGGGCGAGGCAATAACGGCCCATCTTACGCAGGGCGGCTCGGTCGAGGCCATGGCCGATCTCTATCTCCATCTGGTCGAGGAAAGGTTCGGCAGCAGCGGCCGCGTCGTCGATAAGACGATCGACAATAGCCGCTTTCTGGGGCTGATCGCCTGCGCCTTACCAGAGGCGCCACTGATCTGGATGCGGCGCGATCCGCTCGATTCCGCCTGGTCCTGCTTCCGCACCTTCTTCATCCATGGCGTCGCCTGGAGCTATAGCCTGACCGACATCGCGCATCACTTCCGGTTGGAGGACATGCTGCTCGATTTCTGGCAGGAGCGTCTGCGCGAACGGCTGCTCGTCGTGCCCTATGGCGCGCTCGTTGATGCACCTGCCGAATGGACGCGTCGCATCCTCGCCCATTGCGGCCTCGCCGACGAGGAAGCCGTCCACAATTTCCACGAAACGGATCGCGTGGTCGCCACGGCGAGCGCGCTCCAGGTACGCCGTCCAATTAACCGCAGCGGCATTGGCGTCGCCGAGCCTTACCGACCGTTCCTCCAGCCGTTTGTCGACGCTTATTGGGGCAAAGATAGTCTGAGCGTCCGCTAAGCGGCCCCGTCACCTAAAGGCAACAAAGCGGCTCTATATCGGCGTGGCACATCTTGGGGGGGCCATTCGATGCTTAGAATGATTTTCGCTATAGTGATCGGGGTGATGGATAAGACGCCTAGACGGGAGCCCCGGCGTATCGCCTGACCTACAGAGGCATCTATTGCTGCTGGCGCGGCCCCGCCTTGCGTGCGGCGGGCCATTGCTTATTTCCGCGTTCGATCACGGACGGAGGAAATCGTCATGCGCCGCGCCTTCGCCTTGATGCTTCTGGCCGCAGCATTGCCCGCCGGACCCCTTGCTGCCAAGCAGGCGGCATCGGAGCCACCCGAGACGAGCATCCCGTTCGTGGCGCATCATGGCATTCTCGATTGGAAAGTCGCCGACCGGACCACGCTCTATATCCAGTCGCGTGACCACAAATGGTACCGCGCCACGGTGTTCAGCGATTGTCGCAACCTGAGCTTCGCGACCAAGATCGGCTTCGACACCGGCGCCTATGATGCGTTCGACAGAACATCGACGATCATCGCCGAGGGGCAACGCTGCCCCGTCGAAAGCGTGGTGGCGAGCGGCCCTCCGCCCAAGACCGCAAAATAAGCTCAGCCGAGCGGATTGGCGGCAGGCTCCCGCTCGCTTCTCCCGCTGCTGCCGCTATCGAGCCACCGGATCAGCATCACCAGTGCCGCGCCGGCGTGGATCATGCCGCCCGGGATCCACATCAATAGTCCCGCAAGCTGTTGATCCTCCTCCGGG
>Ga0207706_10001226_pt1 | contig 25940 bp, 33 predicted proteins | sample KBSC53metaG_FD_184318 | JGI IMG/M metagenome (GOLD analysis project Ga0207706, IMG submission 184318) | Corn rhizosphere microbial communities from Kellogg Biological Station, Michigan, USA - KBS C5-3 metaG (SPAdes) (version 2) | ecosystem: Host-associated > Plants > Roots > Rhizosphere > Soil ... | reverse complement strand
GGCGCGGGCTACACCAAGGACTGGCCGGTCGAGCGCTATTATCGCGACGCGAAGCTGCTCGACATCGGCGCAGGCACCAACGAAGTGCGGCGCATGCTGATTGGGCGGGAACTGATCGGGGCTTAGTCCTCCCCGGAACGGGGAGGGGGACCGCCGGAGGCGGTGGAGGGGCCGAAACGCCGCTATCGACCCCTCCGTCAGTCCTTCGGACTGCCACCTCCCCGTTCCGGGGAGGATTTGCTACGGTCCTCCGAAGGGGGGAGGCATATGCGATCAGTGGCACTCGCATTCGCCGCGTTGTTGCTCGCGGCGTGCCAGCAACAAGCGAAGCCGCCCGCCAAGCCGGCGGAGATCACCTTTGACGGGGCTGAGGTTACCGGTGCGGCGGCGAAGATTGCGCACGGAGAGCGGCTGACCCATGTGCTGGGCTGCACCGGGTGTCATAACAAGGGCCTGGTCGGCGACCGTTTCTACGAGCGCTACGCCTCAAACCTCACCCGAGACCTTCCCAAGTATAGCGACGGTGAGATCGAGCGCGTCTTGCGCACTGGAGTGCCGCGCGACGGGCGCGACCTATGGGGCATGCCGTCCGAGATCTTCCAGCATTTGAGCGCCGGCGATATGCGCGCGCTGATCGCGGAATTGCGTACGCTGAAGCCTTCGGGCCAACCAACGTTGCCGCCGCTCCCCTGGACGCAGGAGGGCAAGGACGAGATCGTCGGCGGCCATTTGAAACCGGCCGCAGTGTTCGTTCGTGAGGAACGCAAGAAAACGCCAGTGGATCTCGGCCCGAACTATGCCCGCGGCCGCTACATCACGATGGTGACCTGCGCCGAATGTCACGGGCCCGAGCTCAAAGGCGATCGCGATTTCACGCCGAACCTCGTCGTCGCCGGCGGTTACACCCGCGCCGAGTTCGAACGGTTCATGACACAAGGCATTCCGGCAGGCGGGCGGAAGCTGAAGCGCAAACTGATGGCCGAGGTCGCGAAGACCCGCTTTTCCCATCTCACAGTGCAGGAGCGCGACGAGCTTTACGCTTATCTGAAGGCGCGGGCGGAACAGCCCTAGTCAGCGCAGCTCCGGGTTCGGAGTGATCACCGCGCAGGCGATGCGAGCGCCGCTGTTGCCGCTGGGATCGGTGACATAGTCATCCGGACCGGCGTGGATCACCAGGCTGGCGCCGTCATTATCGAGCAGGATTCCCGCCGGGCCGGGGCCAGTCAGGCTTGCGCCCGGAAGCGTGACGGTCGCGCCGAGCACTCCGTTCGCGGAGACTTCGATATTCGGTAGATCGCCGGCGTGGGGTCCGGCGGGGCTGTTGGTGCCGTGCTTGCGCATCGCAGGGTTCCAATGCGGCCCAGCGCCGGTGAAGCCGGGCGGATCGCAGCGGCCGACAGAGTGGACGTGGATCCCGTGGATTCCGTGGGGCAGGCCGGTGGCGTCGATCCGGAAGCTCACTCCGCCGGCGGTCTGCCAGGCGCGGACCGTGCCGATCGACCGGCCGGCGGAATCGACCAGGGCCATCGGCGCTCCGCCCTGCGGCAGGTCCGTGACGCAACCAGTCAGTGGCGCGGCCGCCGCCGCGGCGAAGGCAAGAGTGACGAACAGCACCGGGCGCATGGAGAAAGAACGGCGGGCCTAGTCAGCTGTTCCCACGCAGATGCCGCGGCCCCTAGTTGACGATGATCTGGTCGGTCATGCCCATGGCCGAATGCAGGAAGTGGCTGCAATGCGCCTTATAGGTGCCGCGCGCTGGGACTAGCCGGATGCTCTTGGTCTCGTGCGGACGAAGCTCGATCTCCCCATTTGGAGCCGAACCGGACAGGATGCGTGACGTGGCGAAAAATCGCTGGGCGGTGAAATCATGGCCGCTGCCGGAGCGATTGACGAAGGTCAGTGTGACCGGTTGGCCCGCGGCGAGCTGGATCGGCTTGGGTCCGAAGCTGAAGCTCGCGACGAGAATCGTCTGAGCGGCGGGCTGTGCCGGGGCCGGGGCGGCGAGGGCAAGCGAAAGCGCGGCGACGGCCGCAAATCGAAACACGAACATAGATATCTCCTTTGTTCGGTAGGTGCAGGTGTAGTCCGAAAGCGTTCAATCGGATAGGTCGTGCGCGTTGAGCGAACCAAATTGGTAAAAAAAGCTTGACAGTGTCACGCTGCTTCGCTATCCGGTGGGCACAGTGAGGAATTGCGAGTCGGGCCTGCCGCGCAAGCGGTGAGGCCCGATTTTCTTTTGGGGGATGGCGAGTGGCTCGAAGACTGGTGTTGAGAAGCGGGAGGAAGCCGCAAATGCGCAAGGCTTCCAGGCGCAATTGGACGAAGACGAAAGAGTGCGAGTTTCTCTCGGTCCTGGCCGAGACGTGCAATGTCACCGAGGCCGCCCGGCAGGCGGGTGTTTGCCTCAGCTACGCCTACAAGCGAAGGGCATCGAACGCCGGGTTTAGGGCCGGGTGGATGCAAGCGATCGGAGATGCCTATCAAAGGCTCGAGCTGGTGCTCCTCGACCGCGCGTTCAACGGCACCGAGAAGGTGGTGAAGCGGCGCGACGGGTCGGAAGATAGGATGCTCGAATATTCGAACCAGCTTGGTTTGTCTCTGCTGAAGATGCATCGCAACACAGCCGCCGAAGCCGCTAGCGAGATGCCGTCCGAAGACGTCGACGAAATGCGCGAGCAGCTCGTCAAGAAGCTGCTTCGCTTGAAGAAGCGGATCGAGGGGCAAACGGCGCGGCCATGAAGTTCGAGCAAGTGCGGCTAGTCTTCGAGTGGCTGCGGGGCGCGACCAAGGAGATAATGCAGCGGTTCGCCGCCAAGCTCACAATCGCCGATCTCCTGCGCCTCGATGCCTGGTTCGAATTGTGGGCGCACGAGAGCCAGCTGCCGCCGAAGGCCGAGGGCTGGCGTGTGTGGTTGATGAGGGCGGGGCGCGGTTTCGGCAAGACCCGGGCGGGAGCGGAGTGGGTCCACGGGCTGGCAAGCAGCAGGCCGCGTGCCCGGATCGCCCTCGTCGGAGCGACCATCGCCGACGCCCGGAGCATCATGGTCGAAGGCGTGAGCGGTCTTCTCAATGTCGCGAAACTGCATGGCCGGCAGCTGAATTGGGAGCCGAGCCTGGGCCGCCTCAAGTGGCCGAACGGGAGCGAGGCGCAATTGTTCTCGGGCGACAATGCCGATGGATTGCGGGGACCCGAGCATGATTTTGCGTGGGCCGATGAGCTGGCCAAGTGGCGCGAGGGCGAGGAGGCCTGGGTGAATTTGCAATTCGGATTGCGGCGCGGAGCCCGCCCGCGCGCGCTGGTCACGACCACGCCGCGGCCGGTCCCATGGCTGAGGCGGATCGAGGACGATCGGTGGACGGTGACCACACAGGGGAAGACGAGCGACAACATCCACCTGGACGAGAAAGTCGTCGATATCCTGACCGCCACCTACGGCGGGACGAGGATCGGCCGGCAGGAGCTGGACGGCGAGTTCATCGAAGACGTCGATGGCGCGCTGTGGCCGAGAGAAGTGATTGAGCGGGCGCGCATCGACCCCTCCACCGCCTTCGGCGGTCCCCCTCCCCGTTCCGGGGAGGATTTTGATCGGATCGTCGTTGGGGTGGATCCACCGGCCGGTGTGGGCGAGGGGGCCGATGCGTGCGGAATTGTGGTGTGCGGATCGCGCGGTGACGCGCTCTACGTGATCGAGGACGCGACGGTGCGCGGGCTCAGCCCCGAGGGCTGGGCGAACCGGGTAGCAGCGGCCGCGGGGCGGTGGGGCACGGTGACCGTGGTCGCAGAAGCGAACAACGGCGGCGCCATGGTCGGAAGCGTGCTGAAGGCCGCGGACTTTGGGTTGAAGGTGCGGCTTGTTCACGCGTCGCGCGGCAAGTGCGCGCGGGCCGAGCCGATTGCGCTCAAGTTCGAAAGCGGGAAGGCGTTCTTCGCGGGGGAATTCCCGGAGCTTGAGGCCGAGCTCGGCGGGATGGTCGCGGGCGGCGGCTACGAGCCCGGATCGGGGTCCGGGCCAGGCCGATCGCCCGACCGCGCCGACGCGATGGTGTGGGCGATGACGGTGCTGAGCGAAACGAGGAGCGGGGTGCCACGGGTGCGGAGGCTTTAGAACGCGATGAGAAGCCCAATGGCGGTGCCCACCTGCAACGCAACAATCACCCAGAGCTGTGTGGAAAAGGGCTCTTTGCGCGTTTTGTGACGAAACAGGCGGCGAGCCAGCAAAGCGCCCGGCGAACCGCCGATCAGTGCGAGACCGAGCAAATCGCTTTCACTGATCCGACGGTCGCCGGCCATCGCGCGCTGCTTGTCCTGCCAGAAACGCACGACCGTCCACAGGTTCACCAGGACGAGGAATGGCAACGCAACGGGCAGCAAGCTGAACATGGTGCCGTGATAGGCGAGCGGCGATTACCGAAAAGTTGAGCGTCGCGGAGTTAGTCCACGACATCTGTGCCGGAGAGGGCGGCCCTCTCCCCTCTCCCCTGAAGGGGCGCGGGATTAAGTAATAGGAGCGAGCGATGGGGTGGTGGTTCGGGCGCAAGAGCGCTCCGGCGGACGCGAGGCCGTTTGTGCCTGCGTGGCTGAGCAATGACTCAGCGGAGGCGGGGTTCGCTCGCTCCTATTCGGAACAATTCGAGGAGGTGTACCGGCGCAATCCGGTCGGGCAGCGCGCTGTGCGGCTGGTGTCCGGGATGCTCGGTGGCCTGACGATCGACGGCGATGAGCGGGCAGCCGAGCTGGTCCGGGCGGACGGGCTGCTCGAAAGCATTACGGCGAACCTGCTTCTCCATGGCAATGCCTATGCGCAGCTAATCACCGACGACCGCGACCGGCCGCACGAATTGTGCCTCCTTCGGCCCGAGCGGGTCAGTGTGGTCAGCGACGAGCGCGGCTGGCCGGTGGCGTATCTATATCGCGCCGGTGGCCAGGTTCGGCGATACGACAGGGTGGATGCGGTCGAGCGGCAGCAGGTCGCGCACATCAAGGCGCTGCACCCGCGCGACGACCATTATGGGATGGGCTGCATCGAAGCGGCGATTGCCGCGGCGAGCGTGCACAACCGGGCGAGCCGCTGGAACAAGGCTTTGCTCGACAATGCCGCGCGGCCGAGCGGCGCGCTCAGTTATGAGCCGGCGGACGGAAGCCCGCTTTCGGCCGAGCAATTCAAGAGGCTGAAAGAGGAGCTGTCGAGCGAGTTCCAGGGCAGCGGCAACGCCGGGCGGCCCTTGCTGCTCGAAGGCGGGCTCAAGTGGCAGGCGCTGAGCCTCACCCCAGCCGACATGGATTTCGTGGCTTTGAAAGAAGGCGCGGCGCGCGACATCGCGCTCGCCTTCGGCGTTCCCCCGGTATTGGTCGGTTTACCGGGGGACGCCACCTACGCCAATGCGCGCGAGGCGGGGCGCGCGCTTTATCGCCAGACGATCCTGCCGATGGCGGCGCGGATCCTGAATGCGCTTTCGATCATGCTCGGCGACTGGCTCGGGCCGGTGAAGCTTACGGTCGATACCGACCAGCTTAGCGAACTGGCGGATGACCGCGCGAAATTGTGGGAGGTGATCGGCGCCGCGACCTTCCTCAGCGACGAAGAGAAGCGCGAGATGCTTGGGTTTGCGGCGGAAAAGGTTGGCCGATGACAAATGTTGCAGTGAGTACGGAGGCGCTGCTTGCGAGCCTGATGGCGCAGGCCGAGGGGCGCGGGATCGATTTGGTGACGTTGCGCGCGCTGGTCGAGGAATCGAGCCAGGCGGGAGCGCGGCGAGCGCTCGCCTCCCTGGGCCTAGATGACGAACGGGCGCGGCGCGACATGGACGAATTGCGCGAGCTTTTGTCGGCGTGGCGTGACGCCAAGCGCAGCGCCTGGCGCGCGGTGGTGACCTGGGCGGTGCGGCTGGTGCTTGCGATGCTCCTGATCGGGATCGCGGTCAGGCTGCGGCTGACGGATTTGATGGGGTCGTGAGAGGCCCCTCCACCGCCTTCGGCGGTCCCCCTCCCCTGCAAATGCAGGGGAGGATGAGGTTCGCGGGATATGCGGCGATCTTCGACCGGCCGGACCGAGGCGGGGACGTGGTTCGCAAGGGCGCGTTCGCGAAGGCGCTGGAGCGAGCGGGCGAAGTGCCGTTGTTGTGGCAGCACAAAGTGGGCGCGGTGGTCGGGCGGATCGAGCATCTGTCGGAGGATGAGCGGGGCTTGAGGGTTATTGCGTCGGTTGGCGACCAACGCGTGGCGCGGGTGCTCGGAACGAGGAAGATCGATGGGCTGAGCTTCGGCTATCGGGTGCGGGAGGCGAAGAGCGCGGGGCGATTGCGCGAACTGATCGAACTGGACCTGATCGAAGTCAGCCTGGTCGCGCATCCGATGCAGCCTAAGGCGCGGGTGCATGCGGTTGAGACGGAGCGTTAACGGTAGGCGGATAGGGGTCGGCGTATGAAGGTTCGTGTCGACATTTCGGTGTTCACTGAAGACGAGGCCGTCGGGATGATTTCCGGCGAGATCGAAGTTCCTATCGTACCGCAGATCGGCGATGTCATGACCTTCGATCTGCAACGCGCAGATGTCATCCGCCACGAAGCAGCGGCAAAGATGGGCCTCATCGAAGTAACCAATCGATTGGTTCCCGCTCGCGCGGACGGGATCATTAGCGTCATGTTGAGCGACATAACGGTCAAGACAAAGGAGGACGCCCTACAGGTAATGGCATTCTTCGAGGACTGTTTTGGTTTGTTTGGAGACCGCTGGGACGAACAAGACACGAAGGCGGAAGCGAAAGAATAGCGGGATTCCCGCTTTCGCGGGAATGACGAATGAGAGGCGAGGGTCGCGAGGAATCGCGGCCCTTTTTGTTTTGCACGGGAGAAAGTGGAGATGATTGAAGTGAAGGCGGATGCGCTCGAGCAGTCGTTCGAGCGACTTGAAGAGGACGAGGACGGCGTTGCGGCGCTGAAGGCAGAGCTGGAATTGCTGAAGTCGAAGATCGCGAGCGGCTCGATCGCGGCGCAGCGGCCGGCGCTGGACGGGGTGAAGTCGGCGGAAAGCGCGAGCTTCGTCGACCAGTATCTTCGCCGCGGGATCGAGGCGGGCCTGGAGACCAAGGCGGTCGGCAGCTCGACCGACCCGATCGGCGGCTATGCGGTTCCAGAGGAGATCGACCGGTCGATCGACGAGACCTTGGTGGCGATCTCGCCGATCCGGGCCATCGCTAATGTCGTGAAGGTGGGGAGCGCGGGCTATCGCAAGCTGATCGCGACCGGCGGGACTCCGTCGGGCTGGGTCGCTTACGAGGCGGCGCGGCCGGAGACCAATACGCCGACCTTCACCGAAGTCGTGCCGGCTGCGGGCGAGCTCTATGCCAATCCGGCGGCGTCGCAGCAGATGCTCGACGATGCGATGTTCGACGTCGAGAAATGGCTGACGCACGAAATCGCGACCGAGTTCGCAAGGGCCGAGGGCTTCGCGTTCGTGAAGGGTACCGGCACCAATCAGCCGTTGGGATTCCTGAGCTCACCCAACGCCACGACGGCGGACGGCGTGCGGCCGATGGGGACATTGCAATATCTCGGGACCGGCGCGGCCGGCGCGTTCCCGGGGACGAACCCGGCGGACAAGCTCATCGACCTGGTACAGACGCTACGCTCGCCATATCGGCAGGGCGCGGTGTTCGTCATGAACTCGGCGACCGCGGCGGCGATCCGCAAGTTCAAGACCACCGACGGCGCCTTCATGTTCCAGCCGAGCCTGCAGGCGGGGAGCCCGGCGACCCTGCTCGGCTATCCCTTGATCGAGGCCGAGGACATGCCGGATATCGCGGCGAACAGCCTGTCGATCGCGTTCGGTAATTTCAGGGCGGGCTATGTGATCGCGGAGCGCAACGCGACGACGATCCTGCGCGATCCTTACACGCACAAGCCGTACGTGCATTTCTATGCGACGAAGCGGGTCGGCGGGCAGGTCGTGAATTCCGAAGCGATCAAGCTTCTGAAGTTTGCTTGAGATGGCCGACTTTCAACCGAGGTTCGTCGACCTCGTTCGCAGCTATACGTCGACGGCAGGGACGGGCGCATTCGCGCTCGGCCCGGCGGTCAACGGGTTCACGGGCTTCGGCTCGGCGCTGCAGGCGGGCGACAGCTTCTATTATTCGGCGATCGGGGTCGACAAACCGGCTGAGCGCGAGGTCGGGCGCGGGACGCTGCAGGCGAACGGCACGATCAGCCGCTCGCCGATCGGCGGATCGCTCACCAACTTTTCGAGCGGCACCAAGACGATCGCGCTGATCGCGGCGGCGGAATGGTTCACGACGATCCAGAACGGTGCGGGTTCGCTCCAGGCCGTTGCCTCGAGAGCGGCCCTTGCAGCGTCGAGCGCCAGGGAGGTCCCGGCGGTCCTGACCGAGAGCGGGCGCGAAGGCCTGTTCCTGTTCGACAGCACCAATCTGAGCTCGGCGGTCGGCGCCGATCCGCAACAGGGCGTTTACATTGCGCCCGCCAGCGACCCGACCGGCGCTTCGGGGGCCTGGGTGCGCAAATATTCGGGCCTGGCCAGCGTCCGCTGGTTCGGCGCGGCGGGGGACGATGCCACCAATGACGGAGCGGCGTTCACTGGTGCGGTCGCGCATCTCAAATCGACCAAGCGGGCATCGGCCTATGGCGAGGGATCGGGCGGCTTGTTCGTGCCGGCCGGCAAATATTTCCTCGGAACGACGACGATCGACTTGACCCACGGTCTCAGGATCGTCGGCGAGAGCCTTGGCGAGGCGGGCGGCCAAGCATCGCAGCTTCGGTGGGCAGCCGGAGCGACCGGAATCCGGGTGCAGCGGTTCAACACGAGCGGAGCATCAGGGACATACTCCGGCGTACCGAACAGCAACGGCGGGGACGCATCGATCATCGAGAAGCTCGAGCTCAAGGGCGACTACACGAACTCCGACGCCGAATGCCACGCGGTTCACCTCAGGGCTCGAGCGACCCTGCGCGACCTCTATATCGAAAATTGGCAGGGCGACGGGATCTACGCCAACTGCACGGCTGGCTCGGGCGGCGCCACGGAAGGCAACGCCAACAATATCGAGGCGAGCCGGATCATGATCGCCGGTTGCCGCAACGGCATCTCTCTCAATGGAGCAGACGTGAACGCCGGCGCTTTCACGGCGATCAGCGCGATGGGGAACCGGCAGTGGGGCATCAACGACAATAGTTTTCTCGGCAACACGTTCGTCGCCTGCCATGCGTCCACCAACGCCGCCGGTCCTTACAGGACGAGCAACCTGAATGCGGTCACCACCTTCGTGAATTGCTATTCGGAGGCCGATCAGCCCGCATCCTCATTCGTCAATCGAACCCTGGTCCTGGGTGGACTCCATGGGGCCGGTACCGGCTCATACGGCGGCCATTTGTTCAGCCAGGGTGGACAATTGTGCGCGGCGCAGGACCTCATCGTTGGGCGCAACCTGCAGGTCGGCGGCTCGACAACGACAATGGGGCCGACGTTGGGGGCAGCCGCCGACAACACATTCTTTTTCGACAATACCAACTACCACAGCTTCCTCTTCGGGCGTTCGTGGGCGGCGGGCGTGCCCCAGATCGACGGGCTCATCACGTTCCACAGGGGCTTTGGGATCGACCTCAACGCAACCCAACCTGGAACGCAGGTGCGGCTGCAGGCCCAGGGCAACGACATCGTAACGGCCCAAAGCGACGGGCTGCACGTCAGCGGAATCGGGGCGTTCTCCGGCAACATCGGCGCGCTTAATCTGTCGGGCACGAACACGGGCGACCAGGTGATCGCCCTGACGGGCGACGTGACAGGCTCCGGGACCGGTTCCTTCGCGGCGACGATCGGAAACTCCAAAGTCACTTATTCCAAAATCCAGAACGTCAGCGCGACGTCGAAGCTGCTCGGCCGCGCTTCGGCGGGCGCCGGCGTCATCGAGGAGCTGGGACTGGCCGGCGGCCTGACAATGAGCGGCACGAACCTGACGCTTGGCGCCATCACTCCGACCAGTTCAACTGTCTCCGGGGCGGTCAAGAGCACCGATCCGGCCGCCGGCGTCGGTTACGGCGCAGGAGCGGGCGGAACGGTCACCCAGACGACGAGCAAGTCAACGGGAGTCACGATCAACAAAGCTTGCGGCCAGATCACGACGAACAATGCCGCGCTCGCTGCGGCGGCGGTCGTGTCCTTCACCGCGACCAACTCTGCGGTCGCGGCGACCGACACGATCAACCTCAACCTTGCGGGCGGCAATGCGACCGCCGGGACCTACCGTTACTGGGTCGAGGGGATCGCCGCCGGATCGTTCAAGATCGTCATCGAGAACCGGTCAGGGGGGTCGCTGTCCGAAGCATTGGTATTCAACTTCGCGGTCGTGAAGGCGGTGACGGCTTAATCATTCCGGACCAGCCAAACATAGAGGTTCGCCGGATTGCGCCAGGTCCAGAACGGGCGGATGAATTCTTTCGCAATTCGCCGCGGCGCTGACGGAATTCCGCCCGGGATGAACGAGTAGAGATCGGGAAACGATGGCTTTGCCTCCCGGAGACCCAGGCGGGAGGCCAGATCGAGAAGGGTCCTTCGGCTGAAACTATTGATATGTTCCAAAGGCTGAACCGGCATGATTTTCTCGTAGCGACTTTCGCCGGACTTCATGCTCGCCAGGATGTTTCGTGCGCGTCCGGCGTCGGGGAGAGAGAGCTTCAAAATCCCGTCAAGCGATCGGGTAAGGCGCTCCAGAAGCTTCGCCGGCTCCGGGACGTGCTCCAACACCTGTTCAAGGTTGATGACATCGAAGCGGTGATTTGAAATCTCGTCGTCCGAAATCATGGCCACGCCTTGCGTTGAAACCCATGCCGAGCGGTCCTGCGCGAGCTCGGTCGCATAAGCGTCATGACCGAGTTTAGACGCGATGATCGGCCAAAGGCCCCATCCGGTGCCGTAATCGAGCACCTTGAGCTTCGGCTTGTCGAGGAACGATGACAGAGCCATCAGTTCGTGACCGTCGCGGGAGCCTTTCCAGTCCCTGATGTCGGCCTGGAACGTGGGAATCTTGTCAGGTGGATCGTCAGTTACGAGGTCGCTGTAGATGTAGCGCATCATTTCCGCGTCGCCGATGTGGCGCTGAAAAATGAGGCCGCAACGGAGGCAGCAATCGGCCTGATAAAAGCCGTCCAGGCCACTGGGGTCGAAATTGTAGAAGCGGCGAATGAAGTCACCGACCGCTCCGTCTGAGAAGCGAGTTTTCAGGAGAGTGACTGCATTCGACGGTCCGGCTGCCCCGCAACCCGGGCATAGTTCCCGCTCAACAAAGCGCACGGCGGCCTAAATCGCCGAAACGACGGCATTGTTCAAACTCGGAATCTGAAATTTCGAAAATCGGAATGCATCAAACATGAGCATCGGCGAATTCACGATGAGCGAGGCGGCGCTTTCTGAGCAGCAGTCGCCCTCGGCCAGCAAAAAAACTCCGCCGCGGCGCCAAGTCGCGGCGAAGGCGGACGCGGCCGCCCAACCCGAAGCACGCTGAGCAACAGCCAACATCAAAGGAATGCGATGACTTTCCTCTTGAAGGACCCCGACTCGGTCCTCGATTATTTGATCGACTGGGGCGCCGAATATCTCGGCGACGATTTGCTCGCTGAGAGCGACTGGTCGGTCGCACCCGATGAGGCGGGTGGCGTCACCATCGCCGGCAGCGACTTCGACGCGACCACGTCGACGGTGAAAGCCGGCGGCGGACTTCCGGGCCGGATCTATCGCCTGATCAATGAGGTCGTCACGGCTTCGGGCCGCGTCGACAGCCGGTCGATCGTGCTGCGCATGGAGAAACGCTGATGGTACCCGGAATCGCAGAGCCGGCAGTGACGCTTAGCGAGGCCCAGGCCTATGTCCGGATCGAGACCGGCGAGGAGGAAGCGATCGTCGCCGGACTGATCCGAACGGCGAGCGCGCTGTGCGAAGCCTTCATCAACCAGGTAGTCATCGCTAGGGCCTTCAGCGAGGTTATTCCGGTCAGCGGCGCATGGGAGCGACTTACTCCAGGCCCGGTGCGCGCAATCACGCAAATCGAAGGGATTGATGAGGCCGGCGCCGGGACGCCGCTGCAGACCGGCGACTATTCGATCGACGTGGATTCATCCGGCGACGGCTGGGTGCGTATTGCAGGTTCGCTGGCGTTCAGACACCTGCGAGTCTTGGGAACAGCGGGAATGGCGGCTGGCGAGAACGACGTTCCCGAACCGATCCGGCAGGGAATCCTGCGGCTGGTCGCATATCTTTTCAGCTCTCGCGATGGCGGTGGCGGCGAACCGCCCGCCGCGGTTTCTGCGCTCTGGCGGCCATATCGGCGGTTGAGAATCGCATGAGCGAGTTCGCAGGGACGCTGCGCGAGCGCGTGGTGATCGAGCGCCCCGTGTCAGTCCGAAATGCAATGGGATTGCAGGAACCAGGATGGGAGCAAGTGTGCCGCTGCCACGCCAGCGTCGCGCTCGAGAGCGCCGGGCCGGAGAACGAAGCGCAATCGCTAAGTGCCATGCCGCGTTACCGCGTGAGCATCCGCCGGCGCGACGGGATCGCGATCGACCAGCGGATTGGCTGGAAGGGGCGCAAGTACAGGGTCAGGCAATTGCTCGAAGACCCACTCGAAAAGGACCGGCTGACGATGCGCTGCGAAGAGGTTCGGGCATGATGGAAACGTTGATGGCTCGTGGCGAAAAAATTGCGCAGCTGGCGCAACAACGTGCGACCGATGAGCTCGTCAAGCACGTCGCTCAGCGCCTTCCTGATGCCGAAATCGAGAGACTGCTCTCGGGCTTCAGCATCTGCGACCTGCTCCTGTGCGAACACTGGCTCGCGGACTGCGAACTGCGGTTTCTTTCGAGCTGCTTCAAATGAGTGCCGGCGGAACGCTGCAATCGGCAATCGCGGCCGCGCTCGCGACGATCGAGGAGCTGACCGGCGTCTATGACGGGCCGCCGGCGCGCGCGGCCTATCCCTATGTCGCGCTCGACGCGACGACGGAGGCGGATTGGAGTCACAAGAACGGTGAGGGCCGCGAGGTCCTGATCGCGATCACCCTATGGGATGACCAGCCCGTGCGGCTGCATGCGCTGGCGGACGAGATCGAGACGAACATGCAGGAGCTCTCGTCGCTGACGGCCTGGCAGCTGGTGACGATACGGATGATCAGGCGGCGCGTGCTTCGCGACGTAGCCGGGCCGTGGGCGGCGGCGATCGATTTTCGGGCGCGAATGCTGGCGACCTGAGGTCGCCACAAGACCTCGAACGATCATGTTCCTGGATCCCGGATCAAGTCCGGGATGACGAAAATTGGAGGAGAAGATTATGGCGGCGGAACGCGGCAGCGCTTTCCTGCTCAAGATCGGCGACGGGTCGCCGACACCGAGCTACGTGACGATCGCGGGGCTCAAGACTACGCAGCTGGCGATTAACGGCGACGCAGTCGCGATCACCAACAAGGGCAGCGGCGGGTGGCGCGAGCTACTGTCCGGCGCCGGAGTGCGATCGGTTTCGGTCGCCGCGAGCGGGATCTTCACCGGCAGCGGAGCCGAGGCGCAGGTGAAGGGGCTGGCTTTGAACGGCGTTCTGGAGAGCTACGAGCTCAGCTTCGAGAGCGGCGATCGGATGCGCGGGAAGTTCCTGGTCACTCGCTTGGAATATGCCGGCGATTTCAACGGCGAGCGCAATTACACGCTGGCGCTCGAGAGCTCGGGCGAGGTCGCCGCGCTGTGAAGAAAGCCAACCCCTATCGCGGGGAGGCGATGCTCGAAGTCGCGGGCGAGGCGCTGGTGCTTCGGCCGACTTTCAGTGCGCTGATCGCGGCGGAGGAAGAGCTCGGATCGCTGTTCGAGCTCGTCGAGCGGGCGGCCGAGGGTGAGCTGCGCCTGGCCCAGATCGTCGCGCTGTTCGATTACCTCTCGAAAGGCCGCCCCGAAGCGATCACGCGCGAGCGGATCGGGGAAGCGGTGATCGAGAAGGGTCTCGCCAGGATCACGCCGATTTTGAGGACAGTGCTCGCGCAGATTTTGCAGGGACGATGAAGTTCGGCGAAGCAGCAGCTCGATTCAGCGGCTCGGCAAGCCTGCTGCTGGGCTGGCGACCGGATGAGTTCTGGAATTCAACGCCAGCCGAATTGGCGCTGGCGCTCGGCGGTATGCGCGAGGACGTCGATGCACCCGATCGCGAGACAATCGAGACGCTCCGTCGACGCTTTCCAGATCAGTAGTTGCGCAAGCCGTAGGCCAGAAGAAGAGCACCAATCAGCGCCACGATCGCGCTGAAGATCAGCGAGCCACTGAGGATCAAAACGAAGCTAATCGGCAACAAGCCAAACCCGATACGTGCGGCAACGTAGGGCAGCGTGAACAAGTCATCGGGCGGCCGCCAGAAGGGTTCTTTTTCTCGATAGCCGCTCATCAGAGCGCAATAACAGACGAAAGCCTGAAAATGGACGAGGAAATCGAGCGGCTGGTCGTCAGCGTCCGGGCCGATACGGCCGCGTTCGCGCGCGACGTCGCGGCGATGCGGGGCGAACTCGAGGGGCCGCTGGTCGCGGGCGCCGGGCGCGCGGGGCGGATGATCGACGGAGCGCTCGCTCGGGCGATCACGACGGGCAAGCTGGGGTTCGACGATTTGAAGCGGGTCGCGCTGGCGGCGATGGCGGACATCGCCCAGGCATCGCTCCGGGCCTTGTTCAATCCCGGCGGCGGAAGCGGCGGCTTCGGAGCGGGACTGCTGAGCGGGCTCGGGAGCCTGATCTCCGGCCTGCTCGGAGCTCCGGGGCGGGCAACCGGCGGACCCGTCACGCCCGGCCGCGGCTATATGGTCGGCGAGCGCGGGCCCGAGTTGTTCGTGCCCACGAGCGCCGGGCGGATCGAGCGCGTGGGTGCAACGGCGGGCCGGAACGTGCGGGTCGCGATCGCAATTCAGTCGCCGACGCCGAGCGATCCGCAAGTGCTTCGCCAATCCAGCCGGCAGATCGCGCGAGCGGTGCGATCGGCGCTGGTGGAGCGGCCATGAATCATTGGTTCACTCGGCCCGACGCGCCGATCATCCAGACGTTCGTGAAGAGGTTCGATCCGCTGCACTGGAGCGTCGACTTCCCGCGCGGAACGATTGCGAGCGTCGTGACGACCGATGACGGTCACGGGCTCAATGTCCAGGCGGAGTTCCTTCGCAAAGGCGACCTCGTCGGGCTGATCTACGAAAGCGAGGACAAGCCCGCGCACCCGGCGCATGCGCGCGAAGCCAATCGCGATTATTCGGGCTGCACGCTGAGCTTTCGCTGGCAGTCGAGCGGGCTGATTGCGCTCGACCAACCCAACGGCCCGACCTTGACGATCGAAGGCAAGGGCGCCGGTGGAAGTCCCCGCACCTGGCTCGTGCGGCTGTGGAATTATGCGAGCGGGACGCCGACCAACGCGGTCGTAGCACTCGATTTCGACGCACTGGATGGTGGCTATTCACTGCCGGCGGATGCGGACCGGGTCGATCCACGCTTCGTCGACCGGATGTTTATCAGCCTGGTTCCGCCAGACTATGAGGAGGGCTCCGCGGTCATCAGGCCGGCGCCCGCTGGCGGTACGGCCACTTTGTCCGAAATCCGCTGCGACGGCCCGTCGAGCGTGCTCGCAATCAACGACGCGGTCGTGCCCGAGCACGCGCTGCGCATCGCAACCGCGTACGACGACATGTACAATTTGCCGCCCGAGCGGATCGTCCAGGCGATCGAACGGCTCGGCTATCGCAGCCTCATCAACCATTACATTGGAATGAGCCATTATTTCGCGCTGGACGGAGCGGGAAAGCTCGACCCGGCGAGGGCATTTAACGCGCCGGCGCTCGCCTGGCATCGCGATTTCGCACGGGCCGCGAAGGCTCGGGGATACGAGGTGATCTGGTCGGTCTCGTACGAGATCCTCGACATGTTCTGCCCGGAAGCGTGGAAGCAACGAGCGTTCGACGGGAGCCCGGCGCTGACCGCGTACGAGCCTCCGTCGACCCTGATTTCGCCAGCGTCCGCGCCGGGGATCGCGTTCCTGAGCAGCGTTGCCGACGAGCTCGTCGCGATCGCGAGCGAAGCCGGATTGCAGCCGCAAGTCCAGCTCGGCGAACCCTGGTGGTGGGTCAAGCCGGACGGCGCGATCTGCCTCTATGACGATGCGGCGAAGGCAGGGTTCGGCGGAAGCCCCGTCGAGATCGGCAACGTGCGCGGGCCACTGAATTCGGCGCAGCTCGCGCTGCTCGACCAGGCGGGCGCGGTGCTGGCAGCATCGACGGCGCAGATCGCGACCACGGTAACGCTGGCCGATCCGTCCGTGAAGACTCTGCTGCTGATCTATCTTCCTTCGACGCTGGACCCGGGGGCGCCGGAGGTCCGGCGCGCGAACGTGCCTGTCGGATGGGCTCGGCCGGCATTCGATGGGCTGCAGGTCGAGGACTATGAATGGGTGACGGGCCGGCGCGATGACTTGCGGTCGGTTGCGTATGCCCAAATCGACGCGAGGCTCGGCTATCCGCTGAACGAGCAGCAGTATCTGTCCGGGTTCGTCCGCACGGCCGACGATCGCGAGCAATGGGCGGCAATCATCGATGCGGCGCTCGAAGCGCGGGCGCGGGGCACAACGGAGGCGATCCTGTGGGCGCTGCCGCAAGTGCTTCGCGACGGGTTGACGATCTTTGGAGAGGAGCAGGCGGTGGCGCCATTCGACGACGTGACATTTCCAATCGAGATCGGGGCCGAGGCGAGCGTTTCGCCCGGTTTTTCAACCAACATCGTGACGAGCGCGAGCGGGTTTGAATCGCGCAATGCGAATTGGGCACAGGCGCGCTTGCGGTTCGACGCGGGGCCGGGTGTGCGGAGCGATTCAGAGCTTGAGACGCTCATCGCCTTCTTCCGTGCACGGCGCGGGCCGGCGGTGGGCTTCCGATTCCGCGATCCGTACGATTTCAGTTCGAATGTTATGTCGGGCACGCCGACACCGACCGATCAGCCAATAGGAACCGGCGACGGCACGCGCGACCGGTTCGAGCTGGTGAAGACGTATGGATCGGGGGAGCAGCGGCGGATCACAAGGCCAGCCGGCGGAACGGTTCGCATCGCGCTGGGAGGAAATGAGCTGGTCAGTGGCTGGACGCTCGAGCCGCAAGGCGTGGTCCAATTCGGCGAGCCTCCGGCGGCGGGTGCGGCAGTCACCGCCGGCTTCCTGTTCGATGTGCCCGTCCGCTTCACGGAGGACCGGATCGAGGTCAACCGAGCGACCTTCCTTGCCGGGGAGGCGCCGAGCGTTCCGCTGATCGAAATTCGCGAGGCATAAAGATGACGAGCATCGTCGAGGGCGAGCTGACCAGCGTTGCGCTGTGCTGGCGCCTGGACCGGACGGACGGAGCGGGTCTCGGGCTCACGAGCCATGACCGGCCAGCCCGGAAGGATGGGGTCAATCATGTTCCGACACCCGGCATCGTCCCTGCCGCGGTGACCCGCAGCCTTGGCCTCGAGCCGAACTCGAGCGAGGTCACCGGGGCACTTAGCAGCGATGCACTCGACGAGCAGGACCTGGCGCTCGGTCGGTGGGATGCAGCGGCGGTCAGCCTCTTCGCGATGGACTGGAACGATCCGGAGGCCGACGCGATCGATCTTGTGGCGGGCGAGCTTGGCGAAGTGTCGATCGACAGCGATGGCTTCTCGGCGGAACTCAAGGGCGTTGGGTCGAAGCTCGAGAACCAGGTGTGCCCATCGACGTCGCCGCAGTGCCGCGCGCAATTCGGCGACAGGAAGTGCCGCGTCGACCTAGCCGGGCGGACGCGGCGCGCAACGATCGTTGCCAGCGGCGATGGGGAGTTGACGCTCGATCAACCGTTCGACGACAGCTTCCTCCTCGGCCGACTGCGCTACATGAGCGGGGCAAATTGCGGCCGTTCGACCGTCATCATCGCTATCGATGGGAATGAAATTCGAGTGCGCGATCTGCCGCGCGGCGAGATCGTTCCGGGATGCTGCGTCGACGTGCGCGAGGGCTGCGACAAGAGATTCGCGACGTGCATCCAGCGCTTCCAGAATGCGGTGAATTTCCGCGGCGAGCCGCATCTCCCGGGTGCGGACCTGCTGACTCGATATCCGGGCGCATAATCACATGGCGCACGATTATGGAGAGCACGCGCGAGCGCTGGTCGGAATGCGTTTCCGGCCGCAGGGGCGAAATCCCGAGATCGGCCTGGACTGCGTCGGACTTGTGCTCACGGTGTTTGAGATTGCGCCCGATGCCGTTCGCCGGAATTACCGCATGCGCGGCGACCATGGAGCGGAAATCGAGCGGGAACTTCGCCGCTTCTTCAGCCGCGCGCGGGTGGGACAGCGCCGTCCCGGCGACCTGATGTTGCTGGCTGTTTCACCCGACCAATTTCATTTTGGGATTTGCACCGGCGCAGGGTTTGTTCATGCGGATGCGCGGCTCGGCCGGATCGTCGAGACGCCACGTTCGCCCCCGTGGCCGGTCCTCGGGACGTTCCGCAGGCGGGCGGGAAGGGGGGCCTGAGCGATGGCAACGCTGGCACTCAGCACCGTCGGGACGCTTTTCGGCGGGCCGGTCGGAGGCGCGATCGGCAGCCTGGTCGGCCAATCGATCGATCAGCAGATATTCGGATCGCCCCGGCGTGGGCCGCGCCTTGGCGACCTCAGCGTTCAGACGTCGTCGTACGGGACGCAGATTCCGCGCATCTACGGAACCATGCGCGTTGCCGGGAGCGTCGTCTGGTCGACGGACCTCGTCCAAAGCGGCGAAACGAGCGGTGCCAAGGGCCAGCCCGATACGACCTTTAGCTATTCGGTGTCCTTCGCTGTCGCGCTTGCATCGCGGCCGCTGGTGGAGGTTCGCCGCATTTGGGCGGACGGAAAGCTCCTCCGTGGCGCGGCCGGGGATTTCAAAGTCAGTACCGAATTTCGCTTTTACGATGGGAGGGAGTCGCAGGAGATCGATCCCCTGATCGGGTCGATCGAAGGGCCGAACAATACGCCGGCGTATCGCGGGATCGCCCTTGCGGTATTCGAGAATCTCGAACTCGCGGAATATGGGAACAGGATTCCTTTCCTGACCTTCGAGGTCGTCGCCGATGAGGCGCCGCCGCTCCTCGGCGCCGTCCTCCAGGACGCGAGCGCGGGCCTTATCGATTGCGACGAGACCACATCGATCGGCGGTTATGCCGCCATGGGGCCTTCAATCAGCGCAGCCGTCGAGCCGATTGTGGAGACGTTCGGCATCGACCTTCGCGAAGAGGGTTCGATCCTGCGTTCATCATCGACCACCCCAGCCCAAACGGTAATTGACGACGACCTGGGGTGCAGTGCGGACAACGGCAGAGTGACACGGTTCGAACGGGCGCAGACACGGGCGCGCTCGTCACCCTCATCTCTGTCGCTGAGTTATTATGAGGCGCAACGCGACTATCAGTTAGGCCTGTCGCATAGCGACGTCATCGACCAGTTCGGGACCGAAGCGAAGATCGAGCTTCCGGGAGTTCTCGGCGCAAGCGATGCCCGAACCCTGACTGAAGACATGATGGCGCGCCGGTGGGCCCGGCGGGACAAGCTCGTTCTCCGATTGCCGCCAAGATTCATTACTCTCGGGCCGGGTGCTCAGATCGAACTCACAAACTCGCCGATACGTTGGCAGGTCCATCGCTCGACGGTCGACGGAATGGTCGCGGTGGTCGAGCTGCGGCCCGTATGGCGAACGCAAGCGGCATTAGCCGCCGATCCCGGGCGCGCGCTCGCCACGCATGACGTCGTGGCCGGCGAGCTCAGCATGGCGCTGCTCGAACTCCCCGATTTGAGGGGCGAACCCGCTTCGAGCCCCACGCTCTATCTGGCTGCTTCCACGCCGACCGCAGGCTGGAAGCCGGTTCCTGTCGAGGTCAGCTGTGGCGCCTTCATGGCGAGCAGCCGAACCGCCGGCCGCAAGGCGGTCATGGGTCATGCCGCGACAAGGCTGACAGGCGACAGCGTGGCGGTTCAGCTGATCGATGTTGACCAGTGGCTCAACAGTTGTGACGACCACGACCTGACAGGCGGTGCAAATTTAGCATTGATCGGCGACGAGCTTCTCCAGTTCGCCGAAGTCCAGCCGCTGGGCGCGGGCCGGTTTCGGTTGACGCGGCTGCGGCGGGGACTCGCCGGGACCGAAAGGGCCTTGGCCGGTCATGCGATCGGCGACTTGTTTCTCCTCATAAATCCAAGATCGATGCAGCCGATCGCACTCCCGGACGGTGCTCGAGGTTCGGTGGTCACTGTCACTCGGCCGACGACGGGCGTGCGGGCAGCGACGACCCTGCGATCGCGCCAATCGCGCGTTAGGGAGCAAGCGGCCGCCGTGGCTGCGGCGCCAGGCGGGACCGCCATCGACACCGGGGTGCACGAGGTCATCGTGCAAATTCTTGGGGCGCTTCGACAGCGCGGACTCATGGACGCCTAAAAAACGCAGGTACGTCAAAGACTTCTGTTTTTGGTCAAATTGTATTGAGGCTTTTGCGCAACAGTCCCTCGGCAATCCCCCGCTTGCGCGGCAACCGGCGCTCTCATAATGTGTTCAGGCGGTTCAATCTTAGAACGCAAGTGAAAGGGGACAAATATGCGCAAGCTGGCCATTGCGGTGGCGCTCGCATCGACTGCCCTGGCGAAGCCCGCTTTCGCGCGGGACCATTCGCCGTATGTTGGGCTTGAAGGCGGTGTGATGTGGGTCGAAGACGCTGACATCGATTATAACGACGGCGTTCTCGACCTGTCGAACGCAATCACGGTTTCACACAATATCGGCTACGACGTCGATGTCATCGCCGGCTACGACTTCGGTATGCTGCGCCTCGAAGGTGAGCTCGCCTACAAGAAAGCGGGCGTCAATCAGCTCCGCATCGATCCGCGGATCGCTGGCGGCGGCCCTGGCGACAATTATGACGCAGGCGGACATGCCCGCGCCCTTTCGGCGATGCTCAACGTGCTGCTCGACTTCGGCGACGACGACGGGCTGAGTGGTTACGCTGGTGTCGGCGTCGGTCTCGCGAGCGTAAAATACAGCGCTGACGCAGTTACGCCGTTTGGTCCCATCAGCTTCTCCGATACGGACAGCGGTCTTGCATGGCAGGGCATTCTTGGCCTCCGTTACGCGGTCAGCCAGAATATCGACGTTGGCTTGAAGTATCGCTTCTTCAACGTCCCGAACCTGAAGTTCAGCTCAGAGACTGGACAGCGCCTCGGGGTCGATCTCGACACCCGTTGGCGGTCACACAGCTTGCTGGCGAGCGTGATTTACAACTTCTACGCGCCGCCTCCGCCACCGCCACCGCCGCCTCCGCCTCCGCCACCTCCGCCGCCGCCTCCGGCGACGCAGACGTGCCCGGACGGCTCGGTGATCCTGGCGACGGACACCTGTCCCGCTCCGCCGCCTCCGCCTCCGCCGCCGCCTCCGGCGCCAGAGCGCGGTTAACGGCGCATCGAAAAGAAAGACCGGTCCGGGCACTCGCCCGGGCCGGTTTTTCTTTGCCTAAATGTCGGCCGAGAGCATGAGTCTGCCGGCCAAAACGACAAATGCTGAGTTTAGTTGCCGGCCGTTCCTTGCGGCGAGTAGCCCGCCGCGAATTGCGTCGGCGGCGAGCGGTCCCAACCATAAATGTCGGGCAAGTAGGTTAGTTTGCCCTCCCGCACCTGGGCCGTGATGTAGGTTAGATAGATACGGGTGCTTTGCGGGAGCTGAACGCGGATTTCGGCATCACGTCCCGGCGACACGGGGTCCTGGCCGAGCAGCCAGCGGCCGAGCCGCTTCGCATCTTCCACCCGCACGCAACCGTTGCTGAGGTTCCGGTTGGCCTTCGTGAACTTCTCATGGTCGGGCGTGTCGTGAAGGTAGATGTCCTCGGGGTTCGGGAACGGAAACTTGAGGATCCCCATCGAGTTCAGCGGCCCCGGGTCCTGACGAATTTTTAGATGGAGAGTTCCAGCGGCGGCGGCCTTCCAGTTGATCGACTTCGGGTCGATCACCTGCGGGTGCTCGCTCCATTCGTCGACAACGTCGTAGCCGTGCGACTTGAAATAGCTCAGACCCAGCTTCAGCACGTTCGGCGCGATCGTCTTGCGGACGAGGTGATCGGGCGCATGCCAGTACGGGTTATAAGTGATGTAATACATGTAGCTGGCGATCATCGGCGTTGGCAGTTCGTCCGTGCCCGTGATTACCTTCATCGAATCAACGACTTGCCCATTCTGATAGAGCGTCAGCATCGACGATCCGGCGTCGACGAGAAGGAAGCGGCCTGAGGCGGGCAGCGAACGAACGCGATCGAGGTTCGCCAGCAGCCGCGGATCAGGCGTGTAATTGCCCGTCGCCTGAGCCTCAGCCCAAGCCGTGTCGCGAAGCTGCGCGTAGATCGGGTTCACATTCGAAACGGCGGCCAAATGGGCGCTGAGCGAGGGAACGGAGGCAGCCGTCAACAAGATCTGGTCGGTGCGCGAGCCCTGCGGCTGAAGCACCGGATAAGCATAGATCATCCCGGTGGTCGGGGCCTTCACGCGTTGGGCATATTCAACCCAGGCGGTCGAGAGCACGCGTTCGGCAGTTGCAAGATCTTCCGCCTTTCCGCTCTGGGCCTGGGCAAGCGCCTGTTCCACCTGGGCGGCGAGTGCTGGACCCGACGCAAGCCCGTCGAACGGCGCACGCTTCAAGATAGAGACGAGCTGGCTTGTCGCAGGATCCGCGGCGCCGTTACGGAACCAGATCTTGGGCGCGGTCCAATTGGTGTAGAAGGCGCTGACGCTCGTCGCCGCAGGCACGCCGGCGATCGCTGGGCCGCCCGCGACCTGTGCGCCAATCGACGCCCCGGAAGCAAGGAGTGCCAGTCCCGCCGTCGCTGCCAGCAATTTCAGGCGCTTCACCATCGGTCCCCCATCGGCCTTATACGGATATTTTCGCGATTGTAGCGCAGCTTATCCACTATCCAAGCTGGATTTAGGATGAACCTGCGTGAGCGTGCCCGACTGTGTCCGGCTCGCGACAAACCGCGATCGGACGAACCGGCCGCTTGGTCTTGGTTGATTTTCATCGCATAGGCGGGCGGAATTCAGCCCCGGCGGGGGCCCACCAACGAGGAAAGCAATGAACATCAGCGGAATTGCCGCGGTCGTAACCGGCGCTGCATCAGGTCTTGGCGAGGCGACCGCGCGGGAGCTTGCAAAGCGCGGCGCCAAAGTGGCCGTCTTCGATCGTGACTCCGAACGGGGAACAAAGGTCGCTTCGGAAATTGGCGGAGTTTACTGCGAAGTCGACGTGACGAGCGATGAGAAGGTCGCGGCCGCGTTCGCACGGGCGCGCGAGGCGCACGGCCAGGAGCGCATACTGGTCAATTGCGCCGGGGTCGCGAATGCGGCCAAGACCGTCGCGCGCGACAAGGAAACGAAGGCGGCGAAGTTCTACCCGATGCAGCAGTTCGAGCTGGCCATCCAGATCAACCTGATCGGCACGTTCCGCAGCATTGCGCACAGCGCCCACGGAATGGTCGACCTGGATCCGCTTGAAGATGGCGAAAAGGGCGTGATCATCAATACGGCCTCGGTCGCGGCCGAGGATGGGCAAATCGGCCAGGCCGCCTACTCGGCTTCGAAAGGCGGAGTGCTCGCCATGGCGCTGCCGATCGCACGCGACTTGATGAATGAAGGCGTTCGGGTGAACACCATTCTTCCCGGCGTGTTCAAGACGCCGATGGTCGCCATGATGCCGCCGAATGTCCAGGATGCGCTGGCGGCCCAGGTGCCTTTCCCGAAGCGGCTCGGCCAAGCCGAGGAATATGCCCGCCTCGCCTGTTTCATGGTCGAGAATCCCTACCTCAACGCAGCTGCTGTGCGTCTCGACGGCGGTATCCGGATGGCGCCGCGCTGAGTTGGAGCACGATCACGACTACCAGGGCCTCCTAGACGAGCTTGCGGAGGCCGCTCGCGAGGCCGGTGAAGCCATATTGGCGATCGTCCGGCGCGGCTTCGACGTCGAAGCAAAAGGCGACCGGTCGCCCGTCACCGTAGCGGACCGAGCCGCCGAGCTCATCATCCTTGCCGCATTGGCCCGCGTCGCGCCCGGAATTCCAGTTATCGCCGAAGAAGAGGTCGCGGCCGGCCGTATCCCGAAGCACGGCGACACCTTCTTTCTCGTCGACCCACTCGATGGGACCAAGGAATTCATTCGCGGCGGCGACGATTACACCGTCAACATCGCGCTGGTTGAGGGGCTGATCCCGGCGCTCGGCATCGTCTTTGCCCCGGCGACCGGTCGGACCCACACCGGGCTCGTCGGCTCAGGGGCCTGGGTTGAGGACGCTTCGGGGCGACGGCCGATCCAGACGCGCAAGCGGACGGAAAGCGTCGCCGCGGTCGCGTCCAAATCGCACTTCAATCAGAACACAGCCGACTATCTCGATGCCGCGGTCGGTATCTGCAATCATGTGAGCATCGGATCCAGCCTCAAATTCTGCATCGTCGCCGAAGGTGAGGCCGACATCTATCCGCGGCTTTCGCCGACGAGAGAATGGGACACGGCGGCCGGACACGCGGTGCTTCTGGCAGCGGGAGGACGGGTCGACGGCCCAGACGGCACGGCCTTGCGCTATGGCAAGCGCGCATTCCTGAACCGGGCGTTCGTCGCGACGGGCGGATGGCCCGCTCCGCCGATCGCTCCCTTCCTCGAACCGTTTGCCGGCGGTGGCGATCTGCCTGAGGGCGTCTGACCTAGCCTTCGCGCGCGTGCGAGAGGGGTTCACCGCCGTTCAGAAGGCCCTCAAGCCATTTTGGATCAATTTCATTCCGGACATCGAGCCAGTCGCCGAAGCGCAGCGATTCGACTTCCGAATGCGCGGCTTCCAGTCGGGCGTACAGCAGCCGGGCTTCCTCATTGTCGCCTTCGAGCACGCCAAGGCGCCAGGTCAGGCGCTGCGCCTGGCCGATCGCCTGCGCAAGCTCATCGAGCCAGCGTGCCCGTTCGCGTGCGGCGGCTTGATTTCGGGCACGATGCAAATTGAGACTCCTCGAGCGCGCCGCACTAAACACAGGCCATTACCGGCTGATTGCGATTTCGTCCGATTTGGACCCGAAATTGGCCTGACTTTTCTCCACTCTGCGCGTTATTGTCGTACCCGCTCGGTCGCTTGTCGCGGGGTATGACCCAATGGACAGCTATCTGAGCTACAACCAAAGTCGCGCAAATAGTTTCGATCATCCGCCAATCCTGGTTAGCGGCGATTCGGAACAGGCCCTGGCGCGCGGGCGGGCGGCGGTGACGATGTCCGGACTGCGCCTCGCGGACGCGGTTCCTCTCGGTGAAGCGATCGAGCGGATGAGGCGTCAGGCCGCCGCCTCCGCGCTGTGGATCGAACTTGACGGCGATGCCTACAGCCGCGGTGCGCAAGAGCTTCTCGATCATGTGGCCGGGGATGTCGCCGAAGGCCGCTACGGCGCGGTCCTGGCCGTGCCGAGCGAATGTCTCGACGCCGTGGCCGCCCATGCGTTTGACATGAATCTCGATATCGTCGTCGACGGGAACGAGGCGGAGCGAGCCGCGGCGCTTGCGATCGCCACATCAGGGGCAAGGCGCGCCGACCGACTATCCGACATGACAGCCGACAAGAATGCCGCGAGGCTGCGGCAATTGAGCGACGAGGTCAGCAGGATTGCCGCCACGCTTGCGCGACTTTCCACCGGCCCCGGCGCCAGCGCCCGCCCGGCGGACTCTGAGACGCGCAGCGATGCGCCCGAAGTGCCCGCTGAGACGGTTCGAGCCGTCATCCGGGCGAGACGTTTGCGGAGCCGTTACTTCGCCGAAGAGCTGTTCGCCGACCCCGCCTGGGACATGCTTCTCGACCTTCTCCAAGCCGAGAGCTCCAATTTGCGCGTCCCGGTGTCGAGCCTTTGCAT
>Ga0207706_10001225_pt1 | contig 25948 bp, 21 predicted proteins | sample KBSC53metaG_FD_184318 | JGI IMG/M metagenome (GOLD analysis project Ga0207706, IMG submission 184318) | Corn rhizosphere microbial communities from Kellogg Biological Station, Michigan, USA - KBS C5-3 metaG (SPAdes) (version 2) | ecosystem: Host-associated > Plants > Roots > Rhizosphere > Soil ... | reverse complement strand
GGTACGGGGTACGGGGTATGGGGTACGGGGTACGGGGTACGGTTTGAAATGGCGCGCCGCCACGGGACGGGCTGTCCGGTGGCGGCGCGAGTCGCATCGGGGAGGGCCGGGGTGCGGCGCTCCTCGCCGAAGGTCAGGTGGCGACCAGGGCCGGTTCGGCTTGCTCCACGATGGGCAGCCGCGCGATCCCGTCAACAGGAAAGCCCCGCGTTTCCGCGAGGCTCCGGCAGAGGTCACGCAGTTCCGCACCTCCGCACCCCCGCACCCCCGCACCCGTCGTTCAGTCCCCCACCGCCACCTCGGCCTCGGCGGTGCGGGCGGCGAACTCGCGGGCGGCCTGGATGAAGGCCCAGAACAGGCGCCGGTCGGGGTCGCGCTCGTCGGCGGGCGACTCGGCCTCGCCGCGCTCGGGGTGCCACTGCACGCCGAACAGCCAGGGGTGATCCTTCCCCTCCACCCCTTCCACCAGCCCGTCCTCGGCCCAGACGGTGGCTTCCAGCGACGGGGCGAGCTGGTCCACGCCCTGGTGGTGGAACGAGTTGATGAACAGCTCGCGGGTGCCGAAGATCGCCTCCAGCCCGCTCCCCTGCTTCACGTCCGCATGGTGCCAGCGGTGGGTGACCGGCGCCTCCTGCTCGTGGATCAGCCCGTCCGTGCGCTGCGAAGGGAGGTCCTGGTACAGCGTGCCGCCCAGCGCCACGTTCAGCAGCTGCATCCCCCGGCAGATGGCCAGGATCGGGATGCCCTGCTCCAGCGCCGCCTCGAGCGCGGCGATCTCAGCCTGGTCGCGCAGCGGGCTCACGCTCCCCAGCTCCGGGTGCGGCTCCTGCTCGTAGAGCCTGGGATCGACGTCCTCGCCGCCGGTCAGCACCAGCCCGTGCGCCACCTCCACCAGGTGCCGCGCCGATTCCTGGTCGTGGCCGGGGGTAAGCAGGAGTGCGGTGCCCCCCGGCTCCTCCACCGCGGTCACGTACTGCACGTTCAGCCGCACCGACGGCAGGTTGTGGCTCCCCGCCGGCGCGAGCGTGGTGGTGACGACGATCAGCGGACGCAACGATCCATCTCTCCGTTTCGCGAGTTCTCAGGCGCGGACCCGTCTCAGCAGGTTCCGCACCTGTAATTGAGTACGGAGGTACGACGCGCGGAAGGGCGGGGAGCCCTCAATCCCCGCGCGAGGCTTCGCCCGCGCTGCCCCTCCCCCAAAACTGCCTGGGGAAGGGGCGGTCGTGGCGGCCTGCGGCGTTGCTGCCATGCCGAGGTACCCGCGTAGCCGGGAGACTTCGCCCGATCGGTGGGATCATGCGCGGATGCATGCGCGGGAGTCCGCGAAGGCGGACTTCGGGCCGTTGTTGCCGCGGAGCCGCGGATTCATCCGCCTGGTCCTCCCCGCCACCAGACGAATCATCCCCCCGAAACGACGATGCGCCGAGCCCGCGTGGACCCAGCGCACCTCCGCACCCCCGCACCCCCGCACCTCATCCCACCACCACCGCCCCGCCCAGACAAACCCGGTCCCGCCCCTGCTGCTTGGCGGAGTACAGCGCCGCGTCGGCGCAGGCGATCAGCTCGTCCGCGGTGGAGGCCTGGCAGTCGGGCCAGCTGGCCACGCCGGCGCTCAACGACGCCCGCACCGCCCGCCCGCCGAACACGAAGGGGATCTGCGCGAACTCGCTGCGCGCCCGTTCGGCGAAGCGCCGGGCGCCCTCCGGCCCCGTCCCGGGGAGCACCACCACGAACTCGTCGCCGCCGTAGCGGCCGGGGCGGTCGTGCGTGCGCAGCGAGCTTTCGCTGCGCAGCCACGAGCCCAGCGCCTTCAGCACCGCGTCGCCCGCGGGGTGGCCGAAGGTGTCGTTGATCTCCTTGAAGCGGTCCAGGTCCAGCACCACCACGCTGAGCTCCTCGCCCCGGTCGCGCGCAACCTGCAGCTGGGTGCGCAGGTACTCTTCCAGGGCGCGGCGCGTGGCCACCCCGGTGAGCTGGTCGGTGTGGGCCAGGTCGTGCAGCTGCTGGCGCTGCTGCATCAGCCGCTCGAACACCTGCACCCGGCCGCACGCCTGCACGATGGCCTCCACCACCCGCTCGGCCAGCTCCACCGCCTCGTCGCCCAGCTCGGGCTCGTCGATGGTGGAGCGCTCCACGAACACGCCGGTGAGCGTCTCGTTCACGGGGAAGGGGACCACGATGACCGAGCGCAGCGGCGGGGCCTGGCGGCTGGCCCACTCCTCGCGCACGCCGTCGAAGAGGGGCGAGGCGCTCACGTCGCGCACCACCACGGGGCGCGCCGTCTCCAGCGCCTCGCGGATCTCGGGGTACTGGCTCAGCTCCAGGTGCAGGCCGTCGGTGAACTGCGATTCGGACGACGCCGCCACGCGCGCCACCCGCGCGCCGCGCTCCACCACCAGCACCGAGCAGCGGGCCACGCCCAGCACCTCGGCCGTGCGCGCGGTGACCAGGTGGAACATCTCGTCGGCGCTCACCACGCGGTTCAGCTCGCGGATCAGGTCGATGGCCTGCAGCCGGATGCGCGCCTGCTCGCGGGCGCGCCGCAGCTCGCGGTTGCGGGTGACGTGCGCGTCCACCCGGGCCAGCAGCTCGTCGAGCCGGAAGGGCTTGGTGAGGAAGTCGACCGCGCCGTCGCGCAACGCCGAAACGGGAAGGGCGCCGTCGTTGGTGGCGGTGATCAGCACCACCGGCACGTCGGCCCAGCGCTCGTCGCGGCGCAGGGTGCGCAGCACGTCGATCCCGCTCATCTCGGGCATCATCACGTCGAGCAGCACCAGGTCGGGCGCGCGCGGGTGCTCGCGCATCACCCGCAGCACCGCGGCCCCGGTGGCGGCGGTGCGCACCTCGTACCCGCGGGCGGTGAGCGCGCGCTCCAGGCCCAGCAGGATCGAGGGGTTGTCGTCGGCCACGAAAACCGTGGCGGGTGCTTCGCTCATCTGGGTCGCATCGGGCCGTTCCGCGCCGCACGGATGCGGGGCGCGGGACGGCCGCGTTTCCGGAGCCCGAAGGCTGATGTACGGGTGCTGCGGCGCGGGTCTGCCGGCGGGAGGGGTGGCGTGACCCCCGCCCGTGGAGGCCGCGCCGTGCATTTCGGCAGGGTACCTCTCACTGTGACGCTTCGTTTACGCGGCAAATCCCAAGCCACTACGAAACTTGCGAAGAATGGCGGAAACACTGGATCGCGGGGTGAGACATATGTTTCTGATGGGACACCCGTGACACACAGGTGCCGCACCGGCGTCCCACCCTTCGGTCCGTTTCCTGCCACCGCTGAGCGTCAAGCCCCGCACCCTGCAACGTTGTGATCCATACCCCTTTGCACCCGTTCCAGGTTTCACCCCCCTGGCGTCCATCGCTCCGGCGCACCGGCCTGCTCGCGGCCGTGGCGGTGGCGCTCCTCCTCGCCGCGTGCCGCAAGGAGGCGCCGCGGTCCCCGTTCGACGAGGCGCGGCTGGCGCGGATGACCACGCGGCAGAAGGTGGCGCAGCTGCTGGTGGTGCGCGCCCCCGCCACCGCGCTGGCGCCCTCTCCCGAGGATTCGTCGCGCGCCCGGCTGCTGCGCTGGGCGCGCGAGGGGCTGGGCGGGGTGGAGCTTCCGCCGGGCGACGCACGGGCCGCCGCCGTCCTGGCCGATTCACTCCGCGGCCTCCCGCTTCCGCCGATCGTGGCCGCGAGAGCCGAGCGGGGGCTCGGCGGCACCTTCCGCGGCGCCACCGAGCTCCCGTCCGGGGACGGGGTGGCGCTGGCGGGCGATGCGGATCTCGCCGCCGAGGCAGGCCGCGCCGCGGCGGGCGAGGCGCGGGCGGTCGGCGCCACGCTGCTGCTGGTGGGCGGCCCGGCGCTGCCGGCGGACAGCGCGGGGCTGGTCCCCGCCACCCTCTCCACGGCTGGCACCGCGGCGTACGCGGCGTGGGTGCATGCGCTGGCGGAGGGCGGCGCGCCGGCGGCGGTCACGGCGTTCCGCCCCCCCTCCGCCGACACGTCGCTGGCGGTGCTGCCGTGGGACCGCTCGGCCCTGGGCGTGATCCAGCTCGACTGGCTGCAGTCTGCGGTGAACAACGGCGCGGCGGCGGTGCAGGCCGGCTTCGTCTCGCTCCCCGCGCTCACGGCCGACTCGGCGCCGCTCCCGCTCAGCGGCGTCGCCGTGCAGGGGCTGATCCGGCGCGACCTGGGCTTCGCGGGGCTGGTGATCGCCGACCTGTCGCCCCAGGGCCCGCTGGCGCGGCGCTTCGGCGTGCTTCCCTCCGCGGTCGCCGCGCTGCAGGTGGGGGCGGACTTCCTTACCGGGATCGACGATCCATCGCCGCTGGCGGATTCGCTCGCCGCGGCGGTGGAGCGGGGGACGATCCGCCGCGACGTGCTGGACCACGCCGTCCGCCGCGTGTTCGCCGCCAAGCGCCGCGCCGGGCTGGGCCTGCCGCCCGCGGACACCGTGCGCCCGCCCCTGCGCTCGGTCCAGACGCTGGGGCTGGCCGGGCGGGCGTTCGAGCGGACGGCGGTGACGCTGGGCCCCGTCCCCGCGCTGGCCGGGTGCAGGAAGACCGTGCTGGTGACGCACCCCTCCGCCGACGCCGGCGTCCTGGCGGCGGAACTGACCCGCCGCGCGCCGAACCTCCTTCGCCTGAACACCTGGGCGGCGGCGCGGCGGGGGACGCTCTCCAGGCTGAAGGACTTCGCCGGGAACGATGCGGATTGCGCGGTGGTGGTGGACGCACCCGGCGCGCCGCTCCCGCTGGTGGACCGTATCACCCCGGCCGCGGCGCGCGACACCTCGAAGGCCGCGCGGCGCGACACGGCGAAGTTTCGCGCGGACAGCCTCGCCTTCGCGCGCGACACGGTGACGCGGCGGATGATCTACGTCTCGCTGGCGGCGGACCCCGCGCGCCCGCTGCCACCCGCGCGGACGGCGGTGCTGGTGTGGGGCGCGGGTCCGCAGGCGCAGGCCGCCGCCGTCCGCGCGCTCTTCGGCGCGATCCGCCGTGGGGACGCGCCCGCGCCGGCCCCGCGCGTGGCCTGGCCGCCGGCGCGCACGCTGGTGCGCGCGCCCGCCAGGGACGCGGCGATGAGTGCGGACTCGCTCGCGAAGATCGACGCGATCCTGCAGCGCGGGGTGGACGGCGGCGTGTTCACCGCGGCGGCCGTGGCCGTGGGCCGTCACGGGCGGCTGGTGAAGCTGCGCGGCTACGGCCGGGTGCAGGGGCAGCCGGTGGATCCCACCACGACGCTGTTCGACCTGGCCTCGCTCACCAAGGTCGTCGGCACCACGCCGGCGGTGATGGCGCTGGTGGACGACGGCAGGGTGAAGCTGGAGACACCCGTCTACCGTTACCTCCCGCAGTTCCGCGGCGGCGGGCGCGGCGACGTGAGCGTATGGAACCTGCTGACCCACACCAGCGGCCTTCCCGCCGGCGACGACCTGTACGGCCAGGCGGCGGACCCCGACGCGGCGTTCCGGATGGTGGTGGGCACCGACCTGGTGCGCGAGCCGGGGGCAAAGGTGGAATACAGCGACTTCGGGATGATTTTGATGGCCGAGGTGGTGCACCGCCGCGCCGACGAGCCGGTGGACCGCTTCGTGGCCCGCCGCGTCTTTGCGCCGCTGGGGATGCGGACCACGATGTACGACCCGCCGCTGGTGTGGTGGAACCGCACCGTCCCCACCGCCATCCAGAGCGAGCGCCCCTACACCATCCGCGAGGTGGTGCACGACGGCAACTCCTTCCGCCTGGGCGGCGTGGCCGGCCACGCGGGCCTCTTCTCCACCGCCGGCGACCTGTCCATCTACGCGCAAACGCTGCTGAACGGCGGCAGCTACGGCTACCGCCGCATCTGGTCGCCGCGCACCGTGCAGGCGTTCACCACCAGGCAGAAGAACGCCGAGACGCGGGCGCTGGGGTGGGACACGCCGGCGCGGAAGAGCTCGTCGGGCGACTACTTCTCCGCGCGGTCGTACGGCCACACGGGGTTCACCGGCACCTCCATCTGGATCGACCCCGAGCGCGACCTGTTCGTGATCCTGCTGACGAATCGGACGTACGACACCGGGACGCAGGGCCAGATCCTGGACATCCGCCGCGCCGTGGCCGACGCGGCGGCGCGCTCCATCACCGACCTCCCCATCCGCCCCCGCCCCGGCACCCCCGCGGCCGAGGCCGAGGCCGCCCGCGAGCGCGCCGCCGCCCGTGCCCGCGCGAGGGCCCGGGCGCGCCGGAAGCGCCCCGTCCGCCGCGGCCGCGGCACCCGCCGGCCGACCTCCAGCCGCCGCCGCTCCGCCCTCGCCCCGCCGCCGCCGACCCTGGCGCTGCGAGAACGCACCGCGCCCCCATCCGCGCTGCAGTAGCCGCGCGAAGCGCCCCCGTGTCCCTCTCCCAGGTAGTTTTTTGGGAGAGGGACAGGCGTTCAGGACCCGACGCAGTCGGGCGCCTGAATGCCAGGGCGAGGGCCCGCCGCGTCGCGCGAGGATCCAACCGAAAGTATCCCGAACACATCCTTGCGCGCGGGGTACGGGACGCGCACCTTTCGCCCGCCACGCCGCGGGCGCATTCTGTCGTCCGTCGCCGCATCCCTGAGAAGCGCACCTCCGCCGTATCCACGCGCCAGCCCACTCGATGATCTCCACCACGCAACGCGAGCGAGTCCTTCCCCGCCTGATCGAAGAAGAGATGCGGGCGTCGTTCCTGGACTACTCCATGAGCGTGATCGTGCAGCGCGCGCTGCCGGACGTGCGCGACGGCCTCAAGCCCGTGCACCGCCGCATCCTGTACGCGATGCACGAGGCGGGGTTGACCCCCACGCGTCCGTACAAGAAGAGCGCGACGGTCGTCGGCGACGTGCTGGGCAAGTACCACCCGCACGGCGACGCCAGCGTCTACGACTCGCTGGTGCGCATGGCGCAGGACTTCGCGCTGCGCTACCCGCTGGTGGACGGGCAGGGGAACTTCGGGTCGATCGACGGCGACAACGCGGCGGCCTACCGCTACACCGAGGCGCGCCTCTCCCCGATCGCCGGCGAGATGCTGGCCGACATCGACCGCGACACCGTCGACTACGCGCCCAACTACGACGACCGGCTCGAGGAGCCGCGGGTGCTCCCCGCCCGCATCCCCAACCTGCTGATCAACGGCAGCAGCGGGATCGCGGTGGGGATGAGCACCAACATCCCGCCCCACAACCTGGGCGAGGTGTGCGCCGCCGCGCTGCACCTGCTCGACCACCCCGAGTGCACCGTGGACGACCTGATGGTGCACCTGCCCGGGCCCGACTTCCCCACCGGCGGCCTGATCGTGGGCACCGCGGGGATCCGCGACGCGTACAACAAAGGCCGCGGCCGCGTGGTGATGCGGGCGCGCTTCTACAAGGAGAGCCGGCGGAACGGCCGCGAACAGCTCGTCGTCACCGAGATCCCGTACGGCACCAACAAGAGCCGCATCATCGAGCAGGTGGCCGAGCTCACGCGCGCCGGGAAGATGGGCGACGTGAGCGACCTGCGCGACGAGAGCGACCGCGACGGCATTCGCATCGTGCTGGAGCTGAAGCGCGGCGCCGACGCGGTGAAGGTGCTCAACCAGCTGTACAAGTGGACGGCGCTGCAGAGCACCTTCGGGGTGATCTCGCTGGCGCTGGACAAGGGGGTGCCGCGCGAGTTCACGCTCAAGGCCATGCTGGAGCGCTGGCGCGACCACCGCGTGGAGGTGGTGGTCCGCCGCAGCCGCTGGGAGCTGGGGCGCGCGCAGGACGAGGCGCACGTGCTGCGCGGGCTGATCGTGGCCCTCAAGCGCATCGACGACGTGGTGCAGATCATCCGCACCAGCCGCAACCGCGAGAGCGCCGCGCGCAAGCTGGAGAAGGAGCTGAAGCTGGACGAGCGCCAGAGCGACGCCATCCTCTCCATGCGCCTCTCCCGCCTCACGCAGCTGGAGTCGCGCGAGCTGCGCGACCGGCTGGACGAGCTGGAGCGCCGCATCGTGGAGCTGGAGGCGATCCTGGCCAGCCCCGAGAAGCAGCTCACCCTGGTCCGCGGCGAACTGCGCGAGGTGGCGGCGAACTATTCCGATCCGCGGCGCACGCGCATCATCGAGAACGAGAAGGCGGTGAAGCTGGAAGACATGCTCGCCGCCGAGCACGTCGTCGTCACGCTCAGCCGCGAGGGGTACGTCCGCCAGATCCCGATGGCGGTCTACCAGCGCAGCATGACCGCCGGCAAGCGGATCGCGCTGGACCGCTACGAGGACGACTACGTGGAGCGTGCCTTCGTGGCCAGCACCGACGACACGCTCCTGGTCTTCTCGACGGACGGGCGCGCGTACGGGCTGACCGTGCGCGACGTGCCCGAGGCGGGGCTCACCTCGCGCGGCAAGGCGGTGGGGCAGCTCTTCGAGATGGGGAAGAAGGCGACCGTCGCCGCGGTCTTCGTGGTCTCGGAGTTCCGCACCGACCGTTCGCTCCTCTTCGCCACGGCCGAGGGGACGGTCAAGCGCACCTCGCTCGACCAGTACGCCAACGCGCGCGCCGGCGGGATCGAGGCGATCAAGATCACCGGCAGGGACGCGGTGGTGGACGTCCGCCAGACCGACGGCGAGGCCGAGGTGATCCTGGTGGGCCGCGGCGGCCGCGCCATCCGCTTTCCCGAGGCCGAGGTGCCGATGATGGGCCGCGCGGCGCAGGGCGTCCGCGGGATCAAGCTGAAGGACGGCGAGACGGTGGTGGGGATCGCCGTGGCGCGGCGCGAGGGCGGCGAGCTCTGCCTGGTCACCGAGCGCGGCTGGGCCAAGCGGCTGCCGCTGGACGAGTTGCAGCCGCAGGGCCGCGCCGGCCTGGGCACCGCGCTGCACGCCCCGTCCAGGGAGACGGGCGACGTGGTCGCCGCGCTCGAGGCGCACGCGGGCGAGGACCTGATGGCGGTCACGACGGGCGGCCGGATGGTGCGCGTGAAGCTCGACGGCGTCCCCCAGGCCGGCCGCGCCGGCGCCGTCGAGAAGGCCGCCGGCATCACCGGCAACGAGCGCATCGCCACCGTCACCTACGTCGCCGAGCGCGAGCTTCCCGAAACGCCGGGCGGGGACGAGGACGCCGTCGCGCCTGGAGAGACCGTGGTCGTGGAAGACGGTGGAAACGGCGCCGCCCCCTCCGCCCCCGCCGCGGACGCGATCGACCAGCCCGCGTCGCGCGAGCCGGAGCCCGCCGCCGATTCGCCCGGGTCGCCGAGCGATCGCATCGATGATGACTCGCCGGGAGATGCGGACGAAGAGCTGGACCTCTTCGGATGACCGACTTCCCACCCGACAAGCAGCGGAACGGCCGCGGGCTCATGCTCCGCGGCCGTTCCGCTTGTCATCCGTGAGCAGTATTGTTACCATGGTACAATGGTAACATAATTCGCACGCATTCGACTATGCCTTCTCGAAACGAACTCCCTCCCTCCTCGTCATTCTGAGCGCGACCACGCCGCGCTTGCGGCATGCTCCGATGGCCGCTGGCCGCTCATGCCGTCAGGCCCGTGTGGTCGGGCTCAGGAGGACGAGGAAGGCTTCTGCGCGGAATGCACCACCGTCACAGATCGGGTACGATCATGCCGACCGGACCGACCGTCGAACGCGTCCAGACGGGGATGCGGATGGAGAAGCGCCTGGTGAAGGTGCTGAAGGCGCTCGCCGAGTACCACGACCTTTCGCTGGGCGACCTGGTGGAAGGGATCGTCCTGCACACCTTCGAGAACAAGCCTCCCTTCGGCCCCGAATCGCTGGCGCTGATCGCGAAGCTGAAGGATGTCTACGGTCTCGACTACGGCGCCGAGGCCGCCCACAACCTGCGGGAGACGGAAGATGGGTAGCCGAAAATCGGAGACCGGGGTCGCGCCGCCGCCCGACACGACGCCGCCCGCGGATGGATTCGTCCCGGCGCACGCCACCCGCAGCGCCACCATCCACCTGCACGCCCCGCCGGACCGCGTCTTCCCGCTGTTCACGCCCGAGGGCGAGCGCCTGTGGGTCCCCGGCTGGTTACCGCGCTACCTCTGGCCCACGGACGGCGCCGCGCAGGTCGGGATGACGTTCCTCACCGAGCACGAGGGCCGCGAGACCACCTGGATGGTCGCCGATTTCGATCCGGGCCGGCGCGCCGTCTACACGCGCGTCACGACTGGCCTCAGCGCCGTCCGCGTCGAAGTCCTCTGCGCGCCGGATGGCGACGGCACCGCCGCCAACATCCGCTACGACTACGTGGGCCTGACGCCGGCCGGCAACGCATCCATCGAGCAGATAACGGAGACGCGCTACGCCGAGTGGATGGACGAGTGGGAGCGTGCCGTCAACGCGTATCTCGCAACCGGGTTCGCCGCGCACCACGGCTGACGTGGTCGAAGTCCGCGAAGGCGGACTGAGGCCGCTGTAGCCGCGAGTTTACTCGCAAACCCGTTCACCCAACGACGCAACGAGGGGCGGACCCCACCGGGTCCGCCCCTCGTCTGCCGGGACTCGATCAGCCGATTCTACGCGGCGATCCGCTCGCCCAGCGTGGCCACGTCCTGCGTGCGGATCGGGCGGCCGACGCTCAGCAGGTCGACCACGCGTTCCGGCGACGGCTGGTACTTGAGCGCCGTGGCGCGGATCCCCAGCAGCAGGTTCACGGTCACCAGCGTGCCGGGGATGCCGGTGTTGGTCAGCATCGAACGCAGCTGCGGGCCGGTGCCGTCCTGGAAGTTGCGCGCGACGATCACCAGCGCATCGGGCATCTCGCCGATCGCCGCCTCCACCGCCGTGCGGGCCGTGCCGCCGATGGAGAACTGCACCGTGGGGTAGGAGAGGACCACGCCTTCGCGCTCGCCCAGCGTGAAGCGCACCGCGCCCTCGGGGCCCAGCTCGGCGATGCGCGCGTTGCCGGTGAGGTCTTCCACCACGCGGCCGATGCGGCCGCGGAACTCGTCGGCCACCAGCGGCCCCTTCAGCGACAGCGACCGCAGGCTCTCGGCGAACCAGCGGTCGGCATCGAAGTGGCGGTAGCAGGGAAGGAGGCGCCGCGCGGTGGCGCGGTCCACGTAGCCGGTGCCGGCCAGCGCGTCGAGCAGCGCGTCGCCCTCGAGCTGCGGGGCGTACGCGGCCACCAGGCGCAGCGCGGCTTCCATGCGCTGGCCCTCGTCGCCCGCCGCGATGGCGGGGACGGCGATGCGGAGTGCGTGCGAGAGGTTGCCGAACCAGATCATCAGCCGTTGTGCGTTGGAGCGGGAATCCGGCTTGGACGATGGCGCGCCCGGCTCCCGGCGTCAAGGGAGCCGCCCCTGGCCGCCCGCGCTTGACACGGAGCCCCCGGGGCGCAGATTCGGTCGCGTCCACGCCGCTCGCGCCTGTACCCCGCACCCCGCGTATCGTGCGCCAACCGTTCCCGGCACTCGCCGCCGCCCTGCTGGCGCTTTCCGCCTGCGACCTGGTGAAGGTGGAGCGCACGCCGCGCGGCTTCTACACCGCGCGCGACCCCGCCCGCATCGACCAGCAGGACGCCGCCAGCGAGGTGCGCGCCCGCGTGCGCAACTTCGCCGACGAGCTGGCGCACGGGAACCGCGGCCGCGCCCTCTCGGCGCTCAACCCCACCGACGACGTCCTGGTGATCGGCGCCGACCAGGGCGACGGGGTGGCGCGCATCGGCCCGCGCGGGCTGGCGCAGGCGCTGGACAGCATCGTGGTGCCCGCGCCCGCCGTGGCCCGCACCACCGACCTGCGCGTGCAGGTGGGGCTGCACGAGAACACCGGCTGGTTCAGCACCCCCATCGCCTTCCTCCCCATGCGCCCGGGCACCCCCACCCAGTGGCTGCGCGCCTCGGGAGTATACGCGCAGGACCGCGGGGAGTGGAAGCTGGTGCAGCTCCACCTCTCGCGGCCCTTCGTGGCCCCCGACAGCACGGCGGCCGACAGCGCCCGCGCCGACTCCGCCGGCCGGCGCGACACCGCCCGCGTCAGCCGGGATTCCCTCCGCCGGCAGCCGCCGCGGCCGAGTCGCTCGCGGGAATAGAGCCCGGCGGCAGGCGGATCACCTCGGGCTCGGCGCCCCAGTCCGCCGGACGCGTCATCGGCGCGTAGTCGATCCCCGGCTGGAAGCCCAGCGCCTCGCGCACCGCCTGGTCGTAGGTGGCGTGGTCGATCGTCCCCGCCTCGAGCATCCGCTGCAGCACCTCGTTGCGCCGCGCGCCCACCGCGCCGGGGCTGGCCTCGGGGTTGTTCACCCGCGGCGGCATCAGCATCCCCGCCAGCGTGGCCGCCTCGCCCGGCGTGAGCTTGCGCGCGTCCTTGCCGAAGAACTCCTCGGACGCGTGCTGCACCCCGTAGATCCGCCAGTCGCCCGCCCGCCCCAGGTAGATGCGGTTCAGGTAGTACTCCAGCATGGCGCGCCGCGACAGCCGCGCCTCGGTGAGCGGCACCATGAAGGCGCGCCACGCCTGGTCGGCCGGGCCGCGCCGCAGCCGGTGCACCTGGCTCACCAGGTCGACGGAGAGCCGCGGCCGGTCCTGCCGCCCGTACGGCGACAGGCGCTGGAAGCTGCTGGTGTCCACCACCGCCAGGAAGGCGTTGGTCACGTACGGCGGGAGCTGGTTCAGCCGCACCCAGTCGGGGCGGCGCAGCGACTGGCGGTACTGGCCCATGACGCCGCGGTCCAGCCGCTGGCTGGCCAGGAAGGCGAAGATCCCCATCCCCAGCACCACGAACGCGCCGATCACCAGCAGCAGGATCAGCGAGGCGCGGTGCTCGCCGCCCAGCCGCCGCCGCTCGGGGGTGTCGCGGGTCCACTTCCCGGTCTTGGGCGCGCCACCCAGCGCCTTGGGCTTGCTCTTCCTCAGCTTCACCTGGTGTACCGGCTCTCCATCGCGGGCGTGGTGTACAACGGGGTGCGGGCAGGCGCCCGAGGGGGCAAAAACTATTCCCCGCACGGCCTTTGCGCGAGGTGCGCGGTTGCGTGCGCCCCGCGCCGCGGTTAGCCTTCAGCCCGCGCGGACGCCCTTCGTCCGCGCGTGAACCGCTTCGTACATCCGCACGTTCCGGCACCGTGGAGCAGAACTATTTCCGCCGCGGCTTCGGCCTCCGCAAGGAGATCGAGCCGATGATCCGGTCCGAATACCACAGCGCGCTGGTCGACCGCATCCGCGCCCAGGGGTACCAGGCGCGCTTCGGCGAGCCGCACCAGCGCGTGGAGATCCGCCTGGCCGAGGAGTTCGGCTTCTGCTACGGCGTGGACCGCGCGGTGGACTACGCCTACGAAACGCGGGTCAAGTTCCCCGACCGGCGCGTGTTCCTGCTGGGCGAGATCATCCACAACCCGCACGTCAACCGCCGCCTGACCGACATGGGGATCGTCTTCCTCCACCCGGACGGGGACGGTCGCTTCGACTTTGCGGCGCTCCGCCCCGACGACGTGGTGATCCTCCCCGCCTTCGGCGCCACCGTGGCCGACTTCGAGCGGCTGAAGGAGACCGGCGCCGTCCTGGTCGATACCACGTGCGGGAGCGTGCTGAACGTGTGGAAGCGGGTGGACCAGTACGCCCGCGACGGCTTCACCGCGCTGATCCACGGCAAGCACTACCACGAGGAAACGCGGGCCACGGCCAGCCAGGTGTACCGCTGGCCCGAGGGCCGCTTCCTCGTGGTGCGCGACATGGCCGAGGCGCGGCTGGTGCTGGACTACGTCGAACAGGCGCCCGGTGCGCTCCCCCGCGAACGCTTCATCGAGCACTTCCGCGAGAAGGCGTCGCCGGGGTTCGACCCCGACCTGCACCTGGAGCGGATCGGCGTGGCCAACCAGACCACCATGCTCTCCGGCGACTCGCTGGCCATCGCGGCCGAGGTGGGAAAGGCGCTCGAACGCCGCTTCGGCGCCGAGCCGGGGTACGACGCGTCGCGGCGCTTCCGCTCCTTCGACACCATCTGCTCGGCCACGCAGGAGCGGCAGGACGCGGTGGTCAAGCTCGTGACCGACCCTGGGACCCGGCCCGACGTGATGCTGGTGATCGGCGGCTACAACTCGTCCAACACCAACCACCTGGCGGTGATCTGCGCGCGCCACGCGGTGACCTACCACGTGGCCGACGCCACCTGCATCGACCCCGAGCGCCGCACCATCCGCTTCAAGCCCAGCGGCACCCCGGCCGACGCCCCCGAGATGGAGGCCGAGGACTGGCTCCCCGACGGCCCCGTGGTGATCGGCCTGACCGCCGGCGCGTCGACGCCCAACAACAAGGTCGGCGAGGCGGTGGAGCTGGTCCTGCGCACCCGCGGCATCGAGGCCGGCCTCGCCGTCGCCGCCTGACGGTACGGGGTACGGGGTACGAGGTACGAGGTACGGGGACGAAGAAGCGAACGGGCGGCCGCTGCCAGGCCGCCCGTTCGCTTTTCGGCTCAGGGATCACATCCCCCGTACCCCGTACTCCGTACCCCGTACCGCGGTTCACCGCATCTGCACCACGGCCGCCTCGGCGGTGCCCACGATCTCGGGGAAGATTTCCTTGAACAGGGCGAAGACGTCGGGGTCGAAGGAGCCCACGTCGTCTTCCATCAGCTCCAGCGCCTCGCGCGGGGTCAGGCGGCGGCGGTAGCTGCGCGCGGTGGTCAGCGCGTCGAACACGTCGGCGATGCGCAGGATGCGCGCGGCCAGCGGGATGTCGTCGCCCGACAGGCGGTCGGGATAGCCGAGGCCGTCCCAGCGCTCGTGGTGGCTGCGCACCATCGGGCGGATGTCCCACGGGAACTCTACCGGCGCCAGCATCTCGTCGCCGGTCACCGGGTGGCGCTCCATGATGGCGCGCTCCTCCTCGGTCAGCCGGCCGGGCTTGTTCAGGATCTCCTCGGGCACCTCGGTCTTCCCCAGGTCGTGCAGGAAGGCGCCCATGCGGAACCACACCATCTCGCGGTCGGTGATCCCCACCTCGGCGGCCAGGCGGCAGGCGTAGCCGGCCACCCGCTCGCAGTGGCCGCTGGTGTAGCGGTCCTTGGCCTCGATGCTCTCGCCCCAGAACCGCACCAGCGACAGGAAGTCGTTTTCGAGCTTGGTGATGCGCTCGGTGATGTCGGCTTGGTCGGGGTGCGCCTGCACGCTGGTGAACAGCGAGTGGGCGCGGTTCAGCGCCTCCAGCGCCTCGCGGTTGCGCGCCTGCGCGCGCAGCACCAGCGCCAGTTCCCGCAGCGACTCGGCCTCGAGGTGCGGCTCGCGCTCGCGCGCGATGTCGACCGCCTGCTTGAGGTGGATCTCGGCCAGGTGCAGCTTGCCGGTCTCGCGGTAGATGATCCCGTAGAACTTGAGCGCCTCGGCGCGGCGGGGCTGGTCGTTCAGCCGGCTGGCGATCTCGAACCCCTCGTCGCAGCTGGCACGAGCCCGGTCGAGCTGCCCCAGCTCCATGTAGAGCTCGGTGCGGTTGATGTGGATGGCGCCCGCGGTGACCACGTCGCCCGCCTCGTCGCACGCCCGCAGCGCCTGCTGGAAGTACACGTCGGCGTCTTCCAGCTTGCGCATGTCGATGTGCAGCATGCCCAGGTTGTTGAGCGCCCGGGCGCAGCCGCGCAGGTGGCCCGCCACCCGCAGGTGGCACAGCCCCGCCTCGTAGTGTGCCAGCGCCGACCGCAGGTCGCCGCGGATGTTGTCGAGGATCCCCAGGTTCTGTTCGATCTCGCCGAGCACGGCCGCCGAGCCCGTGGCGTGTTCGCGCGCCATCAGGTAGGTCTGTTCGGCCGCCTCGATGTCGCCGGCGTACTGGTGCAGGATCCCGATCCCGTTCAGCGCGCGCGCGGCCCGCGCGCTGTCACCCGAGAGGCTGGCCACCGTGGCCGCCAACTCGAACACGTCGTGCGCGGCGGCGGTCTCGCCGGCCTGGCGCAGGCAGTGGCCCAGGCGGGTCACGCATTCGAGCAGCCCCGGCAGGCTTCCGTCGGAGATCGCGCGGCGGTAGGCCTGGTCGTGCACGGCCACGGCCGAGGCCCACGCCCCGGCAGCCTCTTCACGTGCCGCGCGCTCGAGGAGCTCCGATATGCTCGGCGGGATCAATCTGCCAGTCTTCAGGAATGGGTGCATGCGAAAGGGGCCCCGAGACCCGGAGCCCCCGCACCGCACCGATGGGACAGGGGTCAGTGGCCGCTGGCCAGATACCCCGAGAAATGGTGAAGGTGCGTTTCGAGGTTCGCGCCCGTGCTGGTGGTGGGAAGCACCTCGGAGATGGCGCCCGCCTCGTCGACGTACACCACGTCCACGTTCCGGAAGGCGCCGGCGTTGGTCGACGCGGTGCTCAGCTGCAGCACCGGCTCGTGGCCCTCGGGGAACTGGAGCCCGTGCGGCTCCAGCTGGACCCCTGCGTAGCGCGAGTCGGAGGTGATGCTGATGCGGATGGGCTGCTCCACGGCCCCGGCGGGGAACACGATGCGGTCCCCGGCCGAGGTCTGCAGCACGCCCCCGTCCACGCCGATCATCGCCGAGGCGCTGCCGCCGCCGGACTTGTCGAAGCGTACGGAGGCCGTGCGCTGCACGAACTCGCGGGGGGCGGCGGCGGACGGGTTCTCGGCGCACCCGCCGATGGCGATCAGGATGCCGGCGAGGGCGAGCGACGGGCGGCGGCGGAGCGAGTTTCTGGACATGGGCGGACGTCTCCTATACGCGGTGAGCGCGAGGGCGGGGATACGCTTCAGGACAGTTAGGGAGCGATTGCACCATAGTGTACAGCGGGCGCGTCTCCGCGTCAATGCTCTCGAACGCCTCCCGACCAGCACTCCACCCGTTTCCGGCCGAATCTGCAACAATCTTACCCATCAGTGGCGCACCGTGATGTGCACGATGCGTGTACCGGTGGTCGCGCGCAACCAGAAACAGGAGCGGCGCGCCGGGGAGGGTGCCCCGGCGCGCCGAATGTTCCCTCTCGCTTCAGTGGTGGGCGGGGGGACCCGCCAGCACCCGGAACACGTGGTTGAGCGTCGCCCAGATACACCCCACCCCGGCGATGGAGAGGAAGGTGCCGGTGAGGAAGTAGGCCACCACGGCGCCGCCGCGGTCGATGGTGCCCCAGCTGCGCGCGGCCACGAAGGAGGTGACCGCCAGCGCCAGCAGGAAGAGACCGGTGAGCACCCCCGCGCCCACGGCCGCCATCCGCACCGTGCCCTCGCCCAGGTCGGGCATGCCGATGGCCGAGGGGCCGCGCGGGCGCGGGTTGGCGTCGGCCCAGGCGCGGTAGCGCGCGCGTACGGTGTCGCCGGTGCCGGCGGGCTCGGACTCGTTGGTGCTCATGACTCCCCCTGGTGGCTCAGCGCGAACACGTAGGCGGCCAGCGCCTTCACCTGCGCGTCGTCGAAGCTGCCGCCGCCCTTGGGCGGCATGGCGCCCGGGTGCTGCCTGGGCTGGGGCACGCCGTTGGTGATGGTGGTCACGATCTCGGGATACGTCCCCGTGATGTTGATCCAGTTGGCGTCGTTCAGCGTGGGGCACACGGGGGTGCCGGCGCCCGCGGGGCCGTGGCACGCCGCGCACACGGTGCCGAAGAGGTTCTGCCCCTCGTCCACCATGGCCTGGGTCACGCCCTGGGGAAGGTTCTTCGCCACCAGCTTGGCCTGGGCCGCGCTGGCCAGCCCGCCGACGGGCACCGGAGGCGGGTCGGGGTTGGTGGCCTGCGGCACCGCCGGCTCTTCGCGGTAGCTCACGCGGTCGTAGCCGTAGTCGCCGCCGGGGTGGCACCCCGCAGCGGCGGCGGCCAGCACCAGCGCCGCGAGCGGCAGGCGCGAAAGGCCGGTGAAAGCTCGATTCATCGGTTCGGGTCTCCTGTTCGTCCGGGCCGACAAAAGAACGCGCGATGCGGCGCGGCGCAAGGGCTTTTGGGTGCGGGGGTGCGGGGGTGCGGGGGTGCGGGGGCGGGTGCGGGGGTGCGGGGGTGCCGGGCGTGCCACACCTCCGCACCTCCGCACCGTCAGGACGCGGCGGCCTGGCGGGCGGCGCGCTTCAGGCGCTCCACCATGGCGCTCAGCCCGGCCTCGCGCGCCTGCAGGCCGATCTTGCCCATCACCTGCCGCACGAAGTCGGGGGGGATGGCGAGCGTCGCTTCCGGCGGCTGGCCGTTCAGCGCGTCGAAGAGCATGGCCAGCAGCGCGCGGATGGCGGCGCTCTCGCGCGGCACGTCGGCATAGTAGTGCATCTTCCCGTCCACCACCTCGGGGAAGATGGCCACCGGCGTCTGGCACTCGTGCACGCGGTACTGCTCGGCGTCGATCCCCTGATAGCGCTCGGGGAGCGGCGGGAGCTTGTTGGCGTACTGCACCAGCGCCTGGCGCGTCATGTCGGGCGACAGGGTGGCGAAGCGCCGCAGGATCCTGTCGATCGACGGCGGGATCCCCGTCGCTGAGTTCGGTTCGGTCATGCGTATGGCTCGCTGAAAGGTTCGCGCCGGAATGTACACGCTCTCCCCGCGCCCGGCGACGGGCGGGTCTCCATGATTGCCGTAGACGCCGGGGACGGGCCGGGGACTCGTTGAACCGCGAACCGCGGTCCATTACGGAGGAAACGGAGAACCGCCGGAGGAACGGAGGAACTTCGGGCGTTCCCCAATTTCCGGTCTTCCCCGCAGTTCCGGACGCTCTGATCCCCATTTCTGATCGATCGATTGTGCATTCAGGAGACCGCTGGTTTCATCTTCATACCCGGCTCGCTGAACCCTCCTGACCTTCCCCTTGCACGTCGGCGCGGGTTCGGGCGATCGCCTGCGAGGAGCGTTGGTCGGCGAGTGGCTGCAGGCTCGGAATGCGCTGAGTATCGAAAGTTTCGCAGGAACACCCGCTTCCGTTGTTCACCCGGTCGCCTGCGCCTGAAGGCTTCGTCAACTGCGTCATCAGGGGAATCGAGCCCGCCCTGTCCTCCGTGCGTCTCTGCAGACTGCGTGGATACGGCGAATGATCGCCATCCAGCCATCGATGCGCGGGACGTGCACGACGGCCGGACTCGCCTCGTGATCCCCTGATCGATCCGTTGAGACAGCCGGGCCTTCCGTGACGGCCGCGGGGTCGAGGGGGGCTCTCCAGAAAAATTTCGATACTCAGCGCGAGCGCCACCTGCAGCCACTCGCCGACGGGATCGGTGCGAAGCGGACAGGAGACCTGCCGCAACGAAATCCGCGATGAACCGAAAATCCAATGATTTTGGCGTGAGGGATGCGCGCCCGGAGGGCCGGGACACCGCCGCGCCCGCGGGGATGCGGCGATGTGGGGCGGAAGCGTGGCGCGGCGGGGCCCGGCGCGGTTGGCAACGGTCGTATCGTTGCCTACCGCGCGCGCAGCCCGGCCCGGAGCGCAGCGGAGGGACACGCCCGAACCCGCTGGTTCGTGACCCTCGGTCGTGCGCGAATTCCTGGATAACGGAAGCGGGGCGGCCCCGGAAACCGGAGCCGCCCCGCTCGACCTCTGAACCGATCAGGCCGGCCGGATCACGAAGTAAGGATCTGGGTGCCGTACTTGGCGTTGATCGCCTTGGCGAACTCCTGCGCGAAGATCACGTGCGCCGCCGACGACGGGTGCACGCCGTCGAAGGTGATCAGGCTGCCGAAGAAGTTGGGCGCCGCGGTCGGACCCGTCACCGGGCACGAGTTGAGCACCGCCGCCTGGAACTGCGCCGCCGTGGCGGCGGTGCCCAGGTCCTGGCACTTGCGGTCGTTCTGGTAGCGGCCGTTGGCGTCCTTGGCCACCAGCAGGGGGGCGAACACCGCGTTGGGGTCCACGTACGCCCAGTTGTTGGCGTCGGCAGCGGCCTTGATCGCCGTGTTGTAGGCCGCGATGCGCGTGCGCACCACCACCTGCTCGTCGGTGTCGAGCAGGTACACCCCGCGGCGCGGGTCGCCCACCGGGTAGACGGCCGGGTCGCAGTTGATCTCGGGGAAGTTGGCGTCGGCCACGATCTGGAAGCTGACCATGTTGGCCGCCAGCGGATTGGGCGTGCCCAGCGGCGTGACCGGCGAGCAGTTGTTGTTCACCGGCTTGCCGTTGAATCGCCCCGCGGCGTCGCGCGCCAGGAAGAAGTACGCCCCCGGCTGGATCAGCGGCGCCGCCGTGACCGCGTCGACCACGCCGATCAGCAGCGCGCCCTGGGCGCCGGTCTGCTTGATGGCGGTGGTCAGGTTGTTCAGGCTGGCCTGGAACGACGACAGCCGGGTCAGGTTCGAGTCGGCGCCGGCCGCGGTGGGCCCCAGCACGCCGCCCAGCGCCGCCGAGAGCGCGTCGTTGTTGCCGATCCACACCGACACGAAGGTGGGGTGCGCGTCGAGCATGGCCTGCACCTCGCTCTTGCCGCCCGTGAGCAGCGCGTACAGCCGCTGGAAGGCGCTGGCGGGGTTGTTGGGCGTCGCGAACAGGTCGGCGATGCGCACCCCCGGCACCGCCAGGTTCTGCGTGTACCGCGACACGTCCACCCGCGCGCAGCTCGTCCCCGTCACCGTGGACGGGGTGAGCGGCGCCACCATCGGCTGCGGGCACCCGGTGCCGGCCAGGCGCGGCTGCCCGAAGCCCGTGATGCTGGCGCGCGCCGCCAGCAGGCTGGGGTACGAGCGGACCTCGGTGCTGTCGAGGATGCCGTTCGACTGGAACCCCGCGGTGATCGAGTTGCCCAGGGCCACGTAGCGCTGGAACAGCACTCCGCCGTTGGCCGGGTTCTGCACGTTGGCGATGCTCTGGTCATCGCCCACGCACCCCGCCAGCGCCAGCGTGGCCAGCGCGGCCGCCGCGTACAGGGGGCGTCGAATTGCCACTCTCATGCGTCTCTCCCTGAGGGTGATGTACATCTGTTTACCGTAAGGACGTCCGGTCCGCGGGTTGGGTCACTGGCCGGCCGGGCGCCCGAAGCGGTACGCCAGGGTGAAGCCGAAGGTCTGCCCGAAGGCGTCGTAGGTGCCGACGGCCGGCTCGTCGGGGCGCACGGCGCCGCGGCGGTCGGGCTGGTGGATGTACTGGTACGAGAAGTCGGCCGAGAGGCGCGGCGAAACGTGCCAGCCGAGCCCCGCCGTGTAGTAGTTGCGCTCGCCCTCGGGAAGGAACGGCGTGGCGCGGGGAGTGGCGGCGGTGTTGTAGCGGAAGCCGGCGCGGAAGCTGAGCGCGTCGCTGTACATGAACTCGGCCGCCAGCCGGTAGGTGTTGGTGTCCCGGTAGTTCAGGTTCAGCACCCGGTCGGGGCTGCTCCCCTGGAAGTCGACGTCGAAGTGGTCGAAGCTGCTCCACCCGGTGCGCTGGTAGTCGAACAGCAGGTTGAGCACCTCCACCGGGCGGTAGCTGATGCCGGCCACCAGCTGGTGCGGGAACTCGATCTGGGTGGCGATCCCCTGGTTGGTGAACGGCCCGCCGGTGGCGAACTGCGCCGCCAGGAGCGGGTCGAAGATGGTGCCGGTGGGCACCTGCACGAAGGTGGCGTCGCCGTCGAAGTCGATCTTGGTGGAGTGCAGGTAGCGCACCCCCACCGACGTGGTGTGCGACAGCGTGAGGATGGCGCCGGCGTTGAAGGTGAGGCCGTGGCCGTCGCCCTCGAGCGTCACGTCGGCCACGTCACGGCCGCGCAGCCCCACGCTGGGGGCGTCGGCGCGCTGGTGCACCTCGATGCTGCCGCGCACGTAGTCGAGCCCCGCGCCCACGCTCAGCCGGCCGGGGATCACGTCCGCCGACAGGGTGGGCTGGAAGAAGATGGCGCGCAGCGAGTTGTCATACCCCGTGTAGCGCCCCTCGAAGGTGGAGCCGGGGGCGCAGCTGGCGGCGGTGTCGACGGAGCACACCTGCCACTTGAGGCCCAGGCCGTACGGCGCGAACACGCCGAGGGCGGCGGCCACGCGCGGGTGCACCTTGTACGACAGGTACGCCTGCGGCACCGGGATCGTCTCGCGGTCGCGCTTGATGTCGGTGGGCGAGCCCACGGGGGCGGCGCCCACGTCGTAGTGGAAGGTGTTGCCGGCGTTGATCAGGGTGACGCCCACGCTGAAGGCGCTTCCCTGGGCGGCCAAGCCGGCGGGGCTGAAGTACACGCCCGAGGCGTCGTCGCAGGGCGAGGCCACCCCCGCGCCCACGCGCCCCGACATGCAGGCGCTCTGCTGGTCGACCCCCGAACCCTGCGCGTGCAGCGGGGTGCCAACCGCCGCGCACGCGACCACGGCGGCGCCGGCGATTGCCAGACTTCGTCTCATTGCGGGTCTCCTTGGGTGTTATGCGGTGGTGCTCCGGAGCGGCGCGGGCGCCCCCGGAAGAGAGGGTGTTGTCTGGATGCGGATTTTCCGGGCAGGCAGCGGGTGACGCAGCACGATACATTCAACGCACCCGCTGCGCAAGCCAAAACCCGCGCGGTTGCACGGGTTTGCGCGCGCCGCCGCGTGGCCGGCGGTGAGCGCCGCTCAGCGCGCGGCGGCGGCCACCAGCAGCGTGCCCACCGCGTTCACCAGCGCCACGCAGTTGGCCGCCACGAACACCACGTTCCTCAGCCGCAGCGAATAGACCAGGAAAAGGAGGCTGGCCAGCGTCTGCAGCGCGAAGAAGAGCGGGTCCACCTGCTGCGGCCCCTTCACCAGCGCCTGCACGAAGGTGTAGGTGAGCGACGCCGCCAGCGCCACGCACGCCACCCACCCCACGACCTTCACGCCCTTCCGGTCCGACCGGCGCCGCTGCGGCGTCTTCTCCATCCGCTCGTCTCCCTGGTTCTCGCCCCGCCATCCGTTTCGCGGGCGGGGCGGGGATGCAGGGTGCGGGCCGCGGACTGAGGCGGAGCGCCACGGGGCGCGGTCGATGCTTGCTTCGATCCCCGAGATGTGTTGCGGATGTTCGCGCCGCGGAACCGCGGGTCACACGGAGCAGCGGAGGACAGCGGAGCAGCGGAGAACTACGACCGGGCTCCGCCTTTCCTCCGGGAGGCGGATGCTCCTACAGCCTGGCCAGGGTGCGGATGTCGTCGCGCATGCTCTCCACCGGGGCGCCCTCGGTGATGACCACGCGCAGGTTGCCGGCGCGGTCGATCCCGTATACCACGCCGCTGTGCGCGAGAGCGGACGCGGGCGATCCGCCGTTCGCGGTGCCGTGCGCGTCGTGGTGTCCATGGCCGGCGCCCGTCGCGGCGGGCGGATCGTCGCGCGGCGCCACGTAGACGCTGTAGCCCTGCCACGCGGCGGCCAGGGCGGCGGAGTCGCCCGTCAGCGCGGTGACGTGCGGGCCGAAGCGCGAGACGTACCGGCGCAGCACCGGGGGCGTGTCGTGCGCCGGGTCCACGGTGACGAAGACGATGCGCGCGCCGCCCGCCTGGCCCCCCAGCTCGCGGACGGCGCGCGAGAGCCGGTCCAGCGTGAGCGGGCAGAAGTCGGTGCAGCGCGTGTAGCCGAAGAAGATCAGCACCGGCGCGCCGCGCAGGCTCGCCAGCGTCACCGGCCGCCCGTCGGCGTCTGCCAGGTTGAACCCGGCCGCGGGGGCGGGCTCGTAGACGGTGCCGTGGAAGGCGGGGCGCGGCGGGATCGCCAGCCAGGCGGCGTACGCGGCCGTGAGAGCCAGCACGGCTACCATCGCCAGCACCATCGGCAGCACCGGCGGGCGGAACTTCGTCATCGGGTTCAGGTCGTTCGTGGGGTCGTGGTTCCATGCCGCGGAGCTGGATGGCGGACGATCCAACTCGCGGCGCGCGAAGAATATAGCCGCGACCCGGCGGGCGGGCGAGCGGGGGAGGGCCGCGGCGGCTTGTCGGGCGGACGGGCGCGGGCTACGTTCCGCCGCCGATCCAGGCGATGACGGCGGACGAACGGGGGAATGGACGAACGATGACGGAGCGGGCGGAGCTGGAACGCGCGATCGGGGCGGCGTATCGCGACCGCGAGCTGCTGCAGCGCGAGGACACGCGCGGCGCGGTGGAGACGGTGATCGGCCTGCTGGACCGCGGCGAGCTGCGCGTGGCCCAGAAGACGGAGGGCGAGTGGCGGGTGAACGCGTGGGTGAAGGAGGCGATCCTCCTCTACTTCGCGCTGCGTCCGCTGGAGCCGATCGACGCCGGCGACCTGCGCTTCTTCGACAAGATCGAGACCAAGCAGCAGCTGAAGGAGCAGGGGATCCGCGTGGTGCCGCCGGGCGTGGCGCGCTACGGCTCGTTCCTGGAGCCCGGCTGCGTGCTGATGCCGGGCTACGTGAACATCGGCGCGTACGTGGGCGCCGGGACGATGGTGGACACCTGGGCCACGGTGGGCTCGTGCGCGCAGGTGGGCCGCAACGTGCACCTTTCCGGCGGCGTGGGGCTGGGCGGCGTGCTGGAGCCGCCGGGCGCGCGGCCGGTGATCATCGAGGACGGCTGCTTCATCGGCTCGCGCTGCATCGTGGTGGAAGGCGTGATCGTGGAGGAAGAGGCGGTGCTGGGCGCCAACGTGGTGCTCACCGCATCGACCCCGATCGTGGACGTGACCGGGAGCGAGCCGGTGATCACGAAGGGCCGCGTCCCTGCTCGCTCCGTGGTCATCCCCGGGTCGATGCCCAAGGAGTTCCCGGCGGGCACCTTCCACGTTCCCTGCGCGCTGCGCATCGGCGAGCGGAAGGCGTCCACCGACCAGAAGACGTCGCTCAACGACGTGCTCCGCACCTTCAACGTGCAGGTCTGATGGCCGAAGCGAACCGATCCGCCGGACCGGAGACGTCCGCGGCCGTCCGAGCCGGGCTGGCGGAGCTGACGCTCGAGCTCTGCCGCATCCCCAGCGAGACGAAGCACGAGGCCGAGATCGCCGGCTGGGTGCAGCGCCGCTGCACGGAGGTGGCGGGCGCCGCGGCGGTGACGCGCATCGGCCACAGCGTGGTGTGCGACCCCTGCCACGACGCGGCGGACCGGCAGGCGCTCCCGGTGGTCGCCCTGGTCGGGCACCTGGACACGGTGAAGTGCGCCGAGGCGCAGGACTACGCGGTGCGGGGCGGCCGCGTGTACGGCTGCGGCGCCAGCGACATGAAGGCCGGGGTGGCGGTGATGCTGGCGCTGCTGGACCGCTGGCGCGAGTTGCACGGCGCGCGGCCGGTGTGGATCTTCTACGACGCCGAGGAGGGGCCGGCCGAGGAGAACGGCCTGCAGCCGGTGCTGGACAGCGGCGTGCTGCCGCCGCTGGACTTCGCCTTCATCCTGGAGCCCACCGACATGGGGCTGCAGCCGGGGTGCATGGGTACGATGCACGCCGCGGTCACCGTCCGCGGCACCCGCGCCCACAGCGCGCGCCCCTGGCAGGGCGAGAACGCCGTCTACCGCGCCATCCCGCTGCTGGAGCGCTTCGCCACGCGCGGGCGCCGCGCCGTCACCTTCGGCGAGCTGACCTTCTACGAGGTGTACGTGGTGACGCAGGCGCTCACCGCCAACAGCAAGAACGTGGTCCCCGACGCGCTGACGCTGAACGTGAACGTCCGCTTCGCCCCGGGGAACACGGCGGAAGCGGCGGAATCCGAGCTGCGCGAGATCGTGGGCGAGCTGGGCGAGGTGGAGATCACCGACTGCGCCCCCAGTGGCGACGTGCACCTGGACCACCCGCTGATCGCGGATTGGCGCCGGCGCGAGGCGCTGCCGGTGCGCCCCAAGCAGGCGTGGACCGACGTGGCGCGCTTCACCAGCAACGGCACGCCCGCCGTCAACTTCGGCCCCGGCGAAACGAGCCAGGCGCACCAGGCCAACGAGTGGTGCTCGGTGGAGTCGCTGGAGTTCTGCTACCGCGCCCTGCGCCGCTTCTTCGCGCCCACGGAACCACCGTCGTAGGCCGGCCTTGAGCTGCCTGGGCTCTCACGGAGTGACGGAGGGACGGAGAACCGCCGCGGTTCTCCGTCCCTCCGTGTTTCCGTGAGAGCCCCTCAGCAGCCCTTCTGCCGCAGCGGTTCATGAGGAACCGGGTTGATCCAGCCATCGGGCAGGCTATCCCCTGTCCCCTGTCCCCTGTCCCCTGTCCCCTGTCCCCTGTCCCCTGTCCCCTGTCCCCTGTCCCCTGTCCCCTGCC
>Ga0207706_10001222_pt1 | contig 25958 bp, 20 predicted proteins | sample KBSC53metaG_FD_184318 | JGI IMG/M metagenome (GOLD analysis project Ga0207706, IMG submission 184318) | Corn rhizosphere microbial communities from Kellogg Biological Station, Michigan, USA - KBS C5-3 metaG (SPAdes) (version 2) | ecosystem: Host-associated > Plants > Roots > Rhizosphere > Soil ... | reverse complement strand
CTGCACAAACGCCGCTTTCCACGGGTCCGGCCCGAGCGCCCTCAGCACCGTCGCGGGATGAAACGTCCCCGCCCCCATTTCCAAGTCGTAGGGCTGGACGAGCACGCAACCCTGCGCACCCCAATAGCGGTGAAGCGTCAAAATCAGGTCCTGGAAACTCAGTGACACTTGTAGCCCCGTCGCAAGCTTTCGCGGGGCTTTGGCGTAAGTGGCGCGCGGAGGCAATGTGGGGCATTGCCGAGCACGCCACTCGGCGCGGAGGCAATGTGGGGCAAGCCGAGCACGCCACTCGGCGCGGAGGCAACGCGGGTCATTGCCGAGCACGGCGCTCATTGCCGCTATTGGACGTCGACGGTCCGCCTTCCTACATCAACCGTTCAACTTCTCCCGGCAAAAGGCGGCACATGCTCTTCAAATTCCTCAAGCGCGCAGTCGCTGTCGCCGGAATCGCAAGCGCGGCATGTGCTGCGCCGCAGCAATCCGCCGCTCCGACGGCGCGACCGGCGCTGTGGGAGGTTTCCGACCCCGACACGACGATCTACCTGTTCGGGACCATCCACCTCCTGCCTGAGAATTATCCGTGGCGGACGCCGGCCATCGACAAGGCGATCGCCAAGTCGGACTCGCTGGTGGTGGAAACCATCGTCGACCAGCAGAACCCGAAGGATCTGATCGCGGCGCTGACCAGGCTCGGCTATTCGTACGGGCTTCCACCGATCGCCGATCGTGTTCCGCCCGCGAAACGCGCCCTGCTCGAAACGGCAATCGCCAAGTCGGGCCTGCCCCGACCGATTTTCGACCGGATGGAGACGTGGGCTGCAGCGTTCACGCTTCTCGGGATCCAGTACAAAAGCCTCGGGCTGGAAGGCGAGCACGGCGTCGAGCAGACCCTTCGCGACACCTTCGGGGCGCAGGGCAAGGGCGTCGGCCAGCTCGAAACCAACGCGGAGCAGCTCGGCTTCTTCGACACGCTGCCGGAAGATGCCCAGCGGGCGCTGCTGGAGGGATCGATCGATGCTCCCCAGTCGATGCACGCGGATTTCTCCGAGATGCTGAACGGCTGGGCGAGAGGCGACGTCGAGGCCATCGCGCAGACCTTCAACCGCGATCTCGCGGGTTCGCCGGCTTTGCGCGCGGCGCTTCTCGAGCGGCGCAACGCCAACTGGAGCAACTGGATCGAACGCCGGCTGGCGCAGCCGGGGACAATCATGATCGCGGTCGGCGCGGGCCATCTCGCCGGATCGGATTCGGTGCAGTCGCTGCTCAAGCACGACGGCTATCGGATCAAGCGCATCCAATAAGGACCGCTCGACCGCTATAATATTGCAGTTTGACGAGAAAAATTAACTTTGCGCTATTTTTGCTAGACATTTCTTAACGCCTCGGTGACCATAGTCGTCGGCGGTATCGGGCGGGGGGCCACGAACCACCGGTTGAAAGGGGTGCGGTGATCCGCGCCTGCGATGCACGCATCGCTAAAAGCGGTCACAGCCCAGTCAGCCGGCAGGCGTCTCGCTCCGATAGGATCGGAGGCGGAGCATGGCTATTCTTCCACTTCTACTCGGCGGCTCTATCGCGGCGGCGTCGCTTCCGCCGTCCGTGCCCGCGACCGCCGCCGCTCCCCGTCATCCAGCGCTCTGGGTCGTCAACGACGATGACACGATCATCTATCTCTTCGGGACGTTCCACGCGCTCGACGGCCGATCCAGCTGGTTCGAGCAGGCCGTGGCCACGGCTTTCTTTGCCTCTGACGAGCTGATGCTCGAGACCCTTGTGCCGAAGCCCGGAGCGCCTCTTCCGACCGGCTTCGGTACGCAGCGCTCATCGCAGGCACCGGCGCCGGGCGCGTCGGTCGCCCAGCTTGCGCCTTCCGCCTCCTACCTCGCGACCACGAAGGTGGTGATGAACGCAGGCCGCTCGCAGGGACTGTCGACGGACAACGGCGCTGACGCGGTACTTCGCGAAGTCGCCGACGAATATGGAAAGCCGGTCGGCGGCCTGGAAAGCTTCCAGTACCAGCTTCGAATGTTCAATTCGCTTCCTTCCGCCGGAGCGCAGCCGCCGCAGGACGCGAAAGCCGTCGGAGCGCTTGCCGACATGCTATCCAGCCTGGAAGCGGCCTGGAGCCGAGGGGACATCGAAAATACCTTCTCGCCGCTGCTGGTGCAGATGCAGGCGCAATCGCCCCAGACCTACAAGATCATGTTCGAACAGCGGAACGCGCGCTGGGCGCAGTGGATCGCGAACCGCCTGAAGACCCCCGGGACCGTGTTCGTCGCGGTCGGCGCCGGGCACCTTAGCGGACCCGACAGCGTGCAGAAGCAGCTGGCCTCGATTGGGGTGAAGTCGGCCCGAATAAATTAGCCGTCATTGCGAGGCCGCGACATCGGCCGCGGCAGTCCGGAAAGCCGCTGGATCGCTTAGCTCGGCTCGCAATGACAATTTGCCTTTTTCAGTCTTCTGCACTAGTGCCCGCGCCTCCCCGGCCATGGTCATCCCTGGAGGCGTGGCGGGCAAATCTATGGAGAAACGCGAATGAGCGAACAGCTGACGCTGCCCGCTGAAGCGCGCGAACGGGCTGGCAAGGGAGCCTCCCGTGCATTGCGTCGCGAAGGACGGGTACCCGCCGTAATCTACGGCGAGAAGAAAGAGCCGTTGTCGGTCCACGTCGAGGAGAAGCTCCTCACGAAGATGATGTCGAACGGCCACTTCATGAATTCGGTCGTGATGGTCGAGGTCGGCGGCAAGCCGAACCGCACGCTTCCCAAGGACGTGCAGTTCCACCCGGTCACGAGCCGGCCGATCCACGTGGATTTCGTCCGTATCGGCGAACATGCGCAGGTGCACGTCAATGTGCCGGTGCGCTTCGTCGATGACGAGCAGGCACCCGGCCTCAAGCGCGGCGGCGTCCTCAACGTCGTCCGACACGAGCTTGAGCTGGTCTGCGACGCCGCGAAGATTCCGGGCGAGATCACCATCTCGCTTGCCGGGCTCGATATCGGCGATGCCGTCCACATCTCGAGCGTCACCCTTCCCGAAGGGTCGAAGTCGGCGATCGAGGACCGCGACTTCACCGTCGCCACCGTTGTCGCACCGTCTGCGATGAAGGCCGAGGCGGAGGAAGAAGCCGCAGCCGCAGCCGCAGCCGACGAGGTTCCGACCCTTGAGGAAGGCGAGGAAGCCGAAGGCGAAGGCCAAGCCGAGGGCGGCGAGGAGGCCTAAAACCTCCCCTCCCGCTTGCGGGAGGGGACGGGGGTGGGCATGTCCATCGCCATGCGAAGGCAACAGGCCCACCCCTCCGCTGCTTCGCAGCTCCTCCCCTCCCGTGAACGGGAGGGGAATTGATGCAAATCTGGGCGGGGCTTGGAAATCCGGGTGGGAGCTACGCGCTCCAGCGCCACAACGTCGGCTTCATGGCGGTGGACGCCATCGCCGAGGTGCACGATTTCTCGCCCTGGACGAAGAAGTTTCGCGGCCTCGTCGCCGAGGGTCGCATCGGGCGCGACAAGGTGCTGCTCGTGAAGCCGCAGACCTTCATGAACGACAGCGGCGACGCCGTTCAAAAGGCTCTGCACTTCTACAAGCTCGATCTCGACGCCCTAACCGTCTTCCATGACGAGCTCGACCTCGCGCCGATGAAGGTGAAGGTGAAGGTCGGCGGCGGCACAGCCGGCCATAACGGCCTGCGCTCGATCGACGCTCACCTCGGCCCCGAATTCCGCCGAGTCCGGATCGGCATCGGCCATCCGGGGCCGGGACAGAAGCACAAGGTCACCCCGCACGTGCTCGGCAATTACGCGAAGCCGGAAATGGAGCCGTTAGCCGACCTCCTCGCCGCAATCGCCGACGAAGCGCAGTGGCTCTCCGACGGCGACGACGCCCGCTTCATGAGCGAAGTCGCGCTCAGGATGCAGCAGTCGGAGTAGAGGGCTCTTTCGCCTTCTCCGAATCGAGCGTCGCCAGCCGCTCCATCGCGGCCTTGTAAATTGCCTGGAATCGCGGATCGTCCCGAACGGGATCGAGGTCGGAGTCCATGTCGGCCCGACGGACGATCGAGCCAACCGACCTCGCAAACACATAATCGATGTGATCGAGCGCCGTTTGCCTATCGTCGGAGTAACCGATGAGGGTGCAGGCGAAATTGTAGCGCATGTTGAGATTGTCCGGGTCGATCAGCAGGCCGCGTTCGATCCATTCCTTTGCCCGAGGCACGTCGCCAAGCATGACCAGCGCGTTTGCGCCATTTCCGAACGCCGCGGCATTGCTTGGGTTCTGCTCGACGGCGCGCTGGGCCATTTCGAACATCCTGCCTGCAATCCGCCGCCCCGAATCCCAATCGCACAGCGCGCGATAGGCCATGGCAAGCATGTCGCACGAATGACGATCGTCTTCGGAGAGCTCGATGCACCGCTCGTAGTGCGGGATCGCCTCACGATATTTGCGCTGCCAGATGTAGGTCGCGGCAGCCTCGTTCCGCACCTCCCAGAGGTCCGGGGCGAGCCGGAGCGCAATTTCGACCTTGCGCTCCGCTTCTTCGAAGTCGCGCGCCGCGGCAGCAGCCCGGGCTTCGACACAATAAGGCTCGGGCAGGCTGTCATCGAGCTCCATTGCCCGCTTTGCCGCGGTCACTCCATTGTCGCTGCCCTTGTTGTACCCGTAGAACAGGGAAGCCAAAGCGAGCGCCTTCAACGCCCAGGCGCGGCCGTAACCCGACTCGACGTCAATGATCCGGTCGCACATCCGGATAACCGTCTCTTCGCGGCGCACGTCTCCGTGAGTGCCCGATAGCCACGCCTGGCGAGCAATCAGGTAAAGGTCGTAGGCCTCGGCGTTGCTCGTCCCGCGATTTTCGATCGCGCTCTGTTCCTCCGGCAGCAGCTTGACCCTGAGAGCTTCGACGATCGCCTTCGAAATCTCGTCCTGGATCGCGAAGATGTCGGTGAGGTTCCGGTCGAACCGCTCCGCCCAGAGGTGGGCGCCTGTCTTGCCGTCGATCAGCTGCGCGGTGATCCGGACCCGGTCGCCGGCCTTCCTGACGCTTCCCTCGAGCACATGGCTGACCCCTAGCCTGGAGGCCACGTCCGGAACGTCGACCGACCGGCCCTTGAACTGGAACGCAGTGTTCCGGGCGATCACTTCCAAAGCCGAAACCTTGGAGAGGTCGGTCGTGATGTCTTCGCTTATGCCGTCGCTGAAATATTCCTGCTCGGCATCTCCGCTCATGTTCGCGAAGGGAAGCACGCAGACGGACATCCCCTTGTGACGCCGGTTCGAAGGTTCCGCCCGCGTCGTTTCGCCCACGAGCTCGACGACGCTTGCGCAGAGCTTGCGCCAGCCCTCGTGGTCGGTGCTGCCGCCCCAGTCCTTCAGGTCGGCACACTGGATCTGGTTGAAGGGCATTGGCGGAACCGTCCCGTCCACGCTCGTCTGGACCAACGTCCCCGTCTCGCGTGCCGCATCCGCTTCGGCTCTCACCCATTGCGATCGCGCTGCGTCGGCGGACCACAGGACGACGACCGCCTTCGCCGATTTCAGCCGCTCCTCGATGACGTCGGCGTAGCTTCTGTGCGCGGGAAGCTCGTCGTCGCGCCACACGCTGTACCCGCTGCGCCGAAGCGCCTCTTCAGCACGCTTCGCCTCCGCCTCGTTCGACCGGGCATAGGAAATGAACACGTCCGCCATTCGCATGCTCAGGACGCCGCGGACGAAGCGGAAGCGGCTTCGGCTTCCAGGATCCGGTGCGCTCGGTCCATCAGCCGCGCAAACCGGGGATGGTCGCGGATTCCGTCGAGATCGGGGTCGGCGACGACCGCCTTCAGGGCCGAGGGCTGGTAGCTGTCGAAATCCCCCTCGATGAGATCGATGGCCGCCTCGGCATCCTGGAAATACTGCGCCAGCAGGCAGGCGAAATTGTAGCGCATGATGACGTTGTCGGGACAGATGAGCTTCGACCGGCCGATCCATTCCTCGACTCGCTCGCGCTCGCCAAGGATTGCGTATCCGGTGGCGCCCATCGCTATCGCTGCGCCGTTCGTCGGATCGTGCGCAAGAACGCGCTGCGAATGGTCGACCGCCATCTTCGCGGCCCGCCGTGTCCCGTCCTCATCCCCGAGAGCCTGGTAGGCCGAAGACAACATGCCCCACGAGTGAAAATCGCTGTCGTCGAGCGCGACCGCCCGCTCGTAGTGCCGGACGGCGTCTTCGAAGCGCCGCTGGAAATAGAAGATCCGCGCCGCTTCCCGGTTCAGCTCCCATGAATCGGGTTCGAGCTGGAGCGCCCTTGCCAGCTCTTCATCGGCTTCTCCGAATCGGCCCTGCTCGTAGAAGTGGCGCGCTCGCACGCAATGCCCTTCGGCATTGTTCGGGTCGAGCGAGAGCGCTCGGTCGGCCGCTGCCGTCCCGTCGTCGTCCGTACCCGCAAAGGTGAAGTGCAGGATGCACTGGACCAGCGCGAGCAGGCCCCAGGCCCGAGCGTATCCGGGATCGAGATCGACCGCCCGGTGGCAGATTCGGATGACGAGCTCCATCTGCTTGGTGTCGCCCCAATTGCCGCTGATCCAGTAATTCCGGGCGAGCAGGTAGAGATTGTAGGCCTCGACGTCGGTCGTGCCGCGCTTCTCGATCGCTTTCTTTTCCTCCGGCAGCAGCTTGAGCTTGAGGGCCTCGACGATGGCGTTCGAAATCTCGTCCTGGATGGCGAAGATGTCGGTCAGGTCGCGGTCGTAGCGCTCGGCCCAGACATGCTCGCCGCTCCTTCCATCGATCAATTGTGCGCTGATACGAACGCGGCCGCCTGCCTTTCGGACGCTGCCCTCGAGGACGTGGCTCACTCCAAGCTTCTGCGCGATCCCGCAGACGTCGGCGGCCTGGCCCTTGAACATGAAGGCGGTGTTCCTCGCCGTCACGCCGAGCGCCGACACCTTCGACAAATCGGTGGTGATGTCCTCGCTGATGCCGTCGCTGAAATATTCCTGCTCGGCGTCGCCGCTCATGTTGGCGAAGGGCAGAACGCAGACCGACGTGCCCTGCCTTGACCGCTTTGAAGATTCCGGCTGCTTCGTTCCGCCGGCCAGCTCCGCTACGCTCGCCTGGACCTTTCGCCAGCCTTCATGTTCGGGCCGCCCATCCCAGTCCTTCAGCTCCGCGCACTGGATTTGGTTGAAGGGCATTGGCGGAACGGTCCCGTCAACGCTCGTCTGGACCAGAGTTCCCATTTCGCGCGCGGCATCCGCCTCGGCTCTCACCCATTGCGATCGCGCCGCTTCGGCGGACCACAGGACGACCACCGCCTTTGCGGATCTCAGGCGCTCCTCAATGACGTCGGCATAGCTCTTGTGGGCCGGAAGCTCATTGTCGCGCCAGACCTCATAGCCCTCGCCGCGCAACGCGCCGGCTACACGCGTGGCCTGCGGTTCGTCCTCGCGAGCATAGGAGACGAATACGTCAGCCATCCGGGCCCCCTTCGGCCTTGGATATCAGGACTCTAGCGACGAGTCATTGCGCTCGGCGGTCACTCGGATGCCGGCGCAACGATCGCCTGCGCTGCAGCCTTCACCCTGGACTTCGCGGAGCTGAGCGCGTCCTGAAAACGAGGATCCTCCCTGAGCGCGTCCAGATTGGGATCGTTGGCGACAAGCGTCACGACGTTCGGCCCGCCCTTTGCCAGTGCCTCGCCGATCGTTGCGATCGCGGCTTCCTTGTCCTTGAAGAAGACGGTCTCGCCCACAGCCAGGTTGAACCGCATGAACTGATTGTCGGAATCGAGCAGCAATGCACGGTCCATCCACTGCCTGGCCCGCTCGAGGTCGCCCTGCGAGGCGAAAGCCAGCGCCGAAAAAATGAGCGCCGCGCCGTTGTCCGGGTCCTCGGCAAGCACCAGCGCGGATTGTTCGAGGATCTTTTCCGCGGCCCGCTGCCTGCCCGGAATATCTCCAAGCGCATTGGAAGTGGCGAACAACATGCCCCAGCCGTGAAAGTCAGACTCCATCAGCGTCGTCGCCTTTTCCAGGTAGCGCCTGACCTCCTCCATCCTCCTCTGGCGATAGAGAATCCGCGCCGATTCCTTGTGCACTTCCCAGGATTCCGGACCGAGCCGCGTGGCCGTGGCAATCTCCATGTCAGCCTCTTCGAAGCGGCCGTGCTCGGCCAGACGCCAGGCCATCGGCAAATGCGCTTCGGCAATTGTCGGATCGAGGGCGAGCGCGCGTTTCGCAGCAACTGCGCCGTCCTCCACGCTTTCGTTGCCCGAGAAGCCATAGCGGAGGTTTGCCTGAGCAAGCGCCATGAGCGCCCAGGCCTGCGGGTAATCTTCATCGATTTCGGTCGCGGCCTTGCAAATGCGGATGACCCGCTCTTCGCGGCGGCGATCGCCAAAATGGCCCGTGATCCAATATTGCCGCGCCCTAAGATACAGATTGTAGGCGTCGACGTTGTTCGTGCCGCGGTTTTCGATGGCCTTCTTTTCCTCGGGCAGCAGCTTGACCTTCAGAGCCTCGACAATGGCCGTCGAAATCTCGTCCTGGATGGCGAAAATGTCCGTCAGATCGCGGTCGTAGCGGTCGGCCCAGACATGGTCGCCGCTTCCGCCATCGATGAGCTGGGCGGTGATCCGGACGCGGTTGCCGGCCTTCCGGACGCTTCCTTCGAGAACGTGACTGACGCCGAGCGACCGCGCGATCTCGGCAACGTCGACCGACCGTCCCTTGAAGGTGAAGGCGGTGTTGCGGGCCGTCACTGCCAGAGCCGACACTTTTGACAGATCAGTGGTGATGTCTTCGCTTATCCCGTCGCTGAAATATTCCTGCTCGGCGTCGCCGCTCATGTTCGCGAACGGCAGGACGCAAATCGAGACGCCGCCGCTGGCGTGGCGTGTGGAAGGCTTCGCCTCCACGCCTTTTTTGCTCCCCGCCAGCACCTCGATGCTGCCCAGAACCTTCCGCCAACCCGCGCATTCGCAATTGCCGTTCCATTCACGAAGGTCGGCGCATTGGATCTGGTCGAACGGCATTGGCGGAATCGAACCGTCGATCGTGGCCTGGACGAGCGTGCCCGATTGGCGCGCTGCATCCGCTTCGGAGCGCACCCATTGCGACTGGGCTGCTTCCGCACCCCAGAGCACAACCACTGCCTTTGCGGATCTCAGGCGCTCCTCGATGACGTCGGCATAGCTCCGGTGCGCCGGTAGCTCGTCGTCGCGCCACACTGCATAGCCCGCCAACCGCAGCGCCTCCTCGACCGTCTTCGCCTGGCCTTCGCTCGATCTCGCATAGGAGATGAAGACGTCGGACATCGGCCGATCTCAGGATGCGGCTGGAGTGGCCGGCGCCTCGGCTTCTGCCGTGGCATCTCCGGTGCCGTGCCGCTTGCGCTCCCGAGCGATGATTTTCCGGAAGCGTGGATCGTCGCGGAGGCAGTCGAAATCCGGATCGCTTTCGGCGATCTTCAGCATGGTCGGTCCCGAAAGCCCGAGGGTGCCGTCCAGCAGCCGCAGCGACTCCTCCGTGTCGCCGACGTAGGATGCGAGGACGCAGGCGAAATTGTAGCGCATGTTGAGGTTGTCGGGATCGATCAGCATCGCCCGGTCGATCCATTCGCGGGCGCGGTCCTTTTCGCCCAGGATCGCGTAACCGCCGGCGAGTATGCCGAGCGCGGCGCCGTTGCTCGGGTCCTGCTGAAGCGCCTTTTCCGCTTCCGACACCATTTTGGTCGCGGCGTGCAGTACCTTCTCCTTCTGGCCTTGCGCCTGATAGCAGGTGGTCAGCAGCGCCCAGGCGTGGAAGTCGGTCTCCATCACCTCAGCCGCTTTCTCGTAATGATGTGTCGCCCGAACGAGATCGCGGCGAAGCTTCCTCAGGCGCGCGGCCTCCTTGTTTACCTCCCACGAGTCCGGCGCGACCCGAAGCGCCTTTTCGATCTCGGCCTCGGCGTCCTCGTGCCGCCCCTGCTCCTCCAGGCGGCGAGCCATCGCGCAATAGGCCTCGGCAACCGTCGGATCGATCGAGAGCGCGGTGTGCGCGGCGACGAAGCCGTCATCGACCTCGCGGTTGTAATTGTAGCGAAGGTTGGACTGCGCGATCGCCAGCAGCGCCCAGGCTTGCGCGTAATAGGGGTCGATCTGCACGGCCTTGCTGCAAATCCGCATGACCCGTTCCTCACGCCTCAGGTCGCCGTGGTTGCCCGTGATCCAATATTGCCGGGCGAGCAGGTAGAGGTTGTACGCCTCCACATTGTTCGTCCCGCGGCGCTCGATGGCCTTCTTTTCGCTCGGAAGCAGCTTGACCTTCAGCGCGTCGACGATCGAATGGCTGATCTCGTCCTGGATCTCGAAAATGTCGGTGAGGTCGCGGTCAAACCGCTCCGCCCAGACGTGGCCGCCGGTCTCTCCGTCGATCAGCTGGGCGGTTATCCTGACCCTGTTGCCCGCCTTGCGCACGCTGCCCTCGAGCACGTGGGTGACGCCGAGCTTCTGGGCCACTTCGCAAACGTCGACCGACCGTCCCTTGAACGTGAATGCCGTGTTGCGCGCGGTCACTTCGAGCGCCGACACCTTCGACAAATCGGTGGTGATGTCCTCGCTGATGCCGTCGCTGAAATATTCCTGCTCGGCGTCGCCGCTCATGTTCTGGAACGGCAGGATGCAGATCGACGTCTTCTTGGTCCGCGCCTTGGGCCGGGGGACGGATACGGTTTCATTGACCAGCAGCTCGGCAACGCTTGCGAGCAGCTTCTGCCAGCCGGCATGGTCGCTCTCGCCGGCCCAGCCCTTGAGCCCGGCGCACTGGATCTGGTTGAACGGGATCGGAGGGATGATCCCGTCGACGCTCGCCTGGACGAGCTTGCCGACTCCCCGCGCGGAATCGGCCTCTGCCCTCACCCATTGCGACTGCGCCGCTTCCTCGGACCAAAGGACGACGACCGCCTTGGCGCCGTTCAACCGTTCCTGGATAACGTCGGCATAGCTTCGGTGGGCGGGCAGCTCATCGTCCCGCCAGACGCCGTAACCCGCGTCGCGGAGCGCCTGCTGGACCCGCATAGCCTGCTCTTCACTCGAGCGGGCATAGGATACGAATACGTCCGACATACCGACGAACCGCCCCAATTGTCGGGGAAAGTCTTACATTTGCGCGCGTCCAATGAATAGGGGCGCGTCAGTCGCCCTCGCCGATCGGCATTCCCGGCGGAACCTGCGGCAGGCGGGCGGGGTCGGCGATGACCTTGTCGAGCGCTTCGCGGTCGCCGAGCAGGGCCGCGAGCCCCCGCGCCCAATCCTGCTGCGCTCCTTCGCCGCGGGTCCTTTCCAGGCGCTCTGCGAGCCGGTCCATCCGCCCCGCGAGCTGGAGCTGCACGGTCGGCGACAGCGCTACGCTCCGCTGCACGCGGGCGAGGGCCAGGATCGACGTCGTCGCGATCCGGCGTCCGACCTCGTCTCCGGCCGCGCCGAGACTGCGTTCGATCAGCAGGTCGAATAGCTGCGCCGGCTCGGGCACCGAAGAGTCCGCCGAATGCTGCACCTCCAGGCGATTGAGACGTTCCGGCGCGAGAAGCGAGTTCAAAGTCTGCATCGCGCCCACTTCCGTGGCCTTCAGGGGGTCGAACACCGGCCCTCCGGCGGTCGGAATGATCTCGATCGCGGTCTGCCGGTCAGGTCCGCCGCCGAACCCGCTCGATAGCAGTGGCTGGAGATGACTCGGGACGGTCAGCTCTGGCGGCGACAAGGTGTCGAGAAGCGCATGGAGCGCCGCCCATTGAGTCGCGCCCGGAACGGTCTGAGCAACATCCCCCTCGCCGTTCACTGCATAAGGGAAGTTCACTCCGCCGAGCGACTTCGCCGCAGCCTCGACCTGATAGCGGTCGAGAAGCCAGATTGGGACGAACGCCCGCCGAAGGTCGGCGAGCGACTGACCGGCCGGAATCGCAGCGGTCCCAAAGCGCTCGACCGCGACCCTTCGAACCTCCATCATCCGCCTCAGCTCGGCAACGGGATCGGCACTGTCGTCCCACAGCGAGCCTTCTGGATGACCCGCGCCCACCGCGCGGGAGTCATTGTCGGCGACGAATCGAAGGCCATTCGCGCGGGCCTCGGCGGCGATCGGGCGAGCGGCCGCATCGGTCGAAGCGTAGAGCCACTTCACGGCAAACCGGTCCCACGGCCCGACCCCCACCCCATAGGCATCGCGAAGGCTCGGGAGGCCATTGTCGAGCTCGATCCTCGGAGCCGGATAATCCATCACCGAATAACGGCCCTGCGTGCTTGCAGCGAAATTGTGCGACAGCCCGATGGCGTGGCCGACCTCGTGAGCGCCGAGCTGGCGAATGCGTGCCAGGGCGGCCGAGATCGGATCGTTGGCGTCACCGGTCCCCGTCAGCCCGGCGCCAACCAGCGCCTGGAAGATCGTCATGTCCTGCCGAACCCGGAGCGAGCCCAGCAGCACCGAGCCCTTGAGGATTTCGCCGGTCCTGGGATCGTCGATCGGTTGCCCGTAGGACCAGCCTCGCGTGGCGCGGTCCACCCAGTTGACGACATTGTAGCGCACGTCGAGCGGATCGGCGCCTTCCGGCAGGACGCCGACGCTGAAGGCGTTTTCGTATCCTGCCGCGTCGAAGGCCGCGCTCCACCAGCTCACGCCCTCCCTCAGCGCGCTCCTCACCGGCTCGGGCGCCGCACGGTCGATGTAGAAAATGATCGGCTTCTTCACCGGCGACCGGGCCGCAGCGGGATCGGCCTTCTCCAGCCGGAACCGCCGGGCAAGCTGGACCACTACCGGCTGTCCGAGCGGGGTTGAGAAATCGACCTGCTCGCGGCCTAGCGAATAGCCGTACGGGTCGGTCCGCTGCACGTAACCCGGTTCCGGCAGCGCGATCAGCGAGTGACGAAGGACGAGGCTCAGGGTGTTCCCGGTGACGATGTTCGTCACTTCGTCCTTGGGTTCGTCGGAGCGAAAGGTCAGCCGCGCAGCGAACTCGGCGTTGCGCGGAAAGACTTTCACGAAATTGGGATCGGCGGCGCTGAGCTCGGGCACGAACTTGAATTCGCCACCGCCGCCGCGCTTGATCGCCTGGACAGCGCCGAGATCGTCGCGAGCGAGGAATCCCGACAGATCGACTGTAAAGGAGCCGTCGGGCAGCGTCTTGGCCACGTCGCCGAGCCACAAGGTCGAGGTCGCGAACGAGTTGCGCGCGGCGCGCTTCTCATCGGCATCGCCGCTCGCGACGAACTTGCTGTTCTCGACTTCCGCCGCGACCTTCTTGCCCAGCCGCCGGAAGACGAGGATCCGGGTCTCGTTCGCCGCCGCGCGGTCGAGCCCGATCGGCGCGGAGCCGAGGCCCGTCTCGAGCTGCGTGAGGTAAATGTAGCGCGCCGAAATGCCGTCCGCGTCCGGCTTGGGGAAGGTCGCGATGATCTTGCCGGTCACGCGATCTGCGTTGACCTTGAGTAGCGGCTTTTCCGACGGTGCCGTTGCGGTTGGAGCGGCGACTGCACTGCCTGCGAGCGTCGAGAGCGCGAAGAGAAGCGCAAGCGAAACGGACGAACTGAACAGGCGGCGACGCATTGGAAAGACCTCCCCGGCAGGTGCGCGGACGCTAGTCAGGCCTTTTCGAGCTGTCCACGCCCTTGCGCCGCCGCGCTCTACGCCGCAGACCCCTTTCCATGCCCAGCCGCCAGCTCTTCCCGACATTGCTCTACGAAGCCGATTTGGACGGCTCCTCGCTGCCGGAACTCGCGCATTCGATCCGCTCGCTAGCCGCCGACGACGGGGCCGGCAAACGCTGGAGCGACGAGCATCGCTACGCGGGCTACACGAGCTATGCGTCGCTCAACGATCTGCCAAGGCGCGACCCGGCGTTCGCCGATGTCGGCAGGCTGCTCACCCGCCACGCTCGCACCTTCGCGAAGGAGCTTTGCTGGAAGGTCAGGCCGAAGCTGGACAGCCTGTGGGTAAACCTGTTGAAAAGTACGGGAAATCACAGCGGCCACATCCATCCGCATAGCATTCTGTCAGGCACGCTTTATGTGGAGGTCCCGGCGGGTTCGGGAGCGATCCGCTTCGAGGACCCGCGTCTCCCGCTGATGATGGCGGCCCCGGCTCGCGACGATGCGTTCGTGACCGTTCAGCCGCGTCCCGGCCTCCTGCTCCTGTGGGAAAGCTGGCTAAGGCACGAAGTCCTGCCCGGCCGAGGCAAAGGCAACCGACTCAGCATCAGCTTCAACTTCGCCTAGCGCGGAGTCTTCTCCGCGACCCTGAGCCCGCGCTTCACCGCCGGCCGTGCAAGCCCGCTTGCGAGCCACCGGTCGACATGTGCGAGCTTGTGGTAATCCACGAGGTGCGCCGCCTCGTAATAATTGACGAGGTTCCGGACCCAGCCGAGCAAGGCGATGTCGGCGATCGTATACTCCTCGTCCATCACCCATTCGCGTCCTTCGAGCCGCGCATCGAGCATCTCGAGCAGCCGCTTCGACTCATCCGCGTAGCGCTGAAGGGGGCGCTTGTCCTCCCACGCGCGCCCCGCGAATTTGTAGAAGAATCCGACCTGTCCGAACATCGGCCCGACATGCCCCATCTGCCACATCAGCCACTGGATGGTCTCATATCGCCGCGCGCCTTCGGGCAGCAGCTTGCCGGTCTTCTCGGCGAGATAGAGGAGGATGGCTCCGGATTCGGCCAGACCGATCGCCTTTCCATCCGGGCCCTCCGGATCGAGGATCGCCGGAATTTTGCCGTTCGGGTTCAGCGAAAGATATTCCTCGGTCCAGCTTTCATTCGCCGCGAGATCGACCAGGTGAGCCTCGTAGGGCAGCCCGATCTCCTCGAGCATTATCGAGACTTTGACGCCGTTGGGCGTGTTGAGCGAATAGAGCTGGAGCCGGTCGGGATGCTCGGGCTTCCAGCGGCGCGTGATCGGAAAATCTGAAAGGTCTGTCATCGGGCCGAGCTAGGGAGCCGAGCCCGGGCTTTCAAACTTCAGGCTAGGATGCCGCGAGCGGCGGAGCCGGCACCTCGACTTCGAAAGGCGATGCTCCCGCAAGGCGCGCCCTTGCCGCATCGGCCATCTGCTTGAACCGCGGATCGTCGCGGACCGGGTCCATGTCCGGATCGGCTCCGCAATGCTTGAGCTCGGACACGCTGACCCGCTCGAAATAGGGGCCGAGCAATTCGATGGCCGCGTCACCGTCCTTAAGATAGTTCGCAAGGGCACAAGCGAGGTTGTAGCGCATCGTGTTGTTTTCGGGGTCGATCATCAGCGCACGATCGATCCATTCGCGTGCCCGTATCCTGTCGCCCAGGGTGGCGAGCGCGCAGGCTCCATAGCCGAGAGCGGCGCCGTTGCTCGCATCCTGAGCCACGGCCTTCTCCGCCCGCTCCTGGGTCATTTCGGCGGCGCGACGCACGCCATCGGCATCGCCGAGCGCCTGGTAGCAGGTGATCAGCATTCCGGTGTCGTGATAATCGCCGTCCATGAGGGACGCGGCTTTCGAGAAGTACGCGAGCGCCTCCTTGATGTGGCCCTGCCGGAACGTCAGCCGTCCGGCCTCCTTGTTGGCCTCGAACGACTCCGGATCGAGGCGAAGCGCGGTCTCCACCAGCTCGCTCGCCTCCTCGTCGCGCCCTTCTTCCTGGAGATAGCGGGCCTTCACGCAATGCGCCTCGGCGAGGTTGGGATCGAGCTTGAGCGCCCGCTCGGCCGCGGGGAGCGGATCGACATCCTTGCCGTGCCTGAAGCGAAGCTCGGCCTGGGCCAGCGCCATCAGTGCCCATGCCTTCGCATAGTCCTGGTCGACGGCGATCGCCTGCTTGCAAATGCGCACCGAAACTTCATCCCGGCGGACGTCCCCGACATTGCCGGTGATCCAGTGCTGGCGGGCCATCAAATAGAGATTGTAGGCGTCGGCGCTGGTGGTTCCGCGTTGCTCGATCGCCTTCTTCTCCTTGGGCAACAGCCGCAGCTTCAGCGCGTCGGCGATTGCCTTGGAAATCTCGTCCTGGATGTCGAAGATGTCCGTGAGCTCGCGGTCGTAGCGTTCCGCCCAGACGTGATCGCCGGCGCGGCCGTCGATCAACTGCGCGGTGATCCGCACTCGGGCGCCGGCCTTTCGAACGCTGCCTTCGAGGACGTGACTGACGGCGAGCTCCGTCGCCACCGCCTTGACGTCGATCTCCTTGCCCTTGAACCGGAACGCCGTGTTGCGGGCGATGACCGACAGAGCCGAGATCTTCGACAGGTCGGTGATGATATCCTCGCTGATCCCGTCGCTGAAATATTCCTGCTCGGGGTCGCCGCTCATATTCTGGAAGGGAAGCACGCAGACCGAAACCTTCTTCGGCGCAGCTTCCTTCGCAGCCGCCGCGCGTGCTCCCGGCGCCGGGCCGCCCGTCAGCGACGCAATGCTGGATTCGACCTTCTGCCAGCCGGCCGCATCGGTCTCGCCATCCCAGTCTCGCAGGTCTGCGCACTGGATCTGGTTGAACGGCATCGGCGGCATGGCCCCGTCGACTGTCAGCTGGACCAAAGTCCCCGATTCCCTCGCCATGTCCGCTTCGGCGCGCACCCATTGCGATCCGATCGCCTCCAGCGACCAGACGACGACGACCGCCTTCGCGGCCTTCAGCCGTTCCTCGATGACTTCCGCATAAGAGCGGTGCGCGGGCAGCTGGTCGTCCTGCCAGACATCGTAACCGGCCGTCCGAAGGGCGTCGGCGACCTGATGGGCCTGCCTTTCGGTCGAGCGCGCGTAGGAGACGAAAACGTCTGACATCGTCGGGCATTATCCCCCGTTGATGCGAAAGGCATACACGAGGGAACCGCGGCATTGAAGGGGTTGGCAAATGACGATTTCGTCGCCCCGGACTTGATCCAGGGCATGCCTTGCTTCTAGCGGCGTGTGAAAGGACAGGCGGGTCCCGGCTCAAGGTCGGGATGACGTCCGAAATTCCGGAGACTCCATGGGCTTTCGCTGCGGCATCGTCGGCCTGCCGAACGTCGGCAAATCGACTCTATTCAATGCCTTGACCGAGACCGCTGCGGCGCAGGCGGCCAATTATCCCTTCTGTACGATCGAGCCGAACGTCGGCCGTGTCGCCGTCCCCGACCCGCGCCTCGACAGGATCGCGGCCATCGCCAGGTCGGCGCAGGAAATCGAGACTCAGATCGAGTTCGTCGATATCGCCGGGCTCGTTCGCGGGGCATCCAAAGGCGAAGGCCTCGGCAATCAGTTCCTCGCCAACATCCGCGAGGTTGACGCGATCGTCCATGTGCTGCGCTGCTTCGAGGGCGGCGACGTCACCCATGTCGAGGGCCGCGTCGACCCGGTCGCGGACGCCGACACGGTGGAGACGGAGCTGATGCTCGCCGACCTCGAATCGCTCGAACGGCGAGTCCCCAACCTCGTCAAGAAGGCGCAGCAGGGCGACAAGGAAGCGAAGATCGAGGCTTCCGTCCTCGGCCAGGCGCTCGACCTGCTCCGCGCCTCGAAGCCGGCGCGGCTGACCCAGCCCAAGGATGCGGAGGAAGACAAGGCGCTAAAACGCGCCCAGCTGCTGACCGCCAAGCCGGTGCTCTACGTCTGCAACGTCGACGAAGGTGACGCGGCGACCGGCAATGCGTTGTCGCAGCGAGTCGCCGACAAGGCGAAAGCCGAGGGTGCGATGACCGTCGTGATTTCGGCAGCCATCGAAGCGGAGATCGCCACGCTCCCGGGGGAGGAGCGCGAAGCCTTCCTCGCCGATCTCGGCCTCCACGAAACCGGCCTCAACCGCATGATCCACGCCGCTTACGCTCTACTCGGTCTCATCACCTTCTACACGGCCGGACCGAAGGAATCGCGCGCCTGGACCGTCCACAAGGGCGCTAGGGCCCCCGAAGCGGCCGGCGAGATCCACACCGACTTCGAACGCGGCTTCATCCGCGCGGAAACCATTGCCTACGACGATTACATCGCGTGCGGAGGCGAGAACGGCGCCAAGGACGCTGGCAAAATGCGCTCCGAAGGGAAGGAGTATGTCGTGCAGGACGGCGACGTCCTGCTGTTCCGCTTCAACGTCTAGGGCCCTGACGTCCCCCTCGCCTCGCGGCACAGCATCCAGCTTAGGAACGCGGTCACGACCGCAGCGACGATGCTCACCCACATCGGAATGGTGGCCGAGCCGACATGGATCTCGAACGGCGAGACGATCCGGTAGATGTGGATGACCGCCATCAAGGCGAAGATCGCAGCCGCGATCCAGGTGAACGGTCTCGAACGGTTCATCGAAGGCCTCCCCAGTTGGAAGCGCGAAAATACTAGCGGGCGACGCGCTCCGCCAGCGGCAGCGCCAGAAGCACCCACAACAATCCGAATGTCCAGCCGCCGATCACGTCCGTCGGCCAGTGCACTCCCAGCATCACACGGCTGAGGCCGATGCACAGTGACAAAATGAATCCGACGGCGACCGCCGACCGCTTCCAGGGGGTGTCGGAGAAGAAAAGAATCGCGAGCGTAAGGCACACGATCATCGAATTGGCCGAGTGACCGCTCGGAAATGACAGCGTGCTCACCGGCACGAGATGCACTTCATCCGCCGGCCGCAAGCGCGCGATGGCATGTTTCTGGGCCTCGACTAGCACGCGGCCGACCGCGATCATCAGGAAAGCGGTGACCGCGGCTCGACGTCCCTTGAACCAGGCGAGAAGGCCGATCGCGACGACCACGAACGGAAGCCCGAACGACGAATCGCCGAGGAAGGTGAAGCCGCGCGCGATTGCGACCACCACCGGATGGCCGCCCGCGTAGAGGGTTCGCAGGATATCGTCGTCCGCCGATCCGGTTCCAACCGTCAGCATCGCGAACCACAGAGCAGCGAGCGCTCCGCTGGCAATCGCGACGTACCATCTACCTTCGCCGGAACGGCCATTTCGCTTGCTCATCGGCCCTATAGCGCGTGGGACCGCCCGGTGTTTCCGCCACCTTGTTGAGGCACTGATGTTCCCGCTAGTCCTGTCCCGATGGTCAGCACGCTCGGTCAGAAGTCGCCGGAAGATGTTGCAGCCGCGCTAGCCAATGCGCGCCGTCTGCTGCCAACCGATCCCCGTCTCGCAGCTCAACAAGTGCGCGAAATCCTGGCGAGGCGGCCCGACGACGCCGCTGCCTTCCGTCTGCTTGGGGAAGCGCTGCGCGAATCGGGCGACCCCGACGGAGCCAATGAGGCGGAGCTCGCCGCGATCTCTGCGTCGAGGCGCGATCCGGAACTGATCCGCGCCGGTGCAGCGCTGGTCGAAAATGATTTGCCCGCCGCCGAAGCGATCCTCCGCCCGCTCCTCAAGCGCCGGCCCACCGATGTTGCGGCCATCCGCATGATGGCGGAGCTCGCGGCTCGCATCGGGCGCAGGGTCGATGCCGAAAACCTGCTCCGCCGGGCTCTGGAGCTTGCGCCTGGCTTCACCGCCGCCAGGGCCAACCTGGCGACGATATTGTACCAGCAGAATCGCTCGGCCGAGGCGATCGCGGAGCTCGAGCGCATCGAACGCGACGGTTCAGCGCACCTGGGCCACGCGAGCCTCAAGGCAGCGGCGCTCAGCCGTATCGGCGGGCATGAAGAGGCGCTCGGCCTTTATCGCCAATTGCTCGATGCGCGGCCCGACCAGGCGAAATTGTGGATGAGCTACGGCCACATCCTCAAGACTGTCGGCGAGCAGGCGCAAAGCATCTCCGCCTACCGCAAGGCCATCGCGGTTCAGCCAACGCTGGGTGAAGCCTGGTGGAGCCTCGCGAATCTGAAGACCATTCGATTCGAGGACGAGGATGTCGCTGCAATCCGGGGAGCGCTGGACGATGCGGCTCTCGGTCCGGAAGACCGGTTCCACCTCCATTTCGCATTGGGTAAGGCGCTTGAGGACCGCAGCCAGTTCGAGACGAGCTTCCACCTCTACGCCGAGGGGAATCGGCTGCGGCGGCGACGGCTGGATTACGATCCGGCAGTTATCAGTTCGCATGTCGACCGCTCGATCGGGTTGTTCACCAGCGACTATTTCGCCGGTCGGACAGGCGTCGGCTGCCCTGCTCCGGACCCCATTTTCATCGTCGGCATGCCGCGCGCGGGCTCGACTTTGGTCGAGCAAATCTTGTCGAGCCATCCGGCGATCGAAGGAACCGCTGAGCTTCCGGATATCCCCGCGATTGCCCGTCGTCTCGATGGCCGGAAGCGGAAGGGCGAGGAAAGCGATTACCCGGAATGTCTGGCCGGAATGAGCGGCACTGATCTAGCCGCCTTGGGCGAGGAGTATCTCCTGCGCGCACGAGTCCAGCGCTTCACCGACAAGCCGTTGTTCATCGACAAGTTGCCCAACAATTGGGCGCATGTGGGACTCATCCGCACGATCCTCCCGAAGGCCAGGATCATCGATGCCCGCCGGCACCCCCTCGCCTGCGGACTCTCGAACTTCAAGCAGCATTATGCGCGCGGGCAGAAATTCTCTTACGACCTCAAGGAGTTCGGCCTTTACTACCGCGACTACGTGCGACTGATGCGACACTTCGACCAGGCGCTGCCGGGCCGCGTGCATCGAGTGATCCACGAGGAGCTCGTCGAAAATCCTGAGGCAGAGGTGCGCAGGATGCTCGAGTTTCTTGGCCTGCGTTTCGACCCCGCCTGCCTCGCCTTCTACGAGAATCCCCGCGCCGTCCGGACTGCAAGCTCTGAGCAAGTCCGGCGGCCGATCAGCCGCGAAGGGCTAGAGCTCTGGAAGTCGTTCGAAGCCTGGCTCGACCCCTTGAAGGAGGCGCTCGGCCCAGTGTTGCAGGATTGGCACCACTGACGATTAAACCGCTCGTTCCGCCAGCAACATGATTGACGACGTTCGAAATTAGCGGCTGTTTCGGCGTTCAGGGGGAAGATTGGCATGCAGCACAATCGACATATTTCGCTGAACCGCAGACGCTTCGCGACAGCACTGCTCGCAACGACTTTCATCGCCGCGCCTGGTCAGCTGCTGGCTCAAAATGCACCGGCTCCTGCCACGGACCCTGCAGAGTCCTCGGCTGCGCAGCAGGGCGAGGAGATCGTGGTCACCGCAACGAAGCGGGCCGAAAATCTCCAGGACGTGCCGATTGCGATTACCGCGATCACGACGAAGACTCTGGACGATCTCCAGGTCGACGATTTCGACGACTATGCGCGGCTGGTTCCGTCGCTCTCCTTCAAAGCCGGCGGCAGCGGCGGCAGTGCCGACGGGCCAGGCACCAACAATGTCTATTTCCGCGGAGTCGCGAGCGGCGAGAATGCCAATCACAGCGCGTCCCTGCCGAGTGTCGGCACCTATCTCGACGAACAGCCGGTCACGACGATCCAGGGCGCCCTCGACATCCACATCTTCGACATCGCCCGGATCGAGGCGCTGGCCGGACCTCAGGGGACGCTCTACGGCGCTTCCAGCCAGGCGGGAACGATCCGCATAATCACGAACAAGCCCGACTTGAGCGGCACGTACGGGGATGTGAACCTCGAGCTGAACAAGATCGCTCACGGTGACTGGGGCTATTCAGGCGAAGGCTTCGTCAACCTTCCGATATCCCGCAACATGGCTGCCCGCGTCGTCGGTTGGTACCGGCGCGACGGCGGATATATCGACAACATCCACGGCCAGTTGGTCATGACGGAACATGCGCCGTTCGACGGACCCACCGGCAATACGCTGGTCCTCGATAACGCCCCGCTTGCGGAGGACAATTACAACGACGTCGACACGTACGGTGCGCGCGCCGCTCTCAAGATCGACCTCGACGACAACTGGACCATTACTCCGCAGGTCATCGGCCAGGTCCAGAAAGCGGACGGCTCGTTCGCGGAAGAGCGTGGCCTGGGCCACCTCCAGACCATGCAGTTCAACCCCGAGAAGGTGGATGACAAGTGGTTCCAGGCGGCGATGACGGTCGAAGGCAAGCTGGCCAATTTCGACCTCACCTATGCCGGCTCCTACATGAAAAGGCAGGTCGACTCAGAACTCGACTATTCGGATTATGCTTATTTCTACAACGAGTTGGCCGACTACGGCGCCTATTGGTACGACAATGATTATAATCCGATCGTACCGAACCAGCTCATCCAGGCGGACGACAGCTATAAGAAGATGTCGCACGAATTGCGCATCACCTCGCCGGCCGAAAATCGCCTGCGGGTCGTTGCTGGGCTGTTCTACCAGCGCCAGGAACACAATATCGAGCAGAACTACATCATCCCGGGCCTGGCCGATGCGCTGACGGTTCCGGGCACGCACAATATCTGGCTGACAAAGCAATTGCGCGTTGACCGCGATTATGCGGCGTTTGGCGAGCTCGCATTCGACATCACGCCGCAGATCACCGCGACCGCGGGAGGCCGCTGGTACAAGTTCGACAACTCGCTGAAAGGCTTCTTCGGGTTCGGCCCGGGCTACAGCAGCCAGACTGGCGTGGCGGCCTGCTTCGGACCTCCGGTGGTCGACGGGTCGCCCTGCACGAACCTCGACAAAAGCGTCAAGGACACGGGCTTCGTCCACCGTCTCAACCTGACGTACAAGGCGAACGACGATCTCCTTTTCTACGCCACCTGGTCGCGGGGCTTCCGCCCCGGAGGCGTGAATCGGCGCGGCACCTTCCCGCCCTACAAGCCAGACTTCCTGTCCAATTATGAAATCGGCACGAAGTTCAGCTTCGGTCGCGGCTCGCACTTCAACGTCGCCGGGTACATCGAGGACTGGAAGGACATGCAGGTATCGCTCCTCGGCCAGAACGGCCTGACGGTTGTTCGCAACGTCGGCAAGGCGAGGATCACGGGCTTCGAAGCCGACCTCCTGCTGAGACCGATGGAAGGCCTGACCTGGAGCTCGGGCGTCTCCTACAACCATGCCGTCCTGAAGGAAGATTTCTGCTTCGATGAAGAAGCCGTCGACTGCAGCAATGCGGGTTTCTTCGGCGGGCTCGATCTGCTTGCCGAGAAGGGCGACAGGCTTCCGCTGACGGCGCCCTGGAAGGGCAGCACGCAGTTGCGGTACGAGTGGCCGGTCGGTTACGGCATGAAAGCGCACGCGCAGGGCGTCCTGACGTACGAAGGCGAGCGCAAACGCGACCTGCGGCCCGGCATCAACGACATTTACCGCAACCTCGACGCATACGCCGAAGTCGACCTCGGCGCGGGAGTCGACAAAGGTCCCTGGTCTTTCGACCTCTACGTCAAGAACCTCTTCGACGTCCGCGGCCAGCTTTCCAAGGGAATCCAGTGCCGGGAGGAGGTTTGCGGCGACTCCCTCGGTGAGACCGACATCGGCGGAAAGATCTACACCGTCGTTTCGCGCCCGAGGACGATAGGCCTTCGCGTCGGCCGCAAGTTCTAGCTGCCGCCTTGGTGCGAGTGACGCGTCATCCTCATGTGCGAGCGGGCCCTTTGGCGTCGGCTCCGCGACCCTATGGGTCTCGCCGATGATGTATTTCGAAGACCTCGAAGTCGGCGCCGAAACCTATTTCGGCTCCTATGAAGTCGCTCGCGCTGAAGTGATCGAGTTCGCGGCCAAGTACGACCCGCAGCCATTTCACCTGTCCGACGAAGCGGCGGAAAAGACCCATTTCGGCCGCCTGGCGGCAAGCGGCTGGCACACCTGCGCGATGACGATGGCCGTGATCGCGCGCAAGGTCGTCGAGCAGAAGCAAGCGGGCCTCGGCTCACCCGGGGTCGACGACCTGCGCTGGCTGAAGCCGGTCTATCCCGGAGACACGCTGCACGTGCGCGGGCGGATCCTGGAAAAGCGACCGTCGCGGAGCAAGCCCGAGATCGGCTCCTTTCGAACCGAGACGATCGTAACCAACCAGGACGACACGCCGGTCCTGCGGTTCGTCTCGATCGTACTGATCCGCCGGCGCTACGGAATCTAGCAGAGACTCGCCGCGTCCCGCTTATTCGGGGCGCGTGTCGTCGCTGTGCCGATTGCGCCGGCGAGAATCGTTGTCGTCCGACCGGCTGGAACGGGTGACCGCTCTTTGAGAGCGATGATCCTGGGACTGATTGCGGGTCCGCTGGACCTGGGACCGGGTCACGGTCCGGTCAGCGGTCGTCGTCCGGTCGCTGCGCTGCCGGTTGAAGCCGCTCCAATTGTCGCGGAGCGTGCGGTTAGAAATTCCGTTCGTCCGGCGCGCGTTCTCCACACGCTGGCTCCAGTAGCGCTTCTGGGAATCGCTCCAGACGTGCGGGCGGCGGTAGCTGTCGTAAACATAATAGCCGCTACCGGGGTAGTAATAGCCGTTGTTCCAGCCCCAGTAAGAGCCGCCGCAGCTGCCGTAGCCATAGCCGCCATAAGGGAAGCCGTAAGGATCGTAGCCGCCATAGCCGCCGGCGCCCGAATAGGGGTCGTAGCAGCCGCCATAGCCATAATTGCCGTAGCTGCCGTACCCGCCATGGCCGTAACCGCCGTAGCCGGAGCCGTAGCCGACGCCGACCGACAGGCCGCCGTAAGGCGAACCATAGCCGCTGCCGTAACCGTAGGCGCAGCCTCCAAGGGCGATCGAGCCGGCGAGGAGAATTGCAAGACGTGCGCGCATAAGTTCCTCCAGAACTCGAGGGGTCCACCTCACAAATGTTTCGGAGGGAATGCGCGTTCCCACATGTAACTGAGATGAATAAGCTTTTTTCTCCTCCCCACGAATTCGTGGGAAGGGGGATCGTCCCCGCGCAGAGGGGATGGTGGAGGCGCCCATCAGTCACACCCTGCGGGCGTGCCGCCTCCACTGCAAAAGCAGGGGTGGAAAGTTACGGGGTAACGCCCGCCTTCCGGCTCGCCCGCGCCCGTTTCGCCTTGTTCTCCGGCGCGATCGGGCCCGTCACCTGCACCTTGCGTTTCGCCTCGGCCCAGATGTTCCGGTAGGCGAGATAGGCGAGGATGGACGCGAACAGCAGGAAGATCGCGACCGAGAGTCCCGCGGCGTGTCGGCTCTCGAGGTTCGGTTCGGCCGACCACACCAGGAAGGCGGCGACGTCCTTCGCCATCTGATCGACGGTGGGCTGGGTCCCGTCCGCATATTGCACCTGGCCTTCGCTGGTCAGCGGCGGCGGCATCGCGATGTTCAAATTCGCGAAATAGGGGTTGTAGTGGAGGTTCGGCGGAGTCTTCGCCGCGGGGAATTCCTTCACCAGCTTCGCCGGCTGCCCCTGGAAGCCGGTCAGCAGAGAATAGACATAGGCCGCTCCACCTTCGCGCGCCTTCGTGATCAGCGACAGGTCGGGCGGAAGCGCGTTATTGTTCGCGGCGCGCGCTGCGATCTCGTTCGCATAGGGCGACGGGAAATGATCGGACGGAAGCGCCTTGCGCGTCGCAGCCTCGCCTGTTTCCGGATTGATGCTCGGGACTTCGGTCTGCCACTGGTTGGCGATCGCCTTGATCTCGGCTTCACTGTAGCCGAGCTTCTCGAGGTCGTAGAAAGAGACGTGGCTCAGGCTGTGACAGGCCGAGCAGACTTCCTTGTAGACCTGGAAGCCGCGCTGGAGCTGCTGCTTGTCGAAATGGCCGAACGGGCCGTCGCTCGCCAGGTGAAGCGCCTTCGGCTCCTTGTGGAATTCCTCTTCCGGAGTCGCCGCAGGCGGGCTCGAGACATAGTCGGACACGCCGACGAACAGCGAGATGAGGAGCACACCGGCGAAAGCGAGGCCGACGAGGAAACCGATTATCCGGACCATGATCTGTGGCTTCCCCTTTAGCCCGCGACTTTGGTGATTTTCCTGCCGGTCTTCACTCCGGCGGGTGCGCTTTCCTGTTCTTCGCCGTGAAGCACCGAGTCCGTGATCGACCGCGGCAACGGCAGCGGCACCTCGTACTTCGACACCAGCGGGATAATGACCAGGAAGTGGATGAAATAATAAGCGGCCGCGAACTGCCCCAGTGCGATGTTGAACGGGCTGATCTCCGCTCCGCCGACATAGCCGAGGATGACGACGTCGACCACGAGCAGCCAGAAGAAGCGCTTG
>Ga0207706_10001221_pt1 | contig 25963 bp, 29 predicted proteins | sample KBSC53metaG_FD_184318 | JGI IMG/M metagenome (GOLD analysis project Ga0207706, IMG submission 184318) | Corn rhizosphere microbial communities from Kellogg Biological Station, Michigan, USA - KBS C5-3 metaG (SPAdes) (version 2) | ecosystem: Host-associated > Plants > Roots > Rhizosphere > Soil ... | reverse complement strand
GGCCGGGCGGCTGCGCGAGGCGACGCACGACGAGCTGACAGCGCTCAGCTTCTCCAACCGCAAGGCCGAGTACGTGCTCGGCCTCTCGCACGAGCCGCTCGACCTGCACGAGCTCGCGTTGCTGCCGGACGAGGAGGTCAAGCGCCGGCTCGTCTCGATCCGCGGGATCGGCGAGTGGACGGCCGAGTGGTTCCTCGCACGCCATCTGGCTCGTCCGCGAGCGTGGCCGGTCGGCGACGTCGCGCTCGACAAGGCCGTGCGCGCCTTCTATCCGGACGTGACCGATCTCGAGGCGGCGCGCGAGCGTTTTGAGCCCTTCCAGAACCTGTCTGCTCACTACCTACTGACGGGGGCTAGGCTGGCTGTGGGATGAACGTCCGCGAAGCAACTGCTGCCGACGAGCCGACGATGCTCGCCTTCACCGAGGCGATCTTCGCCGAGAACTGGGACCGCCCGTGGGGGCCGCCGGAGGTCACGCCGAAGATGTTCGAGGGCAAGCTCGCGCTGCTGGCCGAGGACGAGGGCGAGCCGGTCGGCTACGCGTTCGGCGAGCTCGACTCCGTGGGCTACGCGCACGTGAACATCGTCTACGTCGTCCCCGAGCGGCGCCGCCAGGGCGTCGCCACGGCGCTGCTGGCCGCGTTCGGCGAGCGCGCCCGTGAGCAGGGGATCGAGCACCTGACGCTCGACGTCGCCGTTCGCAACGAGGCCGGCCGCCAGGCCTGGCGGCGGCTCGGGTTCACCGAGTGGGCGCAGCGGCTGACCGTGCCGGTCGAGCGGATCGAGCACCACGACGAGCACGGTGAGTCGTACGCCTCGCTGCACGTCCAGAGCGACGACCTCGAAGCCGTCCAGGCCCAGGTCGACAAGTACCTGCCGAGGCTCGGCGGCTCGGATGGCCGTGTCGAAGGGCCGCGCAACGGCTGGGTCTTGGTCCGGGCCGAGCTCGTCGACCGCGACCGCCGCGCACGCGAGCGGCTCGCCTCCGAGCTCTCGAACGCGACCGCCGCCGTGGTCTGCGCGATCAGCGTCGACGACGGTGTGGTCGTCCGCTACGTGCTCTACGAGCGCGGCAGCGTCGTCGACGAGTACCAGTCGGTGCCGGAGCACTTCGGGCCGCTGCCGCCCGGCGACGTGGTCGCGCTCGGCGCGAATCCGACGGTCGTCTCGCGGCTGACGGGCGCCGAGCCCGCCGAGGTGCGGGCCGTCGCGCGCACGGCCTCCTCGCCGGACCAGCTGCCGCCTGCGGACGAGCTCCTCCAGCAGCTCGCCGAGGTGCTCGGCCTCGAGGGCGCAGGGCGCGGGTAGGCTCGGACTGTGCCGACGCTCTACACCGCCGACCGCTGCCCCTACGCGGCCCGCGCTCGGATCGTGCTCGCCGAGAAGGGGATCCACTACGAAGCGGTCGAGATCGACCTCGACGACCGGCCGGCCTGGATCTACGAGAAGAACGCGACCGGCCGCGTGCCCGTCTACGAGGAGGACGAAGGGCTCGTGCTGCCGGAGTCCGAGGTGATCATGGAGTACCTCGAGGAGCGCTACCCGGAGCCGGCGCTGTGGCCTGCCGACCCGGCCGAGCGCGCGCTTGGGCGCCTCTGGCTGAACCGGTTCGACGACCGGCTCGGCGGCGCCTACTACGCGGCACGGCGCAGCGACGAGGGGCGCGCAGAGCTCGACCACCGGCTTGCCGAGCTCGAAGACGCCCTCGAGGGCCAGCCGTATCTCAGCGGCCGCGAATTCGGTCTCGCCGACATCGGCTACGTGCCCTGGATCCTGCGCGGGCTCGACCGCTTCGGGCTCGAGCTCGGCCCGGCGACGGCGGCCTGGCTCGAGCGCTGCTCCGAGCACCCCGGCGTCGCCGCCGAGCGAGCAGTCGTCTCCGCCCTGTGAAGGTCGTCCTGCTCCACGCCTACCCGCTCGACGAGCGGTTGTGGGAGCCGCAGCTCGAGGCGCTGCGCGACTACGAGGTCGTCGCGCCGCGGCTCTACGGGCGCGGCCGAACGATCGACGGCTACGCGGCGTCGATATTGGCCGAGGCAGACGGCGAGCTCGCGCTCGTCGGTGCCTCGCTCGGCGGGTACACGGCGCTCGCGATGGCGCATCGGGAGCCGGCTCGCGTCCGCGCTCTCGCACTCGTCGGGGCCCGCGCCGACGCGGACTCGCCCGAGCGGTTCGCGGGGCGGGGCAAGACGAAGGCGCTGATCGAGAGTGGTGGCGCCGAAGCTCTCTGGGAGAACCAGCGAACGAAGCTGTTGCTGGAGGACGCGCGCGAGGACGCCGTCGAGCGGGCGCGCGAGCAGGCGCTCGACCGCTCGACCGAGGAGCTCGTCGAAGGGCTGGAGGCGATCCGTGACCGCGCGGACCGCTCCGACACGCTCGCTGCCTTCCCGGGCCCGGCGTTCGTCGGCGTCGGCGAGGACGACCTGTTCTTCCCGCCGCAGGAGGCCGAGCAGCAGGCGCATACAGCGCCACGCGGCCGCTTCAGGGCGTTCGCGGGCGCGCGTCACCTGCCGAACCTGGAGCAGCCTGACGAGTTCAACGCGGCGCTGGCCGGGTTCCTCGCGGATGTCTGAGCTGCCGCCGCTCGTCGACGCCGCTTGGGTGCAGGAGCACATGGGCGAGGAGGACCTCGTGCTCGGCGACGTGCGCGGGCCGAACGCGCACCAGCGCGGCCACCTGCCCGGCTCGATCCCGCTCGTGCTCGGCTCGCCGCCTCCGCTCGCGACGCGCGAGACGGTGGAGGAGTTCGCCGTCGAGGTGCAGCGGCGGCTCGGCCGCCACGGCGTGACCGGGCAGGAGCGCCTCGTGCTCTACGACCGCGGCGACTGCGTCGGCGCCGCCGCCTCCCAGCAGGCCGCGCTCGTCGCCGGCCATCCGCAGGTCAGCGTGCTCGCCGGCGGGATCGCGGCGTGGCCGGGCGAGCTCGAGCAGGGCGCGGTCGAGCTCCAGAAGACCAAGACCGCGCTCGAGCCACGGCTCGACGCGGTGCCGACCTGGGAGGAGCTGCGCGAGCGGCTGGACGATCCCGAGCTGACGATCCTCGACGTCCGCAGCGAGGACGAGTTCAGCGGCCGCGGCGGCTACCCCTGCGACCCGCGCCAGGGGCACATCCCGGGCGCGCGACACCTCGAGGTCGAGCGTCTCTTTACCGGCCCGGGCGCTCCGCACGAGCCCTGGGGGATCCGCGAGCTCGCGGGATTGCCCGAGGGAGCGGCGATCGTCGCCTACTGCCACTCGGGCTCACGCTCGGCCCTCGCGGCGCTGGCGCTCAGAGCCGCGGGCTACGACGCCCGCAACTACCCGGGCTCATGGCACGAGTGGTCGCGCCACGAGGACCTGCCGGCAGAGCGCTGAGCGGGACCTCCCGAAGAAGGCCCCGCTCAGGCTGAAGGACTAGCGGTGCTTCTTCTTGGGCTTCGGCTTCAGGACCTTGATCTGGTTGCTCGTGATCGCGGCGATGCGCTCTTCGCGGCACGGAACCGGGAGGCCTGAGGGCGAGGGCCCGCTGCAGGGCGTCGTGTAGTTCTCGAACCTCGTCTGGAAGAAGGTCGCGAACTTCACGTTCGGCCTGGCCAGCGTGTACTTGCCGGACGACGGCAGCTTCGCGCTGGAGGCGATGCGCTTGCCGGTCCCGCCGGAGACGGCGTTCGGAGCCGGGCCTGCCTTCTTGCCCGAGTAGAGGTCGAGCTTGACGCCCTTCGGGTCGACGCCGGCGATCTTCAGCTGGCCGACGAGCTTGAAGCCCCGCTTCGCCGCGACGCGCTTCAGCGTCAGCGACGAGGGCAGGCCCACGAGCGTGCGGGCCTCGACGGTGCCGGCGGCGTTCACGGTGCCCCCGCCGGGGACGTAAGGCGTGAAGATGCCGGCCCACTCGTAGTCGCCGTTGGTGCCGGCGTTGGTAAACACGTTCTTGATCGTGAAGTCGGCCGCGAAGAGCTGCGCGCCGAACTTCGCCCCGCCCATGCTCTCGGGCACGTCGGGCGGAGGTAGGCAGACCGTCTGCACGACCAGCGGCCCGTTCTGGTCGACGAAGACCGGGATCGCGACCGTCTGGCCCTGCAGGCTTGTGTTCAGCACCCAGATCGTCGTGTGCGTTCCCGTCTTCGTGCACTGGAGCGACGCGGCCTGAATCGCCGGGTCGGCCGGGTTCGCCACGAGCACGTCGCCGGCGAGCGTCAATAGCGCGCCACCGAGCGCCTTCGCCTTCACGCGGGCCACGACCGTGCCGATCTTCGTGCCCGGTGCTGCAGTCAGGTTGGCGTTGTAGCCGACCGGCGAGAAGATCCTCAGCTGGGCGGTCGGATCGGCGTCCGGGTCGATCGCGATGAACACGTCGGCCGTCGTGGCGCCGCCGAGCTTGTAGCTCGACTGCTCCATGATCAGCGACGGGTTGTACGCGGAAAATGCGGGCGCCGCGAACGCGAGCCCTAGGAAGCAGGCACCGGTAAGCAGTGCCAGGCGGAATGACTTCTTCATGAAACCCCTTCTTTCTCGTTGTCCCCTGGGTGACGAGGAATGAGACGTCGCGCGCACCCAGATAGTTAACACCGTCTTAGCGGGCATTTACCAGCGGGCCGAACAACACCCACAGGTTCTTCCGGTAGCCCACCATGCGCGCCTTGTCGATCGGGAAGTAGTTGCTCGGGCTCGTCTTTACGGCGACGCCCGGCAGCAGAAACGGGTTGTTGTGCTCGTCCATGTGGGTCATCGCACGCCGCAGGCTGTCCCTGGTGGGGTTGCGGCCGGCGTGCTTGAGCGCGTCCACGAACGAGAACGCGACCGTCATCCCGTACCAGTTGTAGACGTCGGAGACCCGCCCGCCCGGGAAGTAGCGCTTCATGATCGACCGGTAGAGGGCGACCGCCCTGTCCTTGCGCCAGGCGGGCGAGGTCGGATCCTTGACGAAGGCGACGCTGAGGGCGTTGTTCGTCTCCTTGCCGTTGGTGCCCTGGCGAGCGACAGCCATGATCGAGGGCTCGATCGAGACCGCGCTGACGAAGAACTGCGGCCGCCACTTCAGCTTGTAGGCGTAGACGAAGGACTGGATCGCCTGGTACGGCAGCGCGAAGAGCATGAAGGTGTCGGCCTTCGAACGGCGCAGCTTGGCGATCTGCGAGTTGACGTCGGTGTCGGTCACCTCGTAGCTCTGCTTCGCCACGATTCGCGAGGCCCGCTTGCCGAGCCCGCGCTGGAGGCCGCGCAGGAGGTCCTTGCCGTAGTCGCTGTCCTCGTACAGCACCGCGATCCGCGCCTTCGGCCGCTGCTTGACGACGTAACGGCCGTAGATCGCGCCTTCGCCTTCGAAGCTCGGCAGGTAGCCCATCGTCCACGGGTAGCTCTTGTGGCCGCGCGCGATCACGCTCGCCCCGGTGCCGCCGAAGATCTGCGGCACCTTGATCGCGTTCAGGTAGCCGCGGATGGCGACGTTGTGCTCGGTGCCGACGGTGTTGAAGATCGCGAAGACCTTGTCCTGCTGGACGAGCTCGCGCGTCATGTCGATCGTCCGTGAGGGGTCGTAGCCGTCGTCGCGCCAGAGGTAGCGGATCTTGCGCCCGAAGACGCCGCCGTGCGCGTTGACGTACTTGAAGTAGGCGTTTGCGCCCGGGCCGACGGTGCCGAAGGCCGAGGCCGAGCCGCTCAGCGGGACGGTGCCGCCGATCAGGATCTCGGTCGAGGTCACGCCGGGCGCGCCGCCGGAGACGCCTCCGCCTGGCAATGCGAGCGCGGCGGCTGCGAGCGCGCCGAGGGCGAGGAGCTTCACCGCGAGATCGGGGTGCGCAGGATCGGCAGCGTCAGCTTCGCGGGCCCGACCTGGATGCGCGCGAGCCGCGGCATCGGCAGGTTCAGGTAGAGCAGGTTGCCCGGGTTCTGCGCGACCGAGCTCGAGGCGAGCGTCAGCGTCAGCCGGGCGCCGCGCGGGATCAGGGTCGCCGTGTCGATCAGGCGGATCGTCAGCTTCTTCCGGCCTTTCAGGCCGGCGGTGTTGATGCCGCCCTCGCTGACGACAGTCTCCGAGCCGTGCCCGCGCTGCGCGGTCAGAACGGCCACGAGGCGCGACCACCCGCCGGTCAGTCGAGCCGTCAGCTCGACCGACGCGGCGCCGAAGGTCTCGGCCTTGCCCGTGAAGGGCCCGCTCGTGCGCTGCGCGCGGCCGGCGCCGGCGAGGTTGTCGTTCCCCGGCAGGTCGATCGAGAGCCGTCGCGTGGGCGGCAGCTTCGCGAAGGTGCGCACCTTGCCGCGCCACGGGCTCGGCGCCAGCGTGATCGGCGCGATCGTCGTCGTCGCAGTCCCGAGATAACGCGCGAACCACGCGTTGCCGAGCTTCATCATCTGCGCGACGTCCGGGCCGGGAAAGGTCGACGGCGCGTGGCCGAAGTCGCCGATGTAGAGCCGCTTCGGGCCCTTCAGCAACGCGTAGCCCGCCTTCGCCTGGGCGATGTCGAAGGCAAAGTCGCGGCGGCCCTGGAACATGAAGACCGGCGTCTTGACCGTCTTCAGCAGCTTGCGGCTCGAGCGCACCGCCGTCCAGTCGCGCAGCACGGCGAGGTTGCGGCTCGTCAGCGCGTCGTCACGGATCGCCGTCACGGTCGGATCGAGGCGATCGGCCGGCACCGAGCTGAGGAACTGGAAGATCGCGCCCGACTTGGCCAGGTTCTGCGGAGCGAGGGCGCTGTAGAGGTCGGTCCAGGTCTCGACGGTCTCGACCGCCTGCCACGGCACGCCCTGCACCAGTGAGCGAAGCACCGCGCCGCCGCCGAGGGAGATTCCCCAGGCGCCGATCCGGGTCTTGTCGATCTCGGGGCGCGCGGCCAGCTGGTCGTAGACCTCGCGGGTGTCGGCGATCTCGCGCGGGCCGTCGATCGAGACGAGCCCGCCCGACTGGCCGTGGCCGCGGGCATCGAAGGCGAGCACCGCAAAGTTGTCGTCGAAGCCCTGGGCGATCGCGGCGAGGTCCTGCCGCTTCCCGCCGATCCCGTGGAAGAGCACGATCGCCGGATAGCCGGCCGGGGGCGGGGCGTTGCTCGGCTCGTAGAGCGTCGCGGCGAGGTCGACGCCGTCGTCCATGTGCAGCGTCAGCTCCTGCGTGCTCGCGGACGCGCGGCCGGACGCGCAGAGCGCGACCAGCGAGGCAAAGACGATGAGCGAGACCCGCCGACCCAAAGCGCACGACAGCGTACCGCTCGATCGAGCGCGCTTGGCCGGAGCGCCGGGACGGGAGATACTGGCGCCCTCCCGACCAGGAAGAGGTGCCATGAGCGACCCGTTGGAGTTCGATTCGAGAGACACGCCTTTCCCCGTCGCCCTGGCGGGGATGATCGGCATCGCCAAGGCACTCTTCGAGGGCTTCTACGGCGTGCTCGGGATCGCCATAGCGAGCTCCGTGGACGACTCTTTCGGGGCGGGAGCCCTCGTCTTCGGCATCGTCTACCTGATCGCCTCGATCATGCTGCTGCGAGGGAACCGGCTCGGGTACTACGCGACGATCGCGCTCTCCGTGATCGGGCTGGTCGGCGCGGTCGTCTACATGTTCAGCTCGTCAGGAACCGTCTTCGGCGGCGCGTTGCTGATCGCCCTGACGAACGCACTCGTCCTCTATCTGCTCGTCGGCAGGGACAGCCCGCGCGAGTTCTTCGGGCTGGGCGCCCGCGCCAGGGGGTAAGCCCTCCTAGAATCGCCGCGTGGACCCCAGGCCGATCGGCGTATTCGACTCGGGCGTGGGCGGGCTGACCGTCCTGCACGAGTGCCTGGTGACGATGCCGCACGAGGACTTCGTCTACCTCGGCGACCACGCTCGCCTGCCGTACGGGCCTCGGCCGCTCGCGGAGATCCGCGGCTTCGCGCGCGAGATCGCCGGCTACCTCGCCGCGCAGGACGTGAAGCTCGTGCTCGTCGCCTGCAACGCGGCGACCTCGGCGGCGCTGCCGCAGCTGCAGGAGGAGCTCGAGGTGCCGGTCGTCGGCGTGATCACGCCCGAGGCGCACGCGGCCGTGCAGGCGACGCGCAACCGGCGGATCGGCCTCCTCGCGACGCAGGCGACGGTCGACGCCGGCCGCTACGCGGAGCTCGTGCACGCGCTCGACGCCGGAGCCGAGCTCGTGCCGGTCGCGTGCCCCCGGCTGGTGCCGCTGATCGAGAGTGACGACCCGTTCGGCGCCGAAACGGCCGAGGCGGTGCGCGAGTACGCCGCACCCCTGAAGGACGCGGGCGCCGACACCGTCATCCTCGGCTGCACCCACTACCCGCTGATCCGGCCGATCTTCCAGCGCGTCTTCGGCCGCGGGGTGACGCTCGTCTTCTCCGCCGAGGAGACGGCGCGCGAGGTTGCCGAGACGCTCGCGCGCAAGGGAATCGAGAACGAGGAGGCGCGCGAGGGCTCGTACCGCTTCCTCACCACCGGCGAGCCGGCCGCCTTCCGCGCCCTCGGCGAGCGCTTCCTGCAGCTCCCGCTCGGCGAGGTCGAGCACGTGGACGTCGCCGACCTGGTCGTCGCATGAGCCGCGACGTCGCTTGCGATGTCGCGCACCAGGCCGAGCGGACTCTGGCCGGTCGGCCGTCTGAACTGACCGGTCGATGCGTTGTCCGGGAGGAGAACCAATGAGGGAAGGCCGTCGTCCCGACCAGCTGCGTCCGGTCGAGATCCTGGTCGACTACCTCGAGCAGCCGATGGGCTCGGTGCTCTACTCGCAGGGGAAGACGAAGGTGCTGTGCACGGCGTCCCTCGACGAGGGCGTACCGCGCTGGATGCGCGACCAGGGCCGCGGCTGGCTGACCGCCGAGTACTCGCTGCTGCCGGCCTCGACCGGCGAGCGGACGCAGCGCGAGGCGAGCGCGGGCAAGCAGAAGGGGCGCACGGTCGAGATCCAGCGGCTGATCGGTCGCGCGCTGCGCTCGGTGATCGACTTCGAGGCGCTCGGCGAGCGGACGCTCTGGGTCGACTGCGACGTGCTGCAGGCCGACGGCGGCACCCGCTGCGCGTCGATCTCGGGCGCGTGGGTCGCGGCGGCTCGGGCGCTCGGCAAGGCAGGGCTCTCACGCGCGCTGCCGGAGTCGGTCGCGGCCGTCTCGCTCGGGATCGTCGGCGGCGAGCTGCTGCTCGACCTGGACTACGTCGAGGACTCGGGCGCGGAGGTGGACCTGAACGTCGTCATGACCGGCGACGAACGGCTGGTCGAGGTGCAGGCGACCGCCGAGCGGGCCACGTTCGACCGCGAGCAGCTCGACGAGCTGCTCGATCTCGGCGCTGCGGGGATCGCGACGATTCGCGCGGCCCAGGAGGCGGCGCTCGATGCTCCTGCTTGAGATCCCGACGCTGACCTGGTCGGAAGAGCTCTGGCGCGTGGCCGTCGCCGCGGGCCTCGGCGGCGCCGTCGGCCTCGAGCGCGAGCTGCGGGAGCGCGAGGCGGGCTTCCGCACGCACTTGCTCGTCTCGGTCGGCTCCTGCCTGTTCACCCTCGTCTCGGCGTACGGCTTCAGCGAGTTCGGCAGCCGCTCAGTCGACCCGACCCGGATCGCCGCGCAGATCGTGACCGGGGTCGGGTTCCTCGGCGCCGGCGCGATCATCCGGCAGGGCTTCTCGGTGCGCGGCCTGACGACGGCGGCGACGCTGTGGGTGGTCGCCGCGATCGGGATGGCCTCAGGCGCCGGGTACTTCTCGGCGGCGGTGATCACGACGGTGCTCGTGCTCTTCTCGCTCTGGCCGCTCCGGATCGCGGCCTTCCACGTGATGCACCGCGTCCGGCCGGAGACCGACCGTCTGATTGTGCAGCTGCCGACCGGGGAGAGCCCGGCGCCGCTGATCGAGAAGCTCGAGTCGCTCGGCGGCCACCTGCAGACGCTGGAGGTTGGCCATGAAGCCGATCGCCGCACCGTCCTGATCGACGTGACGCTCCCGCCGAAGGCGGACGCGCCGGCGATCGTGTCCCAGCTTTCCCAGCTCGAGCACGTGCTGGAGGTCCGCTGGAGCGATTGAAAGTCCGGCTCTGCTCCCAGAACCGGAACAAGCTGCGGGAGCTCTCGGCGCTCCTGCCCGGCTGGGAGCTCGAGCTGCTGGAGGCGGACGGCTACCCGGAGGAGGGCAGCGACAGCTACTACGAGAACGCCCGCGGCAAGGCGGTCTACGGGCGCGAGGTCGGGCCTGCGGACGCGTCGATGCTCGGCGAGGACTCGGGGCTCGAGGTCGCGGCGCTCGGCGGCGCGCCCGGTGTGCGCTCGGCTCGGTATGGCGCCGAGGGCGGCGAGGCGATCGCGCGGCTGCTGCGTGAGCTGGAGGGCGTCGAGGACCGGCGTGCCCGCTACGTCTGCGAGCTCGTGTTGATCGGGCCTGGCGGGGAGGAGCTGCGTGGCTCGGGCGTGCTCGAGGGCCGGATCGCCGAGGAGCCGCGCGGGTCGGAGGGGTTCGGCTACGACCCGGTCTTCGTTCCCGCTGGCGAGAGCGCGACCGTGGCCGAGCTCGGCAACGACTGGAAACGCCGCAACTCCCACCGCGCCCGAGCCGCCCAGAACCTCCGGGGACAGACACAGTGACAGTCACTGTTCGGGCGTTCTACGCGAGCCCGGCGGCTTCTTGCTCGTCGGCGCTCGGAGGGCGGTGCTTCTGCGCGTAGCGCCAGTTCACCTCGGCGCCGAAGACGATCACGTTCGCCATCACGTACAGCCAGACGAGCAACAGAGCCGGCCCGCCGAGGGCCTTCAGCGCCACCACGTTGCCCGAGTAGCGCACGTAGACCGGCAGCACCTGGAAGCTCGCCTCCAGCAGCACCGCTGCGACGACCGCTCCGGGCAGCACGTCGACGAAGGAGTGCTCGACGTTCGTCAGCAGGTAGTAGATCGCGACCAGGAAGGCGAACGCCGAGACCGTCGAGACGGCCACCGACAGCCCGTACGCCACATACGAGTTGCCGGCGACCGAGGCCGCGTAGCGCTTGAGCAGGTCGAAGCCGAACGAGCCTGCCAGCAGCCCGAAGAAGAGCGTCACCAGCGAGATCAGCATCAGCGCGACCGCGAGCAGCTTCCCGCGCAGGAACGAGCGGTTCGGCTGCCCGTAGACGATGTTGAAGGCGGACTCGAGCACGCTGAAGAGCGAGAGCGACGTCCAGAGCAGCCCGACCGCACCGAGGATCCCGAGCGCGGTCGCGTGGTTCTGGATCTCCCGCACCGCGTGGACGATGCTCGAGATCGAGCTGCCCGGGAACGCGTGCTTGAGCTCGGTCACCAGGTAGCTCGACTCGTCGGGCCTTCCGGCCAGCGACAGCAATGAGATCGTCAGGAAGAGCAGCGGGACGAATGAGAGCAGCGCGAAGTAGGCGATCATGGCCGCGAGGTGAGGGCCGCGGTCGTCGTAGAACTTGGCGAGCGGCTGGGGCAGCGACGGCATCAGCCCGGAGTATGTGTCTGTTAGCGTCAAGCGCGTGCCGCCGGCCGCCGATGCGCTCGCTCATCTGACCGAGATCTCGACCCAGATCGAGGTCGCCGTCGTGCTCGACCGGGAGGGCACCGTGCAGGCCGCGACGGTCGACGACGAGCGGGCCGGCCGCATCGCGCGCGCGGCGCTCGAGCTCTACCGCCAGGCCGATGCGCAGCGGGAGCAGGAGCTCGTCCAGCTGGACGCGGCGCTCGGCGACGGCAGCGTCTTCGTCGTCCGCGACGAGGAGCGCCTGATCGCGGCCACGACCGGCACGGGACCCACGGCCGGGCTCGTCTTCTACGACCTGAAGAGCGCGCTCCGCAGCCTCGCGGCGCCGAAGCCGAAGCCGAAGCCGCGCACCAGGCGCGCGCCGGCCAAGCGCGCGTCCACCACGCGGAAGAAGGCCGATGAGAGCACGTAGGGCTCTGGCAGTGGGCGCGGCGATCGGCTCCGCGGCGGGCGCGGTCCTGCTGCGCCGGCGCGCCGGCCGCAGCCGCGACCGGGTCGAGCTCTACTTCGACGACGGCTCGCTCGTGACCCTCGCGCAGGGCTCGCCCGAAGCCGTGCCCCTTCTGCTTCACGCGCGCGAGCTGCTCGCGGCGGCCCGCGGCTAGTGGACCGGGCAGAGCTAGGGGCGGCTCTCCGCGACTACGCCTACCTCGAGGGCGACTTCGTGCTCCGCTCGGGACGGCGCTCGCGCTACTACCTCGACAAGTACCGCTTCGAGACCGTGCCCGAGCTGCTCGGCCCGCTGGGCGAGCTGATCGCGGAGACGGTGAGCGAGCACGAGCCGGACGCAGTGCGTCTCGCCGGCCCCGAGCTCGGCGCGGTCGCGCTCGCTGCGGCGGCCTCGCTCTCCTCGGGCCTGCCGTTCCTGATCGTGCGCAAGGAGGCGAAGGAGTACGGCACCGCCAACCGGCTCGAGGGGTTCTTCGAGCCGGGCGAGCGGGTCTGCCTGGTGGAGGACGTCGTCACCTCCGCGGGTGCGGCGATCGAGGCGGTCGAGGCCCTGCGCGAGGCCGGCCTCGAGGTCGGAACGGCGGTCTGCGTGGTCGACCGCGAGGAGGGCGGAGCAGACGCTCTCGCCCGCGCCGGGGTCCGCCTGCGCGCGCTGTTCCGGCCGACCGAGCTGCTAGAACTGTCCAAAAGCGCCGCAAAACCGCATGGTTGAGCCGAAAGCTGAACCCTGCTAGGGTCTTGCGCCGTGATCCCAACCCGGCAACCGGTAGGAGAGGAGCGACTGTGACGAAACAAGAGTTCGTCGACAAGGTGGCCCAGAAGGCAAACCTGTCGAGGCGCGACGCGGCCGAGGCGGTGGATGCGGTGCTCGACTCGATCACCGACACGCTGAAGAGCGGCGGCGAGGTCAACTTCACCGGCTTCGGGAAGTTCTCGACGCAGTTCCGCAAGGAGCGCCAGGGCGTCAACCCTCGCAACCCCACCGAGAAGGTGACGATCCCTGCAGCGACCGTCCCGAAGTTCTCCGCAGGTAGCTCGCTGAAGACCGCGGTCAAGACCGGCGGCGGCGGTGGCGGCGGGTTCTAGCCCGGGCTTCCGAAGGTTTGCGTGAGGGCCGCGAAAGCGGCCCTCACTCGTTTCCCGGCCGAGCGTCGCGGTAGCCTCTGAGCCTGGTGGGGGCCGAGCCTGCAGTCGCGACCGCGCTCTTTCCCGACCGTCTCGCGGAGGCGGTCGAGCGGAAGCGCTCACAACTCCTGGTCGGCCTCGACCCGCGGCCGGACCTGCTGCCGGTCGAGCTGGCCGGCGACGCGCATCTCTCGCTCGACGCGGCGGCCGACGCCTGTGAGCGCTTCTGCTGCGGGATCGTGGATGCGGTCGCGCCGCACGTCGTCGGAGTGAAGCCTCAGCTCGCCTTCTTCGAGGCGCTTGGCGCCGACGGCCTGCGCGCCTTCGAGGCCGTCTGCTCCTACGCGCGCTCGGCTGGCCTGGTCGTGCTCGCGGACGCAAAGCGCGGCGACATCGGCTCGACCGCGCGCGCCTACGCGACCGCCTACCTCGAGCCGCGCGGCGAAGGCCCGCCGGTCGCCGACGCGATGACGGTCAACCCGTACCTCGGCCGCGACTCGCTCGAGCCGTTCCTCGGCGCGTGCCGGCGTCACGGCGCCGGCATCTTCTGCGTCGTCAAGACCTCCAACGAGGGCGGCGCCGACATCCAGGACCTGAAGCTCTCCGACGGTCACCCCGTCTGGCACCACGTCGCCCTGCTCGTGCACGAGCTCGGGGAGGAGCTCGTCGGCGAACGGGGGCTCTCGAGCGTCGGCGCGGTCGTCGGGGCGACACACCCGCGTGCGGTCCGCGAGGCGCGCCGCCTGCTGCCGCAGGCGATCCTGCTGCTGCCGGGCGTCGGCGCGCAGGGCGCGACCCCGGCCGATCTCGCCCGCGCCTTCACGAGCGGCCCGGCGAGCGCGCTCGTCAACGCCTCGCGGAGCGTCATCTACGCCTTTCGCAACGGCCAGGAAGACTGGCGTGCGGCTGCCTCGGCCGAAGCCGCGCGGCTGCGGCGCGAGGTCTGGGCCGTCTCCGGCTGGTAGCCGGTGGGGCGCGGCTGGCGACGCGAGGCGAAGCGCTACGGCGCCCCCGCGGCGTTTCTGCTGGCCGCCACGATCGCGGTCCTGCTCGTCCGCTCCGGGCTGCAGAGCGATCCCGCCCCGGCGACGACCGGAGTGCTGACGCAGACCCTTCCGACCCAGACCGCCACGACCGCGGTTCCCGTCAAGCGCCGCCGCTTCTACCGCCTGCGAGCCGGCGAGACGCTCAGCGACGTGGCGATCAAGTACGACACGACCGTCGAGCAGCTGCTGGCCCTGAACCCGGGGATCGAGCCGACGAACCTGATCGTCGGCCAGCGCGTCCGCGTCAAATAGACGTTAAGGCGCCGCTTGCGGTGCCGCCTCAGGACGGACGGGCTTGCCCGTTCGTCCGGCTGAAACGACCGGACCGCCGGGTTCGTCGTGACGGCAAGTAAGATCGCCCCGCTTGAAGGGCCTTCTTTTCGTCGCCGCGGCCCTCGCGCTCGCGGCTCCAGTGCTCGCGGCTCCGCCGCAGGTGACCGGTCGCGCCTACGTGGTCGAGAACGGCGCGACCGGCGAGGTCCTGCTGGCCCGCGACCCGCTCGCGCGCGTGCCGATCGCCAGCATCACCAAGCTGATGACCGTGCTGCTGACGGTCGAGCGGACGCGACCGTCCGACGTCGTCACCGTCAGCGACCGCGCCGCCGCCGTCGGCGAGTCGAGCGCCGGCCTGCGCGCGGGCGAGCGGCTGACCGTCCGCGAGCTGCTCGAGGCGGCGCTGATCCAGAGCGCCAACGACGCGGCCGACGCGCTCGCCGACTACGTGGGCAAGGGAAGCGAGGAGCGCTTCGTCGCGCTGATGAACCGGCGGGCGCGGCAGCTGGGCCTGCACGACACTCACTACGTCCGGCCTGACGGGCTCGACGCGACCGGGCACGTCTCGAGCGCCCGCGACGTGACGCTGCTCGCGCGGATCCTGATGCACCGCCCACTTGTTCGCCAGATCGTCCGCCAGCGCGTGGCGTCGATCTCGGGCGGGCGCACGCTGCACACCTGGAACGACCTGCTTTCGACCTACCCGGGCATCTTCGGCGTCAAGACGGGTCACACGTCGATCGCCGGCTGGAACGAGGTCGCCGCCGCGCGGCGCGGCGCCGTGACCGTCTACGCGACCCTGCTCGGCAGCCCGGACCGCTCCGAGCGGAACGCCGACCTGACGAAGCTGCTCGACTGGGGCTTCTCGCGCTACCGCGCGGCGACCGTCGTCACGAAAGGTCACGCCTATGCCGGTGCGAGGGTGGGCTACGGGCGCAAGCCGGTCGCGCTGGTCGCGGCCGCTTCGCTGACGCCTTCGCTGCGGGTCGACTTCCCGCTGGTACGACGGGTGGTCGCCATGGACGCGGCCGAGCTGCCCGTGTCCCGGGGACAGTCCCTGGGCCAGGTCCGGATCTACCAGCGCGGCAAGCTCGTCGGGGTCGTGCCGCTCGTCGCCTCGCGCGCCGTCTCGCGTCCTGGCGTGGCCGGCCGCGTCGGGTGGTATGCGACACGTACCCTCCACCACATGACGGGGTGGCTCTCCTGATCGTCACGGTGACCATGAACGCGGCGATCGACCGGACGCTGACCGTCCCGAACTTCCAGCGCGGACAGCGCCACCGCGCCAGCGCCGGGCTGACGCTCGCCGGCGGAAAGGGGATCAACATCGCCCGCGCCCTGAAGCAGCTGGGCGTCCCCGTCGTCGCCACCGGGCTCGCCGGCGGCCGCACCGGGACACGCATCGTCGAGGAGCTGACCGCCGAGGCGATCCTCAACGACTTCGTCCGAATCGACGACGAGTCGCGCACCTCGACCGCGATCGTCGACCCGACCGGTGGCAGCTACACCGAGGTCAACGAGTGGGGCCCGCACGTCTCGCCCGAGGAGCTGGAGATGCTGCTTGAGAAGCTCGTCTACCTCTCGCAGGGCGCCGCCTACGTCGTCTTCTCGGGCTCGCTTCCGCGCGGGATCGACGACGGCTTCTACGCGGAGGCTGTGCGCGAGCTCAACCGCCGCGGCGCGCAGACCGTGCTCGACTGCGAGGGTGAGCCGTTGCGCCTGGGCGTGCAGGCCGAGCCGCTGCTCGTCTCCCCGAACGAGCGCGAGGCGGAAGCGCTCGTCGGCCAGGAGTTCAACGACGACGACGACTTCCTCACCGGGCTGGAGACGATTGCCGAGCTCGGGGCGCGGAACGTCCTGATCACCCGGGAGTCCGGTTGCTGGGCGCTGCTGCGGGCCGAGCGGCACTCGACCCGCTACCGCGCGGTCGCACCGCGGGTCGATCCCGTCTCGGCGGTCGGCTCCGGCGACGTGCTGCTCGCCGGCTTCGTCGCGGCGCGGCTCGACGGCCGCTCCGACGAGGAGGCGCTGCGTGCCGCGGTGGCGGCCGGGGCCGCCTCGACGCTCGAGATCGGCGCGGGCAGGTTCGAGCCGCGCGAGGCCGGCCGACTGATCGGCTCGGTCGACGTGGCGCAGCTCGAAGCGGTCGGCAGCTAAAGCAGCTTCCGGCCGCGGCCGATATCTGCCGGGCGATGAATCGTCAGCGCCTGCCTGTGGTGCTGGCTGCGGCCGCATTGCTGGTCGCAGTCCTGAGCGCCACGCCGAACGGGATCGCGGGAAGTGCGGTCCGCGTCGCGCTGTTCGCCAAGAACGCGGCCAAGGTCGGCGGCATCGCGGCCTCGAAGAAGCCGAAGGCGGGCAAGCTGCTCCCGCTCGGCAAGAACGGCAAGTTCCCGGCCTCGGTCCTCCCGGTCGCGGTCCGGGGCCCGGCGGGCCCCGCCGGCCCTGAGGGCGCCCGAGGCCCGGCCGGATCAGCCGGCCCGCAGGGCTCGCAGGGAATCCAGGGCCTCAGAGGCTTCAAGGGCGCCACCGGCCCAGCCGGGCCGCAGGGGACGACCGGCCTACAGGGCGCCGTCGGGCCGCCCGGCGGCTTCGGCCTGCTGAATCTCGGCCGGGCGACCGTCTCGAGGGTGACCCTCGACGCTGGTGGCGCGCACTCCTCGGTCACCGCCGGCGCCGACGGCTTCCCGCTCGTCGCCGTCTTCGACGACGCGGCGAAGAGCCTCGTCGTCGTGCACTGCAACGACGCAGCCTGCTCGAGCAAGACCAGTACGACCGTCGACGCCTCGGTTGCCGACGTCGGCCGCTACCCCTCGGTCACGATCGGCTCCGACGGGCTGGGCCTGATCGGCTACGTGGACGCGACCAGCGGCGCGCTCAAGGCCGCCCACTGCACGAACGTCGCCTGCACCGCCTCCACGAGGACGGCGATCGTCTCGAGCGGCACCGTCGTCCAGGACTACACGTCCGCCACGGTCGGGCTCGACGGCTTCGGCCTGATCGCGTACGTGGACAACGGCCAGCTCCGGGTTGCGCACTGCTCGAACGTGCTCTGCTCGGCCGCGACCTCGAACCCGATCGACTCGACCACCACCGCGTACGCGTCGCTGGCGATCGGCGCCGACGGGCTGCCGCTCGTCAGCTACTTCGATAGCGGGAACGCCGACCTGAAGGTCGCCCACTGCGCCGACGCGCTCTGCGCGAGCGTCGGCGGCACGACCCTCGACAGCACCGGCACCGTCGGCCTCTACACCTCGCTGACGATCGGCTCCGACGGCCTCGGCCTGATCAGCTACCGGAGCGTCAGCGGCGGCCTGAACGTCGCCCACTGCTCCGACGTCGCCTGCTCGGCCGCCTCGACGCACACGGTCGACGCGGGGATCAAGGGCGAGTACTCGGCGATCACGCTCGGCGTCGACGGGCTCGGCGTGATCAGCTACTACGACGGCTCTGGTGGGTCGCAGGACCTGAAGGTCGCCCACTGCGCCGACGTGCTCTGCGACGCGGCCACCTCGGTCGCGGTCGACACGCCCGGCAACGTCGGCTGGAGCACCTCGATCACGGTCGGCGCCGACGGCCTGCCGTTCGTCAGCTACCGCGACGTCGACGGCCTCCAGGTGAAGGGCCTGCACTGCCCGAACGTCTTCTGCGTCCCGTACCTGCGCCGACGCTGAGCCGTCCAGCAGCGGTGTTACCATCGCCGTCCACTTGAGAGACGGCAGCGAGAACGGTTTTTCGGCCCAGGCGATCGGAAAGGCGCCTGGGCCTTTCTGCATCCAGGGGAGGTAGCGGGCGTGGAGATCGAGATCGGCCGGGGCAAGAAGGCGCGACAGGCGTACGGGTTCGACGACATCGCGATCGTGCCGTCCAGGCGGACGCGCGACCCGCAGGACGTGGACATCGGCTGGAAGCTCGGCCCGCACCTGCTCGAGCTGCCATTGCTGGCCTCGGCGATGGACGGCGTCGTCTCGCCTCAGGTCGCGATCGAGCTCGGCAAGCTCGGCGGGCTCGGGGTGCTGAACCTGGAGGGCATCTTCACCCGCTACGCGCAGGCCGAGCGCCAGCTCGAGAAGATCGCGAAGCTGCCGAAGGACCAGGCCACGCGCGGGATGCAGGAGATCTACGCGCGGCCGGTCGAGCCGAAGCTGATCGCCCAGCGGATCGAGGAGATCAAGTCCGCAGGCGTGCTGGCGGCCGGGTCGCTGACGCCGCAGAAGGTGCGCGACCACTACGAGATCGCGCTCGAGGCCGGGCTCGACGTGCTCGTCATCCAGGGCACCGTCGTCTCGGCCGAGCACGTCTCCTCGAACGGGCACGCGCTCAACCTGAAGGAGTTCATCGCCTCGCTCCCGATCCCGACCATCGTCGGCGGCTGCGCCTCGTACCAGACGGCGCTCCACCTGATGCGCACCGGGGCGGAGGGCGTGCTCGTCGGCGTCGGGCCGGGGCAGGCGTGCACGACGCGCGGCGTGCTCGGCGTCGGCGTCCCGCAGGCGACCGCGATCGCGGACGCGGCGGCGGCGCGGGTCCAGCACCTGCTCGAGACCGGCAAGTACGTCAACGTGATCGCCGACGGCGGCATGCGCACGGGCGGCGACATCTCGAAGGCGATCGCCTGCGGCGCCGACGCGGTGATGGTCGGCTCCCCGCTGGCCCGAGCCAAGGAGGCGCCGGGCCGCGGCTACCACTGGGGCATGGCGACCTTCCATCCCACCTTGCCGCGCGGTGCGCGGGTGGCGGTCGAGCAGAACGCGACGCTCGAGGAGATCGTGATCGGCCCGGCGCGCGAGAACGACGGCACCCTCAACCTGATGGGCGCGCTGCGGACGTCGATGGCGACCTGCGGCTACGAGTCGATCCACGACTTCCAGAAGGCCGAGGTGATGCTCGCGCCGTCGATCAAGACCGAGGGCAAGTCCTTGCAGCAGGCCCAGCGCATCGGGATGGGGTAATTGGGGCAGGTCGTCCCGCTGCCCACGCCGGAGCCATCGCCTGAAGATCGGCCGGTGCTGGTGCTCGACTGCGGCGGCCAGTACGCGCAGCTGATCGCGCGCCGCGTGCGCGAGGCGCGGGTCTACTCGGAGCTCGTTCCGCATTCGATCTCGGCCGCGGAGGCGCGGGCGCGGCGGCCGCGCGCGCTGGTGCTCTCCGGCGGCCCGGCCTCGGTGTACGCGCCGGGCGCGCCGCGGATCGATCCAGGCCTGTTCGAGCTCGGCGTGCCGACCCTCGGGATCTGTTACGGGATGCAGCTGATGGCACAGGAGCTCGGCGGCACGGTCGAGCGCACCGGCGTCTCGGAGTTCGGCAAGACGGACGTGCGCGCCGAGCCCGAGAGCGCCTTGTTCGCGGGGCTCGAGGCCGAGCAGACCGGTTGGATGAGCCACCGCGACTCGGTCACGGCGCCGCCCTCAGGCGCGCGCGTGACGGCCGGCTCGCCGGCGGCGCCGATCGCCGCCTTCGAGGATCCGGAGCGCGGCCTCTACGGGGTCCAGTTCCATCCGGAGGTCGTGCACACGCCCAACGGGCAGGAGGTGCTGAAGAACTTCCTCTACGCCGTGGCCGACGCACCGCCGACCTGGACTGCCGCGGCGGTGATCGAGGAGCAGGTCGAGCGGATCCGGGCGCAGGTCGGCTCGGACCGCGTGCTCTGCGCGTTGTCCGGCGGCGTCGATTCCGCGGTCGCGGCGCTGCTCGTGCACAAAGCGGTCGGCGACCAGCTCGTCTGCGTCTTCGTCGATCACGGCTTCCTGCGCAAGGACGAGGCGGTGCAGGTGGTCGAGACGTTCGAGGGCCACTTCCACGTGCCGCTCGTGCACGTGCAGGCGCAGGAGCGGTTCCTGGAGCGGCTGAACGGCGTCTCCGACCCGGAGGAGAAGCGCAAGGCGATCGGGGAGGAGTTCATCCGCGTCTTCGAGGAGGAGTCGAACCGCCTCGGCGAGATCAAGCACCTCGTCCAGGGGACGCTCTACTCGGACGTGATCGAGTCGGGCGGCGACGCCTCGGTCGCGGCGACGATCAAGTCGCACCACAACGTCGGCGGCCTGCCCGAGGACATGGAGATGGAGCTGGTCGAGCCGCTGCGCCTGCTCTTCAAGGACGAGGTGCGCCGCGTGGGCGAGGAGCTCGGGCTGCCCGAGCGGATGGTCTGGCGCCAGCCGTTCCCCGGGCCGGGGCTCGCGATCCGGATCATCGGCGAGGTGACGAGCGAGCGGCTCGAGATCCTGCGCGAGGCCGACGCGATCCTGCAGGAGGAAGTGCGGCGCGCCGGGCTGTATCGCGAGCTGTGGCAGTCGTTCGCGGTGCTGCCCGCGATCCGGTCGGTCGGCGTGCAGGGCGACGAGCGGACGTACGGCTATCCGGTGGTCGTGCGCGCGGTGACGAGCGACGACGCGATGACGGCCGACTGGGCGCGGCTGCCGTACGACCTGCTCGAGACGATCTCGTCACGGATCGTGAACGAGGTTCCGGCGGTGAACCGAGTCGTACTCGACATCACGTCGAAGCCGCCGTCGACGATCGAGTGGGAGTAGCGGCTCAGGCGGCAGGACCGGCGTCGGAGGCGACGGGCGGATACAGCGCACGCACCTCGTCCACGTAAGAGCTCAGCTGCCGCGCCAGCCCCGGGTCCTCGAGCTCGAGCACGTTCTCGGCGTTCTTCTCGCCCGAGTGCGAGAGGTTGAACGAGCCGGCGAAGACCACGTCGTCGGCGACGACCACCTTCGCGTGCATGAAGTTGTGCAGGCTCCCCGTCGGCAGCCAGTGCTCGGAGCGCTTGCCGGTGAACGACCCGGCGAGCACCTGATGCAGGAGCGGCAGCTTCCACGAGACGTTGCCGTCGGCCTGCCACTGGCGGATCACGTCGTCGACCTGCGTCGCGTCCACGCAGCCGGCGATGTCGCCGCTTCCGTCGGCGATCCGCTGCGCCAGCGTCGCGAGCACCGGCGCCGAGGTGATCACCGGCGAGCAGATCCGCACCTTCTGGGCGTGGCCGATCTTCTTCGCGATCCGCGCGGTCAGCGCGTCCGCGAAGCCGGGCGTGAACCAGGGCCGCAGGCGCACCCCGTCGACGTCGACCGGCCTGGGCTCGACGAAGCCGCTCCGCTCGACGTCCCCGTCGCGCCACAGCTCCTCGAAGTCGAGCGTGAAGGCGTGCGCGAGCTCGGGCGAGGCCACCGTCACGACGACGTTCTCCTGCCGGGACCAGGAGTCGTCGGTCCAGTTCGTCGAGCCGGTCAGGACGGTCTCGTTGTCGCGCACGACGAACTTGTGGTGCATCAGGTCGGGCACGCCCGCGATCGCCTTGGCCGGCACGTCGAGAGCGGCGATCAGCTGCGTGTCCGGCTCCGGCGGCGGCGGCACCGGGATCGGGTTGGCGTGGTCGACGTTGTAGAGGATCCGCACCGCGACGCCGCGGGCGTGCGCGTCCTTGATCGCTCCGCCCACCACGGCGGCCGTCTCCGGGCCGAGGTTGAAGTCGTACTGGGCGAGGTCGAGCGAGTGCTTGGCCGCCGAGAGGAAGCCGGCGACCTCGTGCGCGACCTCCGCCGGCTGCTGGCCGCCGTCCGTCAGAGTGCGGATGTTGATGGAGGAGCTCATCGAGCGCTTGCGCCGCGCCAGGATCGGCGCCACGTTCAATTTCTATCGTGAAGGCCACGGCGCCGAAGCGCGGTGCCACCGGCTTCGTACCTACCTGGAGGCCCGCGAAACCGCGCCGCTGCTCCTCGTCGGCGAGGCGGCCGGCTACCGCGGCGCCCGCGTGTCGGGGATTCCGTTCACCTCGGAGCGTCAGTTGACCGGACGCGGGCCGGCAGAGGCGAGCGCCACGATCGTCCGTCGGACGCTTGCCGAGCTCGGGCTGGAAGAGCGGACGCTCTGCTGGAACGTCGTCCCGACACACCCGCACCGACCCTCGAGGCCCGACACGAACCGCCGGCCCACGCGCGCGGAGGTCGAGGCGTCGCGGCCGTTCCTGCGCGAGCTGGCGCGAGGTCGAACGGTCGTCGCGGTCGGCCGCTTGGCGCAGGCTGCGCTGGACGCGCCGTACGTTCGCCACCCGAGCCACGGCGGCGCCTCGGAATTCCGGGCGGGACTGCTACGATTCGCCGCCGGCGGACGCGGAGTTCGCCGCTTTTTATGAAGACGTGGAACGCAAAGCCGGGCGAGATCGAACGCCGCTGGTACCTCGTAGATGCCGAGGGCAAGACGCTTGGGCGTCTGGCTACGCAGATCGCCGACACGCTGCGCGGCAAGGGCAAGCCCCAGTACACGCCGCATGTCGACACCGGTGACTTCGTCGTGGTCGTGAACGCCGAGAAGATCCACGTCACCGGCAACAAGCTCGACGCGAAGATGTACCACCGCCACTCGGGCTACCCGGGCGGGCTCAAGAGCCGGCCCCTGCGCGACGAGCTCGAGCGCCGGCCGACCGAGGTGCTGCGCAAGGCCGTCAAGGGGATGCTCCCCCGCAACCGCCTCGCGCGCGCCCAGATCAAGAAGCTGAAGATCTACGCCGGCCCCGAGCATCCGCACGAGGCGCAGGCGCCCTCCGAGCTGAAGGTGGAGGCATGACCGAGCTCGCTGCATACGCCGGCACCGGTAAGCGCAAGACCTCGGTCGCGCGCGTGATCCTGCGTCCCGGCGACGGCACCACCTGGTTCAACGGCCGCACGATCGAGCAGTACTTCCCGCGCGCGACGCACCGGGAGCTGGCGCTCGCGCCGCTCAAGGTCGCGGGAGTCGAAGGAACCTTCGACGTCCGCGTGCGCGTCCACGGCGGTGGCCCGAGCGGCCAGGCGGGCGCCGTCCGCCACGGGATCGCCCGCGCGCTCGTCGAGGCCGACCCGGAGCTGCGCGTGCCGCTCAAGCGAGCCGGCTTCCTGACGCGCGACGCGCGAATCGTCGAGCGCAAGAAGGCCGGACTGCACAAGGCCCGCAAAGCGCCGCAATTCTCCAAGCGCTAATTGCGCCGCTACTTCGGTACCGACGGGGTCCGGGGGATCGTCGGGGAAGACCTGACGCCTGAGCTCGTCGAGCAACTGGGGCGCGCGGTGACGCTCTGGTCGGACGGCGGGCGCGTCTTCGTCGGCCGCGACACCCGCGGCTCCGGCGAGGAGCTGGAGGAGGCGTTCGGCCGCGGCGTCGTGGCCGCGGGCGGCAACGCCGTGCTCGCGGGGGTGCTGCCGACGCCGGCCGTCGCGCTGCTGGCGCTCGACCTCGGCGCGGTCATCACCGCCTCGCACAACCCGCCGGAGTACAACGGCGTCAAGCTCTTCGACGGCGAGGGCCGCAAGCTCACCGACGCCGCGGAGGAGGAGATCGAGGCGCTCTTCGACGTTCCCTTCGTCGGCAGCCCGGGACAGGTCGACCGCGTAGGCGTCGCCGATGAGAGCTACCTCGACCACATCGTCGAGCGCTTCGGCACCGGCCTCTCCGGCCTCAAGCTCGTGGTCGACTGCGCCAACGGCGCCTATTCCGGGATCGCCCCGACGGCTTTCGAGCGCCTGGGCGCGGAGGTGACGGTGATCGGCAGCGACCCCGACGGCACGAATATCAACGTCGGCTGCGGCGCGACCGACCTCTCCGCGTTGCAGCAGGCCGTCACCGGCTCGGGCGCCGACCTCGGCGTGGCGTTCGACGGCGACGGCGACCGGATGCTCGCGGTCGACGCACGCGGCGAGGTGGTGGACGGCGACCAGATCCTGGCGATCCTGATGCTGCACCTCGGCGTCGACCTGGTCGCGGTGACCGTGATGGCGAACCTCGGCCTGCACCGGCTCGCGGCGGAGCGCGGGATCCGCGTCGTCACGACCGACGTCGGCGACCGGTACGTGCTCGAGGCGCTGCGGCGCGAGAACGGCGTGCTCGGCGGCGAGCAGTCGGGCCACCTGATCTACCTGCGCGACCACGTCACGGGCGACGGCCTGGCCGCGGCGCTGCTGCTCTGCGGGGCGCTCGGCGGTCGCACGCTCGAAGAGGCCGCGGCCGTGATGCCGCGCTTCCCGCAGGTGAAGGAGAACATCCGCGTCGCCAGCAAGGAGCTGCCGCAGGAGCTGTTGGCGGAGGTCGAGCGCTTGAACACGCGGTTAGACGGTCGTGGCCGGGTGCTCGTGCGGCCCTCCGGCACCGAGCCCGTGATGCGTGTCCTGGCCGAGGCGGAAACCGCTCCGGAGGCCGAAGAAGCCTGTGGTACCATCTCCGCTCTCGTGAGACGAGAGCTCGGCTGACCAGGCCCGACGAGGGGCCCGGGAGAGCAGCCGGGCCTTTCGCGTTCTAAGGGAGGTTTCGACGTGTGCGGGATCATCGGATACGTCGGCCAGCGAGCCTGCAAGGAACTTTTGCTCCAGGGCCTCGAGCGGCTCGAATACCGCGGCTACGACTCGGCCGGGCTCGCGCTGCGCGAGGACGACCAGCTCGACTACGTGCGGGTCGTCGGCAACCTCCAGGCGCTGAAGCGCGAGACCGGCTCGAACGGCTCCCAGGCGGCGACGGGCCTCGGCCACACGCGCTGGGCCACCCACGGCGCCGTCAACGAGCAGAACGCGCACCCGCTCACCGGCTGCGACGAGCACAAGCTCGCGATCGTGCTGAACGGGATCGTCGAGAACTACCGCGAGCTGAAGGCGTCGCTCGAGGCCGACGGTCACGTCTTCCACACCGAGACCGACGCCGAGGTGGTCGTCCACTTGATCGAGCGCCACTACGAGGGCGACCTGCTCGAGGCCACGCGCCTCGCCTACCGCGAGCTCGAGGGCCACTTCGCCTTCGTCGTGATCCACCACGACCATCCCGAGGAGCTCGTCGGAGCGCGGCACCAGTGCCCGCTGCTCGTCGGCGTCGGCAACGGCGAGATGTTCCTCGCCTCGATGGTCGCCGCCTTCATCGGCGAGACGCGTTCGATTCAGCTGATCGAGGACGGCGAGGTCGTCTCGATCACCCCCGAGGGCTCCCGCTTCGTCTCGGTCGAGGACGGCGAGCTCGAGCGCGAGGTGGTCGAGGTCGACTGGGACATCGAGGCCGCCGAGAAGAGCGGCTACGAGACGTTCATGCTGAAGGAGATCTACGAGCAGCCCGACGCCGTGGCCGAGACGCTCGGCGACCGGATCCGGCACGGCGAGCTCGTGCTGGAGAGCCTGGGCATGAGCGAGACCGAGCTGCAGAACCTGCGCCGGATCGTGATCGTGGCGGCGGGCACCTCGTACCACGCGGGCGTCGTCGGCCGCTACATGATCGAGGAGTGGGCGCGGGTGCCCGTCGAGCCCGACATCGCGAGCGAGTGGATCTACCGCAACCCGGTGCTGTCGAAGGACACGCTCGTGATCGGCATCTCGCAGTCGGGTGAGACGCGCGACACCGTGAACGCGATCAAGCTCGCGAAGGAGAAGGGCGCGCGGACGCTCGCGATCACGAACCTCATGGGAACGCAGATCACGCGCGAGGCCGATGCCGTCCTGTACACACGCTGCGGCCTCGAGGTCGGCGTCGCCGCGTCCAAGACGTTCACGTCCCAGGTCGCGTTGCTGTCGCTCCTCGCACTCCGTCTCGCGGAAGTCCGCAAGACGCTGCCCGCCGAGGAGATGGAGTTCATCGTCGACCACCTGAACGAGCTTCCGAACAAGATCCGCGAGTTCCTCGACGGCGACCATCCGATCGAGGAGAT
>Ga0207706_10001218_pt1 | contig 26011 bp, 24 predicted proteins | sample KBSC53metaG_FD_184318 | JGI IMG/M metagenome (GOLD analysis project Ga0207706, IMG submission 184318) | Corn rhizosphere microbial communities from Kellogg Biological Station, Michigan, USA - KBS C5-3 metaG (SPAdes) (version 2) | ecosystem: Host-associated > Plants > Roots > Rhizosphere > Soil ... | reverse complement strand
GGGGTTGGTGCAATTCCGTGCATCCCGCTTGCACGCTGCTGCGTACGTGTGCCGCGTTCCCGCGCTTCAGAACAACGGCAGCTCCGGGTCCGGCTCCTGCGCGACGGCCGCGGCCGGGTCGCCCGCGCCGGTGGCGAGCGCGGTGGCGGTGGGCGCGCTCTCCGGCCGGCCCGGCCTGGGCCGCGAGAGCGTGCCGGCGCGCACCCCCAGCAGGCGCAGCCGGCGGCTCAGGTCCACGCGCTTCAGGCACTGGCCTGCCGCGCGCCGGATCGAGGCCGCATCGGCCACGCCTTGCGGCAGCGTGACATCGCGCGTGACGGTCTTGAAATCGTCGAAGCGCAGCTTGATCCCGATGGTGCGGCCGACGTAGCCCTTGCGCTGCAGGTCGGAGGCCAGCTCCTCGCACAACTCGGTGAAGATGCGCGACAGCGCGGCCTTGTCGCGCACCGCGTGCAGGTCGCGCTCGAAGGTGGTTTCGCGGCTCATCGAGACCGGCTCGCTGTGCGTGACCACCGGCCGGTCGTCGAGGCCTCGGGAGGCTTCCCACAGCCAGGCACCGTAGCTCTTGCCGAAACGCTCGACCAGCCAGCCGCGCTCGCAGCCCGCAAGCTCGCCGATGGTGCGCAGGCCCAGCGACGTGAGCTTGGCGCCGGCCTTGGGGCCGATGCCGTTGATGCGGCGCACCGGCAGCGGCCAGATCTGCGTGGGGATGTCGGCCTCGGTGATCACCGTGAGGCCATCGGGCTTGTCGAGCTCGGAGGCAATCTTGGAGAGCAGCTTGTTCGGCGTGACGCCGATCGAGCAGGTGAGGCCGGTGGCGCGGCGCACGCTGTTCTTGATCTCCTGTGCCACGGCCCGCACGCCGCCCAGCGGATCGTGGCCCACCGTGTCGTGCACGCCCGGCACGCTGCTGAGGTCGATGTAGATCTCGTCGATGCCGCGGTCTTCGATCAACGGCGCCACCTCGGCCACCGCCGCCTTGAACAGCCGGGAGTAGCGGCGATAGGCCTCGAAATCGGTGGGCAGCAGGATCGCGTCGGGCGCAAGCAGCGCGGCCTTCATCAGCCCCATGCCCGAATGCACGCCGAAATCGCGCGCGGCGTAGGTGGCGGTGGTGATCACGCCACGGCCGGTGTAATCGCGCAGCCGGGCAAAGCGGCGCGTGCCGTCGGCCGATTGCTCAGGCTGGTGGCGCCGCCCGCCGCCGATGACCACCGGCTGGCCGCGCAGCTCGGGGTAGCGCAGCAACTCCACCGAGGCGTAGAACGCATCCATGTCGAGGTGGGCGATCCAGCGGCGGCGGCGCGGCTGGTCGGCGGTGTTCATGCGGCTTGGGGCAGCGATGGCCAGGCGTAGAGGCGAGGCCGGGTGACGGCCCACGGGCCAGGCGCCTCGCGCGCCGTGAGCGGCCCCGGGCGGCCCTGCGCTTCGGGCGCGGCCGCGAAGCGCAGCGCATCGAGCGGGCTCGCGGTGCCGCCGGCCGCGAGCTTGAGCACATGCGTGTAGATCATGGTCGTGCTCACATCGCTGTGGCCGAGCAGTTCCTGCACGGTACGGATGTCGGTGCCCGCCTGCAGCAGGTGCGTGGCGAACGAATGGCGCAGCGTGTGCACCGTGGCCGGCTTGGCGATGCCCGCGCGCTCGACCGCGGCCTTGAGCTCGCGCTGCAGCCGCTTTTCATGCACATGGTGCCGCCGCTCGACGCCGGTGCGCGGGTCGATGGTCAACATGCGCGAAGGGAACACCCAATGCCGGATCCACGACTCCGCGGCGCGCGGGAACTTGGCCGCGAGCGCATGCGGCAGATGCACGCCTGCCCGCTGCCGCTCTCGATCGGCCTCCCACAGCGCGCGCGCCGACTGCATCTGCTCGCGCAAGGGCTCCACCAGCGAACGGGGCAGCATCACCACGCGATCCTTGCCGCCCTTGCCGTCGCGCACGATGATCACGTGCCGGTCGAAATCGACATCCTTGACACGTAGCCGAATGCCCTCCATCAAGCGCATGCCCGTGCCGTAGAGCAGGCGGGCCAGCAGCCCCATCTCGCCAGACATATGCACCAGCACCTGCTGCACCTCCGGCACCGTGAGCACCACCGGCAGGCGGCGCTGCGCCTGCGGCCGACCGATCTCCTGCATCCACGGCAGCTCGATGCCGAGCACTTCCTTGTACAGAAACAGCAATGCGCTCAAGGCCTGCCGATGCGTGGCCGACGCCACCCGCCGCTCGTTGGCGAGATGACTCAGAAACCCCTCGATCTCCTGCCGCCCCAACTCCCGCGGATGCCGCAGCCCGGCCCAGCGCACGAATTGCCGAATCCAATAGACATACGCCTCTTCGGTGCGGATGCTGTAGTGCAGGTAACGCGCCCGCTCGATCACCTGCGGAATCAGGCGCTGCCCCCCGGACGCCGACCGAGTCTTGTCCACTTTGCCGTCCACCTGTTATGGCTGTATATGTGTACAGTTTACGGGTGGAAGGGTGAGCGGACAAGCGGAGTTGATGGAGGAGGGGTGGTTGTGGGGATGAGGCGTTGGAGGGTGTTATTGGACAATGTTAGGGACGGCGTGATGTCGTCGAAAACACGTTAGACGGCCCAAACACAATGAGTGCAGTCTTCCGCCGCGTTCTTGATGCCAAGCACAAGCGACTGCTGGGACACAAATCGATCTTTGAACCGTACCGAGCAACGTCTCCAGAAGAACTCTCGGTCGTCGAGGACCGCATGGGTTGTCAACTACCTGAATCGCTACGGTCTTGGCTACTACTGGCAGGCTACGGGGACATCAATCAAGAGCTCTCACTTCGGGAAGAATGGTTCGGCGTAGTGGACCGAGGCCAATTGAAGGGCCATGTGTTCTTTGCGCAAGATATCCTCGGTAACCTCTACTCCTTCTCGCCGGTGGACGGCGGAATCCATTACGTGTGCCGGTCGTCTCCAGAGTACGCCTTCATGGCGGAGAACTTCAGTGTCTTCTTGGAGCAGCTCGAACGCCGATCCTTCAAGTTGGAGGAGTGGACCAATGGCCTCGGAGTCATCGAGTATGAATGGGGCGTCTAACCCCTCCATCGAGCGGACAGCCTACAGCCGGCTTCGCCGTCTGCAGTCTGCCGCTCATGTCGAACGTTAGGCGCACAGTGCAATGAACCCGTTCCTTGGTACTTGGGTTGGACCGGATGAGTACACGTCTGAGGTCGAGTACACCGTACGTGAGGTCTTCGGTCGCGTAATCGTGGATGCGGTTGATCCTAGTGACGGTGAGGCCGACGTGAAACTCTCAAGCGGAGAACTCACATTCACGGTGGTTTGGCCGTCTACTGGTCGCGTTGCTCGTTGCCGGCTCGAATGTGTATCAGAGATCGAGGTCTGCCTTACTTTCACGTTCACCGATCATGCGCGTCTTGTCAGAAAGCACGCCTAACCCCTTGTATCTTCCCCGGTGACGTTTTGCGGACGGTGCGCCAAACCAGATACCCCTCGGAGTAAGAGCTCGTGATGGAGCAGTAGGTCAATGCACCGGCCCGTCTTCATCTATCCGTGTAGCCCGAACAGTTGTCAATGAGGAACATGAATCTGCAAGGTGGGGCAGCGATCGGTGAGCAGAGGTTGAACGCCGGTGTGGACGTTGCCAAGGAGCATCTGGATGCTTGCTGGGGCGAGTCCAAGGTGAGAGTGGCTAACCTCAGCACCGGATGGGACGAACTCGTGGCCAGGCTCAAAAACGGCCAACGTGGATCTGGTGGTGCTGGAGGCCACCGGTGGCTACGAGCGAGGGCTGGTGTGTGCGTTGCACCAGGCTGGGGTCACGGTGGCTCGTGTGAACCCGCGGCAAGCAAGGGACTTTGCCAAGTCGATGTGCGCTCTGGCCAAGACCGATGAGGTGGATGCGCGCTGCCTGCGCGACTACGCCGATGTGCTGGCACGGCACAAGGACCGGGCCAAGTTCATTACACCGGCTGCTGAGCCAGAACGGGAACAGCTGGCCGCGCTCATGGTCAGACGCCGACAGTTGGTGGCCATGCGCGTGGCAGAGGGCAATCGGCTTGAAGTCGCTGCGCCGCGCGCGGTCCGCAGCACCCGCGCGGTGCTCAAGACCCTGGACAAGCAACTGCAAGACATCGATCGCGACATCGACGACCACATTGACAGCCACTTCAAGCAGCAACGTCAGTTGCTCGACAGCGTAAAAGGAGTCGGGCCGGTGACCACGCTGACGCTGCTGTCGGGACTGCCCGAGCTGGGGCGGCTGAATCGGCGGGAGATCTCCAAGCTGGTGGGAGTGGCGCCGCACCTGGGGTGGACGAGCTGAGGTTCGCGCGGTGCTTTATATGGCCACCTTGACCGCCATACGCCATAACCCATCGATCCGCGAGTTCCACGCTCGTCTGATTGGGGCCGGCAAGGCAAAAAAGGTCGCCATCGTGGCTTGCATGCGCAAACTGCTGACCATCGTCAATGCCATCATGCGAGACCAGCGGTCTTGGACTATGGATGCTTCCTTCACTTCACCTGGAGCTTGACTTGAAACACAGTTGCTCCATCGAGCGGACGTCTTTGAGCTGGCTGCGCCAGCCCAAAGCCGCTGCTCATGTCGAACGTTAAGCCGCGGAGGACGCAGCACTGCAGTTGTCACCGGTGGAGGAAAATCCCACGAGGTCGCGAGCTATGGGGTGCTACCGGCCGGATGGCGAGATAATTCTGTTTCTTGTAGGACGGCTCAATCTTATGCACTCAATTCGTTCGCTTGTTGTCGTTGCCTTCGCTGTTTTTGCTTCTAGTCCAGCATTAGCTACCGACACATGGAGTGGTTTTAGAGATATTGCAACACTCGAGGTTGTTGAAACAGGCGGCTTTCTCATCAAGTTCACTACATCGCTCGCCTCTCCGTGCTCAGCGGCTGGCCCTGACACGGTATACGTGTACCAAGACCAGAATTACGTCACTGCTGCTGGCGTCAAGTCGCTTTATGCAACGGCATTGGCAGCATTGACCACCGGAAAGCAAGTGAGTGTCATGTACGACTACACATCATCATATTGTTGGGGACGGTACATGATCATTCAGCGCTAAACGCGTCATTCCGTGCAGGGGGACTCCGCGTACCGCTTGAACTGCTGTGGCCCCTTTAATCCACGTGGTCCGAGGCCTAACCATTGCATCGCATTCAACAAGCCTTACAGGGGGCTCACGGCGCCTAGCCGGCTTCGCTGTCTTAAGGAAGGTCTGAACAACTCGCAATCGCGAGCCTGCGATGGGCTTGTCGGTCCTGAGCGTTCAGCATATTCACAATGCGATCACCTTCCAGCGTGGTTTTGAGTCGCCCATCAGGGTTCTTACGCCGACCTCGGACGGACTGCTCCCTGCATGGCCATCAAAGGCCTGCGCGCCATCCACAGATTCGACAGCGCGAACAGCGTCAGCAGATGAGCTGTGTTCTTTTGCAGGCCACGGAAGCGAACCTTCACGAGACCGAACTGCCGCTTGATCACGCGGAACAGATGCTCGACCTTGGCGCGCACACTGGCCTTGCGATGCTCTTGCTTCTGCAACCGCATCTTGGCCCTGCCATCGGGCATCTTCGCGATGTCGCTGGGCCGTACCGCGATATGCCACTGAAGGTCTTCACGGTCCACGCGGCGCTGGGCTCCCCGATAGCCGGAATCGGCCCAGACTTGCTCTTCCTTGCCGTGCGGCAGATCGGCCACTTGCTCCACATCGACTTCATTGGCTGCCGCAGTGGTCACCGTGTGGACCAGGCCGCTGTCGGCATCAACACCGATGTGAGCCTTCATGCCGAAGTGCCACTGGTTGCCCTTCTTGGTCTGGTGAATCCCGGGGTCACGCTCGCCCTCGGCGTTCTTCGTCGAGCTGGGCGCCGCGATGATGGTCGCATCCACGATGCTGCCCTTCTTGAGCAACAGTCCACGGCGCGCAAGGTGCGCATTGACCTCCTTGAAGATGTCTTCCGCCAGGTCGTTCTCTTCCAGCAGGTGCCGGAAGTTCAGGATCGTGGTCTCGTCCGGGATCGGTTCGCTCAGGTTCAGCCCAGCGAAGTTGCGCAGCGAGGCAATCTCGTACAGTGCTTCCTCCATCGCCGGATCGCTCAGCGCAAACCAGTTCTGCATCAGGTGCACCCGCAGCATCGCTTCAAGCGGGTACGGCCTGCGCCCACGCCGGCCACCGGGTAGAACGGCTCGATGACCTTCAGCAGCGCCTTCCACGTCACCACCTGCTCCATCTCTTCGAGGAACACCTCGCGCCTGGTCTTCTTCCTCTTGCCTGCGTACTCCGCGTCCGAAAAGCTCAGTTGGCTCATCGCCTCGATTGTCCCGATTCCTTTGCCCGGCACAACATCACCCGGCATGATGGGCGGACTTGTTCAGACCTTTCTTAAGTCTGCCGCTCATGTCAAACGTTAGAGCGCTCGAAGACAATTGAGACTTCATCACCAGGGAGAGAGGAATGAGTGCAACGCCTGAGCTGTTCATCGAACAGTCGCGCCACGGCCTGGCCGAACAGACTTCGGCACATGCTGCGACTTGGCATCTCGGAGAAGAGGAATCGTGGGATGCTGATCTCGATGAAGGGATGCTTCGTCTCAGCCTCCCAGGTTCACTCGTGGCCAGCACACAGATCCAGGTTGTGGGCACCTATGACCCAAGTCAGGAGTCATTCATGTGGGGCTGGGATCACCCGTCAGTTCCTGAACCACTGCGGTCGGCGGCAGTGGCAGCCAAAGAATGGGGCACAAAACACAATCAGCCCGCTTTCACCACCAGGAAAGTCCAGTGCTCACTAGATGAGGCGTGGAGCTTCGCCGCCGTTGCCAACCGACTCGTGTCCGGAAACGGTGTGTACCGTGGGTCGGCCGGGTCGGCATTTGTGTTTATGACTTTTGGTGAAGTCCAGCTTGCGAAGCGAGCGCCCTAACCCCTCCACCGGGCACCGCCTCTCCCGCCGAACGTTAGGCGACATTCAATCCACATGAGAAGCCAGTTCCGCTTCGTCATGCATCCGGACGATGAGCACGAGTTCGCGACGCACTTGCTTGCGGAGGAATCGGTCCTCCTGATCGACGGACCTCGCTGGCAAGCGCCGCAGCCGACGACGTATCGTTCTCTCAGGGAGGTCAAGGGTGGCTACTGCATCATTTGGTCCCCGCTCGATCGGGCGTCGCTTGATGCGCGTCAGTTGCCGGCAGGAGCTGTTTGGTACTGCCAGGCTGAGTCATTCACGATTCAGTTCCTGCGATCGCAGATCTTTGGCTCCGTCATTACCGAGGGGCGGCTTGCCGTCAGCACTTCTGGGCTCACGGGGGAACTGGGCGTCGAGCAACGGTTCAAGTCTCTGGTTCGACATGCTAAGAAGCGCTACACAAACTCCGCCATTCGATGGGTTAACCCAACCCTTCCGCTTGCGCCTGGGGCAAAGGGCCGTTCCGCCAACCCGAGCAAGCCCGATGCGCAGGTGTGGCTCGCGCCGCACGCGCTACGCTGGCTGCAGGCAGACTCCCGTCGTCGGGTCAAGCAGTTCTCTGAAGCGGTCGTCGAGGCGCGTCTCACCGATGAGTGAGGCCGAGCACCTCAGGTGGGTAGTGCAGCACCTCAAAGAGGAAATCGCCGATCCAGCCGCCTATGTCGCATCCGTCAGGGGAAAGCCGCTGAAGCACGAGTTCACCAAGCTCGTACGTCTCATGACCGATGGCGATCAACTGTGGGAATGGGAGTGGTTTGGCAAGATCGGCCCGAGGGATTCGTACTCTATGGGTTGGTGTGTCGTGCGAAAAGGAGTAGCCGTTGCCTCGTACTGCTACTCCTATTCATGAGCCACATGCATGTGCAAAGTCTCACGTGCTGTCGAAAACCCGGGCGCTCGTTCGTCGTGCGTGGGGCGGGCCCTTCTGCCCACCCCGCAGCTTGCAACGCATCGAGAGGACGCACCATGAAGCTCAGCATCGTCGATCGGCCCTCCTTCACTGTCGTGGGCCTGCAGATCCACACCGTGCCGATGTCGCCGGAGATTCCGGCGCTCTGGCAGAAGTTTGTTCCCCGCCTGGACGAGATCGAGAATCCCGCGGAGCCGCGGGTTTCCTACGGGGTGATGCGCCAGGGGCCCGAGGGCATGGCGAGCCTGGAATACCTGGCCGCCGTCTCCGTGAGGGAGGTCGGTGACCTTCCACTGGGGATGGTCAGCCTCACCCTTCCCGCGGGGGCGTATGCGCGCTTCGCGTACCCGCTCTCCGGCCTCGCGGCCGGTTTCGGCGAGATCTTCGGGCAGTTGCTGCCGTCGTCCGACCACGTGCAGCGCCCGGGGCCTTACTTCGAGCGTTACGGCACGTCGTTCGACCCCGGCGATCCGAGCTCGATCGTGGAGGTGTACCTGCCGGTCAGCCCGAGGACTGGTGGTGCCGGGCAGGGCTAGAGATTGCTCGTGGCCCGCACTTCCTCGATGGTGGTCGTGCCGTTGAGCACCTTCTCGATGCCGTCCTGCCGCAGCGTGCGCATGCCTTCGGCCATCGCCGCATGCAGCAGCGCTTCGGCCGAGGCCCGGTTGTGGATCAGCCGGCGCAGGTCGCGCGATACGCTGAGCAGCTCGTGAAGGCCGGCGCGGCCGCGCACGCCGCGCCCTTCGCATTCGGCGCAGCCGGCGGCATGGTGGTGCATCAGGCGGCCGTCGCGGCCGAAGCGGTGGGTCCAGTCGGCCAGCACCGCGTCTTCCGTGGGGCGCAGCTCGTCGGGAAACACGTGCAGGTGGTCGGCGAGCAGCTCTTCGAGTTGCGAGTCGCCGAGCGGCGTGCTGACTCGGCAGTGCGTGCACTGGCGGCGCACTAGCCGCTGCGCCAGCACCGCCAGCAGCGAATCACCGAAGTTGAACGGGTCCATGCCCATGTCGAGCAGGCGCGTCACCGTCTCGGCGGCGCTGTTGGTGTGCAGCGTCGACATCACGAGGTGGCCGGTGAGCGAAGCCTCGATCGCCACCTGGGCGGTCTCGCGGTCGCGGATCTCGCCGACCATGATCACGTCGGGGTCGGCACGCAGGAAGGCGCGCAGCGCCTTCTCGAAGGTCCAGTCGATCTTCGGGTTGACCTGCACTTGGCGCAGCCCGGGCTGGGTGATCTCGATCGGGTCTTCCGCGGTCCAGATCTTGCGGCCGGGCTGGTTGATGTGGCCCAGCGCCGAGTGCAGCGTGGTCGTCTTGCCGGAGCCGGTGGGGCCGACGCACAGCACCAAGCCATAGGGCCGCTCGACCGCGCCCTTGAAGCGCTCGAGGTTGGGGCGGCTCAGGCCCAGCTGCGGCAGCGGCAGCGGGCGGGCGCTGGCGAGCAGGCGCAGCACCACGTCCTCCAGGCCGTTGTTGGTGGGGATGGTCGCCACGCGCAGCTCCAGCCGGTGCTGCGGCGAATACTTGGCGAAGTTGATCTTGCCGTCCTGCGGCTTGCGGCGCTCGGAGATGTCGAGGTCGCACATGATCTTGATGCGCGCGATCACCGCACTGCGGTAGGTGTGCGGCAGCTCCAGGTAGGGCCGCAGCTCGCCGTCCTTGCGGAAGCGGATCTTCACGCGCTCGCGGCCCGGCTGCGTCTCGATGTGGATGTCCGAGACGCGCTGGCTGAAGGCATCGATGATCATCGAGTTCAGCAGCCGCACCAGCGAGTTGTCGCTCTGCTCGATCTGCGGCTCGTCCTCGTCGCGCTCGTCGCGTTCGTGCGACTGCTTCTCCAGCGAGGCGGCCAGCTTGCCCGCTTCTTCGGAGTCGAAATCCGGCGTCAGCTCCAGGTCGGTCCAGATGTGCTGCTGCGCCGGGCCGAGGCCGAAGCGGTCGTACACCTGCGGCAGCACGCGGGTCAGTTCGGCAGCGGTGGCCAGCGCCGGCACCACCTTGGCCTGCGCGGCGAATTCCAGCTCCTCGATGATGTCGCGGCGGGAGGGGTCTTCCATCGCGACGATCAGCCGGCTCGAGCGCAGCAGCAGCGGCAGCACGTTGAGCCGCGCGGCGAGCGAGTAGGGCGCCTTGCGCAGCGCCTCGGCCTCGACCGGAAAGTGCGCCACGTCGACCAGCGGGTAGCCCATCTTGCGGGCCAGCGCGGTCTGCAGATCCTCGCGCGAGACCAGCTGCATCTGCACCAGCAGCTCGCCCAGCGGCAGCCGGCGGTCCTTCTTCTGCTGGCTGAGCGCTTCCTTCAGCTGCGCGGGCGTGACCAGCCCCAGCGCGATCAGCGCCTGGCCGATGCGCACCATCGGCATGCAGGCCTGCTGCTCGATCGCGCTGAGCAACTGCTCGGGCGCGACGATCTGCTGCGTGACGAGGATGTCGCCGAGCTTCTGCGCCCGCAGGCGCTGCTGCTCCTCGGCGGCGCGCTCCACGTCGGCTTCACTCGCGGCCTCATGCTCGACCAGCAGCTCACCGATGCGGCGGCCGAACTCCACCCGCTCGTAGGCCACGCGCGGCACGAAGCTGCGCTGCACGCCGCCGCGGTCGTCGACAGGCGGAAACAGGAACAGCCCGGCCTCGGTTTCCACATGGCCGATCGTCTCGCCGGAAAGCAGCGTGCCGTCGCGCAGCGTCACGCGGTATTCGACGCGGGGCCGGTGTTCCAGGATGCCGGCATGCGGGTCGGCGCTGGCCACCTGCAGCGGGTCGATCGGCGAGGTCAGCGTCAGGCGGCGGAACTGGTCGAAGCGCAGCGGCACTGCGCTGCGCGCCGGCGGCACCTGCACATGGGCCACCAGCGCCTGCGGATCCAGCTCCAGCAGGCGACCCTTCATCTGGCCGCCGTTGAAGCCCTCGACCTCGCACGGTTCGGGCAGGCGTTGCGGGCCGGGCGGCGCGTAGCCCGCGAATGGCGGCGTCGGCCATTCGAAATCGCCGGCCGACAGCGGCAGATCGATATCCTTGGGCGTCAGCGACAGGGGCGGCAGCGAGAGATCGGACACGGGCGCTTTCCGGGAATACAACAACCGGCGGCTGCGCCGGAAAGGCGCACCCATGTCTCATGCTACGAGCTGCGCTGCAGCTCCGTATCTCCGAAAAGCGCCTGCAAACCCGCCAGTTCGGCCGTTCAGCCCTTCATGTGCGCCGGCAGCCAGGTCACCAGCTGCGGGAAGGCATACACCAGCGCCACGGCCAGCACCATGATGAAGAAGAAGGGCAGCGTCACCCGGGCGATCCAGCTGATCTCGCGCCGGGTCATGCCCTGCAGCACGAAGAGGTTGAAACCCACCGGCGGCGTGATCTGCGCCATTTCGACGACCAGCACGATGAAGATGCCGAACCACAGCGGGTCGATCCCGGCCTTCTGCACCGTGGGCATGATCACGCCCATGGTCAGCACGACCATCGAGATGCCGTCGAGAAAGCAGCCGAGGATCGCGTAGAAGATCGTCAGCGCGACGATCAGCTGCGCCTTGCTCAGGCCGAGCGAGCCGATCCATTCGGCCAGGTGGCGCGGCAGCCCGATGTAGCCCATCGAGAGCGTGAGAAAGGCCGCGCCGGCGAGGATCAGCGCGATCATGCAGTACAGCCGCGTGCCGCCCAGCAGCGACTCTTTGAAGGTGCGCCAGCTCAGCGAGCCCTGCAGCGCCGAGAGGATCAGCGAGCCCACCACGCCGATGGCCGCGGCCTCGGTGGCGGTGGCAATGCCGGTGTAGATGGAGCCCAGCACCGCGGTGATCAGCAGCACCACCGGGATCAGGCTGCGCGAGGCATGCAGCTTCTGGCCGAAGCTCATCACCGCGTCGCGTGGCGGCACGCTGCCGGGGTGGCGCAGCGCCCACAGCACGATGTAGCCCGAGAACAGCAGCGCCAACAGGATGCCGGGGATGACGCCGGCGATGAACAGCTCGGCGATCGACACGTCGGCGGTGACACCGTAGACGATCATGATGATCGACGGCGGGATCAGCAGCCCGAGCGTGCCGGCGCCCGCCAGCGAGCCGATGGCCATGTCGTCGGGGTAGCCGCGGCGCGCCAGCTCGGGCAGCGACATCTTGCCGATCGTGGCGCAGGTGGCGGCGCTCGAGCCCGACACCGCCGCGAAGATCGCGCAGCCCATCACGTTGGTGTGCAGCAGCCGGCCCGGCAGCCATTGCATCCAAGGCGCGAGGCCCTTGAACATGTCTTGCGAGAGCCGGGTGCGGAACAGGATCTCGCCCATCCAGATGAACAGCGGCAGCGCGGTGAGCGTCCAGCTCGAGGCCGAGCCCCAGATGGTGAGCGCCATCGCATCGCCGGCGGGGCGGGCGCTGAACAGCTGCATGCCGATCCAGGCCACGCCCGAGAGCGTGAGCCCGATCCAGACGCCGCTGCCGAGGATGAGGAACAGCGAGACGATCAGCAGCGTGGTGACGAGGAGTTCGTTCATTCGTTGTGCATCGCCTCGTCGCTGGTCGGCACCACGCGCTGCCCGCGCAGCTCGAGCACCAGCTCGTCGATCAGCGCGATCAGCAGCACCGCGGCGCCCACCGCCATCGAAAGCTGGGGGATCCACAGCGGCGTGGCGTCGGTGCCGGTGGAGACATCATTGAACTCGTGCGATTGCCAGGCCAGCTTGGCGCTGTAGAAGGCGAACAGCCCGGCCAGCAGCGCGCCCGCCAGCAGCGTCCACAACTCGAGCGCCCGCTTCGGGCCGGGCGAGAGGCTGTTGAGCAGCAGCGTCACGCGGATGTGCTCGCCGCGCTTGAGCGTATGCGCCAGCGAGAGGAAACCGCTGGCCGCGAGCAGGAAGCCGGCATAGCTGTCGATGCCGGGGATGTTGAAGCCCAGCTGCCGACCGGCCACCGAGAGCAGCACCGAGGCCAGCAGCGCCACCATCGCCAGCGCGGCGAGGGCGGCGCAGCCGTCATACAGAGTGTCTAGCAAGCGCCTCACTGCTTGGGCGCCGGCTTCGCGGCCTGGGCCTTCTTGTAGGCCGCCACCACCGCCTGGCCTTCGGGGCCGGCGGTCTTTTCCCAGTCGGCCAGCATGATGTCGCCCACCTGCTTCAGATCCTGCTTGAGCTTCACGTGCGGGCGGTGGATGGTCATGCCCTTCTCGGCAAGAGCCTGCTTGTACCACTCGTTCTTTTCCTGGCTGACCTTCCAGCCGCGTGCTTCGGCCTCGGCGGCGGCTTTCAGCACGGCGTCCTGCACCGGCTTGTCGAGCGACTCGAAGGCCTTTTTATTGACGATCACCGCGTTCTTCGGCAGCCAGGCCTGGGTGTCGTAGAAGTTCTTGATGTGCTCGTAGGTCTTGGTGTCGTAGCCGGTGGAGCCCGAGGACATGTAGCTCTCGACCGCGCCGGTGGCCAGCGCCTGCGTCAGCTCGGCGGCCTGGATCGTGACCGGCTGCGCGCCGATCAGCTCGGCGATGCGGGCGGTGGCCGGGCTGTAGGCACGCCACTTGATGCCGCGCATGTCGGCCACCGAGTTGATCAACTTCTTGGTGTAGATGCCTTGCGGCGGCCAGGCCACCGCATACAGCAGCTTCATGCCCTGGCTGTTCAGCAGCTTGTCGAGCACCGGGCGCTGCACGTCGTAGAGGAGCTTCCCGTCCTCGTACGAATTGGCCAGGAAGGGGATGCCGTCGAGCGCATAGATCGGGTTCTCGTTCGCAAAATTCGCCAGCAGGATCTCACCGGCCTGCGCCTGCCCGCCTTGCACCGCGCGCTTGATCTCGTTGGCCTTGAACAGCGAGGCGTTGGAGTGCACGGTGATCTTCAGCTTGCCGCCGCTGGCCTTGTCGACATCGGCCGCGAATTGCGCCAGGTTCTCGGTGTGGAAGTTGTTCGCGGGGTAGGCGCTGGCCAGGTCCCACTTGCTCTGCGCGAAGGCGGCGGAAGACGCAAGGGCGAGGGCGGATGCGGCGAGCAGCAGCGTGCGGCGAGTTCTGGTCATGGGCACTCCTGTGGATGGATGCGGCGAGGCTGGAAGCATGGCGCGTGCCACGCCGCAGGCCGATCGGTGTTGACCCTGGGGCTGGGCGAGTCTAGAAATCGTTACGATAAATTGTCAACAAAGTCTCGACGTTTTCCCCACTTCCCCAGGGTAAGCCCCATGCCTCGCAAACCAGCGGCCGCCAAATCGTCCACCAAAGCGGCCAGCAAGCCGGCTGCACCGCCGCGGCCCACGCCGGCCGGCGCGGGCATCGTCTCGTCGTCGCACCTGGTGTCGCCGCGCAGCGTGGAGCTGTCGGAGCTGGAGTTCGGCCTCATCGTCGCGTGGAACGCGTTCTCGCGCTGGTGCGTGCGCTGCATGGCGGCGGCCGGCTGCCCCGACCTGACCACCACCGATGTGCTGCTGCTGCACCACATCAACCACCGGGCCCGCAACAAGAAGCTGGCCGACATCAGCTTCGTGCTGAACTACGAAGACACGCACGTCGTCGCCTACTCGCTGAAGAAGCTGGTCGCCGCCGGCCTGGCCGAGGCCGAGAAGCTGGGCAAGGAGGTGTCGTACCGGCCCACCGCGCTGGGCGAGTCGGTCGTGAAGAAGTACCGCGAAGTGCGCGAGGCCTGCCTGGTGCAGAGCCTGGACATCGAGCGCAACCACGACATCGGCGAGCTCGCGCGCCTGCTGCGCACCATGTCGGGCATGTACGACCAGGCCGCGCGCGCGGCCACCTCGCTGTGAGCCGGCGATGAACCAGCGCTTCGTCGAGGCCTTCTACTGGGTCGCCACGCTCAAGAGCATGACGCGGGCCGCCGAGAAGCTCTACATGACCCAGTCGGCCATCTCCAGCCGCATCGCCGCGCTGGAGGAGGAGCTGGGCGTGCTGCTGATCGACCGGCGCGACAAGCAGCAGTTCAGCCTCACCAACGCGGGCCTGCGCTTCCTCAGCTATGCCGAGCGGCTGATGTCGCTGCACCGCCAGCTGCGCGACGAGCTCGGCAGCGAGGACGACAGCGCCCACCTGCTGCGCGTGGGCGCGGTGGAGTCGGCGCTGCACACCTGGCTGATCCCGCTGCTGGAGCACCTGCGCAGCGAGCATCCGAAGCTGGAGCTGGAGCTCACGGTCGAGATCACGCCGGTGCTGATCGAGCAGGTCAAGCGCGGCAACCTCGATCTCGTGTTCGCCGCCTCGGCGCTGCCGGCGCCGGGCATCCGCACGCGGGCGCTGCCGCCGATGGAGATGGTGTTCGTCGGCCCGGCCAGCCTCAAGCGGCGCGATCCCTATGCGCTGGCCGAGCTGGTGCAGCATGAGTTGATGACCTTCCAGCGCGGCTCGCAGCCGCACGTGGCCCTGCTCGAGCTGCTGCGCGGCGCGGGGCTGGAGCCGCCCCGGCTGCACACCGTGTCGTCGATCCCGGCGATGGTGAGGCTGATCGAGAGCGGCTTCGGCATCGCGACCTTGCCGCGTGTGGCGGCGCAGAACCTGGTGCGCCGGCACGAGATCGCGATCCTGCCGTGCGACACGGCGTTGTCCGCGCTGCCGCTGCACGCCAGCTACCGCTTGGACCCCGGCTCGTCGGCCTTGTCGGGTGTCGTGCGTGGTGCGCTGCAATACATCGACGAATTCAGCACCGGCCGGGTGCAACGCACCAGGCGAGCTCACAAGAAAATTTGATGACATAACCAAGAAACTTTGCGTTTGCCACCCACCGGCCGGGTTCTCACAATTCGCCGCATGCCCCCATTCGGCATGGCACCTCGAAGAAGGAGACACATGAAAGCAACCTGGAAAGCAAAGCTCGCCGCAGCCTCCGTCGCCGCGGTCTTCGGTTCCGCCGCCCACGCGCAGCAGGAGATCAAGGTCGGCGTGATCTATCCGCTGACCGGTTCGCTGGCCGCCAGCGGCGCCGAGATGCGCAGTGCGCTCGAGCTCGCGGCCGACATCGTCAACAACGGTGCCAAGGGGATTCCCGACCTGCCGTTCTCCACCGGCGGCGGCCTGCCCAACCTGAAGGGCGCCAAGATCAAGCTGATCTTCGCCGACCACCAGGGCAACCCGCAGGTGGGCGCCACCGAGGCCGAGCGGCTGATCACGCAGGAAAAGGTGGCCGTGCTGGTGGGCTCCTACAACAGCAACGTCACCGCCACCGCCAGCCAGGTGGCCGAGCGCTACAAGGTGCCGTTCGTCAACCCGGAGTCGTCGTCGCAGTCGCTCACGCTGCGCGGCTTCAAGTATTTCTTCCGCACCACGCCGCATGACGAGTTCTTCGTGCACAACGCCTTCGAGTTCCTGAAGGAGGTCGAGGCCAAGAAGCACATCAAGATCGCCAGCGTGGCCACCTTCAGCGAGAACACGCTGTTCGGCAACGAGGCCTCGAAGCTGCAGACCCGCTTCGCGCAGAGCAACGGCTACAACGTCGTCAAACAGGTCACGTACCCGGCCAAGACCACCCAGCTCACCTCCGAGGTGCAGACGTTGAAGGCGGCCAACCCGACGGTGCTGATCCAGAACTCGTATTCCGAGGCCATCCTGTCGATGAAGACGTACAAGGAGCTCGGCTACCTGCCTGACATGATCCTGGCCAACGATGCCGGCTTCGCCGACACCGAGTTCGTCAAGACGCTGGGCAAGGACGCCGAGTACGTCGTCTCGCGCGAGGTGTGGGCGCTCGACCTGGCGCAGAAGAAGCCGCTGATCAAGCAGGTCAACGACCTCTTCAATGCCCGCTACAAGATCAACTTCACCGGCAACTCCGCGCGCAGCTTCACCGGCCTGATGGTGACGGCCGATGCGATCAACCGCGCCGGCAGCACCGACGCCGAGGCGATCCGCAAGGCGCTGGCCGAGACCAACATCCCGGCCTCGAAGCTGATCATGCCGTGGAAGGGCGTCAAGTTCGACGAGAGCGGCCAGAACACGCTGGGCGCCGGCATCCTCGTGCAGATCGTCGACGGCAAGTACAACACCGTCTGGCCGGCAGACCTCGCCACGCGCGAGCTGGTGTGGCCGATGCCCAAGTGGGATCAGCGTCGCTGAAGGCTGATTCACCCACGCGCCGCGGCTGACGGCGCCGGCTCTTCCGGCCCCTGATGCGCTGCCGCCGCGGCGGCAAGGAGTTCCCATGACTTTCGATCTGTTGCTTCAGACGCTCGCATCGGGCGTGCTGATCGGGCTGATCTACGCCCTCGTCGCCATCGGGCTGACGATGATCTTCGGGGTGATGGAGATCACCAACTTCGCCCACGGCGAGTTCCTGATGTTCGGCATGTACGCCAGCTTCTGGATGTTCGCGCTGCTGGCGCTGGACCCGATGTTCACGCTGCCCTTCACCGTGCTGCTGCTGTTCGGCGTCGGCATGCTGCTGTACCGCCTGGTCATCCGCCGCATCATCGATGCGCCGCCGTTGAGCCAGATCTTCACGACCTTCGGCCTGATGCTGCTGTTCCGCGGTATCGCGCAGTTCCTGTGGAAGCCCGACTTCCGCACCATCGAGAACTCGATGGTCGCCGGCAGCGTCAACCTGCTCGGCGTGCAGCTGGGCCGCCCGCAGCTGGTGGCGGGCATCGGGGCCGTGGTGGTCACCGCGGCGATCTACCTCTTCCTCAACCGCACCAAGCTCGGCTCGGCGCTCGAGGCCACCGCGGCCGACAAGGAAGCCGCCCGCCTGATGGGCATCGATTCGCACAAGATGTTCGCCCTCGCCTGGGGCATCGGCGCAGCCTGCGCCGGCGCGGCCGGTGCGCTGTTGTCGACCTTCTTCCCGATCTTTCCGGACGTCGGCGCGAACTTCATCCTGGTGGCCTTCGTGGTCGTCAACCTCGGCGGCTTCGGCAGCGTGACCGGCGCCTTCTGGGCCGGCATCCTGATCGGCGTGGTCGAGGTGATGGGCGGCCTGCTGGTCGGGCCGCAATACAAGACCGCCGTGGTGCTGGCGCTGTTCCTCGCAGTGCTGATGTTCCGCCCGCACGGCCTGATGGGGAGGGCTTGAGATGAGCCGCCTGAATACTTCGACCGTGCTCGGCCTGCTGGCCGCGGCCGTGGCACTCGTCGTGCCCTTCGCGACCAGCAACCCGGCGCATCTCAACATGGCCATCCTGGCGCTGATGGCCGCGCAGATCGGCGTGGCCTGGAACCTGGTGGGCGGCTATGCCGGCCAGGCCTCGCTGGGCCACGCGGCCTTCTACGGCATCGGCGCCTACACCTCGACGCTGCTGCTGGTGAAGTTCGGCGTCAACCCATGGCTGGGCATGCTCGCCGGCGGCCTCGTGTCGGCCGTGCTCAGCGGCGCGTTCGGCTGGTCGTGCTTCCGCCTGAAGGGGCACATCTTCACGATGGCGACGATCGCGGTCGCCACCATCGTCGAGATCGTGTTCACCAACTGGGAATACGCGGGCTCCGCCGTGGGCCTGTACATCCCGATGGACAAGCAGGGCTTGGGCGCGATGGTGTTCGCCGACAAGGCCTCGTACTACTGGCTGGCCCTGGGCCTGCTGTGCATCACCTTGCTGGCCACCTGGCTGGTGGAGCGCAGCTTCCTCGGCTACTACTTCCGCGCCATCAAGGACGAGCCGGATGCGGCCCGCAGCATCGGCATCGACATCGCGCGCTACAAGCAGGTGGCACTGAGCCTGAGCGCCTTCTTCACCGCGCTGGGCGGCAGCCTCTACGCGCAGAAGGAGCTCTACATCGACCCGCCGTCGGTGCTGTCGACCGCGCTGTCGATCAAGATGGCGCTGGTGTCCATCCTCGGCGGCGTGGGCACCTTGTTCGGCCCGGTGATCGGCTCGGTGGTGCTGACCACGATCGAGGAGCTGTCGCGGGCGATGTTCGGCGGCACCGGCCGGGGCACCGACACCATCATCTACGCCGGCCTGATCGTCGTGATCGCGGTGTTCTACCCGACCGGGATCATCGGCTGGTACCAGGACCGCGTGCGCCGCTTCAAGGCGCGCCGCGAGCGGGCCGAGGCCGATGCCGCGGCACCGGCAGCCGCGCGCGCCGCCCGCCCCACCTCCAGCACCTCGACGGGAGCCGCACTGTGAGCCTGCTCGAACTCCAATCGGTCAGCAAGCGCTTCGGCGGGCTGACGGCCAACCAGGACGTCTCGTTCAGCCTCGACAAGGGGCAGATCGTCGGCCTCATCGGCCCCAACGGCGCCGGCAAGACCACGCTGTTCAACTGCGTGGCCGGCTACTTCCCGCCCACCGAAGGGTCGATCACGCTGGCCGGCAAGACGATTTCCGGCCTGGCGCCCGAGGCCTGCGCCCGCGCCGGCGTCGGCCGCACCTTCCAGATCGCGCGCACCTTCCACAGCATGACCGCGGCCGAGAACGTCCTCACCGGCGCGTTGCTGCGCGAACGCAAGGTGCCCAAAGCGCGCGACAACGCGATGCAGTGGCTGGCCTTCGTGGGGCTGGAGCGCTTTGCCGACAAGCCCTCGGGCAGCATGACCATCAGCGAGCAGCGCCGCCTCGCGGTGGCCCGCGCGCTGGCGCTGGAGCCGCAGCTGCTGCTGATGGACGAAGTGATGGCCGGCCTCAACCCTTCCGAGGTGCGCGAGACGGTCGACGTGGTGCTGAAGATCCGCGACAAGGGCATCGCCTGCCTGATCGTCGAGCATGTGCTCGAAGGGATCATGCCGATCGCCGACAAGATCGTCGTGCTTGACCGCGGCCGCAAGATCGCCGAGGGCACGCCGGCCGAGGTCTCCTCGGACCCGACCGTGATCCACGCCTACCTGGGAGACGAATGATGCTGGAAGTCAGCAACATCCGCGTCAGCTACGACGGCGTGCTCGCGCTGTCGGACATCAGCCTCAAGGTCGCGCCGGGCCGCATCGTCGCCCTGGTGGGCGGCAACGGCAACGGCAAATCGACCACGCTGCGCGCCGTGGCCGGCCTCAACGGGCTGGACGCCGGCAGCATCCGTTTCAACGGCGATCCGGTGCACGCGCTGCCGGCGCACAAGCGCGTGCCGCTGGGCATCTCGCTGGTGCCCGAAGGCCGCCGCCTGTTCCCCAAGCTCACGGTGGAGCGCAACCTCGAGCTCGGGGCCTACACCCGCGACGACGATGACGAGATCGCCGCCGGCATCGCCCACATGTACGAGCTGTTCCCGATCCTCAAGGAGCGTTCGCAGCAGTTGGCGGGCACGATGAGCGGCGGCGAGCAGCAGATGCTGGCCATCGCCCGCGGGCTGATGGCGAAGCCGAAGCTGCTGATGCTCGACGAGCCCTCGTGGGGCATCGCGCCCAAGTTCGTCACCAAGGTGCTCGACGTGATCCAGCGCGTCAACGAGACCGGCGTGGCCATCCTGCTGGTGGAGCAGAACCTGAACAAGGCGCTCGCCATCGCGCACGACGGCTACGTCATCCAGACCGGTCGCATCGTGATGCAGGGCGACGCGCAGTCGCTGCTGCACGACGAGGAAGTCAAGAAAGCCTATCTCGGCCTGTGAGGCCGGGGCGTCCCTCCTTTCAGAACCCATCGCCCATGTCCACCCTGTACGACCAACCGGATGCACTGCGCCTTGCCTGCCGCGAGGGCCGTTTCGACCGCCCGACCTCCGGCCATGCGCCGGGGCACATCCAGGCCAACCTGATGATCGTGCCGCAGTCGCAGGCCTTCGACTTCCTGCTGTTCTGCCAGCGCAACCCCAAGCCCTGCCCGCTGATCGAGGTGCTGCCCGCCGGCCAGCGCAGCGTGGTGTGCGCCGCGGGTTCCGACATCGCGACCGACATCCCGGGCTATCGCGTCTACCGCGACGGGGAGCTGGTTGAAGAGCGGCGCGAGATCGCCTCGCTGTGGCAGCCGGATTTCGTCAGCTTCCTGATCGGCTGCAGCTTCTCGTTCGAGGCGGCGGTGATGCAGGCCGGCGTCGGCATGCGCCATGTGGAGCAGGGCCGCAACGTCGCCATGTACCGCACCAGCATCGCCTGCGTGCCGGCCGGCCGCTTCAGCGGCGAGATGGTCGTCAGCATGCGGCCGATCAAGAGCCGGGATGTCGCCAAGGTGGTCGAGATCTCGGGCCGCTTCCCGCAGGCGCACGGCACGCCGGTGCATGTGGGCAACCCGGCGGCCATCGGCATCAAGGATCTGTCGTGCCCCGACTACGGCGATGCCGTGGCGGTGCTCGACGACGAGGTTCCCGTGTTCTGGGCCTGCGGGGTGACGCCGCAGTGGGTCGCGCAGCGCAGCCGGCTGCCGCTGTGCATCACCCATGCGCCCGGAAAGATGTTCGTCACCGACCTGAAGGGCTGACGCGAGGGGTTCCACCGCGCCGCGCCAGGGTCATCCACGCGAAGGAGATGTCGTCATGAAGCTCGTGCGATCGATGTTCTGTGTGGCGGCAATGGGCCTCGCGGCCCCGGCCTTCGCGCAAACCACCTGGCAGCTGGCCACCGGCTACAAGGCCGAGTCCTTCCACACCGAGAACCTGAAGCAGTTCGCCAAGGAGGTGGCCGAGGCCACCCGGGGCCAGCTGCAGATCGAGGTGCATCCGAACAACTCGCTGGTCAAGTTGTCGGAGATCCACAAGGAGGTCGGGACCGGCAAGGTGCCCGCGGGCGAGGTGATCATGACCGGCATCGTCGCCGACGTGAAACTCGCCGGCGCGGATTCGATTCCCTTCATCGTCGGCAGCTACGACGATGCGCGGCGCCTGTGGCAGCACCAGCGGCCGCTGGTCGAGGATTCGCTGGCGCAGCGCGGCCTGGTGCCGCTGTATGCGGTGCCGTGGCCTTCGCAGGGCTTCTACACGGTGAAACCGATCACCTCGGTCAGCGACCTCAAGGGTTCGCGCATGCGCACCTACAACGCCACCACGGTGCGGCTGGCCGAGATGCTGGGCGCCACGCCGGTCGACGTGCCGATGGCCGAGGTGGGCAAGGCGCTCGCCACCGGGCGCATCGATTCGATGATCACCTCGGGCGTCACCGGCGTCGAGAACAAGGTCTGGGACCAGCTGAAGTATTTCTACGACGTGAAGGCCTGGTTCCCGAAGAACCTGGTCCTGGTCAACAAGGCGCGTTGGGACGCACTCGACGAGAAGACGCGGCAGGCGGTGAAGCAGGCCGCGCATGCGGCCGAAGAGCGGGGCTGGGCCGCGAGCGAGGCCGCGGCCGCCGCCTCGCTGCGCGAGCTCGCCGCGCACGGCATGCACATCGAGACGCCCGACTTCGCCTTCCGCAAGGAGCTGCGCCGCCTGGGCGAACGCTTCTCGGTCGAATACGTGCGCACCGTCGGCCAGGAAGCGAGCCGCTTGCTGATTCCCTACTACACGCAACAGAGCACCACCGTGTCGGTCGTCCGCTGAACCGCACACGACAAGAGCAACGAGATAGACAGACCATACGAGGACACATGGACACTCAAGCACACGCAGGAACGAGCCGCTGGCAGTTCTGGATCGACCGGGGCGGCACCTTCACCGACATCGTCGCCAAGCGGCCCGACGGCACGCTGACCACCCACAAGCTGCTGAGCGAGAACCCCGAGCAGTACCGCGACGCCGCGGTGGCCGGCATCCGCCACCTGCTGGGCCTTCAACGCGGTGAGCCGATCACGCCCGATCTGGTGGAGTGCGTGAAGATGGGCACCACCGTGGCCACCAATGCGCTGCTCGAGCGCAAGGGCGAGCCCACGCTGCTGGTCACCACGCGCGGTTTCCGCGATGCGCTGCGCATCGCGTATCAAGACCGGCCGCGCCTGTTCGACCGCCACATCGTGCTGCCCGAGCTGCTGTACACCCGAGTGATCGAGGCGCAGGAGCGCATCGGCGCCCATGGCGACGTGGTGCAGCCGCTCGACGAAGACCAGCTGCGCAACGAGCTGCAGGCGGCCTACAACGACGGGCTGCGCACCGTGGCCATCGTGTTCATGCACGGCTACCGCTTCACCGATCACGAGAAGGCCGCGGCCCGCATCGCCCGCGCGATCGGCTACACCCAGGTGAGCGTCTCGCACGAGACCAGCCCGCTGATGAAGCTGGTCAGCCGCGGCGACACCACGGTGGTCGATGCCTACCTGTCGCCGATCCTGCGCCGCTATGTGGAGCAGGTGGCCGGCGAGATGCCGGGCGTGAAGCTGTTCTTCATGCAGTCGTCGGGCGGCTTGACCGATGCCCATGCCTTCCAGGGCAAGGATGCGATCCTCAGCGGCCCGGCCGGCGGCATCGTCGGCATGGTGCGCACCGCCGAGCTGGCCGAGTTCGGTCAGATCATCGGCTTCGACATGGGCGGCACCTCGACCGACGTGTCGCACTACGCCGGCGAGTTCGAGCGCGCCTTCGAGACCCAGGTGGCCGGTGTGCGGATGCGTGCGCCGATGATGAGCATCCACACCGTGGCGGCGGGCGGCGGCTCCATCCTCAGCTTCGACGGCGCGCGCTTCCGCGCCGGGCCCGAGAGCGCGGGCGCCAACCCCGGCCCGGCCTGCTACCGCCGCGGCGGCCCGCTGGCCGTGACCGATGCGAACGTGATGCTCGGCAAGATCCAGCCGGCCTTCTTTCCCAAGGTGTTCGGCAAGGCGGCCGACGAGGCGCTCGACCGCGACACCGTGGTGCAGCGCTTCACGCAGATGGCCGGCGAGATCGCCCGGGCCACCGGCACGCAGCGCACCCCCGAGGAGGTGGCCGAGGGCTTCATCGACATCGCGGTCGGCAGCATGGCCAATGCGATCAAGAAGATCTCGGTGGCGCGCGGCTACGACGTCACCCGCTACACGCTGCAGTGCTTCGGTGGCGCCGGCGGCCAGCATGCCTGCCTGGTGGCCGATGCGCTCGGCATGAACAAGGTCTTCGTGCACCCGCTGGCCGGCGTGCTGTCGGCCTACGGCATGGGCCTGGCCGACCAGAGCGTGATGCGCGAGGCCGCTGTCGAGCAGCCGCTGACCGACGAGGCGCTGCCGCGCATTGCCGAGCGGCTGCAAGGGCTGGCCGACGAGGCGCTGGCCGAGATCCGCCGCCAGGGCGTCAGCTCGGGCGAGGTGCGCGTGATCCGGCGCGCCCATGTCCGCTACGAAGGCACCGATTCCGCGCTGGTCGTCAATTTCGGCGAAGGCACCGTCGCGGCGCTGACCGTCGGCTTCGAGGCGGCGTATCGCCAGCGCTTCGCGTTCCTGATGGAGGGCCGCCGCCTGGTGGTCGAGGCCGTGTCGGTCGAGGTGGTGGCCGCCGGCGATGCGCCGGCCGAGCCGCGCCACGACACGGTGGACGGCGTGGCCCCGGTGGCCGAGACCGTCAAGATGTTCAGCGGCGGCCGTTGGCACGAGGCGGGCCTGGTGGTGCGCGAGCACACGCGGCCCGGCCATGTGATCGCGGGCCCGGCCATCATCGCCGAGAAGAACGCCACCACGGTGGTGGAGCCCGGCTGGCAGGCCCGCGTGACCGCGCTCGACCACCTGGTGCTCGAACGCGTGCAGCCGCGCGAGAAGCGCCAGGCCGTCGGCACCACGGTCGACCCGGTGATGCTGGAGGTGTTCAACAACCTGTTCATGAACATCGCCGAGCAGATGGGCCTGCAGCTGCAGAACACCGCGTACTCGGTCAACATCAAGGAGCGGCTGGACTTCTCCTGCGCGCTGTTCGATGCCGACGGCAACCTGATCGCCAACGCGCCGCACATGCCGGTGCACCTGGGTTCGATGAGCGAGTCGATCAAGACGGTGCGCGAGCGCAACGCCGGCCGCATGCAGCCGGGCGATGTGTACGTGCTCAACGACCCGTACCACGGCGGCACGCACCTGCCCGACATCACCGTGGTCACGCCGGTGTTCGACGACAAGGGCGAGAGCATCCTGTTCTACGTCGCCTCGCGCGGCCACCACGCCGACGTGGGAGGCACCACGCCGGGTTCGATGCCGCCGTTCTCGACCCGCATCGAGGAAGAGGGCGTGCAGATCGACAACTTCCAGCTGGTGCAGGCCGGCCGCCTGCGCGAAGCCGAGATGGTGGCGCTGCTCAAGAGCGGCGACTACCCGTCGCGCAACCCCGAGCAGAACATCGCCGACCTGAAGGCGCAGATCGCCGCCAACGAAAAGGGTGTGCAGGAGCTGCGCAAGATGGTCGCGCAGTTCGGGCTGGATGTCGTGCAGGCCTACATGCAGCACGTGCAGGACAACGCCGAGGAGTCGGTGCGCCGCGTGATCACCAAGCTGAAGAACGGCGAGTTCACGCTGCAGCTGGACAACGGCGCGCAGATCAAGGCGAGCATCAAGGTCAACGCGGCCGAGCGCAGCGCGGTGATCGACTTCTCCGGCACCTCGGCGCAGCTGACCAACAACTTCAACGCGCCGCGCGCGGTGTGCATGGCGGCGGTGCTGTATGTGTTCCGCACGCTGGTCAACGACGACATCCCGCTCAACGCGGGCTGCCTGAAGCCGCTGGAGATCATCATCCCCGAAGGCTCGATGCTGAACCCCCTGCCGCCCGCCTCCGTGGTGGCCGGCAACGTCGAAACGTCGACCTGCATCACCAATGCGCTCTACGGCGCGCTGGGCGTGATGGCGGCGGGCCAGTGCACGATGAACAACTTCACCTTCGGCAACGAGCGGCACCAGTACTACGAGACCATCTCCGGCGGGTCCGGCGCGGGGGAAGGCTTCGACGGCACCTCGGTCGTGCAGACGCACATGACCAACTCGCGCCTCACCGATCCCGAGGTGCTGGAGTTCCGCTTCCCGGTGCGGCTCGAGAGCTACGCGATCCGCCACGGCTCGGGTGGCACAGGGCGCTGGAAGGGCGGCGACGGCGGCATCCGCCGTGTGCGCTTCCTCGAGCGCATGACCGCATCGATCCTCAGCAACGGCCGCCGCTACGGGGCCTTCGGCATGGCTGGCGGCGGCAGCGGCGCGGTGGGGGTGAACCTGGTCGAGCGGGCCGACGGCAAGGTGGAGCAGCTCGACCACATCGGCTCGGCGGAGATGGAGCCGGGGGATGTGTTCGTGATCGAGACGCCGGGCGGCGGCGGCTACGGCAAGCGCTGAACAACGGAGGAGAAGCATGGATCGGCCCCCCTCCCGGGGGGCCGCTTCGAGGACATTGGATGACGACGAGAGAACAACGCATACGCCACTACTTCCATGCCAAGGACGAGAACCGCCCGCACCTGATGGCGCAGGCCTTCGCGGAGGACGCCACGCTCGAGAT
>Ga0207706_10001214_pt1 | contig 26046 bp, 26 predicted proteins | sample KBSC53metaG_FD_184318 | JGI IMG/M metagenome (GOLD analysis project Ga0207706, IMG submission 184318) | Corn rhizosphere microbial communities from Kellogg Biological Station, Michigan, USA - KBS C5-3 metaG (SPAdes) (version 2) | ecosystem: Host-associated > Plants > Roots > Rhizosphere > Soil ... | reverse complement strand
GCTCGAGTCGCTTGAAATGCGGCAGCACGTCGATGTAGCGCCATCCCGCCGCACCGTGCAGAGCCCAGTCGTTGAAGTCCTCGTGCTGCCCCCGGATGAAGATCAGCCCGTTGATCGACGACGAGCCACCGATGACACGACCGCGCGGCCAGACGATGTTGCGGCCTGCCGTGCCTTCCGACGGCACCGTGTCGAACTGTCGCGAGAAGCGGGGATCGTAGATCGTGCGGAAATAGCCAACCGGCAGGTGGATCCAGAAGTTGCGATCGGCCCCGCCCGCCTCCAGCAGCAGCACGCGTACGGACGGATCGGCGGACAGCCGGTTCGCGAGAATGCAGCCCGCGGAACCGGCGCCGACGATCACATAGTCGAATACATCGGACGCGCCCGGCATGCTAAGGAACCTCCGAACAACTCCCGCGCGGACGCGACGGGATGCTTGCCGGGGATGATGGTGCGAAGCACGGCGAAGCAAATAGCACGGCGCTATTGGCGAGCCGGGCGACAAAGCCAGCGCCCCGGCAAGCCCCGTCCCGAAGGGTTGGCGCGAGAATGCGGCGCCTGCTGCGCCGGCCTCCTCGGCTCGTAGTACGCACTACGACCTTCGTCGTCCGTCTCGCATGCATCCGCATTTCGCGCCAACGCGCTCCACGTGGGAATTGTTCAGAGGTTCCCTAGCGATCAGCCCGGCAGCGTGTCGAGGTAGAGCTTCGCGTCGAAGTACTGCGACGCCGGCACCGGATTCTGGATGCCGCCAAACCTCACGAAGAAGTCGGTCACCTGCTGCAGCCAATTCGTGACCGTGCCGTCGGCGTACAGCTTCTTCCAGTCCTTCGACGTGAACATCTTCTGCGCCTTGAATTGCTCCTTGAGGTCGGTCAGCGGCACCTGCTGGTAATGATTCTTCTGCAATGCGTCGAGCGCGGCGTCCGGATTGGCGATGAAATAATCATTCGCCTCGGCCCAGCCGCGGACGACGTTCGCGCACACCGCGCGGTTCTTGCCGTAGTAGTCGTCGCGAACCGCCCACCCGCCAACGATCGCCGCCTTCGGGTAGTAGGCCGACGCGTCGGTCAGCATCTTCGCGCCCGGCACTTTGTCGCGCACCGGAATGTTGAAGGGCACCCACAGCGCGACCGCCGGAACGGCACCGGAGATGAACGATGTCACCGCTTCGGACATCCGCTGGTTGACGACTTCGACGTCCTTCGGATCGACGCTGTTGGCACGCAGCGCCGTGTCGAGAAACACGTGCGCGGTGGTGCCGGTGGTCGTCGAGATCTTCTTCCCTTTCAAGTCGGCGAAGGTCTTGATGCCCTGGTCCTCGCGGACCCACAGTTGCGCCGTCGCGAATTCGACGTCGTTGGCGAGGAACATCTTGCCCTGGCCGCGTGCGGGGAAATTGGAGATCACCGCGCCGGTCGCGAGCATGTCGATGCTGCCGCCGATCATCGCCTGGAACAGTTCGAGTCCCGTCGTGAACTGGACGAGATCGGGCTCGACGCCGTGCGCGGCAAACGAGCCGCGATCCATGCCGAGCCAGATCTGCCCGTCGACGGCCAGCGTGTGCAGATAGCCGACCTTCACCTTCGTGCGGCTTTGCGCGATCGCCGGCGCGCCGGTTATTCCAATACCCGTGCCGACGCCGATCGCGGCGGCCGTCTGCAAGAACTGTCTGCGCGTGCTTCTCATCATCGTTTCTCCTTCGGTGGTTTACGTGCGGGTTGGGGCCTGTTCGATCGAGTGCGCCGCCTGCTCGGCCTGCGCGGCGTATTCCTGCATGACGAGATCGCGGACGTGCGAGCGCAGCTCGTTGAATTCGCGCGTCTCGTGCAGCGATTCGGTGCGCGGATAGGTGAACGGGACCCGGATCTCCTCGCGAATGCGGGTGGGACGCGCGCTCATGACGACGATTCGCGACGCGAGGTAGATTGCCTCCTCGACCGAATGCGTGATCAGCATCACCGTCTTGCCTTCGGTGGCGAGCACCTGCAGCAGCAGATCCTGCATCGCTGTGCGGGTCTGCGCGTCGAGCGCGCCGAACGGCTCGTCCATCAACAGGAACTGCGGCCGCACCGCATAGGCGCGGGCGAGCGCCAACCGCTGACGCATCCCTCCCGACAACATCTTCGGCCACGCGTCTGCGAAATCGGTCAGGCCCATCAACGCCATGTAGCGGTCGCAAATCGCATCTCGCTCGCCGGCCGCGACACGGTTCGCGTCGAGCGTCAGGCCGAACGCGATGTTCTGGCGCACGGTCAGCCACGGGAACACGCCATAGTCCTGGAAGATGACGCCCCGATCGGGACCGGGACCGGCGATCGGCTTGCCGTCCAGCAGCACGCGGCCCGACGTCGGCTTCACGAAGCCTGCGACGATATTCATCATCGTCGTCTTGCCGCAGCCCGACGGGCCGATGACGGCGACGAATTCGCCATCGCCGATCGAGTACGACACGTCGTCGACGACGCGCAGCGGCCCGCGCCGCGACGGGTATTCGACGGACACGCGATCGAAGGCGATCCGAGCCGCGCCGCTCATATGACGACCCCCACGCTTGCGGCTGTCGCCGCGGTGCTGGCCCCGGCGGGGGAGCGATTCGCGTCTTGGGGCGGCCCTGCGCCGCTCATATGACGACCCCCACGCTTGCGGCTGTCGCCGCGGTGCTGCCCCCGGCGGGGGAGCGATTCGCGTCTTGGGGCGGCCCTGCGCCGCTCATATCCGGTCCTGCCATGCGACGAGGCGGCGCGACACCGCACGCAGCACGACGTCCATCGCGAGCGCGATGAGTCCGATGCAGATGATGCCGACGTAGATGATGTCGAGCTGGAAGAACGACGACGCGTTCTGGATCAGTGCGCCCAGTCCCTGTTGCGCGGCGATGAGCTCGGACGCGACGAGCGTCGCCCACGCGACGCCGAGTGCTACACGCAGCGCCGTCAAGAGGTGCGGCACCGTCAGCGGGATGATGACCTTGCGGAAGATCTCGCTGTCGGTCGCGCCGAGGGTGCGCGATACCCGGACGTAGATGGGGCTGATCTGCGCGATGCCTTCGTACATCACGATGACGCCGGCGAAGAACGACGCATAGAACAGAATGACGACCTTCGCGACCTCGCCGATGCCGAAGTACACGATGACGAGCGGAATCAGCGCGATGGGCGGCAGCGCGCGAAAGAAATTCATCAGCGGATCGATGAACATCCGCACGTTCTTGTACCAGCCGAGCACGAAGCCGGCGGGTACGGCGACGGCGATGCCCAGTGCTACGCCGATGACGACGCGTTGCGTGGACATCAGGATGTCGACGGGCAGTCGTGCCGCGGTCAGGAGCTCGTAGAAGCGCGCCGCCACGCGATGCGGTGTGGGCACCAGCGACGGGTTGATCAGTCCCGAATAGGCGACCGCATACCAGATCGCGATGACGATCAGCCAGGGCAGCGCGATCAGCAGCGCTCGATGCGGGAAGGACAAAGGAGTTTGGCAGTTGCGGACCGCAGTGGCCAAAAGTACTATAGATAGAACCTTATGCACAAGCCCCTCCCTGGCGGCGATGCCGCGCTGTTCCGCGGACCCATGCCGCGCTACGCGCAACTGGCCGACATATTCCGGCAGCGCATTGCGCGCAATCGGTGGCCGCAAGGAACGAAACTGCCGACGCTCGAGGCGCTGATGCGTGAATTCGGCGTCGCGCGCGTCACGGTGCGCCAGGCGATGGAACTTCTCGCGCGCGACGGACTCGTATCCGCCGAGCGGGGACGCGGCACGTTCGTGATGGCGCAACCCGTCCGCGATCGCGGGCTGAGGCTCGAAACCAGCCTGCAGGCGCTTGCGGACGTCTATCGCAACGACACGCCGAACCTCACGCTGATCGAGGAGGCGGCGGCGACGCCGCAATTGTTCGAGCGCGACGGCGCGCCGGCGTCTGCGTACCGGTTCATGCGTCGCGTCCATTCACGCAACGGCGAAACGTATTGCGTCATTTCCATCTTTCTCGACGAGCGCGTCTTCCGGATGGCGCCACGCCGCTTCCGGCGCGAAACGGTCATTCCTGTGCTGCTCGACCTGCCGCGCGTAACGGTTGCGCGCGCGTGGCAGACACTCGAGATCGGCACGGCGGACGTGACGGTCGCGCGTCATCTGGACATTCCTGCGAACGCCCCGGTTGCCGAGGTGCGACGCGTATGCCAGGATCAACGCGGCACGGTCATCTATCTCGGCGAAGTGACTTATCGCGGCGATTACATTCACCTCGAGATGGACCTGAAGCCGTGACTACCGGCGCAGAAGCGACGTCGCAATGAACCGCCCGCTGCACATCCGCTCGTTGCGCGCACTTGTCTGGCGTTATCCGCTGAAAACGCCTGTCGTCACGTCTTTCGGCTCGATGCGCGATCGGCCGATGGTGCTGGTGCGCGCGGAAGACACCGACGGCAACGCTGGCTGGGGCGAGATCTGGTGCAACTTCCCGGCCGTCGGCGCCGAGCATCGCGCGCGGCTCGTGCATGGCGTGCTGGCGCCGATCCTGACGAGCCGTCCGTTCGAGAATGCCGCCGCGGCATTCGACGCATTGACGGAGCAAACGGCCGTGCTGGCGCTGCAGGCCGGTGAGCCCGGCCCTTTCGCGCAAGCGATCGCCGGCGTGGACATCGCGCTGTGGGACCTCCAGGCGCGCCGCGCGCAGCAGCCGTTGTGGCGGTTCCTCGGCGGCGCGTCGCCGCGCGTGAAAGTCTATGCGAGCGGCCTCAATCCCGACCGACCCGCCGACGTCGCCTCGACACGGCGCAACGAGGGCTTCCGCGCGTTCAAGCTGAAGATCGGCTTCGGCAAGGAGCGCGACGTCGCCAACGTCGGTGCGCTCCGCGCGTCACTCGGTGACGGCGTCGACTTGATGGTCGACGCGAACCAGGCGTGGTCCGTCGAGACGGCGATCGACATGGCGCGCGCGCTCGAGCCGTTCTACATTGCCTGGCTCGAGGAGCCGCTGCGCGTCGATCGGCCCTGGTCGGAATGGCAGTCGTTGCGCGAGCACACGAAGATCGCGCTTGCGGCCGGCGAAAACCTCGCGAGTGACGCGGGATTCGATGCGGCGCTTGCGGCGAACGTCCTGGCGGTGGTCCAGCCGGACATCGCGAAATGGGGCGGTTTTACACGCGGCATGCCGGTCGCGCGCCGCATCATTGCAGCGGGTGCGCGCTTCTGTCCGCACTGGCTCGGGGGCGGTGTCGGCCTTCTGGCGTCGGCGCACGCGCTCGCGGCGGTGGGGGGCGGCGGCATGCTCGAAGTCGACGCCAATCCCAATCCGCTGCGCTCCGCAACGTGCGGTCCGCTGGCCACGGTGACCGACGGCTGCGGCGTGCTCAACAATCGGCCGGGACTCGGCATCGAGCCCGATCTCGCCGGACTGCAGACTTACGCGGTCGCGCTGTAGCACCGGCTTCCGTCGCGTATCGTTGCGCGCGTGCCAGCGCGAAGGCGAATATTCGCCTGCCGAGCGGCCGTGCTTAGCGACGCGATTGCGGCAAAATAATCGGTTCACATCCATGAGGCTGGGCAATGGCACAACCGGGTTACCTGCGGCATCCGACACTACGTGACGACACCGTCGTCTTCATTTGCGACGACGACCTGTGGCGTGTCGATGCAAAAGGCGGTATCGCGCGACGCCTGACAGCCGGGCTTGGCGAGCCGTCGACGCCGGCGCTGTCGTCGGACGGGAAGTGGATTGCTTTCGTCGGTCGCGATGAGGCGCACCCCGAGGTCTACTTGATGTCGGCGGAAGGCGGCGTCGCCCGACGGATGACGTGGCTCGGCCCGGACGTGATGGTGCGTGGCTTCACGCCCGACGGACGCGTGCTGTTCGTCACGACATACGGCCAGCCGTTCTTCCGCAACTACCGCGCGTACACGCTGCCGGTGGAAGGCGGCATACCGGAACTGATGCCGCTCGGACAGGTGAACCACCTGGCATTCGGCCCCGGCAATGCGATGGTGATCGGTCGCAATACGGCGGATCCGGCGCGCTGGAAGCGGTATCGCGGCGGCACTGCGGGTTACCTGTGGATCGACGTCGACGGCCGCGGCAATTTCCGCCGGATGACCGAACTCACGGGCAACATCACGAGCCCGATGTGGATCGGCAATCGCATCTACTACCTGTCCGATTCGGAAGGTGTCGGCAATCTCTATTCGTGCCGCCCCGACGGCAGCGACCAGCGTCGGCATTCGGATCACGACGATTTCTACGCGCGCCACGCGCAGACCGATGGCCGGCGCATCGTCTATCAATGCGGTGCCGAGATCTGGCTGTTCGACCCTGCACGCGACACGACAACGCGCCTTGCGATCGACGTGCCGTCGCACCGGACGCAAGCGTCGCGCAAGTTCGTCGATGCGGCGGAAAACCTCGCCGGGATCAAGGTTCATCCCCAAGGCCACAGCCTCGCCGTCGAAACGCGCGGAAAGCTCTTCACGTTCGCGCTGTGGGAGGGCGCGGTGCGCCAGCACGGCGTGCCGGACGGCGTGCGGTACCGGCAGGGGCAATGGCTCGCCGACGGGGAAACGATCGTCGCCGTGAGCGATGAGGCGCGCGAGGAGCGGCTCGTCGCGTTGCGCGATGGTCAGGTACGCGCGCTGTCAGCCGATATTGGCCGTGTCGTCGCGATGCGGACAGCACCCGTCGGCACGCGTGTGGCGCTGACGAATCACCGGCACCAGGTCATGATCGTCGATGTCGAATCCGGTACCAGCACGGTCATCGACCACAGTGAATGCGGACGCTCGGAGAGTGTTGCATGGTCGCCTGACGGTGCCTGGGTCGCGTATCCGTTCTGGACCAGCCCGCGACACTCGGCAATCAAGCTCCACGAAGTCGCAACCGGTGTCAGCACGCTCGTCACCACGCCCGAGTTCCGCGATTACAGCCCGTCGTTCGATCCGGCGGGCAAGTACCTGTACTTCCTGTCGCTGCGCACGTTCGATCCCGTGTACGACAACGTGCAGTTCGAGCTCAGCTTTCCGCGCGCGGCGCGGCCTTACCTGATTGCACTCCAGGCGCAGGGGCGGCCGCCCTTCGAGCCCGAGCCCAAGGGAATGAAGCCCGACGACCCCAAGGCCGCGCGGGACAAGGCCGGCGAAACGCCGACGACGGTGCGCGTCGACCTGCCGGGCATCGAGCGACGCGTCGCCGCGTTCCCGGTACCGGAAGGTCGCTTCGACCAGATTGCCGGCGTTGCCGGCGACAAGGTCGTGTGGACGCTGATGCCCGTCGCCGGTGCGCATGGACGCGGCGGCCATAAGGATCTTCCCGGCCGGCTCGAAGTGTTCGACTTCGGCACGCAGAAGGCCGAGACGCTCGTCGAGCGGGTCGACCGCTTCGTGATCGCAGACGATCATTCGACGCTCGTGCTGCGACAGGGCAAGCGTGTGCGCGCGATACGCGCCGACCGCGTGCCCGATCCGCGCGAGCGATCGGTACCGCAGTCCGACGAGCCGTCGCGCAAGAGCGGCTGGATCGATCTTTCGCGCGTGCGCGTTTCGGTCGATCCGCGCCGCGAATGGCGGCAGATGCTGCACGAGGTATGGCGGCTGCAGCGCGACCAGTTCTGGGTGCCTGACATGTCGGGCGTCAACTGGGAAGCGGTGTACGCGCGCTACGAGCCGTTGCTCGACCGCGTCGCGACACGCAGCGAGCTTTCCGACCTGATCTGGGAAACGCAAGGCGAGCTTGGCACGTCGCACGCGTACGAGATGGGCGGCGATCATCGGCGCCCGCCGTCGGTGACGCTCGGCAATCTGGCTGCGGAATTCACGCTTGGCGCCGACGGGTCGAGCTACGAGATCGCGCGGATCGTCGAAGGCGACCCGTGGGATGCCGCCGCCGATTCGCCGCTCAATGCGATCGGCGTGCAGGCACAGGTGGGCGAGCGCGTCGTCGCCGTCAATGGGCAACCGGTTTCGCGCGAGCGGCCGCCGCAGGCGCTGCTCGTGCACCAGGCGAACACGAAAGTCGAGCTGACGCTGGCGCCCGCCGCCGGCACGTCGGGCACCTCGGCGAACGGCAATCGCGTGGCGAACGACCGCACGGTCGTCGTGACGACGCTGGCCGACGAGATGCCGGCGCGCTATCGCGAATGGGTCGAGCGCAATCGCGCGTGGGTGCACGAGAGGTCGAAGGGACGTGTGGGTTACCTGCATCTGCCGGACATGATGTCGGCGGGCTTCGCGGAATTCCATCGCTACTTCGGCACCGAATGCGACCGCGATGCGCTGATCGTCGACGTCCGCTACAACAGGGGTGGACACGTCTCGCAACTGTTGCTCGAGAAGGTCGCGCGGCGCCGGCTCGGTTACGACCTCACGCGCTGGGGACAACCGGAGCCGTACCCGGTCGAATCGCCCGCCGGGCCCGTCGTCGCGTTGACCAACGAGCACGCAGGGTCGGACGGCGATATCTTTTCGCACTGCTTCAAGCTGATGCGTATCGGCAAGCTCGTCGGAACGCGGACATGGGGCGGCGTCATCGGCATCAATCCGCGGCACAAGCTCGTCGACGGCAGCGAGACGACGCAGCCTGAATACTCGTTCTGGTTCACGGATGTCGGATTTGCCGTCGAGAACTACGGCACCGACCCGGAGATCGAGATCGACAATGCGCCGCAGGACGGGAAAACAGGCCGCGACCGGCAGCTCGAGACCGCGCTTGCGACGGCGCTTGAACTCGCCGACAAGGCTACGCCGTCGAAACCGGAGTTCGGCGAGCACCCGGTGCTGCGACGTTCGGCGTTGCCGCCGCGCAGGGCAGGGGGATAATGACCGCTGACGCGCGCGCGATGCCGACGGCGGTTCCGTCCGAGGCGCGCGCCGATCGGCGGCGATGCAACTGGCGCGATTCCTTTCGGCGGTAGCGGCAGCATTCTTCTGCGCGGTGGCGCTTGCTGACGCGCCGGCTCCCGTCGTGGCGCTCCGCGTTTCCGGCGTCATCGGCCCCGCCACCGCCGAGTACCTCCAGCGCGGCCTCAAGCGCGCCGAGGATGCGCACGCGCAACTCGTCGTACTGACGCTCGATACGCCCGGCGGACTCGACACGTCCATGCGGCGCATCGTCCAGGACATTCTCGCGTCGCCGGTTCCCGTGGTGGCCTATGTCGCCCCGTCGGGTGCGCGCGCCGCCAGCGCGGGAACGTTCATCCTGTATGCGAGTCACGTGGCCGCAATGGCGCCGGGGACCAACGTCGGCGCGGCGTCGCCGGTGTCGATCGGGTTTGCCCCCGCGCCTGCGGGCGACGGCGACAGCAAGAAGGCCGTGACGCCGGACACGCACGAGCGCAAGGCGATGCAGGATGCGGCCGCCTACATCCGCAGCCTCGCGCAGCTGCGCAGCCGCAACGCCGAGTGGGCGGAGAAAGCCGTCACCGATGCGGCGAGCCTGTCGGCGGACGAGGCGAAGGCGCGCAACGTCGCCGACATCGTCGCCACCGACACCGAGGACCTGCTGCGGCAACTCGACGGCCGCAAAGCCGTCACGCCGGCAGGCACTCGCGTGCTGCAGCCGCAGTCAGCACCGACGATCGCCGTCGAGCCGGACTGGCATTTTCGCGTGCTGTCGGTCATCACCGATCCGAGCGTCGCGATGATCCTGATGCTCGTCGGCGTGTACGGACTGATCTTCGAGCTCGGCAATCCCGGCTTCGTGCTGCCCGGCGTCGCCGGCGCCGTTTCGTTGCTGCTCGGTCTCTACGCGTTGCATCTGCTGCCGGTGAACTACGCCGGGCTCGCGTTGATGGCGCTCGGTATCGCCTTCATGGTGGCCGAGGCATTCGTGCCGGCGTACGGTTCGCTCGGCGTGGGTGGCGTCGTCGCGTTCGTTGTCGGCGCGTTCATGCTGATCGATACCGACGTCGCAGGCTTCGGCGTGCCGTGGACGCTGATCGCGACACTGGCGATCGTCACCGTCGCGTTCGTCGTCACCGTTGCGCAGATGGCCGTGCGCGCGCGGCGCCGGCCGATCGTCAGCGGCGTCGCAACGCTGCTGGGCGCCGACGGCGAGATGCTCGACGATGCAACCGACACGGGCTGGGCGAGCATTCGCGGTGAGACGTGGCAGGTCAAGACGGCCGCGCGCGTCGCGCGTGGCGAGAAGGTGCGCGTCGTCGCGATCGACGGCATGTCGCCCCGCGTCGCACCTGTCGGCGGCGCCTAGCGTCGCGGCATCAACCAGACCTCAACCAGGTCAAGAAGGATCATATGGCGCTGATCGGTCCCGGGTTACTGCTGCTGCTGCTGGTCGTGCTCGCCGTGTCATCGCTCAAGGTGTTGCGCGAATACCAGCGGGGCGTCGTGTTTCAGCTCGGCCGTTTCTGGAAGGTGAAGGGCCCCGGGCTCGTGATCCTCGTGCCCGGCATTCAGCAGATGGTGCGCATCGAGCTTCGCACCGTGGTGCTCGACGTGCCGAGCCAGGACGTGATTTCGCGCGACAACGTGTCGGTGAAGGTGAACGCGGTCGTCTACTTCCGCGTGGTCGATCCGCAGAAGGCGATCATCGAAGTGGAGAACTTCATGATGGCCACGAGCCAGCTCGCGCAGACGACGCTGCGTTCGGTGCTCGGCAAGCACGACCTCGACGAGATGCTGTCGCAGCGCGAGAAGCTCAACATCGACATCCAGCAGACGCTCGACGCGCAGACGCTGTCGTGGGGCATCAAGGTCGCCAACGTCGAGATCAAGCACGTCGACATCAACGAATCGATGATTCGCGCGATCGCGCGCCAGGCGGAAGCCGAGCGAGAGCGGCGCGCGAAGGTGATCCACGCCGAGGGCGAGTTGCAGGCGGCGCAGAAGCTGTTCGAAGCGGCCGAGGTCCTGGCGCAGGCGCCGCTGGCGATCCAGCTCCGCTATCTCGAGACGCTGACGGTGATCGCCGCCGACAAGAACTCGACGATCGTGTTCCCGCTGCCCATGGACATCATCGCGCCGCTGCTGAAGGCGCTGCCCCAACGGGAAGGTCGCTAGGCCCTAGACTCTTCGGTCCATTCGATGGTTTTGGGCCGCGGATCGGAACCGCATGTGATGCTCAGACAGCAACGCCACCTGTCGACGCTCGCACTCTTGCTCGGCATGCTGGTCGCGCCTTCGTCACCAGCCTTCGACCTCGAAGGCCACCGCGGCGCGCGCGGACTTGCTCCGGAGAACACGCTGGCGGCATTTCGGCGCGCGCTGGAGATCGGGGTCACGACGATCGAGACCGACCTGGCGGTGACCAGGGACGATGTCGTCGTGATCTCGCACAATCCGTTTCTCAGTCCCGACCTGGTCCGTGGTCCCGATGGTCACTGGCTTGCATCAGCGGCGCGACAGATTCGCTCGCTGACGTTCGAGGAGCTTCGGCGCTACGACATCGGACGCATCGATCCAACGAGCCAATACGCGCGTCAATTCCCGAACCAGCGGGCAGCCGACGGGGAACGCTTTCCCAAACTCTCGGAGTTGTTCGATCTCGCCAAGGCAAGCGGCAAGCCGGTACGGTTCAATATCGAGACCAAGATAACGCCGACCAGCGGGTCGAACACGCCTGACCCGGCGACATTTGCAAGACAGTTGATCGCCGTCGTTCGCGAGGCGAACGTTGTCGATCGCGTGACGATCCAGTCGTTCGATTGGCGCACGCTTGTCGAAGCGAAGCGTATCGCCCCCGAGATCGAGACCGCCTGCTTGACGATTCAGACGCCGGACAACGACACCGTGCAGCAAGCCCCCGATGGAGGCCCGTCGCCCTGGAATGCCGGATTCGCGTTGCGCGACCATGGCGGGTCGCTGCCCGCATTGGTGAAGGCGGCGGGCTGCGGGACGTGGTCGATGTATTGGCGCAATCTGACGCCCGGCGATCTGGCCGCCGCGCACGCACTGGGACTCAAGGTTCTGCCGTGGACGGTGAACGAGCGCGGCGATATGAGGAGTCTCATCGACCTCGGCGTCGACGGGATCATCACCGACTATCCGGACAGATTGCGCGAAGTCGTTGCAGAAAAAGGGATGACGCCGCCTTGAGAGTCCTCACCGGCCGCTCACACCGCGGCGAGCGCTCCGAACCGTCCTTCCTGCAGGTCCTTGACCGCCGTCATGATCTCTTCGCGCGTGTTCATCACGAACGGCCCATGGCCGGCGATCGGCTCGTCGATCGGCTCGCCGGTCAGCACGAGGAACGTCGTATCCGTGCGTGCCTCGACGCGCACGTCGACGCCGGCGCGGTCGAATTGCACGATGCCGGGACCGGTTACCTCGTGAGTGCCGTTGACGTTCAGGCTGCCGCGCAGCAGCGCGATCAGCGTCGTATGGCCGTCGGGCACCACGAGCGACAGCGCGTTGGCCGCATTCAACCGGACGTCCCAGACGTTGACGGGCGTGAACGTCATCGCGGGCCCGCGGACGCCGCCGTACTCGCCTGCGATCACCCGGACGCGACCCGCCGCACCCGGCAACTCGACGACGGGAATCTGCGCTGCGACGATCGGCTGATAACGGGGCCGCGACATCTTGTCCTTCGCCGGCAGGTTGACCCACAGCTGCGCCATTTCCATCGTGCCGCCGCGCTCAGTGAAGGCCTGCGAGTGGAATTCCTCGTGCATCAGTCCGGCAGCGGCCGTCATCCACTGGACGTCGCCGGGGCCGATGCGACCGCCATTGCCCGCCGAGTCGCGGTGCTCGACCTCGCCCTGATAGACGATCGTCACGGTCTCGAACCCGCGATGCGGATGCTCGCCCACACCTCGCGGCCGCTTGGCCGGTGCGAATTCGGCAGGGCCGGCATGGTCGAGCAGCAGGAACGGGCTCAACTCGGCGCCGCGCGAGTGATACGAAAACAGGCTGCGCACCGGGAACCCGTCACCCACCCAGTGACCTTCGGGACTGCCGTGAATAGCCGCGACGCGTTTCATCGATGAACCCTCCGTAGCTTTCGACAGATGAGGATGGCGGCAGGCAGTTGCAAGGCGGCACAATCGGGGCGTCGCCAACCCTTGGGCCCTGCCGCCCCGTGGGTCCTGCATGAAGCGAGAGCCGCCACGAGTGCATTTCCGCCTGCGCATCAGCCGCGGCGACGACATCGCCATCGGCCCGGGCAAGATCGATCTCCTGGAAGCGATCGCGCGCACCGGCTCGATCACCGCCGCCGCCAAGGCGCTCGGCATGTCGTATCGCCGCGCGTGGCTGCTGGTCGACATGATGAACCGTTGCTTCGTGTCGCCGGTCGTCGCGGCCGAGGTGGGCGGTCCGCGCGGCGGCGGCACGCGGCTGACACTGCTGGGCGAAGAATTGATGCGCCGCTACCGCCGGATCGAAACCGCGGCCGCGCAGGCAAATGCCGACGATCTCGCCGCGCTGATGCGCCTGCTGCGTTGATGTGCGGCGCCCGCGCGCGTTACCCGTTCGCCGCCGGCTCGTCGTCGCGGAACAGCTGATAGAGGATGATCGCGCCGAACGTCGCGGTGCCGATGCCCCCGAGCGTGAATCCGCCGATCTTGAGCGCAAGGTCGCCGGCGCCGAGCGTCAGCGTCACCGCCGCCGTCACGAGATTGCGGGCGCGCGAAAAGTCGACGCGGTTCTGCACCCAGATGCGTGCGCCAGTCGCCGTGATCAGCCCGAACACGACGATCGACAGGCCGCCCAGCACCGCGCCGGGGATCGTCATGATCAGCGCGCCGAATTTCGGCGAGAAGCCCAGCACGATCGCGACGCAGGCGGCTACGACGAAGAGCAGCGTCGAGTAGATCTTCGTCACCGCCATCACACCGATGTTTTCCGCGTACGTCGTGACTCCCGTGCCGCCGCCCGTGGCCGCGACGATTGTCGCGAGTCCATCGCCGATGAAGGCCCGGCCAAGGAACGGATCGAGGTTGCGGCCGGTCATCGCCGCGACGGCCTTGATGTGGCCAAGGTTCTCGGCAACGAGGACGATGGCGACGGGCGCGATCAGCGCGATCGCATTCGTGTTCCACACCGGCGCCTGGAAGTGCGGCAAGCCGATCCAAGGGGCGGCCGCCACGGCGCCGAAGTCGATCGGCTTGCCGAGTCCCGCACCGTTCGTGCAGACGAGATAGATTGCGTACCCGGCGAGGCCGCCGAGCAGCACCGGCAGGCGGCGCGCGAGCCCCGGCGCGCGGACGGCGACGAGTCCGACGGCGACGATCGTCGCGAGGCCGACCCACGTGTCGAGCGCGTTGCCGGAGATGCCCTTCACCGCGATCGGCGCGAGGTTGAGTCCGATTACCGCCACGACGCTGCCGGTGACCACCGGCGGCATCAGGACGTCGATCCAGCGATAGCCGGCGATCATGACGACGGCACCGATGACCACGTACAGCAGGCCGGCGGCGATGATGCCGGTGAGCGCCACGCCGAGGTTGGCGTTCGGTCCGCTGCCCGTGTAGCCGGTGGCGGCAATGACGACGGCGATGAACGCGAAGCTCGAGCCCAGGTAACTCGGCACGCGCCCGCCGACGAGCACGAAGAAGATCAGCGTGCCGACGCCCGAGAACAGGATTGCAACGTTCGGATCGAATCCCATCAACAGCGGCGCGAGCACCGTTGCGCCGAACATCGCGACGACGTGCTGGGCGCCCAGCGCGAGCGTCTGCGCCGCGGGAAGCCGTTCGTCGGGAGCGATGACGCCGCCGGTACGCAATGTCCAGCGCGGAAAATACGAAGGCTGCCGATCGTCGTGCATGGCGTGGCGCGTCGCAAAAGGGTGCATTGAACACCGAATTGAAGCGGGCGTCCCGTTTCGGCGCGCGGCACTTGGCGGCGGCCGGCTACCGCCGCAGTTTTCGGCCGCTGTTGTCCGAGGGCTGCCAAGTGCGTATCGTGGGGAGGCCCCCCGGCTGGCCGCGTCGAACGCCCGGCCGGGCTCGAGAGGCAGCGCGTCAATCCAAATCAACCCGACCGAGGAGAAGAGCCATGGCCAAAAAAACACCGGCGCCCGAAGGCGTCTATCGCGTGATCGACGTCGTCGGCAGCAGCGATACGTCGTGGGAAGACGCTGCGCGCAGAGCTGTCGAAACGGCGGGCAAGTCGCTGCGGGACCTGCGCGTGGCCGAAGTGACCAAGCTCGACGTCAAGATCGAGGGCGGCAAGGTGCAGGCGTATCGCACGCGGTTGCAGTTGTCGTTCAAGTACGAAGGCTGAAGGCCGTGCGCCACGCGTAGCGGGCAGCGCGCACGGAAAGGGGGTGGGGCCGAATGCGGTACGATGGCCGCACCCCCCGTATGCGTTGCCCGGCCATGGATTTCGCCTTCGTCCTCGATCCTCTGTCGCTGCTGAAGGCCTACAAAGACTCGAGCATCGCGATGATGCGCGCCGTGGCCCGCCGCGGCCATCGCGTCTTTGCGATCGAGCAGCCCGCCCTGTACTGGCGCGACGGCGCAACGCGCGCCACCGCCGTGCCGCTGACGCTGCACGCGGACGACCACGACTGGTATTCGGCGGGCGCCGCCGAGGATCGCGCGCTGAAGGACTTCGCCGCGGTGATGATGCGCAAGGATCCGCCGTTCGACATGGAGTACGTGTATTCGACGTACCTGCTCGAAGCGGCCGAGCGCGAGGGCGCGCGCGTTTTCAACCGCCCGCGTGCGATTCGCGACTACAACGAGAAATTCGCGATCGCGGCGTTTCGCGCGTTCACGGCGCCGACGCTCGTTACCCGCGATGCGGCGCTCATCGGCGCGTTCATCGACGAGCACGGCGACGCGATCGTCAAGCCATTGGACGGCATGGGCGGCACGTCGGTGTTCCGCGTGCGCGCCGACGATCCGAATCGCAACGTCATCGTCGAGACCGTCTCGCATCTCGGCGAGCGCTCCGTGATGGCACAGCGGTTCATTCCGCAGATCACCGAAGGCGACAAGCGCATCCTGCTGATCGGCGGCGAAGTGGTGCCTTACTCGCTGGCCAGGATTCCCAAGGCCGGCGAGACGCGCGGCAACCTCGCGGCAGGCGGCCGCGGCGTCGCGCAGCCGTTGTCGGCACGCGACCGCGAGATCGGCGAGGCGATGGCGAAGCCGTTGTGGGACCAGGGCCTGCTCGTCGTCGGCATCGACGTCATCGGCGACTACCTGACCGAAGTGAACGTGACGAGCCCGACCTGTTTCGTCGAAATCACCGAGCAGTCGGGCTTCGACGTCGGCGCACGCTATGCCGACGCGCTTCTCCGCGCATGCGAACGCCGATGATCGGCATCCTCATCGTCGCGCACGGCAGGCTCGGCGAGAGTCTCGTCGATGCGGTCACGCACGTGCTCGGCGCACGGCCGCCGCAATTCGACGTGTTCCCGGTGGCGGCAACCGACGATCCGCTGGCGCTGCTGCCCAAGGCGCGTGGCGTCGTCGCCGGCCTCGACACTGGCGACGGCGTGGCGATCCTGTCCGACATCTACGGCGCGACGCCGTGCAATCTGGCGGCGAAGCTCGCCGAGACGGGACACGTCGAAGTGATCGCCGGCGTCAGCCTGCCGATGCTGGTGCGAGCGTTCACTTACCGCACGAAGGGCATGGACACGTTCATCAAGAAAGCGGTGTCCGGCGGGTGCGAAGGCGTGTTGCACATCGAATCCGCTCCGCCCCATGCAGCGCCGCGAACTCGAAATCATTAACAAGCTGGGCCTGCACGCGCGCGCGTCGGCCAAGCTCACGCAGCTTGCCGCGAAGTTCGAGAGCGACGTGCAGGTGATGCGCAACAATCGCAAGGTGAACGCGAAAAGCATCATGGGTGTGATGATGCTCGCCGCAGGCAAGGGATCGAAGATCACCGTCGAAATCTCCGGACCCGACGAGGAGCAGGCGATGGACGCGATATCGAAGCTGGTGGGCGAATGCTTCGGCGAGGGCCAATAGGCCGGCGGCTGAATCGCCGGTTCGCGGATCCGATGGAACCAATGCACGATGTGCCCGCTCCATAGTAAGGCTCTCGCCTACAGCCCCGCTCGCGGCTGTGCGGCATGTGGGCGATCGGATTCGCATCATGCAGACATGCGTAGTCGAAATTACCAACCGGCACGGACTTCACGCACGCGCGTGCGCGAAGATCGTCCATGTCGCGTCGCGCTTTCGTTGCAACGTCGCGCTGGTCAGCGGCGTTCGCCGGGCGAGCGCGCACTCGATCGTCGCCGTCATGCTGCTGGCTGCGGCGGTCGGCTCGAACGTTCGCGTCGAGACGGATGGGCCGGACGAGCTGGCGGCAATGACGGCGATCGTTTCGCTGCTCAGCGACGGCCTGGACGGCCGGTCGTAGCGCACCTCGCGCATCGCGGGGTGCAGCCGTGGTGAGCTTCGCGCTCCACGGCATCGGCGTTTCCGGCGGCATCGCGATCGGCCGCGCGCACCTCGTGTCGCACGCGACGCGTGAAGTCGCGCATTACACGATCCCGCTCGCGCAGGTGCCCGCGGAGATCGAGCGCTTCGCGGCCGCAATCGGCGAGGTGCAGCGCGAGCTCGAAGGCCTGCATGCGGCGCTGACGAGCGGCGATGCGCCGGGCGAATTCGGCGCGTTCCTCGACGTGCACTGGATGATCCTCAACGATCCGACGCTGTCGGAGGTGCCGCGGCGGATCATCGCCGAGCAGCGCTGCAACGCGGAGTGGGCGTTGACGCTGCAGATGGGCGTGCTGGTCGACCAGTTCGAGCAGATCGAGGACACGTACCTGCGCGAACGCAAGTCCGACGTGCTCCAGGTCGGGGAGCGCGTGCTGAAGCGCCTGATGGGCCGGCCCGGGACGCTGCCTGCGCCATCGGCGGAAGAGCAGACGATCCTCGTCGCGCACGACCTGTCGCCGGCCGACGTCATCCAGTTCAAGCAGCATCATTTCGCCGCGTTCCTGACCGATCTGGGCGGCATCACGTCGCACACGGCGATCGTCGCGCGCGGCATCAATGTTCCGGCCGTCGTCGCCACGCACAACGCGCGCTCGCTGATCCGCGACGGCGAGATGGTGATCGTCGACGGCAGCAATCACGTCGTCATCGTCAATCCCGACCGCTCGGTGCTGGCCGAATACCGGCTGAAGCAGGATGAGTTCGAGCTCGCGCGCCAGAAACTCCGGCGTCTGCGCAGCAAGCGCGCGGACACGCTCGATGGCATCCACGTCGAGCTGCACGCCAACATCGAGCTCCCCGGCGACATCGACCAGGCGCTGAAGAACGGCGCGACGGGCATCGGGCTCTTCCGCTCCGAGTTCCTGTTCCTCAACCGCACCGGCCTGCCATCGGAAGACGAGCAGTTCGAGGCCTTTCGCGAAGTCGCGGTCGGCATGCAGGGGATGCCGGTCACGATCCGCACGTTCGACCTGGGCGCCGACAAGCATAAGGAAGAGCTCGACGGATTGACCCGCGTCGCGCCCAACCCCGCGCTCGGCTTGCGGGCCATCCGGTTCTGTCTGGCCGAGCCGCGCCTGTTCCTCACACAGCTCCGCGCGATCCTCCGCGCAACGCATTACGGCAACGTACGCATCCTGATCCCGATGCTCGCGTCGGCGTCGGAGATCGATCAGACGCTGGCGATGATCGCGCGCGCGAAGGAAAGCCTCCACGAGCAGGGCGTGCCGTTCGATCCGAACGTGAAGGTCGGCGGCATGATCGAGATTCCGGCAGCGGTGCTGGCGATGGGCGCGTTCCTGCGCAAGCTCGATTTCCTGTCGATCGGCACGAACGACCTGATCCAGTACACGCTGGCCGTCGACCGTTCCGACGACGCGGTGTCGCATCTGTACGATCCGTTGCATCCAGCCGTGCTGAGGCTCTTGGCAACGGCGATCGCCGGCGCGACCAAGGCCAAAGTGCCGATCGCCGTCTGCGGCGAGATGGCCGGCGATCTGCAACTGACGCGCCTCCTGCTGGGCCTCGGCCTGCGTGAGTTCTCGATGCATCCGTCGCACTTGCTTGGCGTCAAGCAGCGCGTGCTGCAGTCGGACGTCGCGGCAACTGCGGCGTTGATCGAGCGGATGCGCCGCACCGACGAGCCGGAGAAACTCGGCCTGATACTCGGCCGGCTGAACGGCTGAACGGCACTGCGCGTGCTGCCGCGGCGAGCGGTCGCGTCCCCGCCGGAATGACTTGCGCGCATCGCTGTTTGCGACGGGCAATGACCCGCACAAGACTCCAGGCATTGGCCGTTGCGTTGCTCGCGTGTGGGCTGACCGTCGCGGCGCCTGCGCACGCCGTTCGCATCGGCGAGGACGCACCCGCGTTCGAGCTCGTGCAGGCCGACGGCAAGCCCGTCGCCCTCGCGAAGCTTCGCGGCAGCGTCGTCTACGTCGACTTCTGGGCCTCGTGGTGCGCACCGTGCAAGCGCTCGTTCCCCTGGATGAATGCGCTCTACGACCGGCATCGCGGCGAAGGCCTCATCATCGTCGGCGTCAACGTCGACAAGCGGCGACCTGACGCCGATCGCTTCCTGCGCGACGTGCCTGCGACATTCCCGATCGTGTTCGATGCAGCCGGCGCAACGCCCGCTGCCTTCGACGTCAAGGGCATGCCGAGCTCCTATCTTGTCGATCGCCGGGGGGTGGTCGTCGCCGTGGAGGAAGGCTTCCACGACGAGCGAACGGCGACCCTCGAGGCACAGATCCGTGCGCTGCTGGCTGCGCGCTGACGGTATCGCGCTGGTCGCAGCCTGCGCCGTCGCAGTCGCCGGTTGCGCGTCGTTCGATCCGCCCAAGCCGTGGGAGAAAGGCGACCTCGCGCGGCCGTCGATGCATTTCGACGCTGATCCGCTCGCATCGAAGACCATGCAGCACATCTACCAGAGCAGGGAGGGCGCGGCCGGCGGCGGTAGTGTCGGTGGCGGTGGATGTGGCTGCAACTGAACGCCCGCGGTCCGATCTCGATCCATCGGCCGCGCTGATCGCAGCGGCGCTGGCGCTCCCGGGCATCCTGCCCGGTGGCGCGCACGCCCAAGCGGCGCCCGACCAGGGCGTCGTGGCGCTGCGCTACTACGATTACCGTGACTGGCAGCCGGGTGCGTCGCGGATGTCCGTCCGCAGCCCGTCGCTGTATGCGTTCGTGCCCCTCTCCAGCGCGTACACGATCGAAGGATCCCTGGTCCACGATGCGATGTCGGGTGCATCGCCGCTTTATCACGACACGCTGTCCGGCGCGTCCGGACTCGGCGTCACCGACTATCGGTCGGCGGCCGACGTCAAGGTGACGCGCTACCTCGACGGCCAGTCGATCGCCGTCGGCGGCGCGTACTCGACTGAGCGCGACTACGAATCGCGCGCGGCATCCGTCGAATGGCGGACGTGGAGCGCCGATCGGAATCGCACGTATGCGCTTGGTTTCGGCGCCACGCGCGACCGCATCGACAGCGCGAACGGGCTCGCCCTCGACAAGCGGCGCGAGACGTACGAATACCTCGCCGGCATCACGCAGGTGCTGCGCGCCGATGCGGCCGTCGAATCGACGTTTACATGGTCGGACGGCCGCGGCTACTATTCCGATCCGTACAAGCTGCTGGATGTCCGTCCGGACCATCGGCGGATCTTCGCGTGGCTCACGCGCTACAACCAGTACGTTCCCGCGGTGGACGGGACGCTGCGCATCGCCTATCGTTACCTGCACGACTCGTTCGGTGACCGGTCGCACATGCTGGAGGCGTCGTGGATACAGCCGCTGCCTGGCGGATTCGTGCTGACGCCGACGCTGCGCTACCTGACGCAGAGTGCGGCGAGCTTCTATCACGATCCGCCGTTTCCGCAAGGGTCCGTGCCGGGCGAGATCTACACGGCCGACACGCGCCTCTCCGCGTTCGGCGCAGTGACCGCCGGGGTGCGTCTGTCGAAGACGTTCGGTGCGGACGTCACCGTCGACGTCGCCGTCAACATGTACCGTCAGCGTGCGGGCTGGCATGCAGGCGGGAGCGGCAGTCCCGGGCTCGCTGAGTTCTCTGCGCGATGGATCGAATTCGGCCTGGAGAAGCGCTTCTGACATCGACACCGGCGGCCGCTGCCGACGGTCCTCCGTTTCGATATGTATTTCGCGCCATGGCTGCCGACCACGAGTTGCTGCTGTGGACCGATCGGCGCGCGCGAGCCGATCGCGTTGCGCGTGTTGCGATCGCCGACGTGCTGCGGATCGAGGCGAAATTCAGCCGCTACCGCGACGACAGCGTCGCGACCGCGATCAACCGCGCGGCTGGCGCTTCGCCCGTGGCAATCGACGCCGAAACGGCAGCGCTGCTGCGCTACGCCGACCGCTGCCATCGCTTGAGCGCGGGCGCTTTCGACCTGTCGTCGGGTGTTCTGCGGCGCGCGTGGGATTTCCGGCGTCGGCCGTCCCTGGTTCCGACGGCGGACGAGATCGACGCAGCGCGCGCACTGATCGGATGGGATCGCGTCGAATGGGACGACGTCCACGTGCGGCTGCCGGAGCGCGGCATGGAGCTCGATTTCGGCGGCATCGGCAAGGAATACGCCGCCGATCGCGCCGCGACGATCTGCGCGGACCACGGCATCGGGCGCGGGCTTGTGAACCTCGGCGGCGACGTGCGCATCATCGGACCGCAGCCCGACGGCGCGCCGTGGCGCGTGGGCATCCGCCACCCTCGCGTCGAGCATGCGGCGATCGGCACTGTCGAGCTCCGCGACGGCGCCGTGACGACGAGCGGCGATTACGAGCGCTATTTCGAAGTCGACGGTCACCGCTATTGTCATCTGCTCGATGCGCGCACCGGATGGCCCACCGGACATTGGCAGAGTGCCACCGTCGTCGCGCCGCTCGCGATACTGGCCGGCAGCTACGCGACGATCGCGATGCTGCTCGCCGCCGATGCGCCGGCATTCCTTGCGCAACAGCATGTCCGCTACCTGCTGGTACGCGCCGATGGGTCGATCGTCTGCGATACGGTGTCGCCGGATCACGGCGTGCGAGTTGTCGTGGCGGAGCAGGGCCGCATCGCGACCGGCTAGAATAGGTCACGCGCCGATTTGAGCCAGCTTGCGGGCGCGCGCCGATCGACAGGCGAAAATACGGCTAAAGCGGAGCGGCACTCGCGCTATCCGGCCCTATCGATCGACTGCACAGGATCCGTCCGCGCACGCGTTGTCAGGTTCACGCGTGCGGCGCGCGGCAAGCCGGCTCGAGCGACGCGGGCTCGCGATCGAGACTTCATAGCCGCAATGCCTTCATTTTCAGCCACCACTGGCGGTGCCGAGCGCACCGATGCGCCGCAAGGTCGCTCGGTGGGTGTGGTCCAATCGAGAACCGCGCATTTCGATGCGCCGCTCGCGCTGGCGTGCGGTCGCACGCTGCCGCAGTACGACCTCGCATACGAGACGTACGGCGAGCTCAACGCTGCGCGCACCAATGCCGTGCTCGTCTGTCACGCGCTGAACGCGTCGCATCACGTGGCGGGCTTCTACGCCGACGATCCCGACAATGTCGGCTGGTGGGACAACATGGTCGGACCGGGGAAACCCCTCGACACCGATCGCTTCTTCGTCGTCGGCGTCAACAACCTCGGCAGCTGCTTCGGCTCGAGCGGACCCGTGTCCATCAATCCGGCCACGGGGGAGCCGTGGGGTAGCGACTTTCCCCTGATCACCGTTGAAGACTGGGTCGACGCGCAGGCGCAACTGGCCGACCGGATCGGCGTGGCGCAGTGGGCTGCGGTGATGGGCGGAAGTCTCGGCGGGATGCAGGCGATCGACTGGGCGATTCGCTATCCGCAGCGCATCCGCAGCGCCCTGGTCATCGCGGCGGCGCCGAATCTTTCCGCGGAGAACATCGCGTTCAACGAGATCGCGCGCCAGGCGATCCTCACCGATCCCGAGTTTCACGGCGGCCAGTTCCACGCGTACGGAGTGAAGCCGCGGCGCGGACTGCGCGTCGCGCGAATGATCGGGCATATCACGTACCTGTCCGACGAGCAGATGGAAACGAAATTCGGGCGCCAGCTTCGCGAAGGGCTCAAGTTCTCGTTCGCGCCGGAGTTCCAGATCGAGTCGTATCTGCGCTACCAGGGCGAGAAATTCGCCGAGTATTACGACGCGAACACGTATCTGAGAATCACCAAGGCGCTCGACTATTTCGATCCGGCAACGCGCGCCGGGGGCGACCTCGCGCGTGCGCTCAGCACGGCGACCTGCCGGTTCCTGGTCGTCTCGTTCACGACGGACTGGCGCTTTCCGGCGTCGCGCTCGCGCGAGATCGTGAAGGCGCTCGTTCGCCAGCGCTGCGACGTGTCGTACGCGGAGATCGCCGCACCGCACGGTCACGACGCGTTCCTGCTCGACAATCCGCAGTATCACGGCGTGGTCGGCGCGTGGTTCGGGCGAATCGCGCGCGAAGTCGCCGGCACGCCTTCGACGATGGCGGCTGCACCGTGACACCGGCGACGGTGGGAACCTCGTCGCCGCATTCCCCAGCGGGCGTCAATTCGAATGGCGGCGCACGCGCCGACTACGCGACGATCGGTCGCTGGGTGGCGGACGGCGCGCGGGTGCTCGACCTCGGCTGCGGCGACGGTGCGCTGCTCGCGTACCTCGCCGCGCAGCGCAACGCGACCGGCTATGGCGTCGAGATCGACGACGCCGGCGTTCTCGCGAGCGTGCGCAACGGCGTCAACGTGCTGCAGAACGACCTCGAACGCGGCCTTGCCGGATTCGACGACGCGGCGTTCGACGTCGTCATACTGTCGCAGACGCTGCAGGCGATGCGCCGGATCGAAGCGATCGTCGCCGACATGCTGCGCGTCGGCCGCGAGGCGATCGTCACGTTCCCGAACTTCGGCCACTGGTCGCACCGCCTGCAGATTCTTCGCGGCCGGATGCCGGTGTCGCAGTCGCTGCCCTATCAGTGGTACGACACGCCGAACATTCATCTCTGCACAGTCGCCGACTTCGACGCGTTCCTAAGCTACCGCGGCTACGTCGTGCTCGACCGCGAAGTGCTCGCGCGGGGCCGGCCGGTGGCGTTCGCGCCGAACCTGACCGGCGAGCTCGCCGTGTACCGGTTCCGTCGGCCATGAAAGGTCCACCGGATGCGGTGGCAGCCACGCCGGTAGCGGCTGCACCGCGCAAGGAAACATGGCGCGAGGCGCTCTTCAACCGGCGGATGCTGATCTGCGTGTTCACCGGCTTCTCGTCGGGGCTTCCGCTCTATCTGCTGATCAACCTGTTGCCCGCGTGGCTGCGCACCGAAGGCGTCGACCTGAAGACGATCGGCTTCTTCGCGCTGATCCAGTTGCCGTACACGTGGAAGTTCCTGTGGTCGCCGCTGCTCGACCGCTACGCGCTGCCGCTGCTCGGGCGCCGTCGCGGCTGGATGCTCATCACCCAGGTCGTGCTGCTGCTCGCGATTCCGCTGTTCGGTGTGCTGAACCCGACAGCGGACATCTGGGCGATCGTCGCGCTGTCGACCACCGTTGCGTTCTTCTCGGCAAGCCAGGACATCGTGCTCGACGCGTTCCGTCGCGAAATCCTGCCCGATGCCGAGCTTGGTCTAGGCACGTCGATCCACGTCAACGCGTACCGGATCTCGAGCCTCGTGCCGGGCGCGCTGGCGCTGATCCTGGCCGACCGCGTCCCGTGGTCGACCGTGTACGTGGTGACGGCGCTCTTCATGCTGCCCGGCATCGCGCTGACGCTGATCGCGAACGAGCCGCTGCTCGTCAAGGGTCGGCCGCGCACGCTGCGCGAAGCGGTCGTCGAGCCGTTCCACGAATTCATCACGCGCAACGGCTGGCGGGCCGCGGTCACCGTGCTGCTGTTCATCTTTCTGTACAAGCTCGGCGACAGCATGGCGACGGCACTCGCCACGCCGTTCTACCTCGACATGGGCTTCACGAAAACGGACATCGGCGTCATCGCGAAGAACGCAGGCCTGTGGGCGAGCGTGATCGGCGTGTTGCTCGGCGGCTTGTGGATGGTGAAGATCGGCATCAATCGCGGCCTGTGGCTGTTCGGCGTCGTCCAGCTCGTATCGATCCTGGGTTTCGCGTGGCTGGCCTACGTCAACCAGCCGGACCGGCTGCTGCTGGCGTTCGTCATCGCATTCGAGGCGCTCGGCGTCGGCCTGGGGACGGCGGCGTTCACTGCGTACATCGCCCGCGCGACTGATCCGCGTTATACGGCGACGCAATTCGCGCTGTTCACCAGCCTCGCGGCCGTTCCGCGGACCGTTGTCAATGCGTCGACCGGATGGATCGTCGAGCGCACCGGCTGGCTCGACTTCTATTTGTTGTGTACCTTACTGGCGATACCCGGCATGCTGCTGCTGTTGCGGGTCGCGCCGTGGGGCGACGATCCGATCAAAGGGCACCCGCGATGATCGATCCTCCGATGCTGAATCGGCAGAAGTTCAGCGCGATTGCGCACCGCGACCACGACTATTGCAATCCGATCTCGGCGGCGAAGATCGAGCGGCTGCTCGATCTGCTTCCGCTCGACGCGTCGTCCCGCGTGCTCGACCTGGGCTGCGGCAGGGCGGAGCTCGCGCTGCGGATCATCGAACGCTTCGGCGCGCGCGTGCTGGCAATCGACAACTCGTCGCTGATGCTCGACGCCGCGCGCGAGCGGGCCGAATGGACGGGTGCGCTCGGGCGGCTGCATCTCGACAACGTCGACATCGCCGAATTCCAGGCCGACCCCGAAACGTTTCACTTGACGGTCATGCTCGGCGCCGGCGGGATACCCGGCGGCATGGCGGGCATCTGCCGGCACCTGAAGTCGTGGACGAAATCGGGCGGCTACGTGCTGATCGGCGAAGGCTTCTGGGGCAAGCGACCCCATCCGCACTACCTCACGTTTCTGGGCGGCGAGCAGGGTCAGTACCTGAATCACGCCGGCAACGTGCAGGCGGGCGTCGACGCGGGACTGATCCCGATGCACGCGACGACGGCGTCCCGTGACGAGTGGGACGAGTACGAGTGGAAGTACTGCCGCTCGATCGAGCGGTACGCACGCGAGCAGCCCGACGATGCCGACGTGCCGCAGATGCTGGAGCGGATTCGCCACTGGCGCGACGCGTACTTACGCTGGGGCCGCGAAACGCTCGGCTTCGCCGTCTA
>Ga0207706_10001213_pt1 | contig 26051 bp, 19 predicted proteins | sample KBSC53metaG_FD_184318 | JGI IMG/M metagenome (GOLD analysis project Ga0207706, IMG submission 184318) | Corn rhizosphere microbial communities from Kellogg Biological Station, Michigan, USA - KBS C5-3 metaG (SPAdes) (version 2) | ecosystem: Host-associated > Plants > Roots > Rhizosphere > Soil ... | reverse complement strand
AAGAAAACGAAGCTTTGCGCCAACGCATCTACCACATTCGTAATGACAATGCGTATCTGGAAAAACTCGCGCGCGAAGAGCTTAATCTGGTGCGGCCCGGCGAAATCGTCTATCGCTTTTCCAATCCGGCAAACCGGGCAGACAATCAAAAACCCGATTCGCGGCCCGGCACAAAACCGCGCGGCGCACCTGGAGCAAAGCCCAAACCATAATCCCGTTGTGAGGTTCCAGTCAAATCCAATCCAGGCCAACTGCGGTTCTGCGGCTTGACAACCTCGAGTCGTTCACAGTACCGGTCAATACAGGAGCTTTTTCACTGGGGAAGCGGGACACGCCTAGTTCTCGTCGAGGCACGTAAATCATGGACAGCCGAGATCCGAAGGCCGCAGCCAAGTTAATTCTCAGCGGGCTGAAGAAAGCCGGCATCAATTTCGTCGCAACTCTGCCGGATGAAAAAATGCTCGAAGTGATCCGCGCCGTGGAAAAAGATCCGGATTTGAAACACATTCCACTATGCCGTGAAGAAGAAGGCATCGGCATCTGCGCGGGCGCTTATCTTGCCGGCAAGAAAACCGCGATTATCATGCAAAACTCCGGCTTCTTGAACAGCTGCAACGCTCTGACGACGACTTCGCTGCAGTTCCAAATTCCAATTCTGATGTTGATCTACTATGCCGGCGACATTGGCGACCGCGGTTTTACCACCCTCGGGTCCGTCACCGAACCGGTGCTCGAAGCGATGGGATTTCGGAGTTACGTATTGCGCCGCGCGGATGAAGTCGATGAAATTTTGCGCGGCGCTCAAATCCTGGCACAAGATGCCAAGACACCGGTCGCCGTCCTTTTGACGAAAACCGTACTCGGAGTGAATTGATGCAGCGCTACGACTACTTGAAAGAGATCGCGCCCCACGCGGAGGACGCTCTCGCGGTTTGCACGGGCTGGGCTGCACGAGAGTGGTGGGCGCTCCGTCCCGGCGAGGGCAATCTAAAAACCCGCACCCTCGGACTGGTCTCATCGATTGCCGCCGGGTTGGCCATCGCTCTACCGCACCGGAAGGTGATCGCGATCGATGGCGACGGCGCGTTTCTCATGAACCTATGCGGGCTGCCGACGATAGCGTTGCAAAACCCCGGCAATCTGATTCATCTGCTTTTTGACAATGAAATCTATGAGGCATCAGGGGGTACAGCGACGGCTTCGCGCAACAGCGATGCGGTGGCGCTTGCTTTGGGAGCAGGGTACAAGCACGCAATTTGGGTAAATCATCCGGGAGAATTCGCTACAGAATTCAGCGCCGTCTGCAAAAGAAGTGAATTGACCTTGATCGCTGCCAAAGTGGAGCCCGGGCAGCCCAAAGGTCTTCCCTCTTTAAAGATGGACGAGATTGAGAACAAGTACCGCTTTATGCGTTATCTCGAGGCGACCGAAAAAAAAGCGATCTTGAACCCCGGTTTCGATTCAAAGCTCTGAGCCGGTTCAATCGTCGCGTTCGTGGTGGATTTTTCTTAGCCTTCATCAGGAACGGCTCTCGTTTCCTTTGCAAGTCGGGCCATTTCAGCTCGTGACATTTTACCGTCGCGGCGCGGTAAACCGAGCCAATTCCACTGGTCGGGATATTTCCGGATTGCCGCTTCGATGTGGCGAGTGTAGAGCGCGGTGGTCGCCACGACACTCTCTTCGATATCGCCGCGTTCTTCTGCAGAAATCGCTGGGCCAACGCTTAGCACAATCGACTCACCCGACCCGCGCACCGCAAACATCGGCAAGGTGACCGCGCCCGTCCGCAGCGCTAACGTTGCCGGACCCCGGGGAGCAGGCGCCTTCCTCTGGAAAAAATCCACCATGACATCACCCGATTTGAACTCATCCGCGATGATGAGAACAATCCGATTGTTGCGCAGCGCCTTTAAAATTTCCCGCGCAGCCTCCCGACGCGGCTTCGCCGAAATCGTGTGAATGCCGAGCTGGGCGCGATAATCGTCGATCAGCTGGGCAAAGCGTTTGTCGGCCGGCTGTTTTACGATCACGCTGAATGGGTAGCCGGCAGCCGCCAGCCGCCCGCCGATGAGAGTGAAACTTCCCAGATGCGCGCTTATCGCAAGCACTCCCTTGCCCATCTCTAGTGCCTGTTTGAGATGCTCCTCTCCTTCCAATTTAATTTTCCCGATAATTTCGTCCCTCGATAAATGCATCACCGTCATGGTTTCGAGCACGCCGCGGGCAAAATTCAACCAAGCTCGCCAAACCAAAACTTTTTGCTGGTCGCAGCCGAGCTCTGAACCCAGGACGGACGCGACATTCTCGGTCATTCTCTTGCGGTATTTCCACAACAGACCGAACGTCAGCCAGGCCAAGAACTTCGTGAATCCCGAGACGAGACGTGGAGGCAGATGAGGCAGGCTGGCCATGAATCCGCGGACCGCGAATTCACCGCATCGATACCTGAAGTTGTAAAACCATTCTGCAATAGTCGACCTGCCCTTTTTTATTCGCATGCTCTATCTTTGAATTTGTTTACGAACTATTTCAAGTAAATAAAAAGGCGGCGACGGATTTCTCCGTCGCCGCCGCTTCGAACTCCGTTACCTGAGCCGCTTACCGGCCCGCCGCCCGGCGCAGACGCCGCTGAGCCATGCGTGATACTCTAGCCGGCCGCTTTTGCTTTGTCGCGCCTTGGGACAGACTGTAAACTTTGGCTGGGCTGCGCGCCGCCGAGGCGTTCTTCTTCCAGGCACCGAGGCCCTGCCTCAGGTAACTGGGATTTAACCCGAGTACCTCGCACACGCTGTCAAAGGAAAAAATTCCTCCGGCCGCGCCCTCTTGAATCCATTCTTCGGCTTCAGTGAATAACGCTTTCCCTTTGCTGTCGCGAGCGAAAGCGTATTTTTGGAAACACGCGATGGCATCCTCCAGAATCGCCAGCATCAGCTTTTTTTCCGGCTCCAAATACAATTTGCGCCTGAAAGTATCCAGGTACTGCTCCGGCAAAAGCGTGTCCGGTTGAAACAGCGACGTCACGCGCTCTTCCATACTCAGTCCAGTATCATAACTCATAGCACCACCTCCCATTGGAGTACGGCGTAATCCGAATGAGACGACAAACACAGCCCATTCAAGTTACGCCGCACTCGAAAGAGAAGAAGTCGCCGACAGCCCCTGACACGCAGGCCGTCGCAATGCGGCAATCGTGGTCCGACTAAGAACGTCTGTAATGCCGCGTTGCACTTCGTTCCACACGCCGAGCATCGTGCAGCGGGGTAGCTGATCACACCCCAACGCCTCATCCAGACAAGCGTTGACGGAGATCGGTCCGTCGATCGCCCGAATCACGTCGTAAAACGAAATGGCTTCCGGGGGCCGAGCCAACATATATCCGCCTAAAGAACCCCTTTTCGATTTGATCAACCCGCCGCGAATCAAGTCTTGAATGATTTTTTCCAAAAACTTTCGCGGCACGCCTTGCTGCCGTGCAATCTCAGCTATGGAACAACATTTCTCCGGGTCCTGATCTGAAAGGTAAATTACCGCACGCAACCCATAATCCACCCGGCGAGGAATCTGCATCAGCCCCATAGCTTACCCCCTCGCGCGCATGGTAGCGGCTGCCGCTGGCTTGTCGGCTGGTCGGCCTCCAAGCCTGCCCAAAGAGGAAAGACCCTCAAGCCGTTGGACGATCGTCGGCATCTTTTCGTTGACATAGTGGATTTCCTTTTCGGTAGTGAACCGGCCCAAGCTAAAACGGACGGCTCCTTGAAGCCAATCCGGCGGAACTTTCATTGCGCGCAGAACGTGGGAAGGCTCCGATGATCCGGCGGTACATGCCGACCCAGTCGAGGCACAAATTCCCTGCTGATCGAGAAGCACCAGAATAGACTCGCCTTCCAGATACCGAAAACTGATGTTACAGGTGTTCGGAAGCCGGGTTTGCTCTACTCCGTTGACCCTGCTCCCGGGACAAGACCCGAGTAATAGAGCCTCGAGTTGATCCCGCAGCTTGGTAATCCGAGGCGCATCGGAATCGATCCGGCTTGATGCCACCTCTGCGGCCTTGCCCATGCCGATGATGCTCGCGACGTTCTCAGTTCCGCCGCGCCGATTGCGCTCTTGGTGACCACCGATCATGAAAGGTGGAAAGGTCATGCCGCGCTTGACGTAGAGCGCCCCGACACCCTTTGGTGCATAAAACTTGTGCCCGGAAATCGTCATGAGATCCACGGGCAGATCTTGGACTTTCAAATGGATCTTGCCGGCGGCCTGAACGGCGTCGACATGAAAAGGAATGCCTTTGGCTTTCACAATCGTGCCGATCTGCTCCACCGGAAAAATGACTCCGGTCTCGTTGTTCGCCCACATCACCGAGACCAGCGCGGTGTCGTCTGTCAGAGCTGACCGCAGCTCTTCGAGATCGAGCCCGCCGCTTTCATCGACGCTCAGCCACGTCACACGATACCCTTTTTTCTCCAAGTGCTGACACAAACTCAACACCGCGGGATGTTCCACCTGGGTGGTCACGATGTGCCGCTTGTTGGGCCGCGCTTCGAGGATCCCCCTGATCGCTGCGTTGTCGCCCTCCGTCCCGCAGCTGGTAAAAACGATTTCGATCGGATCGGCCGCACCGATCAGATTGGCAACCTGCTCTCGAGCGATAGCGATTCGTTCCCCCACAGCGCTGCCGAAGTGGTGAATACTGGAGGGATTGCCATAGTGCTCGGTCAGGAATGGCAGCATCGCCTCGGCGACTTCGGGCAACACCCGAGTGGTCGCGTTGTTATCTAAATAGACCTCGTGAGCCATAATCTTCACACGAAAAGCTCTCGCTTAGCCGACGCTTCCTTCCAAGCTCACGCCGAGAAGTTTCTGCGCTTCAACAGCAAATTCCATCGGCAATTCTTTGAACACTTGCTTGCAGAAACCGTTGACGATCATGTTGACCGCGTCTTCTGTCGAAATGCCCCGCTGCCGGCAATAAAACAATTGATCCTCGCCGATTTTGGACGTCGATGCCTCGTGCTCCACCTGCGAGCTGTTATTGAGCACCTCTAAATATGGGAAAGTGTGCGCGCCGCATTGGTCGCCCAGCAGTAACGAGTCGCACTGCGAATAATTTCGGGCGCCCTTGGCAGGTTTCATGATCTTGACCAATCCGCGATAGGTATTTTGCCCATGACCCGCCGAAATGCCTTTGGAAACAATGGTACTTTTGGTGTTCTTTCCGATATGGATCATCTTGGTGCCGGTATCGGCTTGCTGATAATTATTGGTCAGTGCCACCGAATAGAACTCGCCGACGGAGTCATCACCTTGGAGGATACAACTCGGGTATTTCCAGGTAATCGCCGAACCGGTTTCCACTTGCGTCCATGAAATCTTCGAACGTTCGCCCAGGCATTTGCCGCGCTTGGTGACAAAATTGTAGATGCCGCCTTTGCCTTCGGCGTCTCCCGGATACCAATTTTGCACGGTCGAATACTTGATTTGCGCGTCTCGGTGCGCGATGAGCTCCACCACCGCCGCGTGCAGCTGGTTTTTATCACGCATCGGCGCGGTGCAACCTTCGAGATAGCTGACCGTCGCCCCCTCATCGGCAATGATCAGCGTGCGCTCGAACTGACCCGTTTCCGCCGCGTTGATGCGGAAATAGGTCGACAACTCCATGGGACAGCGCACCCCCTTGGGGATGTAGCAGAACGAACCGTCGCTAAAGACCGCCGAATTGAGCGCTGCAAAAAAATTGTCCGTGTACGGCACCACCGAACCCAAATACTTCTCCACCAGCTCCGGATGATTTTGTACGGCTTCGGAAAAAGCGCAGAAGATTATCCCCAGGTCGGCAAGCTTACTTTTGAACGTTGTCGCCACTGAAACGCTGTCAAAGACCGCGTCAACCGCCACACCCGCGAGCAATTCTTGTTCTCGTAGCGGAATCCCGAGCTTCTCGTAGGTTTTGATGAGCTCGGGGTCGACCTCCTCGAGATTCTTCGGTCTATCACCCTTTGACTTTGGCGCCGAGTAATAGCGAATCGACTGGTAATCAATCGGCGGATAATGCACCATCGCCCACTTTGGCTCGGCTTCGGCTTTCTCCAGCTTCGCCCAATGCCGGTAGGCCTTGAGCCGCCATTGAAGCATGAACTCGGGTTCTTCTTTCTTGGCGGAAATGAGCCGCACGATATCTTCGTTCAGGCCCGGCGGTACGGTATCTACCTCGATATCGGTGATAAAGCCGTACTTGTACTCGCGTCGAGTCAGGTCTTGAACCGTCTCGGTCCCAGTTTTCATCGCTGAATCCTTCATCAAACCGTGAATGATGCTCCGCAGCCGCAGGATTGCTTCACGTTCGGGTTTTGAAAAACGAACCCGGATTGCATCAGCTCGTCTTTGTAATCGAGCTCCGTGCCGGTCAGATAGAGCAAACTCTTCATGTCCACCAGCACCTTGGCTCCATCCCGTTCAAAAACTTTATCCGTAGGCTTGGGGGCATCGAAATCGACTTTGTATTGCAATCCGGAACAGCCGCCGCCGACGACTTTCACTCGCAAGCCCTGACCGTCCCGCTGCTCAGCTGCAATCAGTTCTTTAATTCGCGCCACCGCACGCTCCGTGAGACTCACTCCCATCGCCATCGCGTATTGTCCTCCTACGAAATCCCAGCCTTGTGTCTTTCCAGGCTTGCCTTGTAAAGGGGAGAAATTTTCCTGAGGCGACGAACTTCTTCAGCGACACGCCCTACGGTATATTCGATCTCCTCAGCTGTGTTGAATCGGCCGACGCCAAAACGGATGGAAGCATGCGCCAAAGAGTCCTCCAAGCCTAACGCCTTCAGGACGTGTGATGGCTCGAGGCTTGCCGAGGTGCATGCCGAACCCGTCGATACAGCAATTTCCTTGAGCCCCATCATCAGCGACTCGCCGTCAATATAAGCGAAACTCATGTTTAAATTTCCCGGCAAGCGCTTCACCGGATCACCGTTGATGTAAACGTCTTCGAGTTCTGCAAAAAGACCCGTCCGCAGGTGTTCTCGCAACCCTATCAGGCGTTCCGCCTCACCACCCATCTCGTTTTTCGCTACTTCGCAGGCGATGCCCAAGCCGACAATGCCGGGCACATTCAACGTTCCAGATCGCATGCCGCGCTCGTGGCCGCCGCCATCGAGCATCGGCGTTAGTTTCATCCGCGGGTTCGCACTGCGGACGTAAAGCGCGCCGACACCTTTCGGTCCATAGAACTTATGAGCGGTGAGCGAGAGTAGATCGATGGCCATTTTATCTACGTCTACGGGAATTTTTCCCACCGCCTGAGTCGCATCGGTATGAAAAAAAATGCCCTTTTTTTTGGTTAATCGACCGATCTCTTCCACGGGCTGGATAGTGCCGATCTCGTTGTTTGCCGCCATAATCGAAACGAGAATTGTCTTGTCGGTCAGCGAATCCTCGAGCCTTTGAAGATCGACCAAGCCATTGGTTTGTACGCGCAGATACGTCACCTTGAATCCCTGCTTCTCCAAAGCCTTGCAAGCGTCCAAGACCGCTTTGTGTTCAGTCGCGCAGGTAACGATATGATTTCCCCGCTCACGGTACGCCTGCGCCACCCCTTTGATCGCTAAATTATCCGACTCCGTGGCGCCGCTGGTAAAGACAATCTCCCGCGGCGAAGATGCACCAATTAGTCTCGCCACCTGCTCCCGCGCGCTATCTACGGCTGCTTCGGCTTCCCATCCGAATGGGTGATTCTTGCTCGAAGCATTCCCAAATTTTTCGGTAAAAAACGGCAGCATTGCGGCTAATACCCTCGGGTCCACCGGGGTTGTGGCATGATTATCCAAGTAGATTGGCGTCTTAATCATTGCGCTACGTCGATTACAGACTTAATTAGTCTGATATCAAGTTAACCAAAAGATGCGTCCGAGTCAATGCTGCGGCCCAGAATCTAAGCCTCTGTTTTCGCTGCATTATCGATAGAATGGCCAGCAGATGGCAGAATCTGCCGCAGGTATCGTCCGGTAAACGATCGGTCCACTGAGGCAACCTCTTCGGGAGTTCCCGCTGCCACCACTTCTCCGCCGCCGATTCCGCTTTCCGGCCCCAAGTCGATGACGTAATCAGAGTTTTTGATGATATCCAGATTGTGCTCGACCACAACTACGGTATTGCCGCTATCTGTGAGACGGTTAAGCAGGTCCAAAAGTTTTTTCGTATCCTCGAAATGGAGCCCCGCCGTGGGCTCGTCAAGAACATAAAGAGCTTGGCCGGAGCTTTTCCGCGCCAGCTCGCGCGCGAGTTTTACCCTTTGCGCTTCGCCCCCCGCGAGTGTGGATGCGGGCTGACCGAGCCTGACGTAGCCCAATCCCACGTCCCGCAACGTTTGCAGCCGCTCGCGAATCGGTGGAATATTGCTGAGCAATTCGAGCGCCTCATCGACAGTCAGCGCCAAAACATCAGCGATGCTCAACCCTTTATATCTAACCTCCAAGGTCTCACGGTTATAGCGCCGGCCTTTACAGACCGGGCAGATGACGGAAAGATCGGGAATGAAATACATCTCCACCCGTGTCACTCCGTCACCGGCACAGGCTTCACAGCGGCCACCTTTCTGATTAAATGAAAAGCGCTCTGGCTTGTACCCGCGGACACGCGCTTCAGGCAGCTGGGAAAAGAAATCCCGAAGGTAATCGTAAACACCGGTATACGTAGCCGGATTGGATCGCGGTGTGCGCCCGATCGCTTGCTGGTCTACGCCGATCACACGGTCGAAATTTTCCCAGCCGACCAGATCTGCCACCGGTGATTTTCGGCCCTTAGGGTTGTGCAATCGCTTTCTCAACTCATCATACAACACATCCATGACCAGTGTGCTTTTGCCCGCGCCGGAAACACCGGTCACGCAAATGAGCGCGCCGATTGGAATCCGCACCGTGATATTTTTTAGGTTGTGCTTGTGCGCGTTTCGAATCAGCAAGTATTTCCCACTGCCGTTTCGTCGCGCATCGCGAGTTGAAATGGTTAATAGTCCCGCGAGATATCGGCCGGTAAGAGAGTGCTGATCGGCAAGGATCTCGGCAAGAGAGCCTTGCGCTACCACTTCACCACCGCGCTCGCCGGCGCCGGGACCCATATCTATGAGATAATCCGCGGCCCTCATAGTCTCGGGATCATGTTCGACGACAATCACCGAATTACCCCCCTCGCGAAGTCCTTTAAGAAGCTCGAGCAATTGGGCGTTGTCTCTTTGGTGCAACCCCCGGCTCGGCTCGTCCAGCACGTAGAGCACACCCGTCATCCCGGAGCCGATCTCGGTTGCCAGGCGAACCCTTTGGATCTCGCCACCGGAAAGGCTTAATGAGGACCGATCCAAGCTCAAATGATTCAAACCCAAATGCGTTAGAACACGCATTCGCCTCGTGATTTCACCGACGAGTTTCTTACCAACCATTACGCGATCGCCAGAAAATTCGAGCGCACAGAAAAACTCGATCGCCTCCGTTATGGGCCAGCCGCTGATTTGCGAAATGTCATAGCCGGCGACGCGCACGAAGCGGCTTTCGTTTTTGAGTCGGGTTCCGTTGCACTCAGGGCATGTCCGCGTCGTCTCGTCCGTGTTTTTCCCGTGTTCAGGAGTCTCCCCTAAGCCATTACAGGTCGGGCAAGCGCCTTCCGCACTGTTGAACGAAAATAAGCTCATGGTGACTTCCGGCGCGGCCGCGCCGCAGTTCAAGCATTTGAGCGCTTTGCTGAACCGCCTCTGACGCGCCGATGGGTAGTCACTGTCTTCGAGGATTAGCACCTTGACGATCTGGCCGCCTTGCCGGCCTGCGAGCTCGACCGCTTCCGCGAGCCTGGTCCGAGTGCCTTCGCGTACGATCAAACGATCAATCACCACGTCCAATTCACGCGCTTGGCTCCAGTCGGCGGAAATGTCGCCCGGGAGCTCGACCATTTTCCCGTCGACCATCGCTCTTGAAAAACCCTGTCTCGCCACTTCCTCGAGCAGCTTGTCGGCATTTATTTCGGATGAAAGCGCCAGCGGCGCCAACACGACCAGACGCGTGCCATGCGGCAATGAAAGCAATTGATCGACGATTTGCTCTGTGCTCTGCGCGATGATTTCACTGCCGCAATTGGGACAATGCAGTTGACCGGCTCGAACAAACAGCAGGCGCAAAAAATCATAAACGTGGGTCATGGTGCCCACGGTAGAGCGTGAATGAGCGACCCCGGAGTTTTGCCGAATCGCGATGGTTGGAGAAATCCCCTCGATACTATCGACGTCGGGCTTTTCGATCTGTTGCAACAGCTGATGGGCGTCTGCGGCGATTGCCTCAAGGTAGCGCCGCCGGCCTTCGGCATATAACGTGTCGAAGGCGAGCGAAGACTTTCCCGATCCGGACGGGCCGGTGATGACCACCAACCGATCGCGCGGAATCTCCAGATCGAGATTTTTAAGGTTATGGACGCGAGCGCCGCGGATGACGATTTGCGCCGGCATCTTCACCCGATCAGGTTTGAAATTCCTTCAGCTTATTTTCAATGAGCGCTCGATACTCGTCGAGCTTCTCCTGGGAAGAGGCTTCGAAGCGAAGCACGAGGGCCGGCTGCGTGTTGGATGCCCGGATCAAACCCCAGCCGTCAGCGAAGCGGACCCGAGCCCCGTCGACATCGATCAGATCGAAATGCTGCCGAAAGTAATCCGTGGCTTTGGCAGCGATGGCGAATTTCCTTTCGTCGGGACAATCAACACGAATTTCTGGTGTCGACACACTCTCAGGTAGATCGGCTAGGAGGCTCGACAACGGTTTACCCGAATTGGCGACGATTTCAAGCAAACGGAGAGAGGCGTAAATCGCATCGTCGAAACCGAAATAACGCTCCTTGAAAAACATGTGCCCGCTCATCTCTCCGGCCAGGAGCGCTCCGGTCTCTTTCATCTTGGCCTTGAGAAGCGAATGCCCCGCTTTCCACATAATCGGCTGCCCGCCATTCTTGCGAATGTCATCGTAGAGCCGCTGCGAGCACTTCACTTCGGAGATGATCACCGCATTGGGATTGCGCAGCAAAACGTCGCGCGAAAACAAAACCAGCAGTTCGTCGCCCCAAAGGATCTTGCCGTTTTCATCCACCGCCCCGATCCGGTCGGCGTCGCCGTCGTAGGCGATACCGAGATCGGCTTGTTCACTTTTTACTTTTTCGATCAGCATGGCCAAATTTTCGGGCACGGTGGGATCGGGATGATGAATAGGAAATGTGCCGTCCGGCACACAGGCGATCTCGAATACTTCGCAACCCAGTTCTCTGAAGATCGGCGGGCCGACGGGTCCGCCGACGCCGCTTCCGGCATCGATCACAATCTTTAATGGCCGGGCAAGCTTAGGAACGTCGGCGAGCAAGTGGTGCCGATACGGCGACATGATTTCGTATCGTTCACGCCCGCCGCCCGGGTTTTCACGAACATGTCGTCGCTCCATGCGCGCGCGGATTTCCTGGATCTGCTGACCGTAAAGAGTGTCTTTGCCTAGGCAAATCTTGAAGCCGTTGTATTCGGAAGGATTGTGGCTTGCAGTGATTTGAATTCCGCCGTCGAGGTCGAGATGAAACAAAGAAAAATACAATAACGGCGTCGGGCAAACTCCAATGTCATAAACCTGCAGGCCCGCAGAGATCATGCCGGCGATAACTGCCTCGGCGTAAGCATCGGACGTCGCGCGGCAATCGCGCCCGACCGCAACCCGACTGCCGCCCGATTCGAACACCGAAGTTCCGTGGACTTTTCCCAGTAGCAGGGCAAATTCCTGGCCAAAATCTTGCTCCGCCAATCCGCGGATATCGTACTCACGAAAGATCGATGGGTTCACCGCGTCCTCCCTGCCTACCGCCGCCTAGCCAGTTGCGCCGCCAGTAAGATTGCCTCCTTCATACTGCTTTCATCCGCTTTGCCCTTTCCCGCAATGTCGTAGGCGGTGCCATGATCGACTGAAGTCCTGATAAACGGCGGTCCCAGTGTAAGCGCTACACCGCCGAAAAAATGATGCAGCTTGAGCGGGATCAGTCCCTGATCGTGATACATACAAACGACCGCGTCATAGTCACCCCGAGCAGCGTGGTGAAATAAGCTATCCGCGGGGAACGGTCCATGAGCTGAAATGCCTTTGCGGCGCGCTGATTCCACCGCCGGTGCGATGATTTTGATCTCTTCGTCACCAAAGATGCCCGCTTCACCGCCATGCGGGTTCAGTGCCGCCACGGCGATGCGGGGCCGCTTAATACGAAAAAATTTCTGCAGCGCTCCTTGCGTCAGCTCCAAAGTGGTTTGGATATTTTCCCGCTTGAGCCTGCGCGCCACTTCGGTAAAACGGATATGTCCTGTGACCGGCACCACCCGCAGTTTCGCGCCAATCAGCATCATGCGACATTGCGAGGTGCCGCTAAGCTCTGCCAGCAATTCGGTATGACCCGGATAATTGTATCCTGCGTCAATCAAGTTGCTTTTGCTAATGGGCGCTGTGGCAACAGCGTCGGCCACCTTTGACAGCGCCAGTTTCGCCGCCACTCGAATGTAGCTATAGACGCTCCGCCCTCCGGCTTTGGATGAAACTCCCGGCCGTGACTCACTCGGAGTGAGCGCGGACAGAGAACAAACGGCATAGGCTTTGGTATCCTCGAGTAAAGGTAAGAGCTGCTCTCCCTGTTTCCAGCAAACCAGGCGGGGCATGCTCTTTCCGCGACGCGCGCGCTGAAGTACTCCCCAGTCGCCCAGAATCAGTGGGCGTGAGACCCGTTTCAAGATCGGGTCTGCAAGCGCTTTCAAAATGATTTCTGGACCGATGCCCGCCGGATCGCCCATGGTCACGGCGATAATCGGTTTACTGGGCATAGGTATAGCAGGTCGGCATGGGGATAATGCCTTTTATTATCCCCAGTTCGTGCGCTCGAGACAAGCCGCTAGGGGTTTTTAGAGGAAAACGGATTCAGCGAATCGAGGATACTCTTATCGGAGCTTTTCGCTGGCGGCGGATTTAAGACGTCGGGAGCCTGATCCGGCGTCTCCGCGGTGCCAAGCGGCACGCCAAAGACAGATACGATGCTTCTTCCGGCGATTGGGCTTTTAGGGTCTATGTCCTCCACGGGAGTCTGTTTCACGATGTAGGAAAATGGATTGAAGTAGCTGAGGAATGTCCGCTCTTCGCTGCGCCGAGCGGATGGATTCGAGCCCGCGACCAGCGTGTTCATCGTATCTTCTTTGGACTCTTCAGGTTTGAAGACTACTCCGGCAATCTTGATGTCGACCCGATGTTTCCGTCGCAAGTCGGTCTTCATCCATTTCGCAAACCGTTCTTGCAATGCTTTGTTCAGCAGCTCTTCTTTGATGCGCGGGGCCACCGTAGCGAGCGGCAGCACATTCCCTGCTTCCCGAGCTTCGAGCTTCACAATATGAACGCCCATGCTGGTTCGAAATGGCTCGCTCACTTGTCCCACCTGAAGTTTTTCGAACGCCACTTCCTCCAAACCCGGGATTAACGTCCCGCGTTTGATCCAGCCGATATCGCCCCCGTCGGCTTGACCGGCACCTTGCGAATATTCTTTCGCCAATGTGGCGAAATCCTCACCCGCCTTGATGCGCTCGTAAAGCTCCTTCCCCTCGGCCATGACGGCTTGAACGCGATCGGGTGCGGCACGTTCCGGGAGCGTCAACAAAATATGACGAATCCGCGCACGTGCGTCGCTTCTGTATTTGTTGGGATTGGCCTTGTAATAACGCTCCACGTCTTCGTCGGTAATGGTGACCTTTCTTTTCACCTGACGATCGATAATCTCGCTCTTTTCCATCTCGGTCTTGACTGAGACTTTATAGCTGGCGACAGTTTGTCCTTCTCGGGCCAGCGCCGTCTTGAGATCGTCGTCGGACAGTCGATTGTTTTTCTTAACCTGGTCGATGTACTGATTGACGTCGGCATCGGTGATGCTGATGCCCGCTTCGCGCACTTCGGATTCGAGAAGCTTATCGGTAATAAACTGCTCCAACACCTCGCGGTCCGTGGCGTTGATCTGATCGAGGCTGCCGTTCGGAAAACTGCGGCCCATTTTGCTTTTGGCGTAGCTATTAAGGCTCGACAGGGTGTACGGCTCGCCATTGATCACCACGATCAGTTGCTCGACGACTGCAGCGCTTGCGATGGACGGACCAACCAAGACGAGACACAAAAGCAGCCTTCCGATGAGAATTCGCTTCGGCATAGGCATTTCACCCGTGGAGGACTTAAAACGATGGCCTTAAGAGGTAACACACTCTGGGGTAAAAGCCAAATTCCCGGTGAGTGCGCAGCGTTCGTCTAATTCTCATGACGTAGGCGCGCTGAGTGTCTCGGCAGGAAAGGCCGTTCGGGACGGCAGGTCCTCGATTGAGCGCAGGAGCTCTGAAACTTCTTCGACCAGGGGTTCCCAGTCGAGATTTTTTGGCGCGAATGACAACCGCCCGTCCGGCGTCAGGCGGAAACGATTTTTTTGTTTCTGGATCAGCTCGAGAACTTTATCGACTTTCACCGGCGACTCAGGATGGAACAGCAGGTAAACCCGTCCATCCGCGACGCTGATTTGCTGCACCAAAAATTCCTTGAGGGTCCGGCGCAGATTCATGACCAGAAAGAGATTCTCTACCACCGTTGTATACGGACCGAAGCGATCGATGATCTCTTCTTTTAATTCGGCGAGCTCCTGATCGTCGCGCAGACTCGCTAGCCGTTTGTAGAAGTAAAGCCTTTGATTGGCATCCGGAATATAACTGTCGGGAAAATAGGCAGGTATGCCGAGGCGAATTTCGGGGTCTACCTCGGGCAATACGTCTTCCCCTTTCAATTCCTGAATCGCTTTCTCCATCATCTCGGTATAGAGCTCGAAGCCGACCGCATGAATTTGTCCTGACTGCTGCTCGCCGAGCAGATTCCCCGCGCCGCGAATTTCCAGATCGTGCATTGCGAGCTTGAACCCGCCCCCGAGTCCATCGATTTCCTGCAGCGCCCGTAACCGTTTCTCGGCGTCCGGCGTGATCGCTTGTTCGCCGGGAATCAACAAGTACGCATAGGCGTGTCGATGCGAACGGCCCACGCGCCCGCGCAGCTGATAGAGCTGGGCGAGACCGAATCTATCCGCCCGATTGATGATAATCGTGTTCGCGTTGGGGAAATCGAGTCCTGACTCGATGATGGCAGAGCAGACCAGCACCTGCGTTTGGTTATTGAAAAAGTCCAGCATGACCTTTTCCAATTCCTTGGGCCGCATCTGGCCATGCGCCACTGCAAACTTCGCTTCCGGAACGAGCTCCGCGAGCTTCAGCGCCAAGCGATCGATTGTTTCGACGCGGTTGTGCAGCAAAAACACCTGCCCGCCGCGGTCAATCTCGCGCAGGATGGCGTCGCGGATCAGGCGGTCGTCGTATCGGGTCACGTAGGTTTGAATCGCGAGCCGATCCACCGGGGGCGTTTCGATGATGCTGAGATCGCGGATGCCGACAAGCGACATGTGCAGTGTGCGCGGGATCGGCGTCGCGGTGAGGCTCAGCACATCGACCAACTGGCGCAACTTTTTAAGCCGCTCCTTGTGGACCACGCCGAAGCGGTGCTCTTCATCGATGATCACCAGGCCCAAGTTTTTGAACTCGACATCCTTTTGCAGCAAGCGATGAGTGCCAATGACGATATCGACCTTACCCGTCGCCGTATCTTGGAGAATCTCGGCAATTTCCTTGTTGGTCAGAAAACGGCTCACCATCTCGACACGCACCGGATGGTTGCGGAAACGATGGCGAAAGGTTTGCAGATGCTGTTGCGCAAGAATGGTCGTCGGCGCGAGCACAGCAACCTGCTTACCGCCTTCGACCGCGAGAAATGCAGCCCGCATCGCCACTTCGGTCTTGCCGTAACCTACGTCGCCGCAAATTAACCGATCCATCGGCTTTTTGTTTTGCATCCCGGCGAGAGTCTCGTCGATGGCACGCTGCTGGTCAGGAGTTTCTTCGTACTCGAACGCCGCTTCAAACTCCTGGTACATCGCGTCGGGTGACGCGAAGGCGGTCCCCTCGCGCGCTTCGCGCAGAGCATAGAGCTGAACCAACTCTTCGGCCATGGCAAAAATAGATTTCCGCGCCTTGGCCTTGACCTTTTCCCATGAGGTACCGCCCAATCGATCGAGTGCCGGTTGGGCGCCGTCGCCGCCAATGTATTTCTGCACCATGTTGATGCGATCCACCGGCAAGTACAGCCGATCGCCACCGTCGTATTCCAGGTGCAGGAACTCTCCCTCCACACCAGCGACTTGCAAAAACTTAAGCCCTCGATAAACGCCGATGCCGTGATCGAGATGAACGACAAAATCGTCCTGCTTGAGCTCGCTCAAGCTCGTGAGAAAGTGGCTCGGATGACGCTTGGTCGTGCCTGCGGGCTGGCGCTTGCGCGTGCCGAAAATTTCGTCGAACGTCACCACGACCAAACCCGCTTCCGGCAGCCGAAAACCGTGGTTGAGCTGACCGCAGATAATCGCCTGCGCGAAATCTGTGCGCTCCATCAAAATTGGCAGCGAGGTTTCAACCAAGGGCAGTTGATAGTTGTAGTTGACCAATAATTCGCGCAATCGCGTGCCATCGGCCTTTGTTGGCGCAACGAAGATCACTCGTTGCTTTTCCCACGCCTTGAAATGCTCGACCAAAGGTAACAGCGTCGGATCTTTGCCGGTGTGCGCCGTTTCCTGCCGAATGTCGGTGGTTAAATAGGACTCCACCGTCATCGTCGTCGCCTGTGCTCGTTCGGATGCCGCCAAAAGCGTGAGCGACTCGCCTTGCACTTGAGCAAAGGGTGCCAGCGCATCCTGAAGCTGATGCTCGCTCAGGTAAAGCGATTCCAGCGGCGCCACCAAGCGGTGTTCTTCCTCCGCCTGACGGCTTCTCTCCCAGGTGGTTTGCCCAAAGCGCTCCGCTTCAGCTTCGATCCGATCCGCGCCATCGAACCAGATGAGTGTTTGCGCCGGCAGATAGGCCGTGACCGGCACCAGCGGCTCGGAAAAGTACGGCACCAGAAATTCCATTCCGGGAAATGGAATCCCCGCACGAACCGACTCAATGAGAGTATTTTTTGCCCGCCGGTCGACTTCCAATTCGACAGCGCGTTGTTCAAGGCGGCGCACGAACGCGGCGCTATCGTTTTGCTTGAGCGAAAACTCTTTCATCGGCAAAAGCAGCATCTCTTCGCGTTGCTGTGCGCTCCGTTGGGTGGACGGATTGAACTCGCGAATCGAGTCGAGGCGGTCACCGTCGAATTCGAGTCGGAGCGGCAGTGCGTAACCTGGCGAGAAGAAGTCAACGATACCGCCGCGGATGCTGAAATCACCGGGTTCTTCGGCTAGCGGCACATTCTGGAAACCCCATGCGACCAAATGTTCGAGCAACGCTTCCCGCGATAGTTCCTGACCGGCCACCAAATAGAGATACGACCGCTTGAGCGACTCTTTGGGAATCACTTTTTGCATTAACGCGGCGGGAGTGGCGATCAAAACTGGTGCGGGCTCTTCAACGAGCTTATAAAGGCCCGCTAAACGTCCCGCGATATTTTCTGGATGCGGTGAGAGATTTTCGAACGGCAGCACCTCCCATGAAGGAAAGAGATGCACGCGTTTTTGCAAAGGCGCTCCGCTGTCCGCCTCGCCGAGAAAAAAAATTAGATCTTCGTAAAGATATTCCGCTTCGCGGGCGCTCGGACAAACGATCAGAAATGGCCGGTTAGCTCGGCGCGCGGCCAGCGCCAGCATGTAGGCGCGCGCACCCCCTTGCAATCCTTGAATTCGCCTGCTGCCGGTCCAATTTCCTTGGAGAAAGTTTTCGATCCGTTGTGCGAGGGCAATATCGGTCATGAAAAAAAGCTAGGTTTTTGCAGCTCAATCTTCGGCAGCGCTGAACTCACTCGATCCACCGCCTTCTCCGCTGCTTCCGCCCATGCCTCGGCAGCCTGGCTGAGTTCGTTTACGCGTATCTCTAAAAAAGATGGCTGATAATTCTCGAAACGAATAAGCGCCTGATGGATCATTCGCACGGGTCCCGTGATTTCACCGAACTCGCGATAGAGCCGGAATGCCGCGGCGAGCTGAATCAACCCTTCAAGAAACGGCTTGTTCTGGGCTTCAGTCTCCTGATAATAGGGTTCGAGAATTTCGTGGCATTCGAAAAACCGCTGGTCATTGAACAGACGAATGCCCTCTCGCAAACGAGCGTCCATAAAAAGCGCAGAATTAAACGCTAACAGCTTCTTTCGTTCCCCTCAAGTTTACATCCGTCTGAGCTATTTCGGTTCCGTCGCCCATAGGCGCTTGTCGTAATCGGCGACCGAGGGAACGGCCGCAAGCCAGATGCAGACGTCGGAAATGGATAATACTGCGGTGGAGAGCGCGAAGGAAACGAGATAACTTCCAGTCCAGTCGTAAAACGCGCCGCCAAGCCATGACCCGAGCGCGCCACCGACGCCTACGGCAACCGTCGAATATCCGAGAATAGAGCCAAACCCTTTGCCGGAAAAAATATCCGCGGTGAGCGCCGAAAAAATCACCGCGCGCGAGCCGAAGCCGATGCCAAAGAAAATTACGTAGATGTAGAGAAGCCAAGCCTGGCTGGGATCGCTCAGAACCATCAGTGCGCCGACGCCGACGACCGTCATCACGATGTTCAGCGTATAAGCGGCCTCCTTGGAAAGACGATCGGCGATAAAACCGAAGATGACCCGTCCAAAGCTGCTAGTGACTCCTGCGAGGCCAAAGATCGAGGCCGATAGAAGCTTGCTAAAGCCGACGTCGACAACGTGCGCCACCTGATGCGTAACGATCACCGTGGTTCCCGAAGCCGCGGCGATGCGCGCGACGAAGAGAAGCCAGAACTGCAGACTGCGCAAAGCCAAGCGAGCCGTCCATTGATTTTGGCTCGTCTTCTTTTCCGGCCGGTGCCGCAGGTGCTCGCCATGGGGCCCATGGTCGTAAAACAGCCAGACCACCGGCAATAGTCCGATCACAACAATCGCCGCATAGGTTTCGAAAGCACGCGCCCAGCCATAGCTCGAAATCAGCCACTCGCTCAAAGGCGCGAGCAGCATGATGCCCAGGCCGGTGCCGGCATAGACAAAACCGATTGCCGACGCCCGATGTGATGAGAACCACTCGGAAATTAAAAAAACGTGCGGCACCATGCCGGTAAAGGTGAACCCGACGGCCAGAATAACTCCAAAGCTGATGTAGAGTTGCCAAAGAGTCGAGACCTGGCTGCTCAAAAACAAGCCGAGCACCAAAGCGAGGCAGCCGGCGATGGAAATTTTTTTGCTGCCGTAGCGATCGAGGAGATGACCCACAAGCGGCGATAGCATCGCGTCGACAGTCAAAACAATCGAGAAAATACCCGCCGTCGCGCCGCGGCTCCAACCAAACGTATCCAGCAACGCGACATTGAAGACGCCAAACGATGAATGAATACCGCGGGAAAAACCTAGTACGATAAAGGCAAGCGACGCCACCAGCCACGGTGTGGGAGAAAAACGCATGAGAAAATATCTTTCCTGCTTAGCAGAGCGCCGGCTGAGCCACAACTGCCAAGCATTAATCCCGCGGCAAAGCCGCCGCGCGGCCAAATCTTTCACGTCACCGAGGATGAAAAACTTGTCTTTTCTCAACACTGCGCTTATTCTGCTGACGATTTGCTATGCGCTTGGCTCGCTTGTCGATCGTGCTTTTGTTTACCGTGTCATGCGCCGGCTTTCGGACCGACAGCGAATTCCTGGCCGGACGCCAAGCTTTACTGCGCGGTGAGCCTGACAATGCGCGGTCTTATTTCGACGGGGTGGCCCAGAGCGATCCTCGTTTCGTGAGCCGTGAGGTATCGCCGCCGCGGAGCATATGGACGTATGTCGGACGCGCGGACTACAACGCCGGCAGATATGCCCAGGCAGAATCGGCTTTTGAAAAAGCCGTCGGCCAACTCAAGGAAGACGACATTGCCAAGCTCTATCTCGGTCTCACACGGCTTCGGCCACCCGAGCCGACGGTTTCTTCCAAGGCGTTTTCACTGCAAGAAGTGACCTATGCCTTACGTGAAGGAATCGATCCCAAGAGAGTTGCCACCTTGGCCCGCGAACGCGGTGTCGCTTTTGATTTGAACAAAGAGACCGAAACTCAGCTCCAGACGGTTGGCGCCAATAATTTGCTTCTCGACGAACTAAAAAAAATCCGTGCCGAGAACACCAAAGGAAGCCGGTCGACGGATGCACGAAGAGCGCAAGCCGCCAAGGAATTAACCGATGCCCTGACCGGATTGCGCGAGTGGCTCGCCTATACGATCAGTTATACCTCGCAAGGAAAATTCTGGGATCCCGCGGGACGAATACGGAATCAACTTCAACTTTGCCTCAAAATGCTCGAGGCGCGACCTCCGGATTGGGACGCGCTCATCGCGAACGCGGAATGGGTCGGTTCGATGTTCGAGGAAGAGAGCGATCGGGCGCGGCGCGATGAGGCGGCGGAACGCAATCGGCAATTACGACGCTAGAGTTCCGGGCTGAGTCGCATCGAACTAGCAACTGACCGGATTGCCCAAGACCCGTTCGGCGTTGCAGGCTCGTTTCGTCTGTTCAATTTCCTTTCGCACGCCTTCATCGAAAGGCTCCAGAACTCTCGCCTTCTCCAGTTCCGCCAATGCTCCGGCGTAATTTCCCTGCTCGCGTAACGAACCGGCGCGCCCGAGGTAGGTCGTCACTTTGGCTTTCACCTCCGCAGCCGGAGTCTGGACCTTCACCGACTCTGGTTCGCGAGCTTGCATCGACTTTGCCGGCTGCTGCGCCGGTTTTTCCGGCTCTTTGACGAGCACGATCACGGGCGGGCTGCGCAACTCGCCGAAGCGCGCAACCACCTCGGTCTTGCCGGGCCGCAATCCCTCTAGCTCACCGGCACCACTGATCGATGCCACGGCGCGGTTGCTGATTTGCCATTCGATATCTCGCGAAAGCGCTTGTTCGCTTTCATCGGAATAGCGGCCGCGCACACGGATGGGAATCCTCTCGTTGGGGTGCAATTCTCGGGTTGCGACGTTGAGCCTCAAGGCAACTAGTCTTGGCTGCGCAGCCGCTTTGGCTGGCGCTTCGACTCGCTTGACATTGATGGTCCACGCCGGACTGACCACACCGCCAACGTTTGCTTTGATTTCGGCAGTTCCCGGCGTGAGGGCCGTGACTTCCCCCTCCGGACTGACGCCTGCGACTTGCGGAGCGCTGCTCGACCAACTGATCGCGTCTTTGATTTGCGCCTGCTTCCCGTCCGAATCGATTGCGCTTAACTCCAGTTTCGTTTTTTCGGCTGGATTGAGATCCTTTCGTTCGGCGCGAATCGCGAGCGTCGCTAGGTGCGGCGCGGATCTAACTTCGGCCTTTTGTTCGGGTGCCGAGATTTGTCCGTGTTGTGAGAATTCTCTCCACATTTGCCATCCAACTAACAACGCGACAAACGCGGCGATGACAGCACCGAATTTGAACATTCGCGCGCTCGTGGTTCGCTGCAGCAAAGTAGTTACGCGGGTTTTTGCTAGCGAAGATTCGCTCGGCGGCAAAGAGGGTTCGACGCTTTCGCCCAAAATGGATTTTAGATCTGCGATGAATTGCTGCGCGGCGGGATCGTCGGTTGAGCCGTTCCAATTAGCGAGATTGGCCGCTTGAATCGCGCGAAAGCCGATGGGAGGCTCGACTCCCTCAATCAACACGGGGACGATGGTCTTGCCCAGCCGACGTGCTTCTTCAGCTTCTTCCGTGACCCACGGGCTTTGCACCGAATTTTTCGACCAGAGCACGACCAAGCAGCGCATCTCGCGTAGCGCATCTTCGAGGACCGATCGCCAGGTGCGTCCTGCTGGAATCCGGCGGTCCCACCATACGCGGAAACCGACAGATTCGAGCAGCTCGGCGAACTTCGCTGCCGTTTCGCGATCCTCATTTGCGTAGCTGATGAAAATATCGGCCATGGACCCGGACTTTTGCGTGTCGACGAATTCTGACGGAGCTGCCGGACAGATAAGCTGCGGCCGATTTTAACAAATGTTCGGAATTTTGGAAAATCTCGAATGCGCGAACTGAGAAATGAACCTCTCGTAACCACTCACCCACCGCCGTAAAGTGCGAAGCAATCGCGTTACGCCTATCTCGAGCGGCTGCTGATTGACCCGATTGGAACGATAGTGATAAAGCCTCTCAGGAAACGAGTTACCAAGGAGTTCCGATGTCAAATTCAAGCCTCCAATCCGATGTCGTCATCATTGGCGGCGGTGGCGCAGGAATCCCCGCCGCTATCGAAGTCGCGCAAGCCGGTGGCCAGGCTGTAGTGTTGGAAGCCGCCGCGGAATGCGGCGGCACGGCCGCGATTTCCGGCGGCGGGTGCTGTATTGTCGGGACGCCATTACAAAGATCGCAAGATATCGCCGACACACCGGATATGGCTTTCGAAGATTGGATCCGATGGGGCGGCGGTCAAGCCGACGAAGTCTGGGTGCGTTACTATCTCGAGCACACTCTGCACGATCTTTACCATTGGGCGGAGAGCTGCGGCGCCAAATGGGTCGACATGAAATTCCAGGAGGGAAACCGCGTGCTGCGCTGGCACCGGCCCGACAACAACGGTCTCGGTCTGATGACGGCCCTGATCAAAACCGCCGAATCCCTGCCGAACGTCACGATCATGACTTCGACCAAAGCCGGCAAGCTGCTGACAGAAACCGGCCGCGTGTGCGGTGTCAACGCAACGAGAAACAGTGATCGATTTGAAGTTCGCGGCAAAGCGGTGATCGTGGCCACAGGTGGCTTCAACTCAAATCTCGACATGGTTCTGGAGCACCGGCCCGAATTCAAACAGTTTAGGGTCATGGAAGGCTCAGGCTTCAACGCAAAAGGCGAAGGCCATCAAATGATCCGTGAGCTCGGCGGCTATTTCACCCACATGGATTGCATTTGGTTCTATGTTTATGCCACGCCCGACTATCGCGATCCGCAACAGCGACGCGGCTTGGTCTTTCGCCAGGTACCCGGCTATATCTGGTTTAACCAGCAGGGCTACCGCTTTCATAACGAGTCCAGAACCGGCGGCGCTTCGGCGACGCCAGCGCTGCTAGCGCAGAATCCTCCCCATGCCTGGGCTCTCGCTGATACGCCGATGCTCGCGAAAATCGACGTCGCGGATCCGTATTACCGCCGCGGCGACGTGATCGACCGGATGAAGGTGCAGGAGCTTTTGGACAATTCGCCGTATATCAAAAAGGCCACGAATCTCGAAGAGCTCGGTAAAAAAATGGCGGTCGAGAACCTGAAAAATTTTCGCGATGAGATTGACGCCTACAATCGCTGCTTCGATGAAGGACTGGAAAAGGAGCCCAAGTTTGGGAAGTCACTGAAAGGCGCGAAAAAATTCGATACGCCGCCTTACTATGCCATTCAGATATTTCCGCTGGCGCGAAAAAATTTCGGCGGTGTCAAGACCGATTTACATTGCCGTGCGCTGAACAAATATTTTGAACCAATCCCAGGTCTTTATGCGGCGGGTGAAGTCGCCGGCATGGCCGGCGGACACATCAATGGTAAGGCGGGATTGGAAGGGACCATGCTGGGGCCATCAATTTTTAGCGGCCGTGTAGCGGGCGCGTGGGCCGCCCATGAAGCAGGATTCGGACCGGGCTTTATTGGCAAGCCGAACCGGCCGGAGTTAGACTGAAGGAACGAAGACATTCAACGCTCCGAGTTCAAAGTTCAGGTTTTCAATCCGACGTTTAACCTTAGACGCGGCTTCGCATCATCATGTCGACGATAGCAAAGAATAATTTAGAATTTAAAACGGTGCGCGGTTATTGTGCATTGTGCACGGCGCATTGTGCCACCATTGCAACTGTCGAGAGCGGGCGAGTCATCCGGCTCGATCCCGATCACGATCATCCTAACGGCGGGGTCATGTGCATCAAAGGCAAGGCTGCGCCGGAGTTGGTATACCATCCCGATCGTCTCGATTACCCGCTCAAGCGCACTCGTCCAAAGAGTGACGCCGATCCAGGATGGCAGCGCGTTACCTGGGATGAAGCTCTCGACGATATCGCGCATCGAATTTCGGAGATTCGCCAGCGCTTCGGCGCCAAAGCCATCGCATTAGCCAAAGGAACAAAAAGCGGCACTTCGGTGGACGATGCCGAACGCTGGCTCGGACGCCTGCTTTATTCGATCGGCAGTCCCAATTGGGTATCGACCACTCACGTTTGCAATTGGCACAAGGACACCGGCTTCAGTTACACCTTCGGCAGCAATCTACCGACGCCCGATCTCGCAAACAGCAAAACGTTTTTGCTCTGGGGTCATAATCCGAGCTCGACGTCGTTGATCCTTGCCCACGATATCGTGCAAGCGCGGGCGCGCGGCATGAAAACTGTCGTGGTCGATCCGCGCCGCATCGGCATCGGTGCCCAAGCGGACATGCTATTGCAGCCGCGTCCGGGAACGGACGGCGCTTTGGCCTTAGCGCTAATTCACTGCTTGATGGAGGAGAGCTGGTATGATGCGGACTTCGTGCGCCGCTGGACGAACGGAATTCTGCTCCTGAACACCGCAACAGATCGATTACTCACCGAAGCTGAAATCGCGTCCGGCGGCAGAGCGGATCGGTTCGTAGCGTGGGATGAAGCGACGGGCGAGCCAGCGATTTACGATCCCGACAGCGGGCAGTACGAGCGTGACGGGGTTATGCCGAGTCTTTTCGGCGTGCGCTCGCTCGAAGGAACGGACGGCAACAAGATCACCTGCAAGCCCGTTTTTGAACGTCTCGGTGAAATTGCCGTTCCGTTTTCGCCGGAGCGGTCCGAGCAGATTCACCGCGTGCCGGCAGATAAAGTGTGGCAGACGGCACTGGTTCTGGCGCACAATCGCCCAGTGAGCATGTATATGTGGAATGGCCTCGGCCAGCACACCAATGCCACGCAGACCAGCCGCGCCATCGCTTGTCTCTATGCCCTGCTCGGCGATTTCGACCGGCCGGGCGGCAATGTGATCTTTCCTAAAGTGAAGGTGAACGAGGTTGACGGCAAAGAGTTTCTGCCGAAGGAAGCGGCTGCCGCACGGATCGGACGGGAGCGCAAACCCCTCGGCCCACCAGCCAAGCCGGGCAACTGCGCGGCCTATGATGTCTTTACCGCGATCCTGGAGGAAACACCGTATCCCGTAAAAGTGCTGTTAAATTTCGGCTCCAACACCGTGATGTCCACTGCCGATTCGCGGCGGGCGCGCGACGCAATGAAAGAATTGGATTTCGCGGTGGCGGCGGATTTATTCATGACCCCGACCGCAGAGCTTTGCGATTACGTTTTGCCCGCGACCAGCTTTTTGGAAATGTCCAACATGACCACAGCATTTGAACACCGTCAACGTGGTAAAACGCATTTGCAGTATCGTGCGGCGGTGGTTGAACCGCTCGCTGAACGGCGCTCCGATACTTGGATTATTTTCGAGCTGGCGAAGCGCTTGAGGCTGGGCGATAAATTCTGGAACGGCGATATCGAGGCCGCTTACAACTACGAGCTTCAGCCAAGCGGCATCACCCTGGAAGAATTGAAAGCCAACTCGGGTGGAATATCACGAGCCATAGAACCGTCTTACGAAAAACACGCAAGCAATAACCGCGGCATCGCTCGCGGTTTTGCCACGCCGACGAAGAAAGTCGAGCTTTACTGTAAACCATTTGCAGACCACGGCATTGCCGCGCTGCCTGAGTACGTCGAACCGGCCTTCAGCCCGCTTAGCCGCCCGGACCTCTTCGCTGAATTTCCGCTGGTGCTGACCAACGCGAAATTTACCACCTATGTGCACAGCCAACAGCGCGCGTTGCCGAGCTTGCGCAAAGCCTCCCCCGAGCCGAGCGCGGACATTCATCCGCAAACCGCGCTACAGTACGGCGTCAAGAACAAGCAATGGATGATGGTTGAAAGCCCGCGCGGCGCAATCAGAGTCAAAGCGCGGGTGACCACGGATATTA
>Ga0207706_10001211_pt1 | contig 26067 bp, 28 predicted proteins | sample KBSC53metaG_FD_184318 | JGI IMG/M metagenome (GOLD analysis project Ga0207706, IMG submission 184318) | Corn rhizosphere microbial communities from Kellogg Biological Station, Michigan, USA - KBS C5-3 metaG (SPAdes) (version 2) | ecosystem: Host-associated > Plants > Roots > Rhizosphere > Soil ... | reverse complement strand
TCGCCCGCCGCCAGTGCTCCGCCCGGAGCAGCAGCGTCGAACACATAATCGGCGCTGGTGACGACCGGGACGTTGACCGAGGCGACGCCGCGGTCCGGCGTGTCCGGCGTGTTGCACGCCGCGAGCGTGGTGCCCAGGGCGATGAGGATGAGCTTCGAACGCATGGTTGCATCCTTCACAGTAAAGCGGGGGCTCACAGCTTGAATCCAGGAGCTGCGACCGCGGTGGTGGCACCGGGCAGGGCGCGAGCGGCGGTCGGCGGCGTTGCCGCTGCCGGACCGTTGACGCCGGTGAACACCTGCCCGCCGATGACCTGCTGGAGATCGGTCGGAGCGCGAAAGCCCTGCGTCGGGACGGCGAGCTGGCCGGACACCGGACGCACCAGGTACGGTGTCACGATGATCACCAGTTCGGTCTCGTTGCGCTGGTAGCTGGTCGAGCGGAACAGAGCGCCCAGGATCGGAAGGTCGCCGAGGACCGGCGCTTTCTCGATGCTGTTGTTGTTCCGGTTCTGCAGCAGGCCGGCGAGCATGAACGACTGGCCTGATCCGAGCTCCACCGTCGTTTCCGCGCGGCGGGTGGTCAGCGCTGGCACCACGAAGCCGTTCAGCTTCACGGAGCCGGCATCGTTGAGCTCACTGACTTCCGGGCGGACCCGCATCGAGATGCGGCCGTCGTTGAGCACGATCGGCGTGAAGGCCAGGCCGACGCCATATTGCTTGTACTCGATGGTGACCGACCCGAGGGCCTGCGACACCGGGATCGGAAACTCGCCGCCGGCGAGGAAGCTCGCCGTTTCACCCGACAACGCGGTGAGCGTCGGTTCCGCGAGCGTGGTCACGAAGCCGTCATTCTGCATCAGGTCGAGCGTACCGAGCAGGTCGGTCCCGAAGATGTGGCCGAACAGGCCCAGCGTAGTACCGCCGACGAGGTTATTGAAGGTGACTCCGGTCACCGTCTCCGGGACTGCCCCGGTGATCGGATCTGCGGGACCCTTGGCAACGTTGATCGTGCCCGGACTGCCGCGGCCGATGCCGAACAGCGAACCGCTTCCGACGTCGCGGTTGAGCAGGTTGACGCCAATCTTCTTCAGCATCGACCGGTTCACTTCCGCGATCCGGACCTTCAGCATCACCTGGAGCGGAGTCGCCGTCTTCAAGCGATTGACCGGCAGGATGTCGAGCGTCTCGCCCTCTTTCTTGCCCGGATTGAGCAGCGAAGTGATGAGCGACTGGGCCTGCGCCGCATCTTCCGGAGAAGCGACGGTGCCGTTCATGACGGCTAGCTGGCCGACGGTCGTGACCGTGATGTTCGAGTCTGGCATCGCCGCGTGGATGATCTCGTTTACGTTGGCGAGGTTCTGCGCCACGCGGACGTTGGTCGCATAGACCACGCGGCCGCTCTTCGACGTCGCGTAGATCGTCGTCTCGCCCGAGCCCTTGCCGAACACATAAAGCTGCGTCGGCGAGCGGACCTGGACGTCGGCAACGGTGTCGTTGGCGACGAACACGTCACTCATCGGCTCCGACAGGCGGACCAGGGTCCCCGTGCCCTTGCTGATGTCGATGGTCTCGGCGGGCCTCGCGGCGCTCGGCTGAGCGACCGCGGGAGCCGCAGCGCCGACCGTGCCAAGGGCGATCGCCAGGGCGGCGACTGCAGTGCCGAGACGAGCCCGGCGGCTGGTGACTTGAGTCTTCATGTTAGCGAGCTCCCACCGGAACAACGGTGACTGTATTGCCGCGAGCGACACGAACGACCGGGCCAACCGACAGGCCGGCGGCCGGTGCTGCCGCACCAGCACCCGCCGGAGCGGCGGCCGGGGCAGCGGCAGTCCTGGCGGGGACAGTGCGGCGCTGGAAGCGCGACACGTCGCCGCCAGTCGAGAAGGTCGTGTTGCCGTCGATCGGACGATTGGCGAGGGCGAGCAGCATCTGCTTTTCCTGCGCAGGGTCGGCGTTCGCCGGGACCTTCACGTCGCCCGAGGCAACCGCACGCTCCAGCTCCGACGTATTGTCGGCGATCGAGCGCAGCGACAGCGAGAGCGAACCGAGGCTCTGCGCAACCGCGATCTTCTCGGCGATGCGCGGCGTGACTTCGAGCGTGACGTTAGAGAACGTCCGCACCTGGGTCTTGCCGTCATCATCCTTGTCGGTCAGCCGCTGATCGGTCGCGAGAACGCGAAGGTTGCGGATGATCGTCTCGGAAACCTTGAGGGCAGGGCCATCGCCACCGCCATCGACCTGCTGCGTGAGCACCATGTCGACATGGTCACCCGGGAAGACGAAGCCGGCGACGCCGGACGTCACGTTCACGGGCACCGTAATGGCGCGCATTCCGGGGCCAAGCGCCGCGGCAAGGAAGCCGCGATCCTGCGGGCCGACGAGCGAGCCGCGGGTGACCGGCTGGCCGGCCGTGATCTGGTAGCGCACGACGGTGCCGAGCAGCTTCTTGGGATCGCCGTCTGGCTGGCCATCGACGTAATAGGCGCTCTGCATGAGCTCCTTCGGCCAGGGCTGGAAGGCGAAGCTGTCGGCATCGACAATCGTGCCGACGGGCAGCGCCTTCTTCGCGACGAGCACTTTCGGCCCCAGAGGAACGGCGGGTGCAGCAGCAGCCTGCTGCGCCCCGGCGCCGGCGAACATGTTCTTGGCCATGACTGCAGTAACCACCGCAATGACCAGCGCTCCAACGAGCAGCGCGAGCTTCTTCACATCCATGGCGAGATCGCCTCCCCCAAACGGGCCACTTGAACAGCCTCAGACATCAGACAAATTGGTTAAGAAAGCGTTGGGTGAGAATCGCGAGACCGCCGAATGCGATCGCGACTCCATACGGAATTTCCGGCCGTCCCTCGCGCCGTCCGGCACGGTGCCAGACAAGAATCCCCAGTGTCAGGACGCCTCCGGCGAGAGACATGAGGATCAGAAATTTGAGCGTTCCCGCAGGCGGGAACCAAAGCGCAAGCGCGGCTGCGAGCTTCACGTCGCCGCCGCCCATCATGCCGGCATAAAAAGCGCCCGCGAGAATCACGAACACGATTCCGCCCGCTGCCAGTTGCACCGCCATTCCTGGCCAGGGCGTGAGCGCGATCGACAGCCAATAGGCCGGCGCGAGACCCGCGACGACCAGGTTCAGCCGATTCGAAATCGTGAACGTGCGGACGTCGATCACCGCCGCCACGATCAGAATCGCGGCGAGAGCGAAAAGCAGCAAGTCGGTAAATGCGACGTTGAACATGGGAGCTACCCCTAGACGGCGCGGCTTTCCAATTCGTAACCAGCGGCGGAAATGAGCAATTTCGACATTGTCATCGTCGGTGGCGGCATTGCCGGCGCGAGCCTTGGATCGGAAATCGCGGCGCGGCGGCGGACCCTAATCATCGAGGCCGAAGATCAGTGTGGCTATCATGCGACCGGGCGCTCGGCGGCTTTCTACCTTGAGAGCTACGGCGGTGAGCAGGTTTCCAAGCTGACCGTTGCCTCGGGCGATTTCCTCGACTCCCCGCCACCCGATTTTTCGGAGCGCGGCTTTCTGCGCCGGCGCGGCGACCTTCACGTCACTCGAGATGAGCTCCCGGTCCTTCCAGCCGGCGTCGAGACGCGCATTGTCGAGCGCTCGGAACTCGAGCGGATGATCCCGGGGATCCGGCCGCAATGGCGGCGCGCCTTGTTCGAACCGGGCTGCTCGGATATCGATGTCGCGGGCCTGCACGCGGCCTTCCTGCGCAAGTTTAGGCGCGAGGGCGGCACGGTGAGGACGGGAACGCGGCTGCGGTCGGCGACGCGAAGGTCCGACGGATGGGAACTCCGCCTTGGCGAGCAGACGATCAGTGCGAGCGTGATCGTCAACGCGGCAGGGGCGTGGGCCGATGGCGTCGCGACGGCGTGCGGAGTCGCGTCTTTGAGCATTGCGCCCAAGCGCCGGACGATGGTCCAGCTCCGCGTCGGCCGCTCCGGTTTGCGCGACCTTCCGCTAGTCGATGATTCGGGCGGCAATTTCTATTTCAAGGGCGAGACGGACTCGTCGATCTGGCTCAGCCCGCACGACGAAATTGCGACCGATCCTTGCGACGCGGCGCCGGAGGAAATCGATATCGCGACGGCAATCGACCGGTTCGGGCAGGTGGTCGACTGGCCGGTTGAGCGCGTGGAGCGCAGTTGGGCAGGGCTTCGAAGCTTCGCGCCCGACCGGCTGCCGGTGTACGGCTTTGACGCGGACGTGCCAGGGTTCTTCTGGTGCGTGGGCCAGGGCGGTTTCGGCATCCAGACCTCACCCGCCGCAGGCATGCTGGGCGCAGCGCTGCTGCTGGACCAAGCGCCGGGCGGCGTCATTGAAGCCATCGACGCCGCGGTCTTTTCGCCGCTGCGCTTCGATCATTGATTTAGCCAAGTTGGGGAGGCGCGGGTCACGCCTCCCCTCACCGAACAGTCCAACAGGGGAACGAGAGAGTCGGTGACGGCCGGCTATTTAGCCCTCCGATTCGGCCATCAAAAGTGAACTTGCGTTCATTACAGCCGGTGGTGGCGCCGCTGATCGTCGGCTGCGGCGCAGGCCAGCGCATCGGCCCGGTCGTTCTCGGGATGGCCGCTGTGGCCCTTGACCCAGTGCCATTCGACTCGGTGCGGTTGGGAGGCTGCGACGAGCTCCTGCCACAGCTCTGCGTTCTTGACCGGCTTCTTGTCGGAGGTTCGCCAGCCATTGCGCTGCCAGTTGTGGATCCATCGCGTGATACCGTCGCGGACGTAGATGCTGTCGGTGTGCAGGCGCACGCGGCACGGGCGCTTGAGCGCCTCCAGGCCCTTGATCGCCGCGAGCAGCTCCATCCGGTTGTTGGTCGTCAGCGGCTCGCCGCCGGACAGCTCGCGCTCCTTCTCGCCCATGCGCAACAACACGCCCCAGCCGCCGGGCCCGGGATTGCCGCGGCACGCGCCGTCGGTGAATATCTCGACCTCGGGCGGCTCGCTCACGTCAGGCGACGAGCTCGCGCGGAAGCTTGAAGATCATGCGCTCCGGGCTGTGGTCGGCTTGCTCCTCGCGGACGTCGAACCTGGAACGAAGCGTGTCGACGACTTCCCTGACGAGCACCTCGGGCGCGGATGCGCCGGCGGTGATCCCCACCGTGCCGGGCTCGCCGAGCCAATCCCAGTCGATGTCAGCGGCCCGCTCGATCAGGCGCGCCGGCACGCCAAGGCGCTCGGCGACCTCGGCGAGCCGAAGGGAGTTGCTGCTGTTGGGTGCGCCGATCACCAGCATCCGGTCGCATTCGCCGGAGATCGCCTTCACGGCCGCCTGCCGGTTCGATGTGGCGTAGCAGATGTCTTCGCTGCGCGGCGCCCGAATCGAGGGGAAGCGCGCCTTGAGCGCATCGACGATCGCCGCGGTGTCATCGACCGACAGGGTCGTCTGGGTGAGGAATGACAGATGCGCGCTGTCGGCGAGATCGAGATTGGCGACGTCCTCAACGGTCTCGATCAGAGTCATCGATCCGGGCGGCACCTGGCCGAAAGTGCCGATGACTTCGGGGTGGCCGGCATGGCCGATGAAGAGGATGTGGCGCCCCTCCTCGATCAGCCGCTGGGCTTGCCGATGCACCTTGGAAACGAGCGGGCACGTGGCGTCGACGTAGCTTAGGCCGCGAGACTGCGCCGCTGCGGGAACGGACTTCGGGACGCCGTGCGCGGAGAAAACCACCGGCCGGTCGTCGGGCACCTCGTCGAGCTCATCCACGAACACGGCGCCGAGCCCGCGAAGGCGATCGACCACGAATCGATTGTGGACGATCTCATGGCGGACATAGACGGGCGCTCCGAAGCGCTCGAGCGCGAGCTCGACGATCTGGATCGCGCGGTCCACGCCGGCGCAAAAGCCGCGGGGCGCCGCGATGAGGACTCGAAGGGGCGGCAGGGAGCTACTGGGTTCAGGCACGGTGCAGGCCATGTAAGGCATCGCTTGCAGCCATAGAAGGGCCTTCCTATGAACGCGGGCCAACTCCGGCCTCTTAAGGAATTCCTCGAGTGAAGCTTCGCCTTGCCGCCCTGCTTGCCCTGACGCTTCTCAGTGCTTGCCGCCATCCCGGAGACGTGACGGCGGACAATGGCGGAGGCATTTATGCCGTTCGCAGCGTTTGCCCGATCACGGGCATCCCCGCCGGGACCGGCGATATCACCTTGTTCAACCCGACGGACAGCCGCGACGCGAACGCCATCGACGTGACCGCGACGATCACCCAGCTTCGGGCGAATTGCCAGGACACCGGGAACGACGTGGTCTCGACCGTGACCTTCACCGTCACGGCGCTCCGGCGTGACGCGGGTCCGGCCCGCCAGGTCATCCTTCCCTATTTCGATGTCGCGCTTCGCGGCGGAGCGACGGTCGTTGCGAAGCAGGTCGGGGCCGTGGCGCTCAACTTCCCGGCGGGTAGCCAGCACGGCTACACCCGGGCGCAGGCGACGATCCGGGTCAACCGCGGGGCGGCGACGCTTCCGGCCAACGTCCGTGCAGTCCTCACCCGGCCGCGGAAGGCGGGCGAAGCCGACGCGGCGATCGATCCGCTGGCCGATCCCGCAATCCGCACGGCAGTCGCCAGCGCGACGTTCGAGCACCTGATCGGTTTCCAGCTCACCCAGGACCAGCTGAAGTACAACGCAACCCGTTAGGCTTTCACCGAAACCCGCGTTGACTTGAGGCGGAGGCGCCGCCAATGCGTCCGAGTCACCCGGCGGCGCGAGCTTCCGGAATGGCCGCGCGGGAGAGTCTGTAGGAAACTGCAGCGCCGAAGGAGCAACCGCCCCCGGAATCTCTCAGGCATCAAGGACCGCGCGCGCCTGACAGTCTGGAAAGTGCTCCACACAGGAGCCGCCGAAGGGGCAAAGCTCTCAGGCGCTAGAGACAGACGGGGGCGGCAGCGAAGCCCGCCGATGGGCTTGGCCGTCGCACCCTTTGCCGGAGCGCATGCATGAGCAGGGAAGTCCACAACGGCCCGACCGACGAGACGCAGGCGCGGGGTACGCCTTTCAGCGGCGATCCCGCGGGCGGCGCTGGAACACAGGCCCAGCAGCTCGACAAGCTTCCGCTCGATGCCTGGCACCGCGAGCGCGGCGGGCGAATGGTCCCGTTCGCCGGCTATGAGATGCCGGTCCAGTATGAAGGCATCATCGCCGAGCATCTGTGGACGCGCGAGAATGCCGGCCTGTTCGACGTCAGCCACATGGGCCAGTTGCTGATCCACGGGCGCGGCGTCGATGCGGCACTCGAACGCTTGATGCCGGGCGACTTCCAGGCCGCCGCCGACATGAAGCCCAAATATTCGCTGCTCCTCGACGATGACGGCGGAATCATCGACGATCTGATGGCAACCCGCCGCGGCGAAGATTTCTACGTGGTCGTCAATGGCGCGACCAAGCTTGGCGACATTGCGGTTATGCAGGGACGGCTCCCCGGCGGGGTGATTCTCGACCATATGACACAGCAGGCCCTGCTCGCGCTTCAGGGACCACGCGCCGCCGAAGTCCTCGAAACGATCGTCCCCGGCGTCAGCGAGATGAGCTTCATGCAGGGCGGTCCATTCCAGTGGAACGGGCATAGCCTGTGGATCAGCCGCTCCGGCTATACCGGGGAAGACGGATTCGAGATTTCGATACCGGCAAGCGCCGCGCCCGCGCTCGCGGATGCGATCACGGCGCACGAGCTCGCCAGGCCGATCGGGCTCGGAGCCCGCGATTCGCTGCGGCTCGAGGCCGGTCTGCCGCTCTACGGCCACGATCTCGATACGAAGATCACGCCGGTCATGGCCGGCCTCACCTTCGCCATCAACAAGCGGCGCCGCGCCGAAGGCGGGTTCCCCGGATCGCTGCGAATCCTCGCCGAGCTTCAGAATGGCGCGCCGCAAAAGCGTGTCGGCTTCGAGGTCGACGGACGCCAGCCCGTCCGCGAGGGCGCGCTCGTGCTCGACGGCGAGGGCAATGAGGTTGGCAAGATCACCAGCGGCGGCTTCTCGCCCTCGCTGCAGCGTCCGATCGCCATGGGCTATCTCGCGAGCGATCTCGCCGAGCCGGGCACGGCGCTGAAGCTGGAGCAGCGGGGCAAACTGTTCGACGCGCGTGTTGCCCCCATGCCCTTCGTTCCGCACCGCTATCATCGCAAGGGAGCTGCCTGATGAGCCTTTATTTCACCAAGGAGCATGAATGGATCCGGGTCGAGGGCGACACCGCGACCGTCGGAATCTCCGATCACGCACAGGAAGCGCTCGGCGACATCGTGTTCGCCGAGGTGCCGGAGGCCGGCCGCCGCGTCGCCAAGGGCCAGGAGGCCGCCGTCGTCGAATCGGTGAAGGCCGCTTCGGACGTCTATGCGCCGCTGTCCGGCGAGGTGATCGAGGGCAATCCGGCGGTCGCCGACGATCCGTCGCTCGTGAACAGCGATCCTGAAGGGCAGGGCTGGTTCTTCAAGCTCAAGCTGGACAATCCGGGCGAGCTCGAGGGGCTGATGGACGAAGGCGCCTATCGCGAGTGGGTGGCGACGCTTTGAATCAAACCGCCGCTTCGACCAGCAAGTGGGACGCCGCGGACTATGCGCGCGTCGGCGGCTTCGTTGCCGAGCTTGGCGGCGCGGCGCTCGACCTGCTCGATCCCCAGCCGGGAGAGCGCATCCTCGACGTCGGCTGCGGCGAGGGGACCCTGACGAAAAGGATCATCGAGCGCGGCGCGACCGTCCTCGGGATCGACAATTCGCCGGAGATGATCGCAGCGGCGCGCGAGAAAGGCGTCGATGCCTTGCTGCTCCCGGCAGAGGACATGCAGTTCTTCAGTGAGTTCGACGCCGCCTTCTCCAACGCGACCCTCCACTGGGTGCTGCAGAAGGAGCAGGCCGCGAGAGCGATCTTCCGCGCGCTGAAGTCCGGTGGCCGCTTCGCCGGGGAGATGGGCGGGGAGGGCAACCTGCGAAAGCTGCGCGAGGCGCTCGACGAGGAACTGATCATCCGCGGCTACGCGCCGCCCGTCGAGGCGAGCAACTGGTATGCTTCGCCCGAAGAGTTCGCCGCGGTCTACGAGGCCGCGGGCTTTCGCGAAGTCGACGCCCGGCTGATCGAGCGTCCGACCGCGATCGAGCACGGCGTCGCCGCTTGGGTCGGCACGTTCCGCAAGGGTTGGCTCGATCGCGCCGAGGTTCCCGAGGGGGAGCGCGCCGAAATCGGTGCCTCGGTCGCCGACCGCGTCGGCTCCCACATCGCCGATTATGTCCGCCTTCGCTTCATCATGAGGAAGCCTTCCTGATGCGTTATTTGCCGCTGAGCGATGCCGACCGCAGCGAGATGCTGCGGGTAATCGGCGCCGGCTCGATCGACGAACTGTTCCGCGACGTGCCCGAGGAGGCGCGGCTCAAAGGCCCGGTCCATGGCTTGCCGATGCACGCCTCCGAGATGGCGGTCGAGCGGCACATGACTGCGCTCTCACGGAAGAACATGGTCGCAGGCGACGTGCCGTTCTTCCTTGGTTGCGGCGCCTACCGGCACCACGTGCCCGCCAGCGTCGATCATATCATCCAGCGCGGCGAGCTCCTGACGAGCTACACGCCCTACCAGCCCGAGATCGCCCAGGGCACGCTGCAGATGCTGTTCGAGTTCCAGACGCAGGTCGCCCGCCTGTTCGGCTGCGAGGTCGCCAATGCGTCGATGTACGATGGCTCGACCGCGATGTGGGAAGCCATCGTCATGAGCCACCGCATCACCCGGCGAAACAAGACGATCATCTCCTCGGGCGTCCATCCGCATTACGTCAGCGTCGCCAGGACGATGGCGAAGTTTACCGAGGACGATCTGCGGACATCGCTTCCGGCGCTGACCGCTGGAACGGACGCAGAGGCGTTGATTGGCGCGATCGATGCCGAGACTAGCGCGGTGGTCGTCCAGTATCCCGATATCCTGGGGCGCATTACCGACCTCACGCCGATTGCAGAGGCGGCGCACGCAGCGGGCGCGCTGCTCATCGCGGTTGTGACTGAGCCAGTCGCCCTGGGAGCGATCCGTTCGCCCGGCGAAATGGGCGCCGATATCGTCGTCGGCGAAGGGCAGAGCATCGGCGTCGGCCTTCAGTTCGGCGGGCCCTATGTCGGATTGTTCGCCTGCCGCGAGAAGCATGTCCGGCAGATGCCGGGCCGTCTTGCCGGCGAGACGGTCGATGCCGAGGGCAAGCGCGGCTTCGTGCTGACCCTTTCAACCCGCGAGCAGCACATCCGCCGCGAGAAGGCGACGTCGAACATCTGCACCAGCTCGGTGCTGTGCGCGCTGGCCTTTACCGCGCACCTGACCTTGCTCGGCGAAAAGGGCCTGAGGCAGCTGGCTTCATTGAATCACGCGCGCGCGTGCGAGACGGCGGAGCGGCTGGCCGCAATCCCCGGCATCAAGCTCGTCAACGATGGCTTCTTCAACGAATTCACGCTGACCTTGCCGGTCGAGGCCCGGCCTGCGGTTCACGCGATGGTCGAGAAAGGCGTGCTCGGCGGCGTGTCGCTCGGCCGGCTCTATCCAGGCGTGGATGCGCTGCAGAACGGCCTCGTTATCGCGGTTACGGAAACGGCCACCGAACAGGATATCGACGCCCTGGAAGCGTCGCTGAAGGAGGTATGCGCGTGACCGTCAATCCGTCAGGCTGGCGGCCGTCGGCCCCCGCCAATGAACAGGGCGAGGCTGCAACCGTCACCGGCAACCGCGCGCTGATGCTCGAAGAGCCTCTGCTGTTCGAAATCGGCAGCATCGGGCAGACCGGCGTCGATTTCGCCGCTGTGCCGCAAGGCGCAACCCGCCTCGGCGGTCTCGAGCGTTCGAAGGCGATTGGCCTCCCCGGCCTCAGCGAGCCCGAGGCTGTGCGCCATTATACCCGTCTCTCGCGCCAGAATTACGCCATCGACCTCGGGCTGTTTCCGCTTGGCAGCTGCACGATGAAGCATAATCCGCGGCTCAACGAGAAAGTGGCCCGGCTGCCGGGCTTCGCTGACGTTCATCCGCTCCAGCCGCAGGAGACGGTCCAGGGCGCGCTTCAGGTCGTGAACGAGCTTGCTTTGTGGCTGCTCGACCTCACCGGCATGCACGGCGTTGCGATGAGTCCCAAGGCCGGCGCGCATGGCGAGCTGTGCGGGCTGCTCTGCATCCGCGCGGCGCTCGAAGCGCGCGGCGACAAGCGCGAGGTCGTGCTGGTTCCGGAGAGCGCGCACGGCACCAACCCGGCGACCGCCGCTTTCGCGGGCTACCGGGTCGAGAACATCCCGGCCAGCGCGGCTGGGCGCGTCGACCTCGACGCCTTGAAGTCGCGCCTCGGGCCTGACGTTGCGGCGGTGATGATCACCAATCCGAACACCTGCGGCCTGTTCGAGCCGGACATGAAGGCGATCAGCGATGCGGTGCACGCCGCCGGCGCCTTCGTCTATTGCGACGGCGCCAACTTCAACGCGATCGTCGGCAAGGTGCGGCCTGGCGACCTTGGCATCGATGCGATGCATATCAACCTCCACAAGACCTTTTCGACACCGCATGGCGGGGGCGGGCCGGGATCTGGGCCGGTGGTCCTGTCCGAGGCACTGTCGCCCTACGGGCCACTGCCGTTCGCAGCGAAATATCCCGACGGCAGCTACAGGATCGTCGAAGAGGAAACGGCCGGCGATGAGCATCCGAACGCCTTCGGCCGGATGGTCGCCTTCCACGGCCAGATGGGCATGTTCACGCGCGCGCTTGCCTATATCCTCAGCCACGGCGCGGACGGCCTGAAACAGGTCGCAGAGGACGCTGTGCTCAACGCCAACTACATCCTCCGAAGCCTGGAGGACGTGCTCGACGCGCCGTTCGCGAGTAGCGGCCCGTGCATGCACGAAGCGATCTTTTCGGATCGCGGATTTGCGAACGGGATCAGCACGATCGATCTCGCCAAGGCGCTGATTGACGAGGGCTTCCATCCGATGACGATGTATTTCCCGCTCGTCGTCCATGGCGCGATGCTGATTGAGCCGACCGAAACGGAATCGAAGGCGAGCCTCGACCAGTTCATCATGGCCGTCCGATCGATCGCCGAGCGGGCGAAATCCGGCGACGAGACCCTGAAAGCCGCGCCGGTTCACGCACCCCGGCGACGGCTCGATGAAACGCTGGCAGCAAGGAAGCCGGTCTTGACATGGTCGGAGTCGGTGGCAGCACAGGCCGCCGAGTAACTTCGCTCAGGGGGACGTTGAATGCAGGCCCATCCGGTACAGCAGTCATGGGCCAGCTACGCAATCACGATCGGAATCGTGGTCATCGTCCTCGCGCTGAGGTTACGGCGCGCCGGCCAGATGCGGCCGCTAAAGCTGGGCAGCCTGTGGATCGTCCCGGCCGTGTATCTTGCCGTTGCGGCCGTGATGTTCATCCAGCTCCCGCCCACCGGTTGGGTGGCCATTACCTGCGTCGTCGGATTGGCGCTGGGCGCGGCACTGGGGTGGCAGCGGGGCCGGCTGATGCACATAAACGTCGACCCGGAAACGCATGCGCTGAACCAGAAGGCATCGCCCGCCGCGATGCTGTTCCTGATTGCCTTGATCGTTATTCGCATGATTGCGCGGACGGCGCTCGGAGAGGGGAATGTCAGCCCGGCAATGCTTATCGACCCCCTCATTGCGTTCGCGCTCGGCATGTTCACCTTGCAGCGCGTCGAGATGTACCTTCGCGCCAAAAGACTGCTGCACGAGGCGCGCGGCCGCGGCTGATGACCGACGAGCGCTTTTATGAAGCTCCTGCTTTCGGTGACCTCCGTTCGGCTCCCGCCGCGCTACGCAATCGGGAGCCGATCTCGGCGGTCTTGAGCGACTGGCTGCCGAAGAGCGGTCTGGTCCTCGAAATCGCGAGCGGGACCGGCGAGCATGCCGTTTTTTTCGCCGAGCGCTTTCCGGCGCTCGACTGGCAACCGACCGACATTCATTCCGACGCGCTCGATTCCATGGCTGCAAGGACCGCGGCCGCAAGCTTGCCGAACCTCAAGGCGCCCCTTCGGCTCGACGCGTCATCTCTCGACTGGCCGATCCGCGCGGCCGATGCCGTGCTCAGCATCAAAATGGATTCGGACAGTTGTGATGAGCCGAAAGCCGCAGAAGACGGCGGTTTTGATGTCGTGCTCAATCTCAACATGGTCCACATTTCGCCCTGGAGCGCAGCTCTTGGGCTGCTTGACGGCGCGGCGAGGGTCCTCAAGCGCGGCGGTGCATTGATCCTCTATGGACCGTGGCTCCAGGCCGGCGTGGAGACAGCACCGAGCAATCTGGCATTTGATCAGCAGCTTCGCGAACGGGACCCGGAGTGGGGTCTAAGAAGCGTGGAGGACTTTGGCGCTGAAGCCATGGCACGACGATTCGTGCTAGAACGGGTTCGTCAGATGCCCGCGAATAATCTAATGTTGCTGTTCAGGCGCGGCGAATAACTCCCAAGAGGATGTAGCGCGGTTCCACCCTCAGTGGCGTCATTCCATGGCGCGGAACCAGTCCCTAACGCTAAGGTGAAGGCGAAGCACCTGGACCTCTTTTTGTGCGGGTGCGTACAATGGGTTTAGCCACAATCAGGGTCAGTATACCGCCGTAATGGCCTGCCGACTTCTTCGGGCGCAGGCACGGGACGCTTTTCGCTACCGTCGATCGCCGGAAACGGGAGCATGGCCGTCACTTCTCCGAAAAACCTACTCTTGCGCGCCCTGAGCCGCGACGACCTTGCGCTTCTTGAACCGCATCTGGAGCCGGTCACGCTTCCGCTGAAAGCGCCGCTCTTCCATGCCAACGAGCCGATCGACCGCATCTATTTCCTGGAAGACGGCGTTGCTTCGATCGTGTCCGAGCACGACACCGGCCGGCAGGTAGAAATCGGCATCCATGGCCGTGAAGGCATGTCTGGCGTTCCGGTCGTCCTTGGCGCCGAGCGGTCGCCGCATGCGTCGATGATCCAGGTAGGCGACGCGCCCGCCCATGGCATCGCTTCCGAGCGCCTGATCGACGCTTGCGCACAAAGCCCGGCGCTCAACCAGCTCTTGCTGCGGTATGCGCATACGCTCAGCGTTCAGACCGCGCTGACCGCGGCAGCAAACGCCACCTGCGAGCTTGCCGAGCGTTGTGCCCGCTGGCTGCTGATGTGCGACGACCGGCTTCAAAGCGACCGCATTGAACTCACGCATGAGTTCCTTTCGATGATGCTTGCCGTCCGCCGCTCCGGAGTGACCGTCACTCTGCAGGCGTTGCAGGAGACCGGCGCAATAAGGGCGTCGCGTGGCGTCATCACGATCTCAGACCGGTCGCGGCTCGAAGAGATCGCCGGAGATTGCTACGGTCAGGCGGAAGCTGAATATCAGCGGCTCATCGCGCCGTTTGGAGGAGTTCAAGTCGCGGCGAACGCCGGGTGAGCTTCACTCAATTGACGGGCACCCGCATTGCGGTGTCGATTGACCGATCTCGTATGGTAACCCCTTGAGGCTACAACGAATACCAATGGTGGCGCTATCGCCCGAAGCGAATGAACATCGGTGCGCAGCTGTACTGATTCGTGTTATGCGCGCACAGGCGCATTCACGCCCTGCTAGGAACCGTCTGATCCTGAGACATTGATGCGGTCGTCACGGGGCTAAAATGTCCGGTGCCGTTCGTACCCTCTTGGTCCCTGGCCTCGTTCTCGAACTCTTCTGCAGAGCGTTTGAGAATGTCGCGGGCTTGCGTGTCACAGATCGCGTCCGCCAGTCGGCGGCACCGGGCAGCCTGGTCGCGCAGTTCGGAAGCTTCGCTCACGAGGAAGTGCTGTCGCCGGTGCGGCTCACAGGCGCACATGCGCCGTCGTGAACTATTTTCAGCGCTTCGGTGAACGGCACCGTCAGGAGATGCTGGCCGTCGCCGTCGTGGATTTCAATCGACTGGTCGAGACAGAGTGTTCCTCGCTCCACTTCGCCTCTCATCAGGCATCGGGCGCCTTTTACCGCTTCGGCGACGGCGGCGGCGCGGTCGGGATATTCGATGCCTTCGTCATCCTCCACGATGCCATCCGGTCCGCGGATATTAAGGTGATAAAGCGGCATGGCTTGCTCCACGAAAGGGGGCGGGAGCGCGCTTGGTCTCTCAGCCGTCGAGGCCCGAGGTCTGCTCGACGATTGTTCGTCAATACGCCGAAATTGAAGCATTTTCTAGGAGATACGTACGGTATCGTACCGAAAGGCGGTATCTATTGCACTGCACTAGGCGTACAACCGGCCATCGCCTGCCACTTCAAGGGCGCAGGCGACTGAGAGATTTTTCCGAGCTCCCGCCCCAAGCTTTGGAAGCGGAAGCATGTCCACTCGCCAGGCGTCCACCGCCAACACCCTGCTTCGGGTGCTAACCGAGGCCGATTACGCGCTGCTCGAACCCCATCTGGAACGCGAGCAGCTCAAGCTCAGGGATCCGATTTTCGAACCGAACGAGCCGATCGAGCGCGTCTATTTTCTTGAAGAAGGCGTGGCCTCGATCGTCTCCGAACAGGAAGGCGGCGACAAGGTCGAGGTTGGGCTGTTCGGCCGCGAAGGCATGTCGGGAGCTGCGGTTGTCATGGGAGCCGAACAATCCCCGCATGCGTCGATGATCCAGGTCGGTAACCCGGCCACGCTGGTCATTCCATCGGCTCGCCTAGTTACAGCGTGCGAGGCGAGTGCGAGCCTGCAGCGGCTGCTGATGCGGTACGTGCAGTCATTGAGCGTGCAGGCAGCAAGTACCGCGGCGTCGAACGCCCACTACGCTTTGCCGGAACGCCTCGCCCGTTGGCTCCTGATGTGCCACGACCGAACGGACGGCGACCGGATGGAGCTGACGCACGAGTTCCTGTCGATGATGCTGGCGGTGCGGCGTTCCGGAGTGACCGTAACCCTCCACACACTGGAGGCCACCGGGGCGATCAGGAGCAATAGAGGCATCGTCACCGTCACGAACCGCGGCCGATTGGAAGAGATGGCCGGCGACGCCTACGGCCAGGCCGAGGCCGAGTATCGCCGCCTGATCGGTCCCTTCGGCCGCGGCAGGCACGGCATGGCTGCAGTCGTCGGCTAATCGCTCTGTTGAGAAAACTTGCAGTCCCTACAGGGTGACCGCAAACATAATTTCAGATGTGCTATAAGCCTCTGATCGGAGGCGATTCATCAAGCCTGCTTCCGGCTGAGAGACTTGCGCTCCCGCTTGGCAGGAGAGCGATATGACTCACGATCAATCTGAAAGGGCCACTTCCCATTGGGAGAACGAGGGCGGGCACACGCGACCCTCGTTGGACATGGCCCCGGGCGGGCTAGGAGAGGAACTGGACCGCTACGGAATCAAAGCTGTGCCGTTCACGGTCTTCGAGTGGGGCGGCTATCGATACACCAACGCCAGCGATGCCATCGCGGCGGCAAAGAGATCCGCCCGATGAGACTGGCATCGAAACACCCAGAGCGTGGGGAGAATGATCGTTCGGCCTTGAGGTCGTGGCACGAGTGGCAGCTTGACGGACATGAGCGCAAGATTGTGCTCTGTGTGGCTTCGGGGTTGGAACTGCGTCCTGGGCACCCCGGTTTCGACGCGGCCAAGCTCGACGCTCTCATCGCAGACGCCAACGAGTTGGCGCGAGCCAGCCCAAGCCCGATCGACTCCATCCGCATAGTTCCGGAGTCCTAATGGAAACGTTCATGGCTTCTCGTGCCGTTCGTGAACCCCGTCTCACCGAAAATGCTTTCAGTCTTTCGTCCCGCTGTTCACCCGTTTCTTTCTCGTGCGCCGAGGGTTACGGCTCAAGTCGGGAATCCACACACCGCGTTCGGCGCACCGCCCCTGCTGATCCGCTACAGGGCCAACGAAGTTCCCATGATTTTTGAAGCTCGGCGCCCAAACTCGACCGCCGTTCCCATGAGCGCGGCACGTGCCGCAACATCAGACATCGATGCAGCCATGGGGCGATGCCGGCGAACAATCTGATGCTGCTGCCGAAGCGGTGTTAAACGAAGATTTACTGTCCTTGCGCTAGGCGGTTTGGATGGATGAAAGCAGCTCCGCTCAGAACCGGCGTTCGCGGCGGTCCCCGGTGCTCCTTGCGGCGAGCATCGAGGTCGATGGCGCCACCGTTGCCGTCAAGCTGCGCAATCTCTCGGAGGAAGGCGCCCTCATCGAGGGCGATCGCCTGCCAACCGAAGGCGCCCAGACTTTCTTTCGGCGCAACGAGCTCGGCCTCAAGGGACGCGTCGTCTGGGTGCACGGCAAATATGCGGGCGTCGCATTCGACACGCCGCTCAATCGTGAGGAAGCGTTGCGCCAGATCCCGCGGCCCAAGCCCAAGGCTCAGGCCGACTTTCGCAGGCCTGGCTTCACCTGTCGGCCGCTTTCGACATACGACCGGCAGATGCTGGAGACCTGGCTCGACCGGGCCCAGGTCGATCTCATCGGTCGCTGATCAGCCTGCCGCTCGGCGGCATTCGTCCTGCTGCTGGTCCTGAAGGAAGTTCATCAGCTCGTTGACCGGGTAGACGCGGTTGAAGCCGATCCCGTAGCTGTCGCCGTCCTGCCATTTCACCACGCCGGCAACCGATGCCAGGCCTTCGAGGCTGACCACGACGTCGGCGCCGAGCGGGAACGTTGCCCATGATTCAAGGCAAATCCCGCCCTGTGAGACGTTGATTGCCCGGGTCCGGTAGACGTTGCCATCGTGTCGAACCAACGCGCTGCAGTCGAGCTCGATGCGCGGCATCCGTGGCTGCGGTCCGGCGCCCGGCGGAGTGAGCAGGGCAACGACGTCGATCTGGGTGTCGAAGGTAATTCCGATGAGGCCGTTCTCGGCCCATTGGGCGATTCCGCTGACCATATTGCCCTGTTTGAGCTCGACCGACAGCCGGGTCCCTTGCTCGATGGCGGAATAGGTACGGATCATCATCCCGCCCGCCGAGATATTGCGGATCAGGCAAAGCTCGCGGCGAGTGCCGATGATCAGCGCCCCGACCCTCAGCAGGCTGAGATAGCGCTCGTCATGGCGGCGCTCGGGTCGCCGAGGCGCCGAGGGGGACAGTGAATAGAGTGTGGTCTCGACGGGGTAATCGCTCAAAACAGGGGCTCCGACTTCGAAAGACGCAACTGACGTTGCTCCATCCGTTCCGACTTTCGTCGAACCGGCCCCACACACTGCAGATTGGTAGCAGCCAAGGCTTACCGGATGGTTTCAATTGCGCCGATCTGGCGGTTTGCCGTTCCACCGCGGCGAGCGTAAACATGATGAAAGGCGGAGATGGCGCGATGCTTAGGCCAATTCTGACACTTGCGATCATGCTGGCAAGCAGCTCGGCGCTGTCGGCGCAAACGACCAATAGCACGACCAGGCTCGATGCCGTTTCGGGCGTCCCGGAGATCGACAAGACGTCGCAGACCGAGGACGTTTCCTTCCGCAACGAACGGGACGACCGAATGACGGTGCCCGTACATCTATCGGGCGAGGGGCCCTACCGCTTTCTCGTCGATACTGGTGCCGACCGCAGCGCGGTATCGCGCGAGCTCGCCGACAAGCTTCGGCTGAAGAGTGCAGGTGGCGCCGAACTCCATAGCGTCAGCGGAGTTTCGACCGTCAATACTGCGCGCGTGCATGATCTTGCGTTCACGCGCACTCCTGAAAAGTCGGTCGACGCGGCCGTTCTTGAAAGCGCGAACATCGGTGCCGACGGGATCGTCGGCGTGGACCTGCTTCGTTCGCAGCGCATCCAGTTCGATTTCGAGAAGCATTCGATGTCGATCGTGCCGTCGCGCGCGCCTGACTTCCAGGTCGAGCCCGGGACCATCGTCGTCGAGGCGCGGCGCAAGAATGGTCGTCTGGTTGTCAGCGACGCCACGGCCAATGGCCAGCCCCTGACGATCGTACTCGACACTGGTTCTCAGGTGACCATCGGCAACAAGGCGCTGTTGCAGCGGCTCCGTGGGCGGGCGCTTGCAGATCCAGCACAAAGGATGGAGCTATTGTCGGTGACGGGCGAGAAGATCACTGGCGACTATATGTTCATTAACGAGCTGACGATTGGCGGGATCCGCCTCGCCAATCTCGCCGTGGTGTTCACCGATGCGCATACGTTCAAGCAGTTGAACCTCGACAAAAAGCCCGCTTTGCTGCTCGGGATGAATGCGATCCGCGCGTTCAAGAAGGTCTCGATCGACTTCGCCAACCGCAAGTTCCGCGTGGTCCTTCCCGAACATAGCGAATTGGCGACGCAGGTCGCCGCCGCCGGCCTTTAACAGGTCTTTGCCGAGCGATTCCGTCCCGACTGGTGCGGAAGACGGAATCGCCGTCTCGCTACGCGCCTTCGACGACATCGTCCTCGAAGGATACCGGAACCTGTTTCCTGGCGATCCCGACAAGACCGTCGACCTGTTGAAATGGCGTTTCCGATCGAATCCCCACGGGGAGGCCTGCTTCGCCGTCGCCTCCAAGGGTGGCGAGGTCGTGGGAATGATCGCGCTGGTTCCGACACTCCTTCGCACGCCGACCGGAAACCGCCATGGCTACCAGGCGATCGACACCGTGGTTCATCCGTTGTGCCAGGGCCGCGGCCTGTTCGTGAGGATGGGCCGGCTCGCCCAGGACTCTGCGGAGCACGGCGGTGAAATCCTGTGGGGGTTTCCCAACGCCAACGCCGCGCCCGGCTGGTACGGCCGTCTCGGCTGGACAAACTTCGGGCCGGCACCGCTGCTGATGAGGCCCTTGCGCTCCTCGTTCCTGCTCGGCCGGATCCACGCCCGGCTTCGATCGATGGACCTGCCGTTGATCCGCGGGCGAAGGATCTCGCAGCGGATTTTGGACTGCGGAGACCGACCGGGCGATTGCTTCGGGTTGCTGTGGGAGCGGGTGAAGCAGGATTTCGGAGTCGCGGTGGACCGCGACCGTCGCTGGATCGACTGGCGCCTGAAGCAAAAGCCGGGGGCCGACTATCGCTGCGTCGCGTTGAAGGATGATTCGGGCAATCTTGACGCATTCGTGGCCCTGAAGATCGCCGACAAGCATGGTGCGCGGCTGTGCTACGTGATGGATGCGATTTGCGCGCGGGGCCGCACCGCGGACCTTGCCCGACTGCTCCATTCGGAGCTTGCGCTTGCCGCGCGTTCCGGCGCGGAGGCCGCACTGGCCTGGTGTCCCAGGACCGCGCCCAACTATCGGGCCTATCGCAAGGCCGGGTTCGTGTCCGTGCCGTCCAGATTGCGCCCAATCGAGATCAACTTCGGTGCACGAGCTCTTCGCGATGAGTTCGCAAGCACCGCAGCGTCGGGCGCGGACTGGTACGTCAGCTTTCTCGATTCGGACACCAACTGATGCCCGCACGCTTCATCCTCAGTTTCGATTGCGAAGGAAAATGGGGCGTTGCCGACGAACTGGGCCCCCGGCAGCGCCGCGACCTGAGCGACGAGCGGCTGCGCGGAGCCTATGGCTCGATCCTGGAAATCCTGGAGGAATATGACATCCCGGCGACCTTCGCCTTCGTCGGAGCCTTTACCCAGCCGCCCGCGGCATTCGCCCGGATTCGCCCTGCGATCGAAAATCTGTGCAGGCGGGCTCCAGCCTATCTTGGGGCGGCGCTACATGACATTGATGAGACGATGGGCGCCGGATGGCACGGGCATGATTGCGTGCGCGCTGTGGCGCAGTCCCGCATCGCTCATGAGGTCGCGCTGCACGGCGTCACTCACGTGCCCTGGACGGCAATCGATGCCGACTTTGCGGAAACGGAGCTGCAAATTTTCGAAAAACTCGAGGGACCGATCCGGGCGAGCCGGACCTTCGTCTATCCGCGCAACCTCGTCGCTCACACGGATATTCTCGCAAGGCATGGGTTCGAAGGCTTCCGCACGGCGAAGCGCGCGCGCACGCGCCTCTCTTCGTTCCTGTCGGAGTTCAATCTGTTCGAGGGTCCCGAAGTCGTGCTGCCACGCGGCGAGATGGTCACTATTCCGGCGGGATTCTTCCTCAACTGGCGCAGCGGGCTGCGGCGGCTGGTGCCCGAATGGCTGACTCGGCAGCGGATCAAGCGCCTGCTGGAGGCAGCAGCGCCGACCGACGCCGTCGTTCATTACTGGCTTCACCCCGAGAATGTCGCGAGCGCTCCGTTGACGCTCGGCAATTTGCGCAGCCTGGCGCGCGAAGTCGCAGCGGCGCGCGACGCCGGCGCTTGTGAAACGCTGACGCAAATCGATTATTGCCGCCGGGTTGAACAGCTTGTCTGATCCTCACAGGCAGGCGAGGGGGCGTCTGTGTTCGTTTACTGGTCGATCTTCGTAGTCCTGGCGATGGGCGCCTTCCTCAACGAGGAGGACGACACGCGCCGCGCATGGCTGCCCTTCCTGGTGCTCGCATCCCTTCCCATGATCCTGATGATCGGGCTGCGGTGGCAGATCGGTCCCGATTGGCCGGCCTATCTCGACCAGTTCAACTATACCAAGCTGTACTCATTCTCGCAGGCCGCACTGCACGCGGAACCCGGCTACTTCACGCTGAACTGGCTGGTTCACCAGTTCGGTGCACCCTTCTGGGCGCTCAACCTGGTGTGCGGGGTCGTGTTCATTGCTGGCCTGACCGCGTTCTGCAGGCGTCAGCCCAATCCTTGGCTCGCGGGGATCGTTGCCTTTCCTTACCTGGTCATCGTGGTCGCGATGAGCGGCAACCGGCAGTCGCTCGCACTGGGTTTTCTATTCTTTGCGCTGAACGCATTTGAGCTGAGGAAGCTCAATCGTTTCGTCCTGCTGACCCTCATGGCCGCGCTGTTTCACGGCAGCGTCCTCCTCATGCTGCCGATCTGCTTGCTATCCTACACGCGCAACAGCCTGCAAACGGGGCTTCTTTTATTGATTGGAGGAGTCCTCGCTTATTACTTCTTCCAGGATATCTTCAGCATCTACGGTCATCGCTATTCGACCGATAAGATCCAATCGAGCGGTGTCGCGTATCGCCTCGCGATGAATGGGATGTCGGCAGTCCTTTTTCTCTTGTTTCACCGAAGGTTCGCGATCGACGATCATCAAATGAGGTTGTGGCGAAATATCTCGCTCTGCACCCTGGGGCTGGTGGCCGTGGTCGCCTTCGTCCCATCCTCGACGGCCGTGGATCGATTTCTTCTCTATCTGTTTCCGCTACAATTCTTCGTGCTCAGTCGAATGCCCCGCGCACTGGCGGCGAGCCGGAATTCGGCCGGCCAGCTGACGGGCCTCGTGATCGGCTATGCCGCGCTGGTCCAAATCACGTTCCTGGTCTTCGGGACCTTCTCGACGGCTTACCTGCCTTACCGAAGCATCCTGAATGGCTAAACCGTCGGACCCGACCTTGTGCCCGTCGGGTGATCGAAACGTGGATCAGCGGACTGTCGATGGCTTCGGGCGGGAATGGGCCCTGTATGATCAGACGGCACTGGCGCCATCCGAACTCGAATGGATGTTCAACGCCTACTTCAGCGTCTTTCCGTTCGACGATCTACCGAGCGCGTCGGAGGGCTTCGATCTTGGCTGCGGATCCGGCCGGTGGGCAGACCTGGTCCTGCCGCGGGTCGCTCTCCTCCATTGCATCGATCCATCCGAGCGGGCGCTGGCCGTCGCACAACGCCGCCTGGCCGGACGCGGAGGCGTCGCCTTCCACCATGCTTCGGCCGATGACATGCCGCTGGCCGATTCAAGCCAGGACTTCGGTTACAGCCTCGGCGTGCTGCATCATGTCCCCGACGCCGCTAGCGCTCTCGAGAGATGCGTTCGCAAGCTCAAGCCGGGCGCTCCCTTCCTCCTGTATCTCTATTACGACTTCGACAATCGTCCGGGCTGGTTCAAATCGATCTGGAAAGGAACGGATGTCGTTCGGCGTGCTATTTCACGAACACCCTTTGCCGCGCGCCGGAATTTGACAGCCGCGATTGCCGCGCTCGTTTATTGGCCTCTCGCGAGGCTCGCGGGGCTGGCCGAGCGCACCGGTCAGGACGTCGGCAATTTTCCGCTCGCCACCTACCGCCATGCAAGCTTCTACACGATGCGCACGGACGCTCTCGACCGGTTCGGGACGCGTCTCGAGCATCGCTTCTCCCGCGCGCAGATCGAGCGAATGATGACGTGTGCCGGCCTGACAGACATCGTTTTCAGCAATCAATCTCCGTTCTGGGTCGCGTGCGGGAGGAAAGCTCGCAGTTAGCGAGCCACCGAACGGATTACCTCCGCGAACGCGCTGGATACGACTTCGGCGGAATATCTCTCTTCGACCGTTTTTCGGGCATTGGCGCCCATCTCGCGCCGCTTGCCTGGCGACTTGGCAAGCTCCGCGAGCGAGCCAACGAAGTCTTCCGTCGTGGAGGCAAGGAAGCCGTTGCGGCCATGCTCGACGATGTCGACGTTGACCCCAACCGGTGACACAACGACGGGACGCCCTGTCGCCATATATTGCAGCGCTTTAAGCCCGCATTTTCCGCGACTGATCTCATCGTCGGGAAGCGGCATGATTCCAGCGTGGCAATCGCCCACCTCTTCCGCTTCCCGCTCCGGCGACCAGGGCACGAAGCGCATCTCGGCGCCTGCGATCGGGCGATCCGGCGGTTTGTTGCAGATCACCTTCACTACAAGGCGGACGTGTTTCGCCAGCTGTTCGAGGGGTTCCCGCGCATGTTCGAAGTGGACCAGCGTGCTCGTAGAGCCAGTCCAGCACACGACGAAGAGGTCGTCGGACGAAGGTTCGGGAATCGCCTTGTAATCATCCAGTTCGATGCTCGTCGGCACAACGTAGACCGCGTCGTTTCGCTCGCGAGCATATTGAGCAAGAAACTCGTTGCCCGGCGTCACCGCTGCCGCGAGCCTGCAGATGGTCGATGTCTTGCCGGTAAAATGGAGGCGCGAGAACATGCCGTTGCCCCACGCTTGCTGGGGTGACCAGATGGCGTCGTCGAAATCGTAGATGATCGGCGTGCCTGTCCACGCGATCAGCCGCTCATAGATGGCTGGGCCGATGAGGGCAGCCTCGCGAAAGACCAGGACCGCGTCGTAAGATCTTGTGCTCAGCGCAGCCTTCGCTCGGCGCAGGAAGTCATAACTGACCCAGGCCGCTTTCGCGGCATGATGCCCTGGCTTGTAGAGCAATTCGGTCAGCCGTGGGGATTCGAACGGAACCAGCTCGAGCGCGATTGCATGGTCGCGCGCGAGCCGCGGTGCCCATTGCTCGAACCGGAAGCGCTGTCCGGGCGCGAGACCGCGCATTTTGTCTGCGAGCACGAGGACCCGCAGCGCGCGTTCGTCGGACGCATTTGCTCGGCTGATTTCGCTCACGCTTAAAACAGCCGCTTCGACCAGGTCTCGGGCGTCTTGTCGTTCACGATTTCCAGGTCGAGATGATATTTAAACGGGCGCACGCCGCGGTTGCTGATCCAGTCGATCATCTGGCCCATGCCTTCCTCCAGCTTGATCTTCGGCTGATAGCCAAGCAGGCGGCGCGCTTTGTCCGCTGAGCAATTGGCAAGCATGACTTCCTGCGGGCGCGCTTGAGTGTAGGCGATCTTGAGGTCGAATTGGATCAGCCGGGCGACGATCTCGGCAAGCTGGTTGATCGATACGAACTCATCGTCCGGACCGATGTTGATGATCTCGCCGGCGCAATTTCGGTCGAACGCCATCTGTTTCAGCGGGTCGATGTCGTCCGACACGAAGCTGAAGCAGCGCATCTGGTTGCCGTCGCCGTAGATGTAGGGCTGGCGTCCCTGAAGCATCAGGTTGATGAAAATGCTGGCAACGTTGCGGTAGGGATCATCATACTTCTGCCGCGGCCCGACGATATTGTGCGGAACCGCGATCACCCATTCCATGCCGTGCGTCTCGGCGAGGTTCTGGAGCATGAGCTCCGCCGCATATTTCCCGATGCCATACGGATCCTGCGGATGCGGCGTCATGTCCTCGGTGAAGGGTACCTTGTTAGTGCCGTACCGGGCCATCGACGAGCACATGACGAAGCGGCGGACGTCATTGGCGATCGCGGCGGAGACCATCGCCGTCGACGCTCCGACGATGTTCTGCATGATCAAGTGGGGCGAAAAGATCGACAGCCCCTCATAAGCAGTGGCCGCGCAATGATAGGCGACGTCGACGCCCTTCATATGCTGCTTGAGCTTGTCGAAATCGTTGCAGTCGAACTGATAGAATTCGACGGCCTCGGGCACATTGTCGAGGTAGCCGCCGATCATGTTGTCGTTGCCGATCACATCGTGACCGTCGGCAATGAAGGCGTCCGCCAGATGACTGCCGAGGAAGCCTGCGACGCCGGAGATGAAAATACGCTGCTTCGGCATGGCGCTGGCTCGTATCCTGACGAGATTTTATCGGAGTTGTAGCAAGGCCTAGCCGACGCCTTGGCGGCTGCCAACATCGGCAACGCTGCGGTAGATGGCGTCGTACCGCTCGACCCCGGTTTCGAGATCGAACCAGCGCCGTGCCGTTTCCCGCCACCGGCTCATGTCGGGCGCAAGCCGCGCCAGCTCATCGAGCGCCTGCCGGTAGGCGTCATCGTCGAAGTCCTGGATTACGACCCCACCGCCCGCTTCGGCCATGATCATGCCCACGTCCCCGACATCGCCGTTTGTCACGATGGGGAGCTCGAGCGCCATCAATTCGCCCATCTTGGTCGGGGAGCTGGCCTTCTTCGAAAACACCGGTTTGATGAAGAACAGGCCGTAGTCTGCCGCGGCCAGGAATCGGGGCACTTCGGCTCGCGTGGCCGGGCGAACGATCACGCGGCTCTCCGGCACTCCCCTTGAGCGGGCCGCGGCCATGATCTGCTCGGGCGGCTCGCGGGTGACGATCAGGAAAACGGCGTCGGCGTCCTGCTCGAGCTGGATGCGGAAGAAGTCCAGCATCTCGTCGACCATGTACCAGCTGCCGAAAGAGCCGAGATAGGCAGCGACGCGGGACTTCGGGCTGATCCCGAGCAGGCGCCGCGCTTGCGCCCGGTTCTCCGCTGTCACCGGTGGAAATGCCACGAAATCCACGCAGCAGGGGATTACCGTGATCGGCGGCCCGGCGGCGGTAGCCGGGCGTCGGGCCAGCAGGATCTTC
>Ga0207706_10001210_pt1 | contig 26082 bp, 22 predicted proteins | sample KBSC53metaG_FD_184318 | JGI IMG/M metagenome (GOLD analysis project Ga0207706, IMG submission 184318) | Corn rhizosphere microbial communities from Kellogg Biological Station, Michigan, USA - KBS C5-3 metaG (SPAdes) (version 2) | ecosystem: Host-associated > Plants > Roots > Rhizosphere > Soil ... | reverse complement strand
GGTGACCACCTCGGGGCCCACCAGCAGGGCGATCACCACGTCGTACACCTGCAGCATCCAGCCGTCGGGCGGGGTGCAGAGGAGGAAGCCGGCGCGGGCGCCGCGCTGCTTGGCCCGCGTGAGCGCCCCGTGCACGAACGGCGTGGTGCCGCTGGCGGCGATCCCCACCACGAAGTCGCCGGCGCCCACCCCGATCTCGTCCATCACCCGCGCGCCGTCGTCGCGGCTGTCCTCGGCGCCCTCGGCGGCCTTCAGCAGCGCCGGGTAGCCGCCGGCGATCACCCCCTGCACCATGCGCGGGTCGGTGCCGTAGGTGGGCGGCATCTCCGACGCGTCGAGCACGCCCAGCCGCCCGCTGGTGCCGGCGCCCACGTAGATCAGCCGCCCGCCGCGCCGGAACGCGTCTTCGGCCATCTCCACGGCGCGGGCCACCTGTTCCAGCTGGGCGGCCACGGCGGGGGCGATGCGGTGGTCTTCGTCGTTGATGACGCGGACGATCTCCAGCGCCGACAGCCGGTCGATGTCCGTGGTGGCGGGGTTGCGCTGCTCGGTGAGCCGGGGGTCCAGCGGCGGCTTGTCGATCATTCCACGGGAGAACGGTGAACCGGCGCGGCCGCCGCGGGAAACATCCCACGCGCCGCCGCCCCAACGTGCGCGCTGGCCGCGAGCGATGCAAGGGTGGAACCGCGGGACGTGCAGGTGCGGAGGTGCGGAGGTGCGGAGGTGCGGGGGTACGAGTTTCAGTGCGGGCCGCGGCGCCCGGCCCTCTCCCTGGCGTCCAGGCGCGACTGCGTCGCGTCCTGATCGCCTGTCCCTCCCCCGAACTGCAGGGGAGGGACACGGAGGCGCTTCGCGCGGCAACTTCGATAGCCGGTCGGGGACCTTCCTCACACGGCCTTTTGTAGGGCTGGAGAAGTCCCGCACCTCCGCACCCCCGCACCTCCGCACCCCCGCACCACAAAGATCGAAGGCCCGGAGCCGGGGTGGCTCCGGGCCTTCATGGCGGGGGTCGGGCAGCGCCGAGGGCGTCGGGGGCGGGAGGGTGCTGCGGTGGTCGAGGAGGGGTGGTCCTGCAGGGTTCTGCGGTTTGATACTGCCAGGGTCCTGAAGCGCTGTCCCCCCGTTGCTTCGGCCACGCATAAAAGCAAGCGCGGGGCCACGCGGGCCCATGAACGTATCTCGTTTCGTATCAACCACTTGGGTTTTTGGATGCCGTGGCATCGCCTGTTTACGCTGGGACTGCGGGCGGACACCTGGGGCACGGGCGCCCCAGGGGATCGGGGCACGTGTGGAGGATGGCACCTTCGGTAGCGGCGGCGGCACCGCCTTCCCCTCTGGTGACGGCGCGCGGGGTGGAGAGGGGCGCCCGCGGGGTGTATCTTCAGGAACCGGCATGAACCGGCGTGGAATTTCGGCCCCGAGCGGTGGATACGGATGGCGAAGAGGTATGGGATCCGGGAGGTGTTCGCAACGCTGCAGGGCGAGGGCGCGCAGGCGGGCTCGCCCGCGGTGTTCCTGCGTTTCGCGGGGTGCAACCTGGGCTACGACGTATGCCCCTGGTGCGACACCGACTGGGTGAAGGCGGTGTACAACGAAGACGTGGAGGGCACGCTGGCGCTGGTGCGCGCCGCGGCCGGCGAGGGGTTCGGCGGCGAAAAGCCGGGGCTGCTGCTGGTGGCCACCGGCGGCGAGCCCAGCCTGCAGCTCGACCGCCCGCTCTCCGACGCGCTGCGCGCGCGCGGCTACCGCATCAGCATGGAATCGAACGGCGCGCGGCCGGTGGACCGCTCGCTGGTGGACTGGCTCACCGTGAGCCCCAAGCAGCCCGAGTTCGCGCAGAAGGAGGGCGACGAGCTGAAGCTGCTCTTCACCGGCCGCTCCGCCCCCGGCATCACCCCCGACGTGGACGCCGTGCGCCGCATCGCCCAGGGGACGAGCTTCGGCCACTACTTCCTGCAGCCGATCGACATCCCCGAGACCGGCGGCCCCAACTTCACCGAGGCCGTGCGCGCCGTGATGGAGCTGGGCCCGCCATGGCGCCTGTCCGTGCAGACGCACAAGGTGACGGGGATTCCTTGAACTTCACGGGTGCGTGAGTGCGTGTGGTTCGAGCCGAGTTCGACGGCAAAACGTGATCGGGCCGGCCCTCGTCATGAGCGCCGGCCCGTCGCACGTTGCCTCGCCGGGGAAGAAGGCCACCCGCGGCCGCGAGGGTCTTCGGGGACCGCGCCGAATCCCTCCCCGCCCGCGAAGGCGGATTTCCCGCAGTTCAGCGGCGGGTTTCACCCCGCCGGTTACCCCCGTGACCCGCCGGGCCACCCCGCCGACCGCTCTGATCTCCGTCCCGGCGCCCGCACCGTCATCCCAGCAGCCGCAGCCGTCCCGGGGCGATCTCGATCTCCAGCTCGCGCGCGTCCTCGAACAGGATCTCGCCGTCGGCGTGGACGGGGAGGGGTGAGTCGCTGGTGATGCGCACGCGGCGGACGCGGCGCATGTGCACGCAGCGGGCGCCCACGTGCGTGCCGCGCACCACCTTCGGCAGGAAGTGGAGGATGCGCGGGCGGCTCAGCCCGTCGCAGATGCAGACGTCGAGCAGGCCGTCGTCGATCTTCGCGCCGGGGCAGATCCAGAAGCCGCCGCCGTGCCGGCCGCCGTTGCCCACCGTCACCAGCGTGAGCGGACGGTCGATCACCTCGCCCTCGTCCATCTCCACCCGGATCACGGGCGGACGGAACGAGCGCAGCACCTTCGCCAGCGCCCACAGGTAGATCGCCATCCCGCGGAAGCGGCGGTTGCGGTTGGCCTCCACCGCCACGCGCGCGTCGATCCCCACGCCCACGCCGTTGGTGAACCAGCGCTCGCCCACGCGCCCCACGTCCACCCGCCGCTCGCCCCCCAGCAGCCGGCGCGCCGCCAGAGCCGGGTCGCGCGAGAGCCCGGCCAGCAGCGCGAAGTCGTTGCCGCTCCCCACCGGCACCACCCCGAGCGCGGCCGCCGTCTCCCCTCGGCCGTCGGACGCGCGGAGGATCCCGTTCGCCACCTCGTGCACCGTCCCGTCGCCCCCCAGCGCCACCACCGCCGGCCACCCCAGCGCCACCGCCGCCTCGGCCAGCTCCACGGCGTGGCCGCGCCCCACCGTCTCCCGCATCTCCACCTCCGCGCCGGCCTCCTCGAGCACCGCGCGCACGGTGGACCAGGCACGGCGTGCGGCGCCGCGCCCCGCGGTGGGGTTCACGATGGCGTAGAAGCGGAGCAAGGGCGGGAACGGGTGCGCGAGTGCGTAGGTGCGTTGCGGTGCGGGCTCGGCGAACCGGTGCCGCGGTTGAAGTCCGCGAAAGCGGAGTGCGTGCCGTTGTAGCCGCGAGGCCGCGAGGCCGCGAGTTTACTCGCATGCTTGCCACACGCACCGCCGCATCAGGATCAGGTCGTGCCGCGGATGATCGTCCCCCGGCCGCCGCGGCGCAACCCGCCGCCGTCCGCCGCCTACTGCCGCGTGTAGGTGAGCGTTCCCTGCCCGGTGCCTTCCACCGTCAGCGACTTCACCACCCCGGCCTCGCGCGCGAAGGTGACGGAGAGCTGCGGCGCGCCGGCCACGCGGAACTGCTCCGGGCCCACGGGAACCAGCACGAAGGTCTGCCCCTGCACCATCAGCCGCAGCCGGCCGTTCTCCAGCCTGATCTCCATCGGCGGGGCGCCGGGGGCCGCGAAGGAGCCGGCGTGCGCCGCCAGCTCCGGGGCCGGCAGCGTGACGGGACGCGCGGCGATCGGGTTCAGGCGGAACGGGGGGCGGTGGATGGACGCCACGCACGACGCGTCCAGCCCCCGCGCGTCGGCGGCGCGGACGAACTCGGCCAAGAGCCGCGGCACGCACTCGCGGGCGCCCAGCGAACCGCTCAGCCCGTGCCCGGCCCCGGGGATCACCAGGTGGCGGCCGTGGGGGAGCGTGCGCAGCGCCTCTTCGCCACGCTCGGGGGGAGTGGCGGGGTCGTACTGCCCGCTGATGATCAGCACCGGCGCGTCGGAGCGCACCGGCTCCAGGAAGGCGGGGTCCACCGGGCGCGCCGGCCACTCGGCGCAGGCGGCCGCCTGGTCGCGCAGGCGCGATTCGCCCACGAAGGTGCCGCGCGCGGCGCGCGCCGCCTGGTCCCGGTCCACGAACGGCACGTCCTCGGCGCAGGTGACGGAAAGGAACAGGCCGTTGCTCATGGCGCTCACGATCCCGCGCCGCGACGCCAGCGCCAGCTCGGCGGCCGGCGCCAGGTCGCCGCGCGCGCCCTGGTGCAGCACGGTGGGGATCAGCGCCGCCGTGCCGGCCGTGTACAGCATGTAGCGCAGCCCCTCGGCGAACAGCCCGCGCGAGAAGGAGAGGGTGGCCGGCTCGCCCGTGCCCGGGTCCATCAGCGTGACCTCCACCGGCCCGCGCTCCAGCCGCCCGGTGATGCTCCGCAGGTCGCCGCGCAGCCCGGGGAACGCCGCGCCGCACGCCGCCTCGCGCTCGCAATCGCCGATCGCGGCCTCCACCATCCGCTGCGCGTCGGCGGCCAGGCGCCCGGGCATGCGGTAGCCGGTGTGCGCCACGCCGTGCAGGATCGCGCTGCGCACGTGCCGCGGGTGGCGCCGCATGTACACCAGCGCCGTGCGGGTGCCGTACGAGGTGCCGTACAGGTTCAGCCGGTCGTAGCCCAGCGCCGCGCGCACGTCGTCCAGGTCGTCCACCGCGTCGTCGGTGGTGTAGCGCGCCAGGTCGGCGCGGCCGCCCAGCTCGCGCACGCAATCGCGCACCCGTTCGGGCGGGTAGAAGGGGCCGGCGAACTCGGCCGTGGAGGGCCCGTACAGCCGGCACTCGAGCGAGTTGGAGGTGCCGGTGCCGCGCAGGTCCACCAGCAACACGTCGCGCGTGTCGCGCAGCGCACGGACCATGTCGGTCAGGGCCCCGGCCAGCGCGATGGTGGGCTGCCCCGGCCCGCCCGGGAGCGGCACCAGCGGGTCGCCCGTGGCGGTGCCGGTGGCGGGGAGCACGGCGAAGTGGATCGTGATCCTGCGCCCGCTCTTCGCCTGGCGGTTCTCCCACACCTCCAGCGAGCCGCACCGCGCCGGACCCACGCCCGGCAGGTCGCACGGCTCCAGCGCGCCCCCCGGTGCCGGTGCCGCCTGCGCCGCAAGGGGAGCGGAGGGTGCGAGCAGGAGGCCGGCGGTGAGCAGGAGGACTCGACGCATAGATCCTTTGGGGGCGTAGAAGAAAGAATTCGGGACGCGAGGCGTGCGTGCGCGCGTGCACCTTTGGACGTCCGCAGACACGGGATGGTTTCCTTGAACTGGTGTTTGCGACTCTGCCGCCGGGGCGCCCGCCGCGCAAGGCTCTACAGGAGGCGGATTTAGGCGACGAACGACGCCGGCGGAGTTGTGGAAAAGTGAGTCAAGTGCACGTCATGCGCACGTTTACGGCAGGATTCAGGGTCTTGTTTCGGAATCCATTCGGTTATATCTTACCGTACAAAAACCGAAGTAGAGAAATCACTCCCGGAACAGATGGAAGGATACCCGAGGATGGACCAGCCGAACAGCGACCCGCGGCAGCACCAGAACGCCACCGTGCGGCACCTTCGCGACATGGCTGCGGCGCGCGTGGAGCGCACGTCGCTGCGTGGGGTGGCGCGCGAGATCGGGATGAGCCCCACCGGGCTCAAGAAGTTCCTGCTGGGCACCGCGCCGTATTCGCCCACGCTGCGCCGCCTGCGCCGGTGGTACCTGCAGCACGCCGCCCTCCCCACCGGCGAGGTCAGCTACCACGACGCCTCGGCCGCGGTGGTGGTGCTGATCCACGACCTGCAGCCCGAGCCCCGCCGCCAGGCCAGCGAGTGCCTGCTCGACTGCCTGAAACGCGCCTACGAGGCCAGCGGCCGTTCGCGCCCGCGCTGGATCGAGGAGCTCCGCGCCGAGCACGGCCGTCCCTCCGCCGGCCCGAGGTGATCGGGCGCGGCGTCGCCTGCCTCTGATCTTCCCGTCGCGCGGAAAGTTCGTCGCACATCCGGGGACGGGTGACTGGCTCACACGGAATCAGCGGAGTCCACGGAGAACCCGGCGTTCTCTGTCGACTCTGCTGACCCCGTGTGAGCCAGGTGTCTTTGGTCGCGTGGTCGCCGATCCGTCGCGCGGGGCGGCGTAGCGGGCTACTCTGAGGGTTCGCGCGCATGTTCCCCGATCCCGGCGAGGCAACGATGACCGGCACCGCTCCGCGGCTGGAAACCGAACGGCTGGTGCTGCGGCCTCCCGCACTGGAGGATTTCGACCGCTGGGCCGAGATGATGGAAGATCCCGACGCGGCCCGCTACATCGGCGGGGTGGCGCCCAGGCCGGCCACCTGGCGCGCGATGATGCTGATGGCGGGTGCGTGGTCGCTCACCGGCGTCTCGATGTTCTCGGTGATCGAGAAGTCCAGCGGCCTCTGGATCGGGCGGATCGGGCCGTGGCGGCCGCACGGGTGGCCGGGGCCGGAGATCGGCTACGGCCTGCACCCCGCTGCCTGGGGGAAGGGCTACGCCGTGGAAGGCGCCGCGGCCGCGATGGACTACGCCTTCGACGTGCTGGGCTGGCCCGAGGCGATCCACTGCATCAACCCGCAGAACACGGCGTCGAAGCGCGTGGCCGAGCGGCTGGGCTCCACCTTCCGCGGGCTCAGCCGGATGCCTGCGCCCTTCGAGGACGACGAGGTGGAGATCTGGGGCCAGACTCGCGAGGCGTGGCGGCTGCGAAAGAGAGGTGCCCCGGAGCAGCCGTGATGGCTGGGTCCGAGGGAGACCGCCGGATGGGGTGCACCGGCGGCTGAAGCCGCAGCAACCACCACGGGAAGCCTCGCAAACCGCGCGAGGCTGCGGGGCGGCATCCGCGCGCGGGGCAAGCGCCGAAGCGCGCGAAGCTCCTGTCACGTCGGTCGGTGCATGTCCGTCCGCCGGAAAGACTTGCGTGAGGGATGCGCGCCCGGAGGGCCGGGACGGCGGCGGCGCGCTGCGCCGATCCTTCCGTCAGGCGATGATGCCGCGCGCCGCCGGTGGCCCGGCGCGGTTGGGCACGGCGGTATCGTGCCCTACCGCGCGCGCAGCCCGGCCCGGAGCGCAGCGGAGGGACACGCCCAGAACCGCGGTTCAGTCCGCTTCCCCCGCAACCAGCCGCCGGTCCCGCCCAGCACGCCGCAGACGCGGGGCTGCCCAGGCGAACACGCCCACGCACGCCAGGAACGCAATCCCCGCCGGCACCGCCAGCGCCCGCCCGTGCGCCGCCGGGTCGAAGCCGGGAAAGAAGCCGCCGAACACGAGCACCCCCGCGTTCCACGCCACGTGCAGCGCCACGCTGCTCCAGATCGAGCGCGTGGCCCACGCCGCGTACCCCAGCGCCACGCCGCCCGCGGCGTAGATCGGCAGCCCGCGGGGCTCCAGGTGCGCCACCGCGAACGCCAGCGCCGTCCCCACGATGGCGGCGGGCGGACCGTGGCGGCGCTCCAGCGGGCGCTGCAGCCACCCGCGAAACGCGAACTCCTCCAGCATCGGCACCAGGCCGGCGATCAGCAGCACCAGCACCACCGCGCCGCCCGGGCGCTCGCCGTACTCCAGGATCGGGTCCGGCAGCGTGCGCTCGCCGACGATGCCCAGGGCGCTCAGCACCATCCACATCGACAGCGCGGCGGTGGACATCACCGGCGCCAGCAGCGCGATCCAGGGCCACGCCCGCCGCGGAACCGGCCGCACCCGCGAGGTGGCCCGCCACCGCGCCGAGCTCCAGCCGCCCGGCGCCGCGTTGCACCACGCGAAGAACGCCGCGACGGCCACCAGCCAGACCACCGCCAGCCGCGGCGGCATCCCCAGGAACGCGGACGCCGTCACCTCCCACAGCAGCCACGGAACCAGCGCGAGGGCGGCGATCCGGGCCACCCGGAACAGCTCGCGGAGCGGCGCCCGCGGCCCGGCGGACTTCGTGTGGACGGGGCTCAAACCGGCTTCCGAACCTGCGTGGGCGTGGGAGGGCAGCAGCGGCCGGAAAGCTAGCGGCGGGTGAGGGCGGGTGTCCACGGGCGACTGAAATCGCCGCGACGAGCCCACGAAGTCCCGCCGCGCGGGCAACCGGCCTCGGTGCTGGCGGGGCGGTGCCGCGCGGCTCAGGCCCCGCTGGTCGCGACCCGAAAGTGGCTCGCGCTGGAATGGTACCGTATCCGGAAAATTCAGTGCATTCCCAGATCTGCCTTTCAGCGATGTCTGTTCACCGATTGTATTTGCGGATCAGGTATGAAGCCTCGCGGGGTTTGCGAGGCGTTTCGTCGTGGTTGCCGCGGCTTCGGCCGCCGGTCCACGATCGCGGCCCAACGACGGAGGCCGGGGCTCCGCTGGGGAGCCCCGGCCTTCGCTCGCTCCGACCGCCGTCCGTGGATGGCGATCAGCCCGTCATTCCGCCGAGCTCAGCGGTGGATGATCGGGTCGGGGTTGCCGTCGGGGTCGCACTGCGCGGAGCCGTTGGTGCGCGCCGAGCCCAGCAGCAGCACGCCGGCCGCGTGCGGCGACGCCATCGAGGTGCCGCTCATGGTGGTGGTGCCGCCGCCGCGCTTGAGCGAAAGCACGCTCACCCCCGGGGCCGCGTAGTCCACCGGCGGGTTCCCCCAGTTGCTCCACGACGGCATGCAGTCCTTGCTGTCGATGGCGCTGATGGTGTACACGTTGGCCGCGTTCAGGCGCGCCGGGGTGAAGTTGGCCGCGTTGGCGCCGTCGTTCCCCGCCGCGATGGCGAACTTGATCCCCCTGGCCGCGGCGTCCTTGATCGCGTTCTCGAGGGTGGCGTTGCTGCCGCTGCCGCCCAGGCTCATGTTGGCCACGTCGCCGTTGGCGCCGTGCGCCGCCACGTAGTTCACGCCGTTGACGATCCCCTCGTAGGTGCCGCTGCCGCTGTTGCCCAGCACGCGCACCGAGCACACGTAGGCGTTGGCCGCGATCCCCACCACGTCGATCCCGTTGTTCCTGGCCGCGATGGTGCCGGCCACGTGCGTGCCGTGCCCGTTGCCGTCGTCGGGGCTGTTCCCCGCGAAGTAGGTGTGGCACGCCTTGCTGGTGTTCAGGTCGGGGTTCGACAGGTCCACGCCGGTGTCCAGGATCCACGCCGTCTTCCCCGTGCCGTCGCCGGCGCCGCCCACGCGGGTGATCCCCCACGGGGTAACCTGGCCCGTGCCGCCGCCGCCGCCCGGCCGCGCCTGCGTCTGCACCGGGAACACCAGCTGCACCACGTGGTCCTCTTCCAACAGCTTCACCCGCGGGTCGCCGCGCACCGCGTCGATGCGGGCCGCCGGGATCACCGCGCTGAAGCCGCGGGCCGCCGCCTCGCGCACGTGGCGCAGGGCGAAGCCGTTGGCGCGCGCCATGTCGGCGGCCGCGCCCCGCACGTCGGCCACGTCGTCGTTGAAGGTGACCAGGTAGATCGGCGCGTTGTCGGAGCGCGCGGCGACCACCCCGTCGGCGTGGCGGGCGGCGGTGGGGGTGGCCCCGTCGCAGGCCGCCAGCGCGGCGGCGGACAGCAGGGCCAGGGGCAGGGCTCGGCGCATCGGTTCTCTCCTGGGGTGGGTCGGAGGGTCACGGCCTGGCAGGCGGTCGCGGCGGCCGGATCGGGCCGCGGCGGCGCCTGCTCGGGTGTCTGAGCGGGAGACGGATCACAGGCAGGTGTGGTGCCCGGGGCGCGGAATCGGCCGAACCCATGCACCCCCATACGTTTACCTCGATTCCACCCGGACCGCCCCGGGCACGCGGGGTGCACCGGAACGGTGCGGGGCCACCAGATTGTTGCGCCCGGGCGCGGGTGGACGCAAGGATTTCCGCTTCCGCCGCCCGTACGGAGCGCGTACATTCGTCGGCCCCACCGTCCGCGTCCGCCATCCTGTTTCCACCCTGCCCCAGACGCCTCGCGCGTGACCGACGCCGCACCGCCGCCCGACGTGTCCAGCGAAGCCGCCGTGGCCGCAGCCGCGGCCGGGGGGCGCGAGCGCACCGGGGTGTGGCGCTGGGTGTCGCCGTTCATCGCCCTTGCGCTGTTCGCCGCCGGGATCGCGGTGATCCAGGCCGACCTGCGCAAGATCAGCTACGCAACCGTGCGCGCCACCCTGCGCGGCCTCCCGGCCGACGCGATCTGGTGGGCGATCCTCTTCACCGCGCTCAACTACGCGGTGCTCTGCCTGTTCGACCTGCTGGCCTTCCGCTACATCGAGCGAACGCAGCGGTGGTGGAAGGTCGCCGTGGCCTCCTTCACCGGCTACGCCATCAGCAACAGCGTGGGGTGGGCGGTGATCAGCGGCACCAGCGTGCGCTACCGCTTCTACTCGCGCTGGGGTCTCACCGCGGGCGAGATCTCGCGGATCATCATCTTCTACAACGGCACCTTCTGGCTGGGGCTGCTGGTGCTGGGCGGCAGCGCGCTGGCGTTCGACCCCCACCCCGACCTGGTGACGCTGGCCGGCAGGGTGGCCGTGCACGCGGCCGGCGCGCTGATGCTGGCCGCCGCCGCGGCGTACTTCCTGTCGTCGATCTTCATCCGCCGGCCGATCGGCTTCGGCCGCTTCCGCGTGCCCGTCCCGCCGCCGCGCACGGCCGCGCTGCAGTTCCTGCTGTCGACCGTGGACTGGGCGCTGGCGGCGGCAGTGCTGTACGTGCTGATCCCGCACACCGGGCTGGACTTCTGGGAGGTGCTCTCGGCCTTCATCGTGGCGCAGCTGATCGGGCTGGTGAGCCACGTGCCCGGCGGGGTGGGCGTGTTCGAGGGGACCATGGCGTACCTGCTGCGCGGCTACGGCGTTCCCGCCGAGCTGGTGGCCACGCTCCTCCTCTACCGGCTGGTCTACTACCTGGTGCCCCTGGCCGGCGCGCTGGGGATCCTGGTGGTGGACGAGGTGCGGCTGCGGCGGCAGGCGCTGGCGCGCTGGGGGAGCGCGTTCGGCGCGCTGACCGGACAGGTGACGCCCAAGGTGCTGGCCGTCTTCACCTTCCTGGCCGGCGTGGTCCTCCTGGTCTCGGGCGCCACGCCGGCCGAGCGCGAGCGCATCCGCTGGGTGGGCGAGTACCTGCCGCTCACCATCATCGAGGCGTCGCACTTCCTGGCCTCCATCCTGGGCGTGGGGCTGCTCTTCATCTCCAACGGGGTGTTCCGGCGGCTGCGTTTTGCCTACTACGTGGCCGCGGTGACGCTGGCGGTGGGGATCGGCGCGAGCCTGCTGAAGGGCGGCGACTACGAGGAAGGCTTCTTCCTGGGCGCGCTGCTGGCGCTGCTGGTGGTGAGCCGGCCCGTGTTCGACCGGCGCGCCAACTTCTGGGAGGCGCGCTTCTCGCCCGGCTGGTTCGCCTCGGTGGTGGCCGTGGTGGGCGCGTCCATCTGGCTGGGGTTCTTCGCCTTCCGCCACGTGGAGTACAGCAGCGAGCTGTGGTGGCGCTTCGCCCTGAACGCCGACGCGCCCCGCTTCCTGCGCGCGTCGGTGGGCGCCACGGTGGCGATCCTGGCCTTCGGGGTGATCCGCCTGATGCGCCCCGCGCCGGCCGAGGTCGAGCCGCCCACGGACCGGGACCTGGAAGACGCCACGGCGCTCCTGGCGAAGCAGGCGCAGACGCAGCCGTTCACCGTGTACCTGCGCGACAAGAGCCTGCTGTTCACGCCGGGGCGCGAGGCGTTCCTGATGTACGGGGTGCAGGGGCGAACCTGGGTGGCGCTGGGCGACCCGGTGGGCGACCCGGGGTGCACCATGGCGCTGATCCGCCAGTTCTTCGGCCGCTGCGACGACTTCGGCGGCACGCCGGTGTTCTACCAGGTCAGCAAGGACAAGCTGCACCAGTACGCCGACTTCGGCCTCACCTTCGCCAAGCTGGGCGAGGAGGCGTTCGTGCCGCTGGACCAGTTCTCGCTCGAGGGCGCCGAGAACAAGCCCTTCCGCCTGGTGCTGAACCGCTTCAACCGCAGCGGGCTGACCTTCCGCATCGTCCCGCGCGACGAGGTGGCGCGGGTGCTGGCGCAGGCGCGCGAGGTGTCGGACGACTGGCTGGCGCACAAGGCCGCGGCGGAGAAGGGCTTTTCGCTCGGCTTCTGGGACGAGGCGTACGTGCTGCGCTTCCCCATGGCGGTGATCGAGGGCGGCGGCCGGATCGAGGCGTTCGCCACCGTGTGGCCCGGCTTCACGGGAAGCGAGCTGTCGGTGGATTTGATGCGGTACCGGTCCACGGCGCCCAAGAACGTGATGGAGGTGCTGCTGCTGCAGCTGATGCGCTGGGGGAAGGAGAACGGGTACCGCCGCTTCAACCTGGGGATGGCGCCGCTTTCGGGGCTGGAGATGAGCGCGGTGGCCCCGGTGTGGACGCGGATGGGCAACTGGCTGTTCGAGCGAGGCGGCGCGCTCTACAATTTCCAGGGCTTGAGGATCTACAAGGAGAAGTTCCATCCGCAGTGGGAGCCGCGCTACCTGGCCTACCCCGGCGGCCTGAACCTCCCCCGCATCATGGCCGACGTGAGCGCGTTGATCGCCGGGGGATATCGCAGGATCTTCCGGAGATGAACAGCGCTTCGGCCGGGATCCGCACCGGCGGCTGAAGCCGCAGCAACGACGATGAAACGCCTCGCAAACCCCGCGAGGCTTCACAGTAGCGCGATGCTGGCTTCGGCTTGATCCAGCGGGGCCCGTGCCGCGCACCATCACCGCGTCCGCGCCAGCGCCGGTAGTCCGCGCAGGCGGACTTCGTGTGGTTGTTGCAGCGATTCAGCGATTTCAATCGCCCTGCTCCCCGGGCGCCGAACTGGTCGATCGCACCCGATCCGCACATAGGTCGTCGATGAACCCCGCCCTCTCCGGCATCGCACCCTCGCTGATCCGCGCGATCAACGCCCGCAAGCGCCCGGGCGACATCGACCTGGGGCTGGGCGAGCCCACGCTGCGGCCCGACGGGGCGCCCTTCGAGGCGGCCGCGGCGCGCGTGCGCGACGAGGGGCTGCCGTACACCGCCAACGCCGGCCCGCCCGAGCTGCGCTCCGCCATCGCCGGCTACTTCGCGTTCCCGGGGATGTCCGAGGCCGCGAACGTCTGCGTCACCATCGGCAGCGAGGAGGCGCTGTACCTGGCCATCAAGACGGTGCTGGACCCCGCGCGCGACGAGGTGCTGATCCCCGAGCCGTGCTACCTGGCGTACCCCAAGCTCTGCGCGCTCGAGCGCGTCCGCCACCGCGCCGTCGGCTTCGACGCCGCCGACGGATTCCGGCCGAGGGCCGCCGCCGTGCTCGACGCGCTGCGGCCCGAGACGCGGATGATCGTGATCAACACCCCCGCCAACCCCACCGGCCGCGTGTGGCCCGCCGCCGAGCTGCGCGCGCTGGCCGACGGGCTCGCCGCGCGCCCGGGGCCCCCGGTGTACGTGCTGTCGGACGAGGTGTACCGCGAGCTCTACTACACGCCCGAGCGCCCCGCCTCCGTCGCCGAGATGCATCCGCACGCACTGGTGGCGGGGTCGCTCTCCAAGAGCAACGCGCTCACCGGCCTGCGGCTGGGCTGGCTGATCGGCCCGAGGGAAGTCATCACCGAAGCGACCAAGGTGCACCAGCTGGTCAACACCGCCGCCAGCACCTTCTCCAGCCACGTGGCGCACCAGATCTTCACCCGCCCCGAAACACTCGCCGCGCACCGTCCCCTGTACGCCCGGCAGCGCGCGCTGCTGCTGGAGCTGCTGGCGCGTCACGGAATCGAGCACGCGCCGGTCGAGGGCGCCTTCTACTGCTTCGTCCGCCTTCCGCAACCTCTGTCCGCGGACTCGCTCGCGGCGGCGGAACGGCTGCTGGACGAGCACCGCGTGGTCACCGTCCCCGGCATCGCGTTCGGGGCCGCGGGCGAGGGCTGGCTCCGCCTTTCCTGGGTCGCGCCTTCCGACGCGCTCGCGGACGGCATCGCCCGCGTCGCCGCGTTCTTCGGCAGGTGAGGAGTGCGATTGGATGATGCTTCACCCGCGCTGGTGAAGCATGATGCGCGATCCACGCATGATGCCTGGGTGTCGCATGCGAAGCATGATGACGGGATGCAGCCAGGGCCGGATGCGATCTGCGCCCGGCCCCGTTCTCATTGCTCCACGAACACCACCGGTCCGGTGTGTTTGGGGATGCGGATCACCTCCACCGGCGAGGTGCTGCTGGCGGTGAGCACCGAGCCGGAGGGCGGCCGTGTGCGCCCGACGAAGGCGAAGAGGGTGTCGTTGCGCACGGCCAGGCTGTCGAAGCGCACGTCGTACCCCGCCGTGGGCTGCGCGCCGAGGCCGGCGAGCAGCACCGTCTCGCCGCCGAAGCCCACGCCCTCGAAGGTGCGCGGCAGCCGCAGCCGCCCCAGGATGCGGATCTCCGTCCAGCCGTTCTCGTTCTGGATCACGCAGCGCAGCGGCGACGGCAGCAGGCTGAGCGTGTCGTGGTACAGCGCCGGCGGCCGGCGGCCGGTGACGCGCATCGGGCCGCCCAGCGGCACCGGGTCGCGCTGGAGCCCGCCCGCGTCGCCCTGGCACGAGTGCGCGAACTCGGTGGGCGGCACGTCGCCCGTCGTCGGGGTGGCGGGCGCGAACAGGTAGCCGGTGACCGCGCGCGGCGGCGGAGGCGCATCGCGCGCCGCCGCCCGCGCCTCCTTCTGCGGCGGGAGGGGCTTCGGCGGCGCATCGCCCCCGCAGCCGGTCAGCCCCGCCGCCAACGCCCACACCACGATCCCGTTCCTCACCATCTCCGCCCCGCGTGCCCGTCCCCGAAAGCCGCCGCCAACGAACCGCGGCGGCGAAGTACCCACTCCGCCGCCGCTCCGCACGCACGATGCCGCCGCTCAGAACCGAGCCGGCGCATCTTCACCCGTGGTAATCGTCGTCGCCAAGCGGGGCATCGAGATCGGCCTCTACACCCTCGAGAAGCTCGTCCAACCCCGCGAAGTCAGCGGCCGTGAATGGGCGGATCGACTCCGGCTGCTCCCTCATGCACTTCTCGAGAAATGTCCGCCACGCCGCCAGGGTCGGATCGTCCTCGTCTGAATCCGGTTGCGGCGATGCCGTTTTCACAGGACGGGAGGACAACGCAGACCCCTCCTCCGCGGTGAACATCACGGTCGAGTACGCCCGGTCGCGCGTTCCTGCCGCTTCGCGGTGTCCCGCGGCGCCACACGCTGCGCCGGGCGCGCGGAATCGGCTGCGCCCGGGCGCGGGCGGCGGGTGAGCACGGTGCTCAGGCGGTCGCGGGGGACCTGCCAGCGCATCGGGCGCCAGCCGCCGCGCTCCAGGGGCGACGGGCCACCGCTCGCGGGGCGCAGGGCGGCCACGTAGGGGGTGAAGTCGGAGCGCGGGTTCCACAGGATCCAGCCCTTCAGCCCCGCGTCGTAGGTGGCCTGGATCTGGTTGCGCACGCTGCCGGCGGTGTAGGTCACGCCGTCGTGCAGGTAGTCGGCGGTGAACGCCTGCAGCCAGGGCGCGATCCGGGCCGTCCTGCGGCCCTGCAGCAGCCCGGCGCGCTGCACGCCGTCTTCCAGCCCGATGCGCACCACCTCGTACGGGTGCGCGTCGGGGGCCGAAAAGCCGTAGTAGCCGCTGTAGTAGTGCGACGGGTACACCATCGGGTGCACGTTGTCGGCGGCCTGCACCACCTCTTCCCACAGCTGCCCGATCCCCATGTCGTCGGGCACGTTGGTCATCACCCCGAAGATGTCGGCCGACACCGGCGCCCCGTACGGCGCCAGCTGCCGCCGCGAGTACTCGAGAAAATCGCGGATGTTCTGCCAGCGCGTCTTCCCCCCGCTGCCGGGAAAGGCCATGGTCGCGCGGACCGAGGTGGTCACGTCGGGAAAGCGCACGTAGTCCCACTGGATCTCGTGGAAGCCCATGTCCAGCGCCTCGCGCGCGATCGCCAGGTTGTAGTCCCACACGCGCCGGTCGTAGGGGTTCACCCACGGCTTCCCCTTGTTGTCCCTCCACACCGCCCCGCCGGTGGTGCGGATGGCCAGGTCGGGCTTCTTCTCGGCCAGCCCGCGGTCCTTGAACGCCACGATGCGGGCGATCGGGTAGATGCGGTGCGCGACCAGCGTGTCGAGCAGCGCCGGCAGCCAGCGCGACCCCGGCCGCGTGTCGGCGCCGATCTCCCGCGCCAGGGCGATCCCGGTGCTGTCGTAGACCAGGAAGGTGTCCGACTCCTTCACGTCGATCACGAACGCGTTGATCTCGGTGCTGTCGGCGATGCGGATCAGCTCGCGCATCCGCGAGCGCGACCCCGCCGCCCACCCGTTCACGTACAGCGCGCGCAGCGAGTCCGGCCGCGGGATGCGCGGCCGGGCGGCGTTGGGCGACCCCGTGGCCGGGTTCGCCCCCGCGGCCGACGCGGCCGGGCGGGCACCCGACCGTGACGCCCGCGCGGGGCTCCGCTCTCCGTCCGAACGGCCGCACGCCAGCGTGACGGCGGCGAGCGCCAGCAGGCAGCCGGCGCGAAGGGTTCCGGGTCGCGCGGTCATCTCCGTGTGGATCGGGGGGATGGATCGGGATGCGTGACAGGATAGGCGTTCGGACGCCCCGGCGCATCCCCGCCCGACCCTTGCGACGCTGGCGGTCCGGCTGCTCCGCATCCACCCGTCTGCGGGGGCGACACGCGTCATGCCGAATCCTTGCTCACCAGGGCTCTCACCGAGTACACAGGGCCCACAGAGGAACGGCGAAGGCGGTCCGGCGGTCGTGCTCCGTGGACTGTGTGAACCCGTGAGAGAACTTTCCCCGGCATCGCCACCACCGCACCTACGAAGGCCGGGCCGGGATCCCACGGATCCCGGCCCGGCCACGCCCAGCGGTTGGCCGCGGGCGGCTACTTCGTGCTGTCGTGCTTCATGGTGTCGTGCGCCATGCTGTCGTGCATCATGCTGTCGCCGCTCATCCCGGCCATTCCGGAGTCGGCCATCGGCGGCGTGACGGGCGCCGGGGCCGCGGCGGGCGCGGCCGGGACGGTGGTGGTGTCGCCGGTGTCGCCGGCGTCCTTGTCTCCGCAGGCGCCCAGCAGAGCGGCGCATGCAAGGGCGATAAAGGCGCGCTGCAGCTTCATGGTTTCGTGCCTCCGCGTGATGGTGCGGGGTGAAACGAAGCGGGGGCCGCGCGGCTGCGCGGCCCCCGGTCCCGATTACATCTTCTTGGTGGTGTCGGTCGCGGTCGTGTCGGTGCCCATCGCGGCCGTGTCGGTGGTGCCGGCGGCCGGCGGCGCCATGGTGGTGTCGGTGGCGGCCGGGGCGACCGGCGCGACCGGGGCGGCGGTGGTCGCGGTGGTGTCGGTCACCACGGTGGTGGTGTCACCGTTGGCGTCGTCCTTCTTGCAGGCGGCCAGAGCGGCCACGGCGGCCAGCGCGAAGATCGAGAGCTTCTTCATCGGGGTGTAGTCCTCAGGTACGGTTGGGTCCAGCTGGTGGCGCCGCGCCTTGGTGCGCGGCGCCGGTCCCGGCCTGGCCGGAATTACATCTTCTTGGTGGTGTCGGTCTTGGTGGTGTCGGGCCCGCCATGGACGGTGTCCACGTCGGTGCTGGTCTCGGTGGTCTTCACCACCGTGTCGCTGCTCGGCACCACCTCGTTCACCGTCTTCTGCACGGTGTCGGTCCCCTGCACCACGGTGCTGTCGGTGGTGGTGGTGGTGCTGTCGCCGCCGTCGTTGTCGCCCTTCTTGCAGGCGGCGGTGCCGGCCAGCGCGGCCAGAGCCAGGATGCTGAGGGTGCGGATCTTCATGGTCGTTCCCTTCCGGTTCAGAAGTTGGCCTCACTCCAGATCCCGCGGCTCCGGTTTCGCAACGGGCTCGCGGTCGGGACCCTTGCAAAGCAACCGGTGTGCCGGGTGGGGCCGCCGTGCCCCAGGATGGCGAAAACCCGCGCCGCTACTTAACTTCCATGCATCCGCAAGCCGTTCGCGGGGAAACGTTCGGTGCCGTCGGAACGCCATCTCGCCGTTCAGTGAACGGCCCACGAGTGTTCAGTGAACACCTCCACCGACCGGGAGGACGCGTGCGCACGCAACCGCTGGCGGCGCAGATACGGCGAGGGCTGTCGCTCCGCATCAAGGTCTTCTTCCTCTTCTTCGGCGCCGCGCTGCTGATCGTGGTGCCGGCGCTGGTGCTGATCGCGCGGGCGGTGGAGCGCGGTGTGTACACCAACGCCAACTCGGCGCTCAGCGACGCGGCCGACAAGGTGACGGGGAGCTGGGAAGAGGGGGGGCTCACCCTGGTGTACGCCGCCCAGTTCAAGGCCGCGTCGTCCACCGTGACCATCCCGTGGACGGAGGGGCACGCGCGCACGCTGCGGCAGGCGCTGCGCGCCGACCTGGGCAACGAGGTGGCGCTGGCGGTGGACACGGCGTTCCGCCCGCTGGTGGGCCCGGTGGTGGACCGCGCCACCCTCGAGCGGGCGCTGGCGAGCGGCACGGTGGTGGCGCTCCCGCCGGGCTCGCCGCCGCTGCGCCTGGCGGCCTCGCGGGTGCGGCGCGACACCACGGTGGGCCGCGCCCCCGCGCCCGACGCGGGCCGCGACAGCTCGGCGCAGGTGCGCCCCGACACCCTGCTGGGCGTGGTGGCCATCGGCACGCCGCTGTCGGCATCGGCGCTCGCGCCGCCGCGCTCGCGCGACACGCGCCTGGCGCTGCTGGTGGGCGACTCGCTGGTGAGCACCACCTTTCCCGACTCGCTGGCGCCCACGGTGCGCCGCTGGCTGCGGCCGCGCACGGGGGAGATGCCCAAGACCTGGCAGATCGGAGACGAGACCTTCCTTCCCGCCTCGGTGACGCTGCCCAGCGGCGGGGTGCCGGTTCGCGTGGTGCTCTTCCGCCGCATCGGCGACGAGCCGGGGATGGTGAAGGCGGTGAAGCAGTCGATGATCGGGATCGGCGTGGCGGCGCTGGTGATGGCGCTGGTGCTGGCCGCGCTCGTCTCGCGCATCGTGGCGCGCCCCACCCAGGCGCTGGCCGAGGCGTCCACGCGGCTGGCCCGCGGCGACTACGCGGCGCCGCTCCCGCGCGACGCCGGCGACGAGATCGGGCAGCTGGCGCGCGCCTTCGGCGAGATGCGGGCGGCGATCGGGCAGCGCGAGCAGCGGCTGCGCAGCGCCCAGGCCGAGATGATCCACCGCGAGAAGCTGGCGGCGATGGGGCGGCTGGTGGCCCAGCTCTCGCACGAGATCAACAACCCGATCTACAACATCCAGAACTGCCTGGAGGCGCTGGAGCGCCGCGGCGACCCCAGCGACCCCAACCGCGAGTTCCTCACGCTGGCGCAGGAAGAGCTGGCGCGCATGGCCACGCTCACCCGCCAGCTGCTGGACCAGAGCCGCCCCCTCTCCGACGCGGCGCAGCCGGTGAGCCTGAACGCGGTGGTGCAGCGGGTGCTCACCCTGGCCGGCCCCGAGCTGGCGGCGCACGGCATCCGGGTGCGGCAGGAGCTGGCGGCCGGCCTTCCCGAGGTGGTGGTGCACCCCGAGGGGATCCAGCAGGTGCTGGCCAACCTGGTGAACAACGCCTGCGACGCCATGCCCGCGGGCGGCACCCTGCGCGTGGTCAGCCGGGCCGACGACGACGCGGTGGAGGTGGTGGTGGAAGACACCGGCAACGGGATCGCCGAGGCCGACCTCCCGCACATCTTCGAGGCGTTCTACACCACCAAGCCGGGGGTGGCGGGGATCGGCCTGGGCCTGTTCGTCTCCGAGGGGATCATCCGCGGCCACCGCGGCCGCCTCTCGGTGGAGAGCCGCGTGGGCGAGGGGAGCCGCTTCACCGTGCGCCTCCCCCGCGAAACGCTGGACGAGGCCATGCGCGACGACGAATTCGGCGCCGGCGACGCCCTGGATCCGCGCGAGCGCGGACCCGCCGTCGCGGTGGGATGATCAGGCCCGCCGACCCGACGGCGTGTCATCGGCGGCGCACGGTGGTGCCGGGTCGCGCCGATGCCTCGGGATGAATGAAGCAGCCTCGCGCCGTTCGCGAGGCTTCCCGTGGCCGTAGCTCGCGGCTTCGGCCGCCCTGTGATATCCCGCCGACGCGCGATGCCGTCCGCGGGGGACTGAACGATCAAAGGAGAGACCCACCGCCATGGCGGTTGCAGAAAAGCCACGCATCCTGATCATCGACGACGACCGCGCCTTTCGCGTGGGCACCGGCGCGCTGCTGGCCGACGAGGGCTACGAGGTGGACGCCGAGCCCGGCGGAGACCAGGGGCTCGACCGCCTGCGCCACGACCGCTACGACATGGTGCTGCTCGACCTGAAGATGCAGGGGCGCAGCGGCCTGTCGGTGCTCGAAGAGCTGCGCGGCAACGGCAACGACGTGCCCGTGCTGATGCTCACCGGCTACGCCACCGTGGACAGCGCCGTGCAGGCGCTCAAGCTGGGCGCCGACGACTACATCACCAAGCCGTGCGACAACGCGGTGCTGCGCGGCAAGATCAAGGCGGTGCTGGCGCGGCGCGAGCCGGTCCTGGGCGCCGGCGCGGCGCGGCTGGTGGGGAACACCACGCGGATGCGCGACGTGCTGCGCGCCATCGCCCGCGTGGCGCCCACCGAGAGCACGGTGCTGCTGCGCGGCGCCACCGGCACTGGCAAGGAGCTGATCGCGCGCGCCATCCACGAGGAAAGCCCGCGGCGGTCGCGGCCGTTCGTGGCGGTCAACTGCTCGGCGCTGGCCGAGGGGCTGCTGGAGAGCGAGCTGTTCGGCCACGCGCGCGGCGCCTTCACCGGCGCGGTGAACGAGCGCAAGGGGATGTTCGAGGAGGCCAACGGCGGCAGCATCTTCCTGGACGAGATCGGCGACGTGTCGCCGGCCATGCAGGCCCGGCTGCTGCGCGTGCTGCAGGAGCGCGAGGTGGTGCGCGTGGGCACCGCGCGCCCCGTGCAGGTGGACGTGCGCGTGATCGCCGCCACCCACCAGGACCTGGAGGCGATGGTGGAGAGCGGGCGCTTCCGCAAGGACCTGTACTTCCGCCTGAAGGTGTTCCAGATCCGCGTTCCCGAGCTGAAGGACCGGGCCGAGGACGTTCCGCAGCTCGCGGCGGCGTCGCTGGCCAAGTGGAACGAGCGGGTGGAGCCGCACCGCCGCGTTCCCGGGATCAGCGACGAGGCGGTGGAGGTGCTGCAGGCGTACGACTGGCCGGGCAACGTGCGCGAGCTGATGGCCGCCGTGGAGTACGCCTGCATCGTGTGCGACGGGAAGCGCATCCTCCCCCACCACCTCCCCGAGGAGGTGCGCGAGGGCCCGCAGCCCGCCGGCCACCTGGCCGGCAACGGCCACGACGCGCGCAAGGGTGTCGAACGGATGGAGCCGAAGCGCTACCAGGCGCCGGACGCGAACGAGGAACGTGAAGCGATCCGTTCGGCGCTGGAAGAGGCCAACGGCAACCGCACCCGGGCCGCCGCCGCGCTCGGGATGGGCCGGACGACCCTGTGGCAAAAGCTGAAGGAGTACGGACTTTGAAAATCGGACGCCGCCAGATGTTCACCGCGTGAAAGCGGCCAGCCGCGGCGCTTGCAAAGTAAGCGTGGTGAACATAGATTCGTAGCTGTAACCTCAACCGCGAGGCGAGCCATGGAACAGCTGCGGGTCCGGGAGGTGATGCGGCCTCCCAAGGGTGACAACATCACGCTGGCACAGGCCAAGCGCGCGTTCCTCGAGGTAATGCGCGAGGAACGCGAGGCAAAGGAGCGCAAGAACGCCGAGCGGCGTGCCAGGCGCCGTGCAAAGAAGGCACCGGAGCCGGAGGGCTGATGCCGCCCGGCTACGACAACAGCGTCTTCGTGAACTGCCCGTTCGACACCGCTTACCGGCCTCTCTTCGAGGCCGTTCTCTTTGCGGTGTACGATTGCGGATTCCACCCGCGCTGCGCGCTGGAGGTGGACGACAGCTCAGAGGTGCGCATCCAGAAGATCACGTCCATCATCCGCGAGTGCCGGCTGGCGATCCACGACATCTCGCGCACGCAACTGGACCAGGAGAGTCGGCTGCCGCGGTTCAACATGCCTTTCGAGCTTGGAGTTTTCGTGGGCGCCAAAGTCTTCGGAGGGCGCGATCATCGCCGCAAGGCCTGCATTGTGCTCGAGGCGGAGCGATACCGGTACCAGAAGTTCATCTCCGACATAGCCGGTCAGGACATTCGCGGGCACGATCGCAGTGTGGACCGGGTCATCCATCACGTCCGGGACTTTCTCTCGGGCTACCATCCCGGTGCCGTCGTGCTGCCGAGCGGAAGGGTGCTGACCAAACGATATCGCGCCTTCAGGCGCCACATGGGCCCGAGTTGCACGAAGATGCACCTGGACCGCGAAGCGCTGACATACCGCGACTTCGCGAATCTGGTGGTGGGCTGGATCGATGTGCACCCGCTGCCTCATCATGCCCCCACCGGCGCCCCCATGGCGGCGTAACGTGCGATTCCGTCGGCGCTTGCGGCTGCACGGCGCGGCGGACAGGTTCTCCCGTCGTCTCGAAGAGCGTATTCCCCGGCCTCCGCAGGAGATGGTGCATGGCGCAGGAGCCTTCGTCCTCTTCCAAGCCGACGGACGCGACGTCGCGGCGGGAGTTCGTGAAGCGCGGGGTGGCCGCGGCCGCCGTGCCGGTGCTGGCGCCGCTGGCCGCGTGCTCGTCCACGCCGCGGCCGGAGCCCGCTCCCGCGCCTGCGGCGGCACCGGCCGCGCCGGCGGCGAGCGCGCAGCCGGTGGCGCCGTCCGCGCCGCCGCAGCGCGAGAACCGGCAGCAGCGCGACCCGGTGGCCGAGCGGCTCACCGACGCGCTGAAGGCCAGGTACCGCGACCGGCTGACCGACGAGCAGTGGGACGAGGTGCGCCGGGGCGTGGAAGGGAACCTGCGCGCCGCGAAGGCGCTGCACGACTTCAACCTGCCGGTCGCCACCGAGCCCGCGTTCATCTTCCGCGCCTGGCGCGGAGGGGAGCGGTGATCCCCGCGGGCACCCTGTACCAGCCGCTCCCGCGGCTCTCCGCCGCCCTCCGCGCGCGGCGGCTGGACCCGGTGGAACTGGCCGAGCACGCGCTGGAGCGGCTGGAGCGGCTGGGCCCGCGGCTGAACGCCGTGGTCACCCTCACGCGCGAGCGGGCGCTGGACGAGGCGCGCGCGGCGAAGGCCGAGATCGCGGCCGGGCGCTGGCGCGGGCCGCTGCACGGCGTGCCGTACGGCGCCAAGGACCTGATCGCGGCGGCGGGATATCCCACGTCGTGGGGCGCGGAGCCGTACCGGGCCCAGCGCTTCGAGCACGACGCGGCCGTGGTCGCCAGGCTGAAGGCCGCGGGTGCCGTGCTGGTGGCCAAGCTGTCGTCGGTGGAGCTGGCGGGCGGGATGGGGTACGAGCAGGCGAACGCCAGCTTCACCGGGCCGGGAAAGACGCCGTGGAACCCCGGGTTCTGGAGCGGCGGATCGTCCAGCGGCCCGGGCGCGGCGGTGGCGGCGGGGCTGGTGCCGTTCGCCATCGGGAGCGAGACGTGGGGGTCGATCGTCACCCCGGCGGCGTTCTGCGGCGTCACCGGGCTGCGGCCCACGTACGGCCGCGTGAGCCGCGCGGGGGCGATGGCGCTGAGCTGGACGATGGACAAGCTCGGCCCGCTCTGCCGGAGCGCCGAAGACGCGGGGCTGATCCTGGCGGCGATCGCCGGGCACGACCCCGAGGACGCGAACTCGGCGGACCGGCCGTACCGCGCGTCCGTCGCGCTGCCGCGGGGGCGCAGGCCCAGGGTCGGCGTGCTGAAGGGGCTGGCGGAGGGCTCGCAGGCCGAGGTGAAGCGCAACTTCGACGCGTCCATAGCGGTGCTCTCCCGGTTCTGCGACGTGGTGCGCGACGTGGAGCTGCCGAAGTTTCCCTACGGCGCCGCGGCGGGGGTGATCATCGACGCCGAGGCGGCGAGCATCTTCGAGGAGCTGGTGGAGAGCGACCGCGTGCACCAGCTCACCGCGCCCGAGGACCGCATCGGCGGGTACCCGGGGCAGGTGACGCTGGCGAAGGACTACCTGCGCGCGCTGCGCATCCGCACTCCCGCGGCGGTGGCGATGGACCGCTTCTTCGCCGAGCGCGGCTTCGACGCGGTGGTGCATCCCACGCGGCCGACCGTGTCGTTCCCGACCGGCAAGAAGTTCAGCGAGGCGTACAACGACCTCAAGGGCGGCGGCGAGCCGATCAGCGGCGCGGCCAACCTGCTGGGGCTGCCGGGGATCGCGCTCCCCAACGGCTTCGGGCGCGACAACCTGCCCACCTCGCTGTCACTGACCGGCCGCGCGTGGGACGAGCAGGTGCTGGTGGCGCTGGCGCACGCGTACCAGCAGCGCACGGACTTCAACCGGCGCGTGCCGCCGGGGTTCGAGTAGGCGCGAGCCCCGGCACCGGCGCGGCCGCGGCAGGCCCTCTCCCCCCGACCCGTCCCCCCAAAAACCACCTTGGGGGAGGGGGAGCACTGCGCGCGAGAGGTCGAGGTCCGCGCGGATGCCGACCCGCAGTCCGCGAAGGCGGACTTCCCGAGGTTGCGGCGGCGGGTTCAACCCGCCGTAACTCCCGCCGCGAGAAGAACTTGCGTGAGGGATGCGCGCCCGCAGGGCCGGGACGGCGGCGGCGCGCCCGCGCGGAACCGTCCGTCGGGGAATGATCGTGGGCGCGCCGGCGGCGGCCCGGCTGCGTTGGGCACGGTCGTATCGTGCCCTACGCAGCGCGCAGCCCGGCCCGGAGCGCAGCGGAGGGACACGCCCGCATCCAGCAGTTCCGCATTTCACCTCCCTTCTGCTACGCGCGAATCTGTCCACCGTCCTCTCGCGTAGACTGTCCGCAACGTGGGACACGCGGTGCTGGACGGATCGCCGAGCGCAAAGCTAAGTTGTTCGTCGCCAACCAGATCGCCTCAGAGGACCGCCGGGTACGGCCGATGCGCACCCGGCTCCCGTCCGCGGCACCCGCGTCACCACGCCGGGAACGGCAGACGCACACGACCCTCCGAAGATTCAGGAGACACGATGAAGACCCTTGCCCGCGGCCTGCGCGCGGCCCTCGCCACCGGGGCGATCCTGGTCAGCGGCGGCTGTGCCACGCAGGTCACCCGCATCTCGCCCGACCAGCAGATCGACCTCAGCGGCCGCTGGAACGACGTGGACAGCCGCCAGGTGGCGGACGCCATGGTGCGCCAGAGCTTCCAGGCCGAGTACGGCCCCAGCTGGGCCATGCAGTTCATGCAGGCGCACGGCGGCCGCAAGCCCACCCTGATCGTGGGCACCATCCGCAACCGGAGCATGGAGCACATCCCGGTGGAGACCTTCGTGCGCGACATCGAGCGCGCGTACCTGGGGAGCGGGCAGGTGCAGGTCGTCGCCAGCGCCGACGAGCGGCAGGAGGTGCGCGACGAGCGCGTGGACCAGCAGGACAACGCCAGCGCCGACACCCGCGCCCGCATGGGCCGCGAGCGCGGCGCGCAGTACATGCTGCAGGGCGACATCAGCCAGATCACCGACCGCGAGGGCGGACGGCGCGTGGTCTACTACCAGGTGGACATGACGCTGGTGGACCTGGAGACCAACGCCAAGACGTGGACCGGGCAGCACAAGATCAAGAAGATCGTGGAGCAGCCGCGCTTCCGGCTGTAAGCCGCCCGCGCCCAACCGGAGCATGTGAGATGACCAAGCAGACGATCGCCGCGGCCGCCGCGCTGGCCGCCCTGGGCGCGGCCGCGTGCGCCCCGCGGATGCAGCCGGTGCGCGAGGTGCAGCCGAACGGCGCCATCGTGCGGAGCACGCAGGACGACGACATCGCCCGCGCCCGCGCGCAGGGGCAGAACGAGCGCACCCGGCTGGCGGCCGAGCAGGACGCCGTGCAGGGACAGGCGCTGGCCGCCTGCACCCCCATGCTGTGCAACGCCATCGCCCGCGGCGAGGTGGCGGTGGGGATGACGCGCGAGCAGGTGATGGCGGCCACCCACAGCGGCCCGGCCGCCTGGGAGGAGCGCGGCGGCGGCGGGATCACCACCCTCACCCCGCCCGACGAGGGGCGCGCCCCGCACGACGTGCTCGGCGAGGTCGCCTTCGTGACGCTGCAGAACGGCCG
>Ga0207706_10001208_pt1 | contig 26106 bp, 19 predicted proteins | sample KBSC53metaG_FD_184318 | JGI IMG/M metagenome (GOLD analysis project Ga0207706, IMG submission 184318) | Corn rhizosphere microbial communities from Kellogg Biological Station, Michigan, USA - KBS C5-3 metaG (SPAdes) (version 2) | ecosystem: Host-associated > Plants > Roots > Rhizosphere > Soil ... | reverse complement strand
GCAAGCGGCCTCGCTTAGGATCCGGCCACGCAGCCCTCGAAGACATTGGCGCTCGCGGAGAAGCTTGGTTTCCAGCTCCGTTAAGCGGAGCGGGTCTTCGGCGGCGTCGGGCACTGTCTGGCGCGACCTTTCTGATCGCAGTCCAGAACGGCATGAAGCCCGCGCATGTCGGCGGTATGCTAGACCCGCAAGTAGGAATCTTCGTCGGCGGCGACACGCGCTGGAAGTTGGCGACAATGGCCCAGTGGGCGCGCCTTGCGCACGCGCACGGTGCGATCTGCCATGTCGGCCGAGTCAACAGTGCGCGGCGCATCCACCTGTGTGCGGCGGCGGGCATCGACAGCTTCGACGGATCGGGCGTCTCGCGCTTGGCATCCGCTCTGCCGCCGCTCGATCTTGCCCGGCGGCAGGTTGACGTCGAGGGCTGGCTGGCAGGAAGGATCACACTATGACGCTCAATTGCCTGCGATCACGGCCATGACGAGATCGCCGACCATCGAAGAGCACAGACAGGCGAGGCAGGAAGCCCTCGCCGCTCTGGAGACATTGCCGACCGAGCCGATCAGCGTGCGGGTCTCCACGGCGGTGAAGCTCACAGGCATCCCCCGATCGACGCTTTACGAGTTAATCAAGTCCGGCGAGATCGAAACCGTCAAGATCGGCAGATCGACATTCATCCCCTATCGCTGCCTTAGGCGGCTGGTTGAAGGCTGAAGCAGAACATTGTCGAGTTGGTACGCCCCGCAGCGCAAAAATGTTCCTGATCGGGAATCATTGCGGCGGCGGAAGATCGAGAGGAGCGCCATATTCCCGATCGGAAATATGGATAGTCGCCCTCTCGACAAGATTGTTTCGCCTGCGATGACAATAATGTCGTTCGAGTTTCCTCCGTGCTCATTTCTCCGCGCAGGAGTTCAGGATCGGCGTCATGACTTTCACATGCGCGTCGATACGCTCGAGCACCTTCGCAGAGACGACGGCGCGCTCCGGCAAATGCCACCAATGCTCGTTGACGCGAGCCACCGTCTCCACCACGGCTTGGAGAACCGCCGGCTCGGGCAGCCTTGCTCGGTTCGCGAAGGATTTCCAGCGCGGCGCCGATAGCGCCTTGAACGACCGCTCACCACCAAGCGACAGCGCCATGCTGTCTGTGGGAATGTAAGGGATGGTCGACAACATGTCGTAGATCGGCGCGAGAGCAGGCGTGCTGACTTCATCACGATAGATCAGCGACCAGTTCTTGAGGTGCATGTCGCCATTGCCGGTCACCACCGCCAGCGCGAGCCGGCGTGCAAATTCGAGCGCGGCGGCAGGGGAAACCGCCGCGTTCACGGCGGCGGCCACATCGTGATAGGCCGCCCCCTCATATTTACGGGAGGGATAGACGCCAAACACCTGAGCGAAGTCCTCGATGTGGATTCGCTCACCCCGTGGGCCACGGTCAAAACGCCTGATGAGAAGAACCTTGCCTTCCGACAGCGTGTCGAAATCCTCCGGAATGCCTTCAAAATCGGATTTCTCGACCAGTTCGCGCTCGGGCACATCCATGCCGATCGCGGCCGCCAAGGCGAGATTGGCAAACTCGTTCTCGGACACACCCGGAAATGCCGTGGAGGGGAACTTCGCGATATATTGCCCTTGGCCGTCATCGAGCGGAAGCGTCAGTCCGCCGCCCTTGCCTGTGTTCTTCATCACCGACAGCTTCATCTGCACACCGGCGAGCGAAAAACGCGCCTTCGGTTTTCCCTTTGCACTGTCCTGCGGCGTTACTTTCATGCCGTCACTGGGTAGAACCCGGACGGCTCCCGGTAGATCTGCGCCGAGCGCGGCCAACAGGTCGAAGTCATTGCCCGGACGGACGGCGCCTGCATGATGCTTTTCCATCGCCTCGCGCAGCTTGTCCTCTGGCAGCAGGTTCGCAAAGAAGGGCGGCAATGCCCCGCTCACCGGCTTTGGATCCTTGCGCAAGCCCCCGGTGGCCGCGCGGAAGGACAGGCTGAGAATCGGTACACCGCCAGTTGTCCGATAGGCCTCTTCAAAGCTGAACGCATTGAAGTCACCGGGTGTCCTGACGATCACACCGACCTTCAGCGCATTCAGGAACACATCTAGGGACTGGATCGCCTGAGGTGTGTGAGACGTTTGAGCCATGATATTCGTCTTCAATCGGGGTGTGAGACAAAGGCGGGCAGGTCGTCGTCGTCATGCGGACGTAACAACGCCCGGACGGCCGGGACCATCGCTTGCGGCACCAGCATCATCTCCAGCCCAAGCGCACGAGCGACATTCATGAGCGTCGTGGCACGCGCAGCAGCAATGCCCGTTTCGATATCGCGATAGCGTGGACGGGATATGCCAGCCAGATCGGCCACCTGCTCTTGCGTCAATCCGGCGGCCAGCCTCGCCTGCCGTAGGAGTTCGCCTAGTTCGCGCAGGGTTTCGGATTGAGCACTCACTATGATCCCCATACGATTCAAAATGAAATCACATGAAGCGTCTACATATCTTTCTTCGGCCAGCACGTCAAATTCAGTGATCCCTTTTCATATCATATCGACCAATGAGATACGTAAACGAGTCATCGCCGATGGCATGGTCGTTTCGGGAGCGGAGAGAGGTGCAGACCGTTGTGGGTTTCGGCGGGGCCATAGGTCGAGACCGTCCGTCACCTTCCTGCCATCATTCACCGAGGTTCAAGAAATACCGCGTGCGCTTCAGTTCGCCCTGCTTGCGCAAAGCGTGACGGTGGCGGCGGAAACGACCCGCGCCTATCTCGACGCCTGTTCCTACGCCCATGCGCTCAATGTCGCGCAGGACAGCTATCGCGCCAGCAATGAAAGTCTGCGTCTGGTGACAGCGCAGGAGAAGGCGGGATCCGTCGGACGCTTCGATGTCGAGCGGGCTGCTGCTGCTGCGACCGCCCGCGCAGCCATTCCGTCGCTGGAGGCGCAGCATCAGGCTGCCCTGTTCGAACTCGCCGCGCTGCTGGGCAGTACGCCTGCCGACATTCCCCTTGCTGCACAGCAATGCACGAAACCACCCGCCGCAGTGGCATTACCGGTGGGCGACGGCGCATCACTGTTGCGCCGTCGCCCAGACCTGCGGCAGGCTGAGCGGCAGCTGGCGGCAGACACCGCGCGGATCGGTGTGGCTACGGCCGCGCTTTATCCCAAGATCAGCTTGGGCGGATCGGGGAATTTCTTCCGCAACGATAGCGTGCGTGGCAATGATAGTCTCAGCTTCTCGGTCGGGCCACTACTCAGCTGGAGCTTCCCCAATGTCAGCGTCGCGCGTGCCCGCATCCGTCAGGCGGAGGCGCAGGGCGACGCCTCATTGGCTGCCTTCGACGGGGCCGTCATCACGGCGCTCAAGCAGGTGGAGCAGGCGCTCAGCAATGCCGCGCGCGAACAGGAAAGACTCTCCATACTAGGAGAAGCGCGGACCCGTTCCCAGCGCGCCTTCGATTTTGCCACTGCGCGTTATCGCGCGGGGTCTGTCGGTCTTCTCGATGTGTTGGTCGCGCAGACGGCACTGCTGGACGCGCGGGCCGCGGAAGCGGCCTCGCTCCAGCGCCTGTCATCGTTGCGTGTCGACCTTTTCAAATCCCTCGGAGGTGGTTGGCGGGATATTGAGGCATAATCGGGCGCGCGATGGCAACAGCAGGCGCACATCAGCACCTGCCTTCAGTTCAATGAGCATGTCCCATGCTGGATCGCCAAAAAGCTGGGGAGAGCCAAGCAATTGCTCGTGCCTCTGCCTGCGGCGTACGGTTCGCCTCGCATTATCCAACGCGGTCCGCCTAACTCCCAGAACGCACCCGTGCGGTGTTTTGGATAGATGGCTCGATTGCATGCCGTCATGTGAACGAGCCTTAAACTCTCAAGTGACCGGCACAAAACCGTTACAAGTCCAGTTGGGTTCAAACCATCACGATAGATCCCAAGGATCTGCAACGGGCGGTCGATGCTGACAAGCTCCAGAGTGGTCTTAAGTCCATCTGATGTCGCGGCTTCATTGGGCTGTGAGTACCAGGCCATTTCAATCGATCAGATCAAGGTGGAGGCATTTGGCTTATGCTTGTCGCATCGGTGGCCAATTAATTCCGTTTTATTCCACGCGGTGGCTTGAAATGCATGAAGGCAAGGTCCATTTAATCTCATATCTTCTTCGACCTGATGGCTCGTCCAGATATGACGCAATTGCCCTCTTGAGCAATTGTCGCTGATCATGGCGTCAATATTTCAGCCGCGACCCGGTGCTTTTGATCCGGCAGACTAAGGATCATGAATGCTAATTCGGGCTGGATATGATATCGCCTTTGCGGCCGAAGAGGCCGTGCCGATGCTGGCCATGCTCAGCATCCACCCCAGCCGGAACCGGGATCTTCGCAGCGCCCAGCGGATATTCACCCAGCCCGATGTGGCCGCCTATGACTATGTCGATGGGTTCGGCAATATCTGCACACGGCTGACGATGCCGCGGGGTGGCATCGCCATATCCTGCGGCTTTGTGATCGAGGACAGCTTTCTGCCCGATGTCATCGCATCGAGCGCCATGCAGGTACCGTTGGAGCAAATTCCCGACGATGTTTTGCACTTTCTGCTGGGTAGCCGCTATTGCGAGACGGACCGCCTGTCCGATCAGGCTTGGGCGCTTTTTGGCCGCACGGCACCCGGCTGGTCACGGGTTCAAGCAATTTGCGATTATGTGCATGAGCATATCCGCTTCGACTATATGGCCGCGCGATCGACACGCACGGCATGGGATACAAACGAAGAACGCGTCGGCGTCTGCAGGGACTATGCGCACCTCGCCATGGCTCTCTGCCGTTGCATGAACATCCCCGCGCGATACTGTACCGGCTACATGGGCGACATGGATTTGCCGGCCCTTGTTGGCGACATGGACTTCTCGGCTTGGTTCGAGGTCTATCTCGACGGCACATGGTACACGTTCGATGCGCGCCACAACCGTCCCCGGCGTGGCCGCATCCTGATGGCCCGCGGGCGGGATGCGGCTGACGTGGCGCTGACCACGACCTTCGGCACTGCAAGGCTTACGCGCTTCGACATCTACACCGACGAGGATCGCCTCGGGCATATTGTGCCCTGATATTCAATCAGCCAGGAGACTGCGAATGGCCAAGAGCCAGAAGAGATCGAACCGCGAAGTACGCAAGCCCAAGGCCGAAAAACCGGGCAAGACTAATGCGTCCAATCCATCGACCAAGCCCGGTGTCGTCGGTATCGTGACATTGAAGAATTGATGATGCGACACACGTTTACACAGCGTGGCGCGGTGAAGCTTTCCGATGGGGAGGCCAGCCGCCAGAGCCGCGTGACAAAGCTCGCCCTGGAAAGGCTGGGCGTATCGGCCGCTATCGCTTTTCTCAAACGATCACCTGGACGATCTTTCGGGCCGACCGATCCAGATTGCCATGGCCAGCGAGGGGGGGCTCCAGTCCATCGAGCGACTATGGTTAAACGCCCGTGATCGCGAGATAGCCATCAACATCGTTGGCGCTAGGCGCTCGCCGCTGCCAGAATAGTATCGGCCAGTCGTTGCGCCCAGCTAGACTGGCCGGCTTGGGTCGAGATCATGTCCTGCCGGACTTCGATCTCGGCATAGCGCAATGCGCGCGAAATGGCGTGGCGGGGTATGGTATAGTCGGTGTCGTCCATTGCGTAGGGCGCATTGTCGCCGACTGTGATATCGCCCCGTTGCGCCAGGGCATGCAGCATAGCCACCGCCATGTCGATGCGACCATGCCAATACAGGATACCGATATCCCAGGGCCGGGTCATACCGTTCATGATCGGCGTAAAGCTGTGCAGTGACAGCAGGATCGTTTGGCGACCGGCCGCGAGGCGCGCGTCGATGATGGCTTCGAGCGCGGCGTGATAGGGCCGATGAATCTCCTCGATCCGCGCCTGCCGCGCGACCGCGTCCAGTCCTTCGTTGTCCGCGATAGTGATGCCATCGGACACCGCCGGCATCGCGTCCGGCCGATCTGGATCGCGGTTGCAATCGATGACGAGGCGCGAATAGGTCTGATGCAGAAAAGGCGCATCGAGCAACAGCGCCAGTTTCCGTCCCATGCCAAGCACGCCGATATCCAGCGCAATGTGGCGAGTCCGATCGGCAGGCCCCAGTCCCAGGTCGCCGAGCGCGTTGGGAATGGCCGAACCGGCATGATCGCCGATCAGCAGGAACGGCGCGGCGCCCCCTGCGTTAAACAGAGTGAACGGCGCCGGATCATCCGGGCCCAACAGTCCGTCCACTGCGCGCCCGACCGTCAGGATCCCATTCCATGCCATTGCTGACGATCCGCCATGTCACTGACTATCGCTACAAGGCGCCGGTATCGCTGGGTGAACATCGCATCATGATGCGCCCACGCGAGGCGTTTGACCAGCATTTGCTGTCTGCTCGCCTTGATATCGATCCCAAGCCCAGCGAATTGCGTTGGCTGCATGATGTGTTCGGCAATTCGGTGGCGATGGCCCTGTTCGAGCGGCGGACGTCGAAACTGACCGTCACGAGCGAGACGACGCTGGAACATGCGCCTCTGGCGCAAGGGCAGGTCGACGTCGAACCCTATGCGCGGCTGTTTCCGTTCACCTATTCGTCCGAGGACATGCCCGATCTGCTCCGGTCGATCGAGCGCCAGCATCACGACCCCGAACGGATCGTCGACAACTGGGCGCGCGGTTTCGTCAGCAATCATGGCGATACGGAGACCGTCGCCCTGTTGACGGCCATCGCGACCGGCATCAAGCGCGATTTCACCTATGTGCCCCGGCACGAAAAGGGCACCCAGTCGCCGATCGAGACCTTGAGGAAGCGGCAGGGCACCTGCCGCGACTTCGCCGTACTGATGATCGAGGCGGTGCGCGCGCTCGGCTTCGCCGCGCGGTTCGTGTCGGGCTATGTCTACAATCCCTCGCGCAAGGAAGACGTCCTGGGCGGCGGCAACACCCATGCCTGGGTGCGGATCTTCCTGCCCGGTTCGGGCTGGGTCGAATTCGATCCGACCAACGGCATCATCGGCAATCGCGGCCTGATCCGTGTCGCCATCGCGCGCGATCCCTATCAGGCCTTGCCATTGTCCGGCACCTGGTTCGGCTTGCCCGCCAGCTATCTGGGCATGGACGTCACCGTCGATGTTTCTCGCGCCGATCCCGCCAAATTCCCGCGCTCTTCCCATGGCGCCATCAACAGCCGACCCGTCGGCTCTTCAGGAAAGTGACATGCATGCTGATCCGTTGCGGATATGACATCAGCTTCCAGGCCGAGACCCGAACCGCGATGATGGCGATGCTGAGCCTGCATCCCTCGCGCCATCAGGACCTGCAAACGGCGCAGAGGCTGACGATCAGCCCCGACATTCCGCTCTATCATTATGAAGACGGTTTCGGGAACCTGGCCACGCGCCTCACCGTTCCGCCAGGCGGCGTCACACTGTCCTGCGATTTCGTGATCGAGGACAGCGGCGCGCCGGATCGCCGCGCGCCGACGGGGCCGCAGATGCCGGTGGAAGATCTGCCGGACGATGTGATGATCTTCCTGCTCGGCAGCCGCTATTGCGAGACCGACCGGCTGATGGACGTGGCCTGGGCCAATTTCGCCCATTATGGGACGGCCAGCGAGCGTGTCGATGCGATCGTCGATTTCGTCCACAATCACATCGAGTTCGGCTATCATCATGCACGGCCTGACAAAACCGCCTGGAATGGCTACCAGGAGCGGCAGGGCGTCTGCCGCGATTTTGCCCACCTCGCCATCACGTTGTGCCGGTGCATGAACATTCCGGCCCGTTACTGCACCGGCTATCTGGGCGATATCGGCATTGCGCCGGTGGACGCGCCGATGGATTTCAGCGCCTGGTTCGACGTCTATATCGATGGCCAATGGTATACGCATGATGCCCGCCACAACCGTCCCCGGATCGGCCGCATCCTGATGGCGCGCGGACGTGACGCCACCGATGTCGCATTGACCACGGCCTTTGGTCCGGCGACGCTGACCCTGTTCGAGGTCCATTGTGACGAGGTGCAATCGATTGACTGATCTCCCCGTCCTGTTGCGGCCATGGGACGGTCCGCTCGGCGCGCCGCCCTTCGCGCAGGTGCGGCCCGAAGATTTCCCGTCGGCTTTCGATACGGCCATGGCGTGGCATCGTGCCGAGATCGCGGCGATCGCCGACCAGTCCGCCGCGCCGGACTTTGACAACACGATCGCCGCGCTGGAACGGTCGGGCGAGGCGCTAGCGCGCGTGCGCCGGCTTTTCTGGACACTGTCCTCCACGCAAGCGACGCCCGACATTCGTGCAATCGAGGGCGACATTGCGGCGCGGCTGAGCGCTCATTCCACCAAAATCGGCCATGATGACAGGCTCGCCGCGCGGATCGCGGCGGCTCATGCGGGGCGGCATGACGCCGGCCTGAATGACGCGCAGATCCGGTTGGTCGAAACGACCCATGCCGGTTTCCTTCGCAGCGGATCGATGCTGGAACCGGCGCAAAAGGCGCGCTTCGCGGCCATCGACGCACGCCTTGCCGCTCTCGCCGTGCAGTTCGGGCACAATGTGATGGCCGCGACCGGCGCCTGGATACTGGACCTGGACTCGGATGATCTCGCCGGCCTGTCGCCCGGGCTGTGCGCGGCGTCCGCCGGGCGCGCCACGGCGAACGGTGCGCAAGGCCGCTATCACTTTACGCTCGACCGCACGGACTATGAGAGCTTCCTGACCTTCTCGGCGCGGCGCGACCTTCGCGAGCGATTATGGCGCGCCTTCACCGATCGTTGCGACGGTGACGCTCACGATAACTGGCCGGTCATTGCCGAGACGCTGGCTCTGCGGCGCGAGCGCGCCACTCTGCTAGGCTATGCCGATCACGCGCACTATGCTCTGGAAGACAGCATGGCGAAGACGCCCGATGCCGTCCAAGCGCTGCTGATGCAGCTTTGGAAACCGGGCAAGCGCCGCGCTGCCGAAGAAGTGGCTGGATTGCAGACGCTGATCGACCGTGAAGGCGGCGGCTTTGCACTCGCACCCTGGGATTGGCGCTATTATGCGGAAAAGGTGCGCCGGTCCCGCTATGCGCTAGACGGGGCGGCGGTGGCGCAGCATCTGCGTCTGGACGCCATTCGGCAGGCGGCGTTCGATACGGCCGCAATGCTCTATGGCCTGCGCTTCATCCGCCGCGCCGACATCGTCGGCTATCACCCCGACGTTTGGGCGTGGGAGGTGAAAAACGAAGAGGATGTGCCGGTGGGTCTGCTCTTCACAGACTATTTCGCCCGCCCGGAAAAGCATGGCGGCGCCTGGATGGGCAGCCTGCGCGTGCAGGAAAACATGGACGGCGACGTGCGGCCGATCGTCTATTTGGTCGCCAATTTCGCCGCCGCGCCGCCGCCCGACACCGCCGCCACTCGCCTCTCGATCGATGAGGCGCGCACGCTCTTCCACGAATTCGGCCATGCTTTGCACGGCTTGCTGTCCCGCGTCACCTATCCCAGCCAGTCGGGCACCGCCGTCGCGCGGGACTTCGTCGAGTTCCCCAGCAAGTTCATGGAGAACTGGATCGTCAGCCGGGAGGTACTGTCGGGATTTGGCGTACCCGACGCACTGATCGCGGCGATCCATGAAGCGGAAGCCTATGGCCAGGGATTTGCGACGGTCGAACTGATCAGCTGCGCCCTGGTCGATCTCGCAGTCCACCGCGCGCCGGATGCCGCCGCCGATCCCCGCGCCTTCATCGATGCGGAACTGAACAGGCTCGGCATGCCACGGGAAATCGGCCTGCGGCACCGCTTTCCCTGTTTCACGCATATCTTCGATGGCGGCTACGCCAGCGCCTATTACTGTTATGCCTGGTCCGAGGCGCTGGACGCCGATGCCTTTGAGGCCTTTGTTGAATCCGGCGACATATTCGACACGGGCCTGGCGCATCGCTTCAAGCAGGAAATCCTGGAACGGGGCGACAGCCGTGACCCCATGGCCTCATTTCATGCTTTTCGTGGTCGCGATCCCGATCCAAAAGCCCTGATGAGGGTACGGCATCTGTTATCCGGCTGATTTGAGGCGGATCCGCTGTTCTATTGTTTCTCGCGTTTCTTCAGCCGCCGGGCATTAGCCGTCGCCGTCTTGTGGATCGGTGCCAAGGTCACTGCTGCCATGCGCGAAACGGCATCGATCGACCGCAGCGCCTGGCTGCGGCCCTGAAGCATCCACAAGGGATTGCCTGACAGCATCGCCGCCGCCATCGCTTGCCCTTGCGACAGGAACGCCTGATGCATGACAGCTATGTTCTGCGTCAGCGCCGCCCCGCTTTGCGTAAAGGCCTCGATCTTCTCCGGCACCATGCGCGACAGTTCGCGATAATCGCCGGTCAGGGGAGACCGACCGGCATTGCAAATAAGGATGGTTCGGGCATCGATGACACGCTGCGACGTCAGGAGCGTCTCCGTCGCCTTCATCCATGTCCTTTGCAGGTCGAAGCCGATTACGAACATTTGCGACCAGGTCGCGAGCGGTGAGGTCGTCTGCGGCGCGCTCATGCGAGCGTCCGCAGCGCGGGTTCGCGTGCATAATATCGCAATGCTGCCGCCTTTACGAAGGCCTCGCCTGTTCCGACCACGCCTTCGTCCGGCTCGACGCCCGCCTTGTCCAGCAGCGGCTTGGCGGCGTCGCTCGCGCCGATCGCCTTGAGGTGGCCGAAGGCATCCATCGCGAACTGAACGGCGGCCGCCTCCTTCACCAGCGCGGCGCATCCTTCTTGTGACAGGATGATCGCGACCGCGTCGAAAATCTGGCTCGGCGACCCGGCCAGCTGGCCATCGGCCTTGCGCATCTTGCCGTCGGACAGTTTGGCGCCGCTAACCTTGGGCGCGACGACCAGGGCCTTGCCCCCGGCCTTTCCGATCGCCGCGATCAGGCTGTCCAGTTCCTGCGCGTCGGTGCCATCCGCGATCAATATGCCGATCGCCCGGCCCTCCAGCGTGGTCTTCATATTCTTGTGGATCGAAAGCGCATCGGAGGACGCCATGTCTACCGGCGCCTTTGCCGCCGGCGCGGCCTTGGGCAGTGCGATGCCCAGTCCGTCGGCGACCCGCTTCGCCAGATCCTCATCGACGTTGCGCAAATTGGCGACCAGGCGCGCTGGCACCTGGTCGAGATCGGCCACCTTCGACAGCTCGAATACGAAGGAGGAGGCGATATGGGCCTGTTCATTCTTGGTCTGCGATAGGTAGAACAGCCGCGCCTGGCTATAATGATCGGCGAAGCTTTCCGCGCGCACCCGCAGCTTCTCGCCAGCTTCCTCTTCACCTGAAAATGCGGTCGATGTCGCAAAGCCGCTTTGCGGACTTTCGCGAGGACCGCCGTTCTCGCCATGGTCGGAAAGGCTGTTGGGTTCGTAGTTGGCCCGGCCTTGGGGCACCGCCATCTGCATGTGCCCGTCGCGCTGGAAATTCTGGAACGGGCAGCGTGGCGCGTTCACCGGAATCTGGTGGAAATTGGCCGTGCCCAGCCGGGACTTCTGCGTATCGAGATAGGAGAAGAGCCGTCCCTGAAGCAGCGGATCGTTGGAAAAATCGATGCCCGGTACGATATTGCCGGGGCAGAAGGCGATCTGCTCGGTTTCGGCAAAGAAATTGTCGACATTGCGATCCAGCACCAGCCGGCCGATGATGCGCACAGGCACATCCTCCTCCGGGATCAACTTGGTCGCGTCGAGCACATCATAAGGCTGGGCGTCGGCAAAGGCCTTGTCGAAGACCTGGATGCCAAGTTCCCATTCGGGAAAATCGCCGGCATCGATCGATTCGAACAGGTCACGGCGATGATAGTCGTTGTCGGCCGCCTGCAGCTTCAGCGCCTCGTCCCAAATGGTCGATTGCAGGCCGAGTTTCGGCTTCCAGTGGAATTTGACGAAATGCGTCTTGCCGGCCGCGTTGACGAGCAGGAAGGTGTGGACGCCGAACCCCTCCATCATGCGCAGGCTGCGCGGCAGGGTCCGGTCGGACATCGCCCACATCAGCATGTGCGTGGTCTCGGGCATCAGGCTCGCCCAGTCCCAGAAGGTGTCGTGCGCGCTGCCGGCCTGGGGATAGCCCCGGTCGGCCTCCATCTTCACGGCATGGACCAAGTCCGGGAATTTCATCGCATCCTGGATGAAGAAGACGGGGATATTATTGCCGACCAGATCCCAATTGCCTTCGCGCGTGTAGAATTTTACCGCGAAGCCGCGCACGTCGCGCGGCGTATCTACTGACCCCGCGCCGCCGGCCACGGTCGAAAAGCGCACGAAGACCTCGGTCTTCTCGCCTTTGGTAAAGAGCGCCGCCTTGCTGAGGTCGGAAATATCGTCGGTTGCTTCGAAATAGCCGTGCGCGCCCGTCCCGCGGGCATGAACGATGCGTTCGGGTATACGCTCATGATCGAAGTGGAAGATCTTTTCGCGGAGGACGAAATCCTCCAGCAAGGTAGGGCCGCGCGTGCCCGATCGCAGGCTGTTCTGATTGTCGGAAACGGCGATGCCCTGATTGGTGGTGAGGATGGCATCGGCGCCGACGCCCCTGGCCGCCGTCTGATGCGTTTCTCCACCCTGTGAAGGCGACGTGTTTGAAGTGCGGTTGGCCATCGGGCGTCCTTTTCATGATGGGATGTCTGGTCGGCGCGGCGGACACCGGCCTTCGATCATCCAAACGTCCGAAAAGCAGGTCCGTCCCTGTTGCGGATCATTCTCAGGTCAGACTGATCTGCATCAGCGGAACCCAGGTCGATTGCCATGCCGTTCCCTCATTGTCGGACGGGGTGGGGAGGCAGTGTGGATCTTCGAGCAGCTTCAAGCGGCAGTCCGCTCCACCAGCGTGGCATTATCGTCGTGACAACGGCCAATGGCAGCGGCCAGCCTTTCCCCGACCACTTCGCCCATGTCGTGCGCGCTTGTTATGCCCTGGATGAAAGGGTGGCGGCCCATGAGGAAGGGCAGGCTGAGACAGAAGATCTGGTCCTCGGGAATGTCTTCGGAAATCGGATGAAACGCATCGTCTATGACGATGCCGCGCGACGGACTGTCGCCATTCGCCGGATTGACGTCGCGGATCACGCCCTGGCGGCGGAGTGAAGGGAAGGGAAAATCCTTGGCGCGGAGCGCGCGCTGGCCCATGGCCTCGATGAACACGGGATAGTGCGTGCGTTCGCCGTCCTTTATGAGGGTGGCGCCGCCTTCGAGGGTGTGGCTGTCCACGCGGTACTGCTCGCCCACCGCGATCACGTCCAGTTTTCCCGCGCGATGCAGCGCCAGCATCCGCTTGACGGATTCGTGAGGCACTGTCGCATAGTCGTCGATGAACACAGGAGCGAGGAATCGAGAGAAGTGTTCGAATTCCTCATCGTTCAGATGTGGGACCAGCGTTTCCAGCACTTCGTGCATGCGCAGGATCGCGTAGCGCCAGGGGACGGTGTAGCGGGCTTCGTAATTGGCCTGGGCCTCGCGAAGGTTGCTTTCCGCCCACGCGAATGTCGGCGTGGCCATCCGCTCGGCGAAATAGCGTTCGGCGAACCCCTCAAGGTCAAGCTGCGCCACTTGCAGCCTCCGCGCATAGTCCGGGTCGGCCTCAGTCAGCTCCTGCCTGAAGAGCATGTAGGCCCGGTTGAGAAGGTCGCCGCCACCGTCCTCCGCCAACCTTGCCATCGCCTCGCGGTTGCAGACGGCCAGCGGCTCGTAGGGAAGGGGGAAATAGAAGTCCGCTTCGGGCAGCAGGCCTTTGCGGGAAATCATGGTGATGGCGAAGGCGTCCGTCCCCGGCAACGGCGTGTAGGACAGCATATCGTCCGCCGCCTCGACGAATTCCCCATGCATCACCGCCAAAGCCACCGCAGCGTCGATAGCGCTGAGCGATGATCCCCGGATACAGACCGGGACGGGTGGGATGCCGGCAAGGGCGGAGGCTGGCCAGGGACTGAGGAAATAGCCTGGGCGAACCTCCGGCTCGGCCGGCCACTGGTGGCCGGTGGCCAGCACGACATGGGTAAAGGCCTGTTCGAATGACGGACCTCGCTTCGGCCTGACCGACAGCGTCATGCCGACGGGGCCGCTTGAGGCGTCGATCACCTTGCAGTTGGTCCGGACAGTGACGTCGATCCCTTTCCTCCTGGCCCGGTCGATGAGCGCGTGGAGCTGATCGACGAAATATTCGCCGAGGGCGAGGCGGGGGTAGAAGGCGCGATCGTCGATCTCGCATGGTTCTATGCCCAGCCGGACAAGTCTCTCATTGGACTGACGACCGAGCCATTCGACCAGACTTTCGGCGAGCGGCGGGATCTCCACGCTGGATATGTTCGAAAGCATGGCCGGATCGTTCCAGCCCGGTCGATACGGCGTGCCGCGACCGACGCCCGCCTGCTCCTCGAAGATGGTGAGGTTGAAAGGTACGGACGCATGGTCGATAAGCGCATTGAGCGTATAGATCGTCGTCGGGCCGGCTCCGACGAAGGCGATGGTTGGGTTCATGCCTGCATAATGTTCGGCAATGTTGTTCGGTGCCGGGACCGTCACGCAAATCGTGCTGATCCAGGTCAATGTCGATGGGACTTTTCTCGGCCGCCCGTCGTTAAGGGGTGTCGGCGTTGCCCCAGCGCCGTCCTTAATGACAGGAATTATCATGTCCGAGAACAGCCACGACATTTCCACCCTCAACGGTCTCATCGCCACCACCCTCGACAGCGTGAAAGGCTATAGTGAAGCCGCCAAGGAGAGCGAGACCGGCCGTTACGGCGCGCTGTTCACTTCGCGCGCAAGCGAGCGCCAGCAAGTCGCGACACGGCTGCAGCAGGAGGTCGCGACGCTGGGTGGCAAGCCCGAAGACGACGGCACCATCGCGGCGGGCGCCCACCGCCTCTTCATCAACCTCAAGGCGGCAGTTACCGGCCATGACGACAAGGCGATCGTCAACGAGGTCGAGGCCGGAGAAGACCATATCAAGGCTAAGTTCGAGGACGCGCTGGCGGATCGGGAACTGTCCCCCGCCGTCCGCTCACTGATCGAGACCGCCTATGCATCGGTCAAGGAAGGCCATGACGAAATGCGCGACCTGAAGCACGCGCTGCGGGATTGAAGAGGGTGGCGGGGGAAGCCCCCGCCCCCATCTATGGAGCAAGACAGCTATGGTTGAATGACGCTGGCTGTGATAGCCCTGCCTCCCTTGCGTACCGTGCTTATTGCGGGCTTCACCGCTTCCGAGTGTACGCCAATCCATATGATCAAGTCTCTTTCCCTGCTGCTGCGTCGTTCGTTTTGAACCCCTTGGGGTATCCGCCACGGTGGCGAAGCGGCTCAACGCTCGTTCGGCGGGCACAGGATTGCGCGCTATGCTGTTCGCGCATGGCTTCATCTGCATGAGTTTTTAATGAGAATCGTTGCATCACATACTCCAAGCGCTTATCTGGGGCGCAGGAGATATGACATGTCGGCTCTCAGCGAACTCAAGCGCCACCTGCGCCCCGGACAGGTTTACCGTCGCAAGAATCTCGCGCGCTGGTCCAACGCGGTCGATCGTCATGTCCGGCAACTAGTGGAGGAGGGGCGCCTCGAAAAGGTTTCGGCAGGTGTCTATATGGCGCCGCGTCAAACCAGGTTCGGGGCGGCGCCGGCCAAGCCCGAAAAGCTCGTCGAGACATTCCTCGGCGACGACCGTTTTCTGATGGTCTCGCCAAATGCGTTCAACGGGCTCGGGGTCGGTACGACGCAGCTTTACAACGAGCCGGTCGTCTACAACCGCAAGCGGCACGGGAAGTTCACGCTCGACGGGCGCGTCTATGATTTCCGGATGCGGCCGTCTGTACCCAAGCGGCTGTCCAAGGAAGTCCTGCTGGTCGATCTGCTGCACAATCTCGACCGGCTGCCGGAAGACAAATCGGCAGTGCTTCCGCGCGCCCTCGAGCGGGCGAAAGAAATGGACCGTTCGCGTCTCGCCAAGGCCGTCCAGGACTTTGGCTCGGCGCGGGCTGAGCGCTTGCTCGCGCCTGTTCTTGAACAGGCCTGACAGCGCACGAAATGTTGCTGCACGATCATACAGATTTCGACGATCTCCTGGCGGTCGTCTCGCGCGAGCAAGCGATCGATCCGGGACTGGTCGAGAAGGATTATTGGATCATGCACGCCCTCTGGGGCTTGCAGCAGTCGGGTTTTCGCTTTGAGCTCAAAGGCGGAACGTCGCTCTCGAAGGGGCATGGCCTTATCCATCGGTTCTCCGAGGACATCGACATCCTGATTAACCCCGACTTGGACGATCTCCCAATCGGCAAGAACCAGAACAAACCCGCCCATATAGAGGCACGCCGTACATTCTATGATGGCCTGTCGGCCAAGATCACGATCCCCGGCATAACTGAGGTCGAGCGCGACGAAGCATTCGATGATCAGCGCCTGCGCAGCGCGGGCATCCGCCTGCATTATGCCTCCCGCAACCTGTTACCGGAGGGCATCAAGGATGGGATTTTGCTGGAGGCCGGTTTCGATCAGGTGGCACCCAATCGGCCATGCCTGATCAGTTCGTGGGCCTATGACAAGGCGGCGGCAAGTGGCCTTCCTGATCTGACTGACAACCGGGCGTTCGACGTGCCCTGCTATGAATCTGGCTATACGCTGGTCGAGAAGCTCCAGACGATTTCGACGAAGTTCCGGCGGCACCTTGAGGATGGCAGCATGCCGCAGAACTTCCTCCGCCACTATTACGACGTCTACTGCCTCCTCGGCGATCCCGGCGTTCAGGCGTTCATCGGCACCGAAGCCTACTTCGCCCATAAGGACGCACGCTTCCCGGCTGCGGACAACAAAGTGATCGGCGAAAATCTCGCGTTCGATCTTTCGGACCAGACCACGCGGGATCGCTTCGCCCGCGCCTACGCCGCCACGTCTGCGCTCTATTATCGTGGCCAGCCCAACCTCGACGATATCCTCGGACGCATCCAGGAGTATGCGCATCGGCTGTGAGAGATCAGCGCCGGCCTATATCAAACGGACGAAGCGAAAGCGGTCGGAGCTGGTGCGGATGCGCGACACCCGAATCACCATGCAACGGAACAGCCGACAGCTAAAAGCGCGGCAAAGGGACTCGAACCTCATCAACAAAAAGTCGTAGGGTATCGACGAGGGTATCGGCTGATGATGTCATGAAAAAATGATTATTTCTCAACTTACTAGCGCGATTTTCGAGTCCTCTTCTGGCACCATTTGTTCTTCCGGGGACGTCCGGGAACGTCCACCAAGCGGCTGGTTTTACAGCATTTCTTGACCGAGAATCGCCAGACACCGTCCGGCTAAATCCGGCTAAGGGCAACAGCAGCGACCACAAAATGTTGCCGTTTTTGTTGCCCTCGGATCGACCCGGCCTTGCTGGGATAACGACCATGCTGACCTACATCCAGATCAATGCCGCCAAGCCGAGAGCGAAGGCTTGGAACCTTTCCGATTCCCAAGGCCTCTATCTCATCATCCAGCCCAACGGCTCGAAGCTATGGGGCTTCAACGACCGCTTTCTGGACAAACAGAAGAAGCTTCATCTCGGTGGGTGGTCAACCATCAGCCTCGTGGAGGCGCGTGTCCGGCGCGACGAAGCCAAGAAGAAGATTGCTGAGGGGATTGATCCAGCGCTTGAGAAAAAGCGCGCTAGGATCGCCGCCAAGTACGCCGCTGCCAACACCTTCGAAGCGGTCGCCAAGGAATGGCTCGTCAAATGCGAGCGGGACGGCCTCGCGCCGGTGACCGTCGACAAAATCCGCTGGCTGCTCGCCAAGGCGTACCCAGTGATCGGCACCATCCCCCATCGCGCAAATCACACCCCATGAAGCACTCGCCGTCCTGCGCAAGGTCGAAGCCACCGGTGCCTATGAAAGCGCTCGGCGCATGCGGAGCGTCCTGAGCCGCGTCTTTCGCTACGGCGTCGCAACTGTGCGATGCGACGAGGATGTCGCGGCCGATTTGCGCGGGGCAATCGCCGCGCCAAAGGTCAAGCACTTCGCCGCCATCACCAAGCCGTCCGAAGTGGGCGCTCTACTGCGGGCCATCGACGAGTATACCGGGCACAAGGTGACGGTAATGGCCATGCGCCTGTCTCCTCACGTTCTACTGCGCCCTGGCGAGCTCAGGCAGGCAGAATGGTCCGACATCGACTTCGATGAAGCCATCTGGTTCATCCCTGCCGAACGGATGAAGATGCGCCGCCCCCACCGCGTGCCACTGTCACGGCAGGTGATCGCGATGTTGAAGGAACTGCACGAGCACACGCATTGGTGGAAGTATCTGTTTCCCTGCCTGGGTAAGCCGCGAAAGGCGATGTCCGAGAATGCGGTGAACCAAGGTCTGCGTCGGCTCGGCTACACCACGAACGAGATGACGGCGCATGGCTTCCGGGCAATGGCCGCCACGCTTCTCAATGAGATGGGCGAATGGAACCCCGACGCGATCGAGCGGCAACTCGCGCACGTCGATACCAACCAGGTGCGAAGGGCCTACGCCCGCGGCGAATATTGGGACGAGCGTGTGCAGATGATGCAGCGCTGGTCGGACTATCTCGACGAACTGCGCGACGGCGGCAAAATTCTCCGGCCCAGCTTCCCGGCGGCACGACGCGCATCCCGACCACACACCTCCACGCGCTGGCGGTCGCTGCCCGCCAGCGCGTTCTTGGCCCGCATTGAGGCTTAAGGCTGACTGTGGGACATTCCCGCCCTTCAGGCGGGCGATGGCGAACGACAGCTGTTGGCAGGAAGTGGGCATTCGCGAAATTATTGGCGTTGCCCGCTTGAACGAGCAAGGCTGGCCAGTTTTCTGCCCATCGCGTTTCAGAGGTGGTTTTGCAGGTCACTGCCGTTCGTGTCGATCAGGTACATTCGAAGAAGCCGCCGATCGCCTTTCCGCCAATCTTCCCGGGCCAGAGCCATGCTCAGCGACGCGCGAGATCAACGACTGTCGGTTTAACCCTCTGATTTCTTGAGACTGCCTTGAGGCGAATGTTCCCGGTACCCCAGTGGCATTAAAAATTTTGTAACCTCGCCGGAATTTCTGGACACCTTATCCCTTTGTGCCACAGGATTGAAATCTGGCGGATACACAGTGTTCAAAAGCGGGGGAATTTTTTCAATGTCTGACCGACAGATGGCGCGCGCGCGTCACTGGTTCTTTGCGCTCGGTTCGAGCATTGCAACAGTAGCAGTTGCATCGGCATCTCCGGCATGGGCGCAATGCAGCCCTGACCCGACGGTGGCAGATAGCACCACGGATTGCACAGGCACAGATACCGATGGCCTACACGTAACCACCAGCGGCAGCACGGTGCAGGTTGCTTCCTTGGCCAGCGTCGTTGGCGATGGCGGTGCGGCGATAACGGTGGATATCGCGCAAGTCCCTGGATCTTATGAGGCGCGCACGGCCGCGATCAACGTGGGCGGCAGCGTGGACGGCGGCACGCAGAGCGGCATCGCGGTCCTGTCCGGACCGGTGGCAGCGAATAGCTACGACTTCTATGGCACAACAGCGAACGTCACAGTTGAGGCGGGCGCTACCGTGTCGGGAGCCACGGGCATCACCGCCGGGCCTTCGTCCGGGAACGATTATGCCCCCGCGCTCGTTAGCGTGACGAATGTCGGCACCATTACGGGGACTTCCGGTGTCGCCCTGCTGGCAACCGATCCTGCGCGCGGCGCTTTCGAGGTCATCGACAACGCTCAGAGCGGCACGATCGGCGCGATCGTCGGCACGATCGGGGAGTTGAACAACGCCGGGATCATCGATGGAGGATCGCTCAGCGCGGTCGACCAGACCACCACCTACAATTCGCACCCCTATCCTACTGGTTGGACTAACACCGGCACCATCCGCTCCACCTCCTCCGCGGCGACGATTGCGAACCTGTCCACCGTGTTCAACCCGCTGACCAACAGCGGTACGATCACCAATACTGGCACCGGCGCAGCCATTCAGGGGCAGGGAATCTCGATCGTCAATCTGGCCGGGGGGGCCATTTCCACCGCGGGCAGCAAAGCGATCGTCGCCACCTCGCTGACGCTCACCAACAGCGGCACGGTCACCGGGGATATCGTGACACAACCTGCTTTCGGCACTTACTTCTACAGCATCATCGATTCCACCCAGGGAACGATCGCAGGCGACGTCTCGCTGGGCAGCGGCAACGACCTCATTTACGGCCTCTATGATGGCACGGCGACGCTGGTGACCGGGATAACTGGTAAGATCGATGCTGGCGACGGCACCAATTCCCTGGTGCTCGCGCCCGACGCGGACCTGGCTGTATCCACCGCTATCGCATTGCCGACCAGCTTTCAGTACCTGCGGCTTGCCCCTGCGGCCGATACGACGCTCACGCTTGGTCAGGGCTTCGTGGCTCCCGGTACCATTGAGTTGGGCGGCTCCGGCACTGTCGTCAACGCGGCGGCGATCACGACGCAGGGGCAGGCTTTCGTCGTGCCGTACCATGTGTCCGGAAATCCTAGCCTCACCAACACCGGCTCCATTGATGCAACAGTGACCCAAGGTTACTACGCAGTAGACATGGGCTTCTATGGCACGCTGACCAACAGCGGGACGATCACGTCCAGCGGCAACGGCGTGAGTACATATGGCGACGTTGTCAATTCCGGCACCATCACCGCCGTCAATACCGCGCTCTCGATGTTCAACGGCGCGCTGGACAACAGCGGTATGATCCGATCGACCGGAGGCATCGGCGTCTATCTCAGCGGCAACACCGACAATACGCCGGCCGTCAACAGCGGCACGATCGAGGGCGCGACCTACGGCGCCGTCACCGGCTATGTTCTGACCAATAGCGGCACAATCTCCACCAGCGAATACGGCACCGCAGTGGGCCTTGGAAACTACGGCGTGCTCAACAACCTTGCCGGCGGGGTGATCAAAGGCGGGGCCTGGGCCATCACCGGACACGATCCCTACGGATCAACCAGCACGTACAATGCCTATGTCTTCAATGCGGGAACGATCAACGGAGATGTGACCTTCGTCTCTCCGCGCGACAGCTCCTATTACAGCAATCACAACACCTATGTCGCGCTCACCGGCGGTGTCCTCAACGGTAACCTGACGCTGGGCAAGGGCGATACGCTGGTGACCGATCTCGTCAATACCGGCACGAGCCAGTTCGCCGGCATCAACGGAACTGTGACCGCCACGGACGGCCTGCTGCGCTACCGCGTCTCCGGAGATGCGAGCGCCGTAATCGGCGCGGTGGGACCGTTCGCCACTACTGGCTATGAACTAGTTGAAGGCGCGCATCTGACCCTCACCGCAGACATGGCCCAGAGCTTGCCGCTGGTGCTCGCTGGCAGCGGCACGGTGGACCTGAACGCCGACATCTCGACCACCAACCAGGAAGCGATCGAAGTCACTGCGGCCGCCCTGGTTCCGGGATCTTTACAAGATGGCACGCTGACCATCATCAGCCGCGGCACTCTGACCGGCACGATTGACAATTACTTCGCGGGCGCCTTTGGCGTAGTCAGCCCGGGATCGGCCGACACTATCCAGAATGAAGGCACGATCAGGGCCGCTTACACCGCGACCAACGGCGGTGACTCCTTTAACGCTGCCGTTGTCTGGGCTAACACCCTGATCAACAAAGGGCGGATTGAACTGGACGGCAGCTATGGAGCTTATCGCGTCGCCACGGTGGTGAACACCGGCACGATCGAGCAGACGGGCACACGTACTTCCTACGGAATCTATGATGCCTACAGTGTGACTAACAGCGGCACCATCCAAACTGCAGGCAGCGCGATCTCGGGTGGTTACGGCACCGTGGTCGTCAATTCCGGCACGATCGCCAGCACCGCGTCCACCGCGATCGCGTTTGCCCGACAAGTCACCAATCTCGCCGGAGGTACCATTACCGGCGGTAACGGCACGGCCATCACCATGGACGGCGGAGCCGTGACGAACGCGGGCGCCATCATTGGCGATGTGGACCTCGGATATTGGTATAGCAGCGGCAGCGCCTATTACGCCAACGGTGGGACCCTCACGGGCAACCTGAGGCTGGGCAACGGCGACGATGTGTTCCTCCAGAGTGGAAACGCCACTGGGGTGAGCGGCACTATCGACGCGGGTGAAGGCCGTGACGCATACGGTATCGCGCTGATGAGCAGTGGCACTGTTTCGGTCGGTGCAACTCCGGGCAGCGGCTTCGAAGATGGGATAGTCGCCGCCTTCGGTGCGGATACGGTCGCGACACTGACTGGGCTTGATGCCTCTCTCACCAATTTCCATGCTGCGGGGGATGGCACTGTCGTCAACAAAATCGCGTTCTTGGGCAAAGTGGTGTTGGGCAGCCCTTCTTACTCCGGACAAGCTGCCACCCTCGGTGAGACGCTGGGCGGCTTCATCAACGACAGCTCAATCGCGGGTAACGTGAGCGGTTCGGTCACGCGCCTTGTCAACACCGGGACAATCGGATCGGCCGACTTTACCGGTCCCGCTGTCGCGGTCTGGAACAGTGGTGCGCTCTCGTTCGAAAACAGCGGTGTTGTGACGGCAAGCCAGACTGAAGGCCTAGCGTCGACTCTGTATGCATACGCCATCGACATAGCCAATACCGGTACGTTCGAAGATGGCCTGCTAGCCTATGCGGCTAATTCGCAGGACGGCCTGCCCGGCACGGTAAGCGTCGCCAACAGTGGTACGATCACTAATGGAGATGCCGGTACCGCCCTGCAGCTAGTGGCTGGATCATATGACGCCAGCATACCCGGCACCGTGTCACTCTCCAACAGCGGCGAGATCAGTGCCATTGCGCCTGCGAATGGTGAAGCCGCAATCGCGGTGAGTCTGGACCTTGCCGTTCCTCAAATATACGGCCAGCAAAGCCCGACATATGGTCTCGTAAATGGCACGATCACCAATGCCGAGACGGGGACGATCGTCGCTACCGGCGCCGGCGCCGCGGCGATCCAGACGCAAGGCACTTCGTTCACCCTCGAGAACGCCGGCCGCATAGAGGCCAGCGGGGATGGCGCGCTGGCCATTCATGTGTCGGGGGCGCTTCCCGCCATCATTCGCAACACGGGGGCCATCCTGGGCGGAATGGTGCTTGGCGAAGGCAACGATCTGATTGAGAACAGCGGCACGATGGGTTCCGTTGCCTTCGGTGGCGGTGACGACCTCCTGCGCCTCGCCGGCGGCACATTTGCCGGCTCCATCGACGGCGGAGAAGGCGCCGACACCGTGGAAATCACCGGAGGCGAAGCTGCCTTCTCGGCGATTTCCGATGTGGAGGCGCTGCGCATCAGCGCGGGGCTCGCCAAAATAACCGGTGACGCCTCGCTTGGCAGCATAGTGCTCACCGGCGGTCGAGTAGTCGGGCTTGCGGGCTCGACGATCACGGCGCCGACAATCACCGTCGGGCAAGGGGCAACCTTCGGTTCGGCAGGCACTATCACCGGTAGCATAACCGTCGCAGGCACGCTTAGCCCCGGCGCGTCGCCCGGCACGATGACCGTGAATGGCAACGTCGCACTGGCCGGTACTTCAGTCTCCATCTTCGAGATTACGCCTACTGTCTTCGACAAGCTGATCGTCAATGGCAATCTGTCGATCGCTCAGGGCGCTACACTTCAGATCGAGGCGAGCGGGATCGTGACCGCCGGCCAGTCTCTGGATCTGATCGACGCCGACAGCATCACCGGAAGCTTTACGAACATCCTCAGGTCGGGTTCGATTTTCGGCGTCATCGCCCAAACCGGCGGCACCATTTTGTTGCTGGGTCAGTTTGAAAACGATCCGACCTTTACGCCGCAGGTCCAAAGCTCCATCAACTACGTCAACGGCCTTTTGGTCAGCGGCCAAGCCTCGTCGGCGTTCATGGCTGCGGTTCCAGGATTGATCGCCAACGCCAGCACCTCAAACCAAGTCGTCTTCGCGCAATTGACGCCGGAGGCCTATGCGGCAGCCGGTCAGGTTACGGTGGAGCAGGGGCTGGAACTGGCGGATGTCGGGCGCAGCGTTGCATTCGCGCCGCGTCGCGACACGCCCGGAGCGTTTACGTTCGCAAGCACACTAGGCAACATCCGCACGCTCGATAGCAGTTTGCAAGGCACAGCGCGGACCCGGATCAGCGGTTACGGCTTCCTTGGCGGAATTGGCTGGGGAAGCAATGACTGGTCAATCGGCGGCTTCGTCGGTTACCTTAACAGCCAACAGACCCTGTCGTCGCTGGGCTCCAAGACCTCGGTCGATGCGGTGGTTGCGGGTGTCCATGGCCGCTGGACCAGTGGCAGCCTCGCCATCATGGCAACGGTGGCTTACGACGGCAGCAACGCCGAGACCCATCGCAGCGTGCTTGGTGGCTCGGCGAAGGGGGGCTATGACCTGACTGGCTGGACCGGCGACCTCAGCATCGGCTACACTATGTCGCTCAACGGTAATTGGATCGTACAGCCAGGCATCGGGGTAACGGCCATTCGCACAGGCCGAGATCCGGTGACAGAGACGGGTGGCAATCCCTACGCGCTCCAAGTGGCCCGCAATCGCGGCAGCGCCGTATTTGTCGATGGCGCCCTGACGTTCAAGGGCGGCATGAAGGAGGCCGCCACACGGCCTTACCTTTCGCTCGGGGTGCGTTACCAGGTCGATGGCCGGTCTCCGTTCGCAATCGCTGCCATGGGCGGAGGAGACTTCGGCCTTGCTGCAGCTGGCGCCCGGCGCGCGCCCGTCTTGGCCACCGCCACTTTGGGAGCGGACGTCGCTCTAAGCGCAAGCCTGACGCTGTTCGGTGCGGTTAGCGGGGAAGCGGGTAGCGCAGACAGACGCGGCAGCGCACGCGCGGGCCTGCGTTTGGCCTTCTGATAAATTGGTTGTCGGGGCCGATTTTCATCGATCCCGGCGACTCTCATAGACCAGATGCCGCGTATGAACTGTGCGTCTGCGCAATCAGACCATGGGCCAACTGCGGTCAGGCCGTTCAGGGCGGCTGGGCGGTGGGCCACCACGGAATTCCGCTTTCGAGTCTTCGCGCATCAGCGGAGAATGACGGAGATGAAGCGCGAGGATGCTGGCCTGCTCGGAAAAAAGCGAATGACGGCTTCCGTTTTGAGCTGCCGTTCGGTGTTGGGCTCGGGATCGTCCGGACGTGGTCGGTTCGGGCCACAAGCGGAGGGGGCCAGGCAAGGCCAAATCACTACATCGCGAAATTCGTGATCATGCACTCATTCGCGAAAACTGGCCCGGTGGGCATCCCAAGCGCTTGCGAAAGGCGGTGCTGAATGCACTGGCCGACTCGTAGCCGATCTCAGCAGCAATCCGATCGAGCGTTTTGACGCCGCTTGCCAACGCATCTTTGGCGAGCGCCATTCTCCAGCGCGCCAGATATTCGATCGGCGCGCATCCGATCGTTTCGCCAAACCGGGCTGAGAATGCCGACCGCGACATGCCGGCGATGCTGGCGAGGCCGGCAACTGTCCAATTGGCACGGACGTCAGAATGGATCGCCTGGATCGCACGCGTGAGGGAGGGATCCTTCATGCCATTAAGCAATCCTGCAGTGACTCCCTGGCCTTCAATGCTGTGCCAGCGAAGCGCTTCTACGAGGAGTGCCTCCAGCATGCGCTGGATGATAAGCTCTTTCCCCGGATAGTCTGTTGCGCACTCCTCGGCCAGCAACTCAATCAAGCGACCAAATCGGGTCGCACGTCCCTGCGACGCGGGAATGTAGATTTGCTTGGGCAGCAAACTGAGCAGCAGCGGCGCGTTGACGCGTTCAAACGTGAAACTGCCCCCCAGAGCAACGAAGTCTGGCTCGCCCTCTTGTTCGCCATGTCGCACCGCTTCATTGCGCGGTGCGACCGGAGCGCAAGACATCCCCTTCTCACTGCTAAGAGAGAAGGCCGGCGTCGTCGGAAGCAGCAGAAAATCACCCCGACCTAGCTGCAGTGGTTCATGGCCATTCAGGGTCAACCACACTTCGCCAGTAAGGATGATCGAGAAGCCAGGGGCGTCATGCGCCGCATACTCTACGCCCCACCGACCTCTACCCGAGATGGGCTTGGATAGGGCCGCACCGGGGCGAAGC